>Ga0194111_10008732_pt1 | contig 11111 bp, 7 predicted proteins | sample TA2KigC300mmetaG_FD_146194 | JGI IMG/M metagenome (GOLD analysis project Ga0194111, IMG submission 146194) | Freshwater microbial communities from Lake Tanganyika, Tanzania - TA2015033 Kigoma Deep Cast 300m | ecosystem: Environmental > Aquatic > Freshwater > Lake | place: Tanzania: Lake... | reverse complement strand
ACAAGCTCTTCTTCATCAAACGCTTCTGCCAGGAGAGCTACCCCGACGTTTGCCTGAACCACATGCCCTGGGTCTCGCGCCCCGGCGGCGACCTCTGCGTCCTGGACATGAAGACGGGCGAGGTCCGCAACATCATCAACGGCCAGCTTGGGCCGGGCCACGTCCACGGCGCCGACCTCTGGTACGACGCCGACCGCGTGGTCTTCGGCTACGCGAAGGCCAAGAGCGACAAGCCGCCGAACGGCTGGCTCAACCGCGCCGCAAGCTTCGAGCTCCGCCGCTCCGAGGAGCCGACCCATATCTTCGAGATCGGCATTGACGGCAAGGGGCTGAGGCAGCTCACGAAGGGTGAATGGAGCGACCTCGACCCCACCTATCTGCCCAGCGGCGACATCGCCTTCACCTCCGAGCGCTGCGGCTACTCGCTCCAGTGCAACGAGCTCGACAAGGACGAGACCTCGTGCAACCTCTACGTGATGCGGCCCGACGGCTCGGGCATCCGCCGCCTCACCGTGACGAAGGACGGCGACTACCTGCCGCACGTCCTCGGCGACGGCACCATCGGCTACACCCGCTGGGAGTACCACGAGCGCGGCTGGGCACACATTCAGTCGCTCTGGTACGTCCGCCCCGACGGCACGGGGGCCGACGCGCTCTTCAAGCAGCACTTCAACGAGCCGTGGGGCGTGGAAGAGGTCCGCTCGATCCCCGGCTCGCTCAAGCTGGTCGGCGTCGCCACCGGCCACCACACGCTCCCCGCCGGCCCCGTGGTCATCCTCGACCCCAAGGCGGGGATCAACAACCCCGACGCAATCCACATCGTCACGCCCGGGATTCTATCGCCCGAGGGCGGAATGTCGGGCGCGCCCGTGGCTGAGGGCGGCGTGGTGGGGCAGGGGGGCTTCTACATGCAGCCCTGGCCCCTCTCCGAGAAGCACTTCCTCGCCTCCTACGCCTGGTGCAACGGCCGCACGGCCGGCGGGGCGAGCGAGGTGGACCCCACGGGCTACGCGCTCTACCTGATCGACGTGTACGGCACCAAAGAGCTGATCTACCGCGACCCGGCCATTTCCTGCTTCGCCCCCGTCCCGCTCGTGCCGCGACAGAAGCCTCCCATCCTTGCCGACACGACCGATCTGACCAAGCCCTATGCCGTGTGTGCGGTGAACGACGTGGCATTGGGCGTGGACGGCGTGGACCCGAAGGCCATCCGCTACATCCGCATCGCCGAGCCGCTCGGCTGGCCCTACTGCAACACTTTCGGCGGCCAGCGCTACGAGCCCGACGTGAAGGGCGTGATGATCAACTGGAACCCCTGCCGCATCATTGGCACCGTGCCCGTCGAGGCCGACGGCTCGGCCTACTTCAAGGTGCCCGTGGACACCGCGGTCTACTACCAGCTCCTCGACGAGAACCACATGGAGCTTCGGCGGATGCGCTCCTTCATCAGTTTCCAGCCGGGCGAGCAGCGGAGCTGCACCGGCTGCCACCACACCTGGGAGAAAGCGCCCCCGCCCACGGCCACGCCGCTGGCCATGCGCCGCGACCCTGTGGTGCCCACGCCGCCACCCTGGGGCGCCGACAAGCCGCTCAGCTTCCTCCGCGACGTCCAGCCCGTCTTCGACCGCCACTGCGTCGCCTGCCACGCCGGGCTGAAGCCCGCGGGCGGACTCGACTTCTCGGGCGGCCTCACGCCGCGCCACAACCGCGCCTACGACACCATCCTCGCGGCACGGCTCATCTCCCGCTCGAACGTCGGCGACGACGCCAAAGTGACCCCGCCCCTCGCCTTCGGCTCGCACAAGAGCAAACTCGTCGCCATCCTCAAGAAGGCCCCCCACACCGAGCGTGCCAAGCTCACACAAGACGACTGGCTGCGCCTGGTCACGTGGATAGACGCCAACGGCCCCTACCACGACGGCTTCATCAACAAGCGTCAGCCTCAGCCGCCCTACGACCTCGCCGCCGACCGCGAACTTGCGGGAAAGCTCGCCGCCGTCCACGCCAAGCGCTGCGCCGCCTGCCACAACCCCGCCGAGGTCTCGCGCCTCGACTGGATTTCGCTCCGCGACCCCAAGGCCAGCCTCTTCCTCTCCGCCCCGTTGGCCAAGGAGGCCGGCGGCCTCGCCAAGTGCAAACAGCCCACCTACAAGGACTCCACCGACCCGGATTACCAGGCCCTCCTCAGTGTACTCAACGCCGCGGTCCAGAAGGCGTGGTCATTCCCCCGCCGCGACCTGAAGGCTATGGGAACCGGCGACCGCCTCGGCTCGCTCCCAGCCGTGCGGCCTGCCTCGGCGCAGTGATGCGGCAGGACCGTGGACACGGGATAGTTGGCAACCCCAGGAGGTTGAGATGCGTGGACACAAGCTCAGGGTGTTGTCCGCCTGTCTTCTTGCCATGGGGATGCGCGCGGCGGCTGTGTCACCGGCAAGCAAGCAGGCAAGAATGGATCTGCCAGCGGACTGCACGCTCCGTATGGCAGTCGAGGTTGAGAAGGGCGCTGACCCGGTGGTTGCCCACGTCTACTTCCTCGGCAGACACGTGTTCGAGTTCGAGGGGGACGCCGATGGCGAGCTCGTGGCCGTGTATGACCTCGACAAGGAGATGTGGCATGAGGTGCGGAAGGGCGAAGCGGTTGACATGGCGGAGGTGCGGGAGTGGCTGAAACAGAGCGAGGAGCGCACGGCAAAGTCGGCTGCGAATCCTCGCGTTTCGGCTGACGTGAAGCGGCTCACAAAAGCGATGGTGCAGCCGGACTTCGAGGTCAGCGCCTCTGGGAACTCCCTGACGCTGAAGAACGAATTCGTCACCTATCAGGTCACTGGGGTGCCCATCGCCACGGAGGGGAAGATCGCCCTGTTCGCGTGGGATAGGCTGAATGCCTACAGGAAGGCCATGGTAGAGCGCAAGCTCCCGCCGCACTCACAACTGGCAGTGACTGGCGAGTTGGAGAAGCGGCGGCTCTTCCCCGCACAGATGGTGCTGGCGCTCTCTCTTCCGTCCGGCTCTGCCTCGTTCACGATGCGGCTGGAGGTTCTCCCTCTGTCTGCTGAGGAGAGGGCCAAGATCAAAGCCGCGGCGGACAAGAAGGGCATCAAGCTCGGCGAGGCGTCCAAGGCTGGCGGGTCCTGAGGGTGACAAGCGATGAATGGGCGAGAGGCCGCGCTTGCAGCGCTTCGGCAGGAGAGGGCGCCGAGGCCGTGCATCAACTACTGCTGGATGACGAACTCGGCGTATATGAGCCGCGTGGCGGGGCGTGACTACTGGGCCGACCCTGAGGGCGTGCTGGCCGAATACGTGCGGCGGTCAGGGATCAATCTCGTCCCGCAGTGGTACTACCCCAGCAAGGAGCATTGGCGGCTTGAGCACGGCGAGATCATGCACGACCCCAAGGCCCACGAGGCCAGGGGCTTTCGCTCACCCGAAGATGTCGTGAGGGCGGCTGAGGCCCTGCCAGACGATGCGAAGGTGGAGCGAGACTTCAACGTCGAGAAGGCCGCCGAGGCTTATGCCTCGAACATCAGGAAGCACATGGACCTCTTCGGGCCTGATGTGCTGGTGATTGACGCCTACGGCCAGGCGGACTTCATGGGGGTTTACAACACCTGGGGCTATGAGAACTACCTGACCGCCGTCGCCCTCTACCCCGAGGCGGTGCGCCGCTACTACCACCACACGGCGCTGCACGGACGGCTCCAGAACCAGGCCATCGTGCTCGCCTGCGAGCGCCACGGCATCGCGCCGTTCGTCTACGGCGGACAGGACATCTGCACGTCCAGAGGGCCAATCGTCTCGCCCCAGACGCTCCGCGAGCTCTACTTCCCCGAGCTTCGCTGGTGCCTCGAGCCCCTTGTGGCGGGCGGCGTAGGCATCGTCTGGCACTGCGATGGCGACATCCGGCCGATCCTCGACGACATCCTCGACCTCGGCGTCATCGGCCTCCAGGGCTTCGAGGAAGAGCACGGAGTCGACTATGCCGAGATGGTGAAGCTACGGAATCGGCAGGGCAAGCCCATCGTCGTCTGGGGATGCGTCTCTGTCACGACGACGTTACCCTACGGGACCACCGGCGACGTTCGCAGGGCGGTCGAGCGCTCATTCGTCCTGGCCGGGCCGGCACGCGGCCACGTCCTCTCCTCCACAAGCTCCATCATGCCCGAGGCCCCGCTTGAGAACATCGCCGCCTTCTTCCAGCACGGCCAGGACTTCGGCCGCGAGTTCCTTCAATAGGAGAAGCCCATGAGACTCGTCAGTAATCTGGTGTGGTTGGCCGTCCTTGCGGCAGTTGCGACCGCCGCCGAAGAGGAGGGGTTCACATCGCTCTTCGACGGCAAGACGCTGAATGGCTGGACCATCAACTGCCTGCCAAAAGACAAGGAGTTCGGGGCGAAGGCCTGGACCGTTGACCAGGGCGCCCTCCTGGCCGACACGACGGGCCACAAGGAGCACTTCTACATCCTGCTCGCGACGAACAAGGAGTACGGGGACTTCGTGCTGCGCTTCCGCCTCCAGGTTCCCCGCGGCGTGAGGGGGAACAGCGGAGTCCAGATCCGCAGCCGCTACAACGCCAAGACCGGCTGGATGGAAGGCCCCCAGGTTGACATCAATCCGCCCAACCCGCAGCTCACAGGCAAGCTCTGGAACGAAGGCCCCGGCCCACACCGCTGGCTCTCGAACGAGCCAGTGAAAGACCTCAAGTTCTTCTATGCCGACGAGGGCGACGGCTGGAACGACATGGAGATCACCGCGAAGGGAATGCGCATCAAGGTCCTGCTCAACGGCGTGACAATGGTTGACTACGACGGCACCGGCGTCCTCGACAGCGACCTCCACAAGAAGCACAACGTTGGCACCCGCGGCGTCATCGGCCTCCAGATTCACTCGCACGACGAGCTCAAGCTCCGCTTCAAGGACCTCCGCATCAAGGAGCTGTGATTGCGCATATGGTTCGGCGTTGCAAGTCCGTCGGTCGCGCGCTATGATGCAGTTGTCTAGTGAGGAGTAGACCCATGGGCCGCATATTCGGCATGATCCAGGTGAGCGGCAAACAGTGCAGAACCCTGTTTGACTCCGGAGCGAAGAACACCTATGTCGCGGCCCATGCCACCCACGGGCTCACGAAGACAACGCTGCCCACGCCGCGACCGACGGCTCTTGGCGGCATGGTTCGCCAGATCACTGAGGGATGTTACCTGGTTGGGAAGCTCGAAGGTAAGCCTATCGAGGTGGATGCGTACGTGCTCGATGACATCGGCTGCGACGAGGATGGCCGCCCGATTGACATCGTCTTCGGCGCGCTCGCCCTCCAGAAGTGGTGTATCCGCTTGGTGCCTGACGAGGAGCGCCTCGACCTCAGCCATTACCCGGCCGAATTCCTCGAGTTCGCCAAGGTGTCGGGCCATGAGCTGCCCCCGCTTATGAACCCTATTTGTCCTTGACCGGCTCGAGATCGTCAGTGACCCTCTTGGGCCTGAGCTCATCGTAGTTGCCAAAGCGGTACGCTTTCTTGAGCTCGCCCTCGACCTTTATGTCCTCCAGATGGTAGGGCCACTTCCACCCTTTGGGGGCGGCCAGATAGACGCCGTAGTCACCAGGGAGGAGCCGCACGGATGCACAGCCATCCTCGCGGAACCGCGCACCGGCGTAAGGAATAGGCTCAAAGCCAGGCCTGAACTTGAGGAGGGGATCGCGCCGGACCAGCATCAGCCCGGCCCGGTCCTTCGGCCCGAAGCGCTCGTCGCCGATCTGGACATCTATCTCGAAGATGACGCCCTGCGAGAGGTCAATAGAGACCTCTGTCTGCCCCTTTGGGACATGGAGCACGACGGGGGCGAGCCCTGTGGCCTCGATACGCAATACCCGCGGGCGACCATCGTCGCAGGGAATCGTAGCGGCAGTCTCCCCCTGCAAGCGCGTAATACTGGCTTGGGTTGGGCGATTGCCGTCTACGTAGTAAAGCCACGCCGCGCCCGCGATCGGCTGCTTCTCGGGCGGCTTGAGCACAACTCGGAGGCCCGTAAGGGGCGAGAACTTGACGTCCAACGACTGCTGTAGCGGCGTGTCGGCCACCTCTATGGTTGTCTCCGTGCGCTTGTAGCCCTTCGCGTCGCCGCGTAGATTCCACTTGCCTGGCTCGATCTTTGCCGGCACATAGCCGGCTGGCGCCGGGTGGCGGAAGCTGTAACCCTCCACCTCGCTGCCGGGAGCGGCGAGGCGGAGCCCGAATTCCGGCAGAGGCCGGTCCGTCGCTGCATCCAGGCATCGGAATCGCACCTCTACCTTCCGTGCCAGAACCAGTTCGAAGACTTGTTCGCCGCTTGCGCCCTCGGGAATCTTGAAGCGGCTGGGCCCCTTGATATAGAAGCTCTCGGCGACTTTGCCGCCGGCCAAGGCGACCTTGTATTCGTGGCCCTCGACGAAGTACGTGAAGCTCTCCTCAATCCCTCGGAATACCGAGATTGCCCTTTTCCCCTTGTAGATTGTCCACGTCCCGCCTGTCTTCGAGCCTTTGATCTCAACGAATGCCTCCTCGTGATACGGGGCCCTTTGACCTTTCTCCTCCACAACCAGATCAAGGTGCCATGTGGCTACGCTGTCGCGATCGAGCAACCATTCAAAAACGCGCTCCTTGTATTGCTCGGGGGCGAACTGGTCGGTTACCTGTTCCGGGCCGGGGGCCATGCCGAGGTGGGTGACAAGGCGGTATGTCCGCGTGGGGAAGAGCAGCAACGAGAACCGGCCCTCCTCGTCAGTCTGGGCACTTTGGCCGAGACGGCAATAGTGGCCGGCGGTGACATCGAGCAGGAACAGCCCGCGTTTCCCTGGGCCGCGCATCGCGCCTTTCGGAACCCGCACGAGGCCGCTGATCCGGATGGGTTTCATGGGCTGAAGTGTCATTGTGACATCGGCCTTGTCGGTGAGCTCGAACTCGATGGGTTTCGGAAGCACCCACGTGTGCTCGGCCTGGTACTTCAGACCCGGCAGGAAATCCAGGGTGTACTTTCCCGCCTTGAGCCCACTCAGAACCAGCTTGGGGGCAACGGCATAGGGGTGGCTCAGCTCACAAACGCGATAGACCCAGCCCTGCTTGTGCTCGGGGCCGTACTCAAAGGTCCAGCCCGGCCCGCCCGCCTCCTTGACTGGCGGCCTCCCTTCCGGTGGGTGGGGGAGCCGCAAGGCAACCCTGCCGAACGGGTCGAAGCCGATATCTGCACTTCCACCAGACTTCAGCGAGATGGTCAGTTCGCACGTGCCCTGCGGCGCCGCGGCGTCTCCGGCCATCGCCAGCTCAAGGGCGAGAGCGAGCAAGCTAACGCACAGGGGTCTCATCGCACAGCCTCCTATAACATGCTGCCAAGCGTCCTGCGCAGTCCCTCAGAGGAACTTCGTGAGCCCTGGGATCGGCACGGGATACGTGTCGTTCGGGCCGGGCTTCACGGGCGGTTCCATGTCGAGGCGGCAGGCATCGGCCTTGGGGCCGAGGGCGAAGTGGGACTTGAGGGCGCCTTCCCAAGTGACCTCTTGCCCGGTGTAGCAGGAGAGCTGGCCCATGATGGCTGCGAGGGTGGCGTGGAGCATGATGTCGCCCTCGTTGAGGGGGTCGCCCGAGCGGATGGCCTTGAAGAATGCCTGGTGCTCGAGGTCGTAGGGGCTGAGGCGCGCGCCGTCGGGGTGGCGATACTGCCACTTGGTCTCGCCCTCGATGCGCCAGCGGAGGAGGTCGCAGCGCCCTTTGGTGCCGAGGATGGTGCTGGAGGTCTCGTTGTAGCAGCCGGGCTGGGTGCGGCAGAAGGCGCGGAGGCGCACGCCGTTGGGGTATTCGTAGACCACGGAGTGGTGGTCGAAGAGGGTGCCGCGCCAGTCCTCGGGGGCGGAGGAGCGGCCGGCGAGGCCGTGGCACTTCGCGGGCGGCTTGTCGCCCATCAGCCAGTTGTCGCGGTCGAGGTTGTGGACGAGGCCCTGGAGGAGGTCGTCGCCCGAGAGCCAGGCGAAGCTGGCCCAGTTTGCGAACTGGTGCTGAATCTCGGAGAGGCCGGGCGTGCGGCGATAGGGGGCGTAGGGGCCGCGGAGGAGCTTCTCCTCGATGGCCACGATTTCACCGATGGCGCCGTCGCGGAGCCGCTTGGTGGTCTCCTGGTAGCCCGGCTCGTAGCGGCTCTGGAAGCCGGAGGCGACGCAGAGCCTCTTCTGCCGCGCAAGCTCGCAGGCGGCGGCGAGGTCGCGGACGCCCGGCGGGTCAATCGCGTGCGGCTTCTCGCAGAGGACGTGCCGCCCCGCCTCGATGGCCGCCTTGGTGTAGAGCGGATGGAACTTGGAGGCGACGGCGATGAGCGCTACGTCTACGCACTCGATCAGCCGCCGATAGCCGTCGAAGCCCGTGAAGCAGTGGGCGTCGTCAACCGTCACCTGATCGGGCTTCTGCTGCTTGAGGCCGGCCCGTCGGATGCGTATCGCCTCCGCCGAGATGTCGCACAGGGCGACGAGGCGGACGCCTGGGTCGGCGTTCATCGCGTTCATCGCCGCCCCCGTGCCGCGCCCCCCGCAGCCGATGAGCCCGACCCGGAGCGCGTCGCTCCCCGCCGCGAATGCGCCGGCGCCAAGCGCCACAGAAGGGGCTGCCACGAACCGCCGCCGTGCAAGCCTGGCATCCGCCATGTGAGGGTCTCCCTGCTCAACTCAGCCTTGTGACGCCTGGGATGGGCACGGGGTAGACGCCCTTCGCATCGGGCTTCACGGGGGGCTCTGTGTTGAAGCTGCACTCGTCGGCCTTCGGGCCGAGTGCGAAGCTCGACGCCAGCAGCAGCTCGGGCGTGAGCTCCTTCCCCGTGTAGCACGATAGCTGCCCCATGACCCCGGCCATCGCGCTCTGAACCATGTAGTCGCCGTTGTTCACCGGGTTGCCCGAGCGAATCGCCCTGAAGAGCACCTTGTGCTCGGCGTCGTAGGGGCTGTCCCTGGGGCCGTCGGGCCTTCGGTAGCGCCACTTATTCTCGCCCTCGATGCGCCACTGGGCAAGGAAGCAGCGGCCCTTCGTGCCCAGGATCACGGTCGTGAACGCGCTGAAGCACCCTGTCTGCGTGCGGGCGAAGGCGTACAGCTTCACCCCGTTGGCGTATTCGTAGACCACCGAGTGGTGGTCGAAGAGGTTGTCGGCAGCCTCCTCAGGCGGGGACGCCCTGCCGCCGAGGGCGTGGCACTTGACGGGCTGCTGGTCGCCCATCGCCCAGTTGGCCCGGTCGAGGCCGTGGATAAGCCCCTGGTTCACGTCGTCGCCCGAGAGCCATGCGAAGCTTGGCCACTGGGCGAGCTGGTTCTGGAGCTCGCTGAGGCGTGGGTCGCGGCGGAAGAGGCCATACGGCCCGCGGAGGGCTGTTTCCTCGATGGCCACGATGGCGCCGATGGCGCCGTCGCGCACGCGCTTGATGGTCTCCTGGTAGCCCGGATCATAGCGGCTGTAGAGGCCCGAGACGACGCTCAGCTTCTTCTGCCTGGCGAGGTCGCGGGCGGCCACTAGGTCGCGGACGCCCTGGGGGTCAATCGCGTGGGCCTTCTCGACGAAGACGTGTCTGCCCGCCTCGACTGCCGCCCTGGTGTAGGCCGCGTGGAACTTCGGGGCGATGGCGATGAGCACGACGTCGGCACTCTCGATCACCTTGCGGTAGCCCTCGAAGCCTGCGAAGCAATGGGCGTCGTCAACCGCCACCTGCCCAGGCTTCTTCTCCTTGAGCAACTGTCGCTTCGCCTTCACGCGGTCCGCGAAAAGGTCGGCCATCGCCACCAGGCGCGCGCCCGCGTCGGCGTCCATCGCATTAACCGCCGCCCCGGCGCCGCGTCCCCCGCAGCCGATGAGGCCGACCCGTAGGGCATCGCTCCCCGCCGCAAAGGCCGCGGGGGCGAGCACCCATCCCTGCACCGCGGCGGCCGGGGTCACTGTCACGACGCCCTCGGCTCCGGGCTCGCCAGCGATTCTGATGCTGTTCGGGATGAAGAGCTCGATAACCCGCGCGTTCGTGAGGAGATGGCTCGTGACGGCAGGGACGTGGAACTGGGACTGGCCGGAGGCGAGGGCCAGGGGGAGGAGGAGTTGGTCGGCGGCGTGGGAGTCCACGGCGCCTTGTGTGCGGAGGAACTCAAGGAGGGCATCGCAGGCTTCGTCGGCGACCTTCTCCGCCCGCTTGCCGAGCGCGCCGAGGGAGTCGAAGCAGGCGCGGCCGCCGCCCTCGAAGGCCGCGAGGAGCAGGAGAAAGGTGCCCTTGCCCGCCGAGGGGACCTCCCTGACCTCGATGCCCGCGGCAAGGCCCTCGTGATCGAGGCGGGAGAGGGCCTGGTTGCGTTGCCGGTCGGCGATTGAGCGGGGGAGGCCGCCGACGGCGGAGACGCCCTCGAGCCGTTCGAGCTTCCCCCTCGGGCCGAGTGTGAGCGGGCGGAGCGAGGGCGCGGGCAGAATCTTCGCCCGAATCTCCCCATTCCCTTCGGGGAAGAAGCCGGCGCGGGTCAGCGTCAGCTCAACGTCAATCCCAACACGCCGCATCAGGACCGCCCACTGGTGCATGAGATAGTGGAAGCTCGGGCTGAAGGGGACGTGTGTGCCCCCCGACAGCGTGAGGACCGAGCGGCGCGGGGCCAGGGCGAGCGGCAGATAGAGCGTGTGCAGGACGAGGGAGGTGGAGCCTGCGGTCTTGATGTCGAAGTCGTACGTTCCGGGCCGCACCTGCCCTGGCTCGAAGCGGAGCGAGCGCGAGGCGAGGACGGCGCCCTCGACGCTTGCGGAGGCGACCTTCGCGGCGGCCTTCACGCAGGCGAGGTGTTGGTGGCGGAGGCCGGGCTTCTCGCGGCCGGCACGGATGTTCACGATCTCGAACGGCCGCCCGGTGACCATCGAGAGGGCGAGGGCGGTGCGCAGCATCTGCCCGCCCCCCTCGCCCTCCGAGCCGTCGATCCGCACCAGGTCGGTCACTGCCGTTCCCCAAAGCGGTGTTAGCACTACAACGCTAGAAAACATTGAAGCACTTCCTGAGTTGGGACAGTTTGATGCCTCGTAGTCTGAGTTCACGACGCCGCCGCTTGCAGTGGCCACGATCGGCCCGCTGGTTAGACTCCTGCCAGTA
>Ga0194111_10008721_pt1 | contig 11122 bp, 10 predicted proteins | sample TA2KigC300mmetaG_FD_146194 | JGI IMG/M metagenome (GOLD analysis project Ga0194111, IMG submission 146194) | Freshwater microbial communities from Lake Tanganyika, Tanzania - TA2015033 Kigoma Deep Cast 300m | ecosystem: Environmental > Aquatic > Freshwater > Lake | place: Tanzania: Lake... | reverse complement strand
GGAGCCAAACTGGTCGTCATCGATCCGAAGAAGATTCCATTAGCAGACCATGCCGAGATGTATCTCAGGATAAGACCCGGTACAGATGGGGCCCTTGCCCTTGCGATGATCAACGTGATCATTAATGAAAAGCTTTACGATGAGGAGTTTATTGAAAAATACACCTATGGGTTCGATAAGCTGATCCCCCATATTCAGAAATATCCACCTGAGTGGGCGGAGAAAATCACCTGGGTCTCTTCTGAAGACATACGTAAACTTGCTCGTCTTTTTGCAAAGATAAAAGGAGCTGCCATTTATCAGGGCACCAATACTCAGGATCAAACCGCAAATGGCACTCAAAATAGCCGTGCCTTCGCCATTCTCCAAGTCATTACTGGTAACATTAATAACCCGGGCGGTTGGGTAATCAGTCCAAGGTTGAAGTTGGGTGATGTTGGGATGAATGTTGAAGGAGAACCTCTTGGAGCTGACCAATATCCCCTTTTTTTTGAAGTATGGGGAAGGAAGAGTCCCTATGGTGTGGTCACTTGTGTTCCTGAAAGTATTCCTGAAAAAATCAAGGCCTTCTTAGTGATCGGAGGAAATCCTGTGATTTCTTTGCCCGACTCCAATGCCTTCAGGGAGGCCTTTAAAAAACTGGAGTTGCTTGTCGTCCACGATCTCTTTATGACAGAGACCGCAGAGCTAGCTCATTATGTCCTTCCTGCATGTTCACATCTCGAAAAGTGGGGATTAGCCTATACCTATAATGTGTGCCACTGTATGCCCTATCTTATGCTGAGAAAAAAGGCTATTGAACCTCTCTATGAAAGCTGGTCAGAGTGGAAATTCTTTACAGAACTCGCGAAAAGGTTAGGCATGGGAGATCAATTTCCCTGGAAGTCGGAAGAGGAACTTGTTTCATTCGAGTTAGGGCCAACAGGATTAACATTCGAGCAGCTCCTGGAAGAAAAACCGGAAGGGGCTTTTTACCAACAGAAAGAATATGGGATGAAAGATGGAAAATTTTCAACACCGACAAAAAAGATAGAAATTTACTGTGACGCATTGAAAAAGGTGGGATTCGATCCTCTCCCCTCTTATCTGGAACCCTGGAGAAGTCCTCTCAGTTCACCTGAATTGTTGGAGAGGTATCCTTTGATCCTTTCGACAGGGAACCGGAACCTTTACTATACCCATGGACAATTCAGAGAGATAGAAGCCTTAAAGAAAAAGAATCCAGGACCGAAGGCAGAGATAGGGCCTAAAACTGCTCTCAAGTATGGAATAAAAGAAGGAGATGATATCATCATTGAAACAAATAGAGGAACGGTTAAAATGAAAGCCAATGTGGACGAGAGGGTCTCTGAAGGTGTTGTCCTCGCACCTCATGGTTGGCCCAGAGAAGCCAATGCGAATCTGCTTACAGACACAAAATGTCGAGAACCCATTATGGGCTATCCTGATATGAAGTCTCTTTTATGTGCTATTAGAAAAGCATAACCCCTCCTGACCTCCCCTTAATTTAAGGGGAGGCAGGGTGGGGTTAAAAGCTAAGGAGGAAGAATATGGAGATCAAAAAATTGGGGGTACTTGGATTCGGCCTGATGGGATCAGGGATTGGGCAGGTATTTGCCCAATCAGGATATGAAGTCATTGCTATAGACTCAAGCAAAGAGATGTTAGATAAGGGACTAAAAGGGATTGAAAAGAGGCTTTCGGGCCGTGTGGAGAAAGGAAAGCTTTCTCCGGCTGAAAAGGACAGTATCATGGGCCGAATCAAAATTAGCACGGGGATGGAGGATCTTGCTCAATGTGACCTCATTGAGGAAGCGGTTCCTGAGGATTTAGAATTGAAAAAGAAGGTATTTGCTCAGTTAGATAAGATTTGTAAGGGAGAAACAATATTTGGTACCAACACGTCCGGTTTGTCGGTCACCGATATGGCAGTTGCGACGAAAAGACCGGATAAATTATTAGGAATGCATTTCCACAATCCTGCTCCGGTCATGCAGCTTTTAGAACTTGTAAAAACGATCATGACCAGTGAGGAAACTATCGAAACAGTAAAGAAATGGGGAGCAACTTTGGGAAAAACAGTTGTAGTCGCTCCAGATGTGGGTGGTTTCATCGTCACCCGTCTCTTTACCCCTTTCTTATTAGGAGCTGTACGAATGCTTGAAGCAGGAATTGCAACCCGAGACGAGATTGACACCTCTATGAAATTAGCGGCTAACCATCCCATGGGACCCTTAGAAGTAATCGACCTTATAGGATTAGATACGGAGTTATTAGTCGCTGAGACGCTGTACGAGGAGACCAAAGACCCAAAATATGCCCCTCCCCTGCTCCTTAAGAAGATGGTGACAGCTGGATGGCTCGGTAGAAAAACGGGTAAAGGGTTTTATGAATACAAATAATCCTTCCACCCTTTCTATTTCCCCCATAACTGTAGGCCGGGTTAAACATACTAAGCCCACACATTAAGGCTATGGAAGAAAAGATAGTGAGGGAGATTGGCCATGGGAAGAGAGAATATTAATATCTACGAAGAACTCTATAAGAAAAAGCAATACACCTGGAGCGATGCTGTGAAGAGAGGAAAGATTATCGCGATATCAGGATTAGTCGCCACTGACGAGAATCATCGCACATTGCATCCAGGCAATTTAAAAGCCCAAATGAGAGTCATCTATGAGCAGTTAAAGAAGATCCTGGAAATGGCAGGCGCAAGCCTTGACGATGTCATTAAGACAGTCGATTATATCACCCCTCAGGCCCTACCAGATTACGCCCAGACGGCTGAGATAAGACGTGAATATTTCAAGGGCAACTATCCTGCAGCAACGGGTGTTGTGGTAAACCGGTTGTTGCGCGAGGATTGGCTGATAGAAATTGAAGCCCTTGCCGTTCTTGATTAACTTAAAATAATTATGATCGATCTTCTATCTCCTGAATGGCCTCGATCATTTGTTGATGAATTAATCCATTGGAGGCGAGAATTTCTTCAGAATAAATACTAAATGGCCTTCCTTCAAAATCCGTCACCTTTCCCCCTGCCTCAGTGACCATCAGGCTTCCTGCTGCCACATCCCAGGGTTGAAGTTTCAACTCCCAGAATCCGTCGAACCTCCCTGCTGCTAAATAACTGAGATCAATGGCTGCAGAACCAGGCCTTCTAATGGCAAAACTTTTAGCGATGAATTGCCGGAAATAACGGAGATAGAAATCGACATGTTCATGGACATCATAAGGGAAACCCGTGACAATAAAACTTTTCTTTAAAACATTGGTGCGGGAAACTGAAATGCGATTCCCATTGAGAAAGGCACCTCCCCCCTTTTCAGCCCAAAAGAGCTCATCAAGGACAGGATAATATACCACTCCCAACCTCATCTCCCCTTCTACTTCAAAACCGATTGAGACAGAAAAAAAGGGGAACCCATGAAAATAGTTCGTCGTTCCATCGAGGGGATCGATAATCCATCTCCATGGAGACCCTTTTTCTTTAAATGAACTCTCCTCTGCCAAGATATCGTGGTCGGGGAAGACATTTAGAATCTCTCTCACAATAGATTGTTCACAGAGCTTATCCACCTCTGTCACTGGATTAATTTCTCCCTTGTATTCAACTGGATGAGAATGGCCGAAGCGAAGCATCTGGATCCTGCCTGCCTCTTTTGCTGCTGCAATGGCTACTTGAAGATAGCGTTCGGCCTTCCGCATGGTTGACAACCCCTTTACACAAACTATATGATAGCCATGAAATCAAGTCAACTACAGAATGCTGGATGATTCTTGGTTTTTTATCAAGAATTGCTGAGCCTTTTGGGGAGAAAGAGATGAAATTTGAAACCTATGGAAACTGTTTTGTCTGTGGAGAAAACAACCCGGGTGGATTGCAATTGACTTTTGAGATCGATAAGGAGAAGCGAACTCTAAAAACCACCTTCACTGCAAGCCCTATCTTCCAAGGTTGGGATGGTATTGTCCATGGTGGAATTATCTGTACTTTATTGGACGAGGCGATGGCAAAATTAGTCTATGAATTGGGGTATCCATATATTACAGCCTCCTTAGAGATTAAATTCAAAAAGCCGGCCCCGATCCTTGAACCCTTACTCGTCTATGGGGAGATTACGGAAGTAAGTAAAAGATTGATCAAGTCAAAAAGCTCTGTAATGAAAGAGGATGGAACGATCTTGGCGGTGGGGGCTTCCACCTTCATTAAACAGAGTTCAAAATGAATTCAAATCCCTGCTTGCGCCTGCAGTAGGCAGGAAATAAAATCAAATGCCACAGGGAGGAAAGGATTATTTAAAAAAGTAGCCTATCCCTTTTTTTCTAAAATTCTTGAAAAGTTAAGGCCGAGAATTTTTTCCCGGTCCTCCGCAGACAGTCCTGAGGCTTCTAATTCTCGAAAATATCTCTGAGGCTGAATCAATGGATAGTCTGTCCCGAAGAGGATTTTCTCAGACCCCACGATCTCACTGACAATGGTGTAGATCTTCTTTGAATAGAGAAAAGGTGAGGCGGCCGTGTCATAATAGACACAGGTCATCGCCTTCGCCACCTCCGGCATCAACTCATAAAACGGAAGCCCTCCTCCCCAGTGTGCCAATAGAATAGGGAGTTTTGGGAAGGAGCGGATGAGTTCATAAAAACGTTCGAGAGGGGTCACTCCCTTCCCCAAATAAGGGTGGCCAAGGTGTTCATTGGTGTGAAGAAGGAGAGGAATTCCTCTCTTTTCCATCTGGGTGAGGATCGGCCTCATCGATTCGATGTCTTGCGAAGTCATCGCTTGACGATAGAAAGCCATCTCCCCTACCCCCCTTGCTCCATCTTTCATCCTCCGATCCAATTCCATACTTGACCAATCCGGGTCTGAAAATAGAAGGGAAATGAACACGATTAATCGATCCGGATAACGAGAGGCAGACTCTATTAAATATTGGTTATGAAGGGAACAAAGATCCACTTGGCCCCAAGGAAAGCCGCAGATAACGGATTGATCCACACCTGACTCATCCATTGAGACAATCAAATCTTCAACCCCTACTATCCTTGCTTTTGGATTCTTATAAATAAGGGAAAAACCTTTGTCATTTTGGCAGAAGGATTCCCGATCCTTTCTCACCTCATCGGGAAAGATATGGGTGTGGCAGTCGATGATCATGGTTTTTAAAAGGGGATAGGCGGCTCAATCTTCTATTGAAAAAGGCTTACATCCCCTTTCCCTTTTCTAATGACTTTGGGAAAATCATCGGTAAGGTCGATAATGCTGGAATGTTCGGCAACGATCACGCCTCCATCGATGACAAGATCTAATTGCTTTCCAAAACGTTCTTCGATATCGGCAGGGTCGTTGTAAAGACTTTCATCGGGTTTATAAACACTCGTGCTGATAATGGGATGCCCCAATCCCCGAACGAGGTTGAGGCAGATCTTATTGTCAGGAATTCGGATTCCCACTGTCTTCTGTTCTGTCATAGCTATCTTTGGAACCAGTTTCGTTGCTTTCAAAATAAAGGTATAGGGTCCCGGAAGCAGACGTTTCATCATCTTATAAGCGTAATTGGAGACATACGCATATCTGCTGATATCCTTTAAATCAGAACAGATAAAACTTAATGGTTTCTTCCCTTCTATCTTCTTCAATCGATGGATTTTCCGGATAGCCTCAGGATTGAAAAGGTCGCAACCAACTCCATAAATAGTATCGGTGGGATATCCGATAACTCCCCCCTTGCTAAGAACATCCGCCACTTTACGAATCAATCTCGGTTGTGGGTTTTTAGTATTGATAGTGATGATCATGGATCTAACTCTCCCTCTCCAATTCCTTTACTCGCACCCCTCTGAGGAAACGTTTGTTAAAGTAAGGAGTATCCAAACTCTCCACCCTCACCTCTTTGTTGCAATAAGAGGCATGAATAAATTCGTTGTTTCCGATATAGATTCCCACATGAGCATTATTTGCCCGACGTGTCTTAAAAAAGACCAGGTCCCCCTCTTCCAATTGGCCCTTATCCACCTTTTTACCAAAAGATAATTGTTCTCTGGCTGTCCTGGGAAGATGGATATTAAAAATTTCATAGATCTTCTTAACAAAGGCAGAACAATCAATCCCCTTCAACGTGGACCCACCTAATCGATAGGGAACCCCTAAGAATGTTTTGACCACTCTGACGAAGAGATTTCTTTCCTCAAGGCTCCCCCATCTCCCGATAGGTTCAGAGGTGATTTGTCTCTCCACTTCTGACTGTTGAACTTCTCTCATCTCTTCAGCGTCACCTATCTCTTCTAACTCTTCATCCACCCTTATCTTTTGCCTCGGCAGGATGAGCTTTTGGCCGGCCTTCAAGGATGCGGAGGAGAGATGATTCATCTTTTTAATTGTCTCGATTGAAATGCCTACCCTCTTTGAAATGATGCAGAGGCTATCCCCCTGTCTCACTATATAAGATTCTGTCTCACCTGAAGACCTCTCTACTGTTTTCTTTACCCGTTTCTCTTTTTGTGTTGGGATCAGAACGATCTGTTTGGGTTTGATCGTCTCTCCCTCAAAACCATTGGCTTCTTTTAATGCATCCACAGAGACACCAAATGATTTGGAAATGGTGTAAAGCGAATCACCGGATTTCACCGTATACCGTTCTTCAGCCCATCCTTGCTGATAAAGACAACAAAGTACGAATAGGACGATCAATATCACTCCCAAAAAACTCCATCGCCCCATTATGAAGTCCCTCCTTTCTTTATGTAGGATAGTCTTCCCTATTAAATAACGATGGGAAATTTTTGAAAAGAATAAAAATAGATGAGTGATTGACTTTTATTTATAAAAGACTTGGGCTCAGATGTCAAACTCAATTTTTCTCATTGATGGAAAGATGTCTTAATCTCTATCCCCCTCTCCTACATCCGCAACCAGCCCCATTACACACACGGTCATGAAAGTCCAATAAAAAGGGATTAGCCTTAGAATGACTAATCCCTTCTGATTCCTGGTGCCTGAGGCCGGAGTTGAACCGCCACGGTGGGGGACCACCGAGGGATTTTAAGTGCAAAAAAAGACTTTTTCTAACCCCTTGATCTTTTGCCTGGTTTCTCCAAACCCATTGAAAATATTAAGCGAAATTCATTTCTATCTCGTTCAGTTATTTACATCCAGTTCAGTCTTTTTTAGCTAATTTTAGCACAAATTTAGCACAGTGTTTTTAACCATAACAAATTTAACATGGCTGAATTCTTACCCCAAAACCCCAAATTCAATCACCCCATCTTATGAAGACAATCTAATCTAACGTATTGAAGAAGAAATTGTCAAATCCACTCTCAAAAGTTCAGAGTATCAACATTTCCAGTTATGAACATTTTCTTTCTGGAACCTAAACACCCCTGCCTGCGTCAGGTAGATGACGTCCCTCGAGATGGGAATACCCCGAAAAGTGCAGAGAACCAGATGATCGTCCTGATACCTGAATATTCTGCCATACTGAAAGCACTTGATCACTCCTTCGTTTCCTCCTATGACCTATAGATGAAGAGAGCTCCCATGCAGTAAGCACAGCCTCCCAGTATAGTGTTCAGAGATTGTAGGGCTTATTGCTGCAAGTGAGGCCCAAGAGCTTACTGTAACGGATCCACATTATTTTACAGGCCTCAAGGCAAATATTCAACCGGTCTTTCTTATGGAATCACGCTTTGGAAGCTCGATTGTACTAGTAAACCGAAGTACAGGGATCTGCCCCGTTTGTTTTAAGGCAGGATATGTAGGCCCAATCGATTTGGGGGGCTTCTGATTCTTCGATAATAATTCTCCTGAAATGCCTCTGTTCGCTTTTTTCCACTCCACTGTTTTAAAGCCTTCTTTTGCTTTTCATCTCTTGCGCTCTCATCCAATTCAGGAGTCTCAACGGCAAACAAGGTCTCATGTCATTAACCAAGAACAAATGGCAACTTCAATACCTTTTTGAACTAACGGGCTCTTCCTTCTGGATTTCCTGTCGGAAGATTGAAATCTAAACGAAAGTAATAGGATTGTGTCCCACTTCATTTCAATATAAAGTGGAGGCCGCACCGAATACATGTAACAGAGTCCCCTTTTTTCTTGCCTTTCAAATGCTGAATCTTCTTACATTTCGGACAGGCAACATAGAATCTGAGCAGCGCGTCAAATATTGCAACAAAATGGATCATAACCGAGCCAACTTCCCCTTCTTGCTCGAACTCGATCATGTGCTGTGGATCAGTACGACCCTGACTCTGGCTACGATTGGTAACTACTTCTTGAAAACGCTAAAGAGTTTATCAAGTCCTGTCTTTTCAAGATTAGCTACAGCCTCCAATTCGCCAGCATCGAGCCAAACCCCTTCACACTCGGAGCATTTGTCTACCTTAATCCCTTTATAGTCAATTTCGATCAGTTCCATCCCACATTTCGGACATTTCATGTAATGAAGCTCCTTGAGCCTTTGTTTTTCTTCCAGCGCAAGGCTTTGGTGTTTCTCTTCCTCCAACTTCTTTTTCCTCTCAAACTCCATCCTTGCAAAGTACTCTTCCTCCTTCTCACTCGGTTTCCATGCCATTGGCTCTACCTCCCTTCCTTTACTGAATATGCTCACGCCGATCTAAAAAAAGCCTCGATGATCCCTCTGACCTCCTGTTGAATCTGGACAAGGTGCTCTTTGCTCTTAAGACTCTCAGCATAAATCTTGAAAACATCTTCCGTGCCGGAAGGCCTGACAGCGAACCACCCATTTTGGGTTACAACTTTAATGCCACCCAATGGAGCGTTATTTCCGGGAGTGTGGATCAGTTTAGCTATGATGACTTCCCCGGCTAAAGTGGACCCGGTTATCTGGTTCGGAGAAAGCCTGCCGAGAAGTTCTTTCTGCTCTGGAGTGGCTGCGATGTCGATTCTTTCATAGATTGGGTAGCCAAACATTTTTGTGAGGTCTTGATAAAGAATACCAGGATCACTACCGGTTCTTGCCCTCATCTCTGCTGCAAGCAGGTTAAGAATCAAGCCATCCTTATCAGTCGTCCATACTGTTCCATCCATTCGCAAGAAGGAAGCTCCTGCACTTTCTTCGCCTGCAAATCCTAATGTGCCGCTCCTTAAACCATCCACAAACCATTTGAATCCCACAGGGGTTTCAATCAATCTTTTTCCCATATGGTCTGCTATCCGATCAATCAGCCTGCTTGTCACCATGGTCTTTCCAATCGCCACTTCCTTATTCCAGTAAGGCCGATAATGAAACAGATACCAGATGGCAACGGACAGGTAGTGATTGGGATTCATAAGGCCTGTGCCGGGAGTGACGATGCCGTGACGATCACCATCAGGGTCGTTTCCGAAGGCGACGTCGTATTGACCCTTTAACCCGACAAGGCGTGCCATGGCATAGGGTGAAGAGCAATCCATCCGGATCTGTCCATCTCTATCCAAAGTCATAAAGCCAAAGGTGGGGTCAATCACTGGGTTAACCACATCGATATTCAATTCGTACCTTTGGGCTATCGGTTCCCAGAACTGCAGTGTTGAACCACCCATCGGGTCTACTCCAATTTTCAACCTAGCAGAGCGGATCATTTCCACGTCGATCACGTTTTGAAGATCTTCGATATACGGGGCCACATAATCATATTGATGGGTGGTATGGGCCTTTATCGCTCTTTCGTAGGGGGTCCTCTGGACTTCTCTATCTCCACCTAGCAAAAGCTCATTCGCTCTCTTCTCAATCCAGCGTGTGACATCCGTGTCGGCTGGACCACCGTGTGGGGGATTGTACTTCACTCCACCGTCCTCGGGAGGATTGTGCGACGGGGTGATGACGATTCCATCAGCTAAACCTTCTTGTCTTTTGCGATTGAAGGTTAGAATGGCATGAGAGATCACCGGAGTGGGGGTGTAGCCGAAATCCTTGTCCATCATGATTTCACAGCCATTGGCTGCCAAAACCTCTATGGCAGTGGCATGGCTTGCTTCTGAAAGGGCATGGGTGTCCATTCCGAGGAAGAGAGGACCGTCAATATTGTGCGTCGTCCTGTAGTCGCAAATAGCCTGGACGATTGCCAGGACATGACTTTCGTTAAAAGTGGATTTAAAAGATGAACCGCGATGTCCCGAGGTTCCAAAAGCTACCCGTTGTGCAGGGTCTCGAACATCAGGGTGGTTCAAGTAATATGCCCTCACCAATCGGGGAACATTGATCAGCATCGATTTTGAAGCAGGCTTTCCTGCTTAAGGATGCGGTAACACGTCCTATTTACTCCTTCGACTACCTGAATTCGATCCTGTAGAACAATGTGGCGCCACTTTCAGTCCCTGTTGTAGTCTCTATTTCCAATCGCTTTGAAAGGGAATACCGAAGCGTGACGAGAGTGGCATCGGTGAAAAGAGAACGACCCAGACTGATGTAGAGCTTTGGGGTCAGGTACTTCCCAACTGTCACCATAGAACGAGAGACTTCACCCCCACCCGGTGGAGTGGTGATATCCAGTGTATCCAGGCCAAACAGTTTCTTGAGCTGCCCCTGCAGGACCACCGATTCCCCGGCAGAAAGAAGTGCGCCCGCAGCTTGCGCAAGAGAGGGGACCTGCTCAGTGCCCTTGCCCAGAGGTTGGCCCAAAACGATATACGCCAGGATGTCTGTATCCGGCATCGCGGGTTGCGAGTAGAGTTTCACGACCGGTTTCTGAAGAGAGCCTGCAACTGTCATACCCGCCTGAACTTCACCTATTTTTCGAACGGCCAGGGCATCCAGGGTTGGACTGTCAACAGGACCGCCGGCAAAAAGGAGACGTCCCCTGATAATTTCGAGTTTATGGCCGTAGAAACTGTAATGTCCTTGAGCTACATTGATTTCCCCTGTTGCAGCAATCCTATATGGGTCCTGAACATTGAGTCTCAAATCCCCTTTCAGACGGACGTCAATGCCCTCCGCCTTATAATAGACCTTCTCTCCCAAAAGCAAACGAACCTCGATATCCAGAGCCAAGGGGAATCTTGGTTTTGCCACTTCCGGCGCATCTACGATGATGACGTCGGGACTGGGGCGAACGACATCCTTTGTGGGTGGACCGGATACCAGGAGATCGGGAAGCAGTATCTCACCTCTCACAACTAATC
>Ga0194111_10008718_pt1 | contig 11128 bp, 11 predicted proteins | sample TA2KigC300mmetaG_FD_146194 | JGI IMG/M metagenome (GOLD analysis project Ga0194111, IMG submission 146194) | Freshwater microbial communities from Lake Tanganyika, Tanzania - TA2015033 Kigoma Deep Cast 300m | ecosystem: Environmental > Aquatic > Freshwater > Lake | place: Tanzania: Lake... | reverse complement strand
ATCCGAGCCGCAGACTCCTGCCGCCTCAACCTTAACGAGGACTTCCCCTTCCTTCAGTTTCGGGATGGGGAAGGCTTTGACGACCAATGGCTGATTGAATCTTTCAAGAACGACTGCTCTGGCTTCCATTCATTTTCCCCCCGCCCTACGTTAGTTTCCCAGCCATTTCTTCGGACCAGTGCTTGGCTATTCCTGCCGGAGAATAGACAAAGATCATGATCATTTCATCATCCCCTGTATTCTGAAGAAAGTGTTCTGCATCGGTTTCGATGTAGACTGCACTGATGGACTCAACGATTTCTTCTTTGGAACCCACTCTCATTTTACCGGTTCCTTTGAGAAGGATGTAAATCTCCTCATTGGAGTGGGCATGGAGTGGAATCCTGCCCTTTGGTTGAATGACTACATACCCTGCTGTAAAATTTTTTGTGTCTAATAAATTCTGACCCGTCAACACCCGGGTCGTCCTTCCCGCAGGGAAGGTCATCCCCTCGACTTCGTCCAATTTTACAATCTTCATATAAATACCTAATGGGACACCCGCTCACTATGGAAACTAATTATTATCCTTCCCCTTGAGAGTCTGTGTCGTAATTACTAACTTGTCACCCTTGAACTTGTTTCAGGGTCTCGTAACTATTTGATTCTATTAGATGCCGAAACAAGTTCGGCATGACATTTTCTACGGTTTCCCCTATTACGACACAGTCCCTTGATGGGGGAAGATTGAGGTGGGGGTGAACTGGCTGCCTTCCCCCTCACCCCCGCCCCTGCCTACCGGCAGGCAGGCTCTCCCACCAGAGACTGTGTCGTAATTAGCCATTCGCCCTTCGACACGCTCAGGACGAACGGTTAACTGATTGATATTTAAGATTTCGCAATCCGTTCGTGGTGAGGCTCTCGAACCATGAACGGATTGCGACACAGCCTCCCAAGGGAGAGGGTGATCATAGGTTCATTTTTTAACCAAATCTATTTTCTTTCCGGCTTCAGCAGAAAGATAAGCCGCATAGATGACCTCGACCGTCTCATAGGCGAGGTCCGGGCCAGAGATAGGATCACGGTCCTCCCTGATGGAGTCTATAAAATCTTCCAATTCTTGCGGATAGCCTCTCATCCAATCCTCATCAGGACTTGGAAACTGCCATCCTGCCTTAGTTTCCACTTTTTCCGTAATATATTCTGAGCCGAAGACGTTCCCCTCGGGAGAATAGACAACGAGGGTGTTATTCGGATTGATATTGATCTGAGCAACTGCATTGGACATATAAACACCCAACAGATTCTTAACTCCCCCCAAACTGACATCGGTTGAAAGAACGCTTGCTTTCGAGCCATCCTCGAAGGTGATCAGGGCCGCAGACCAGTCCTCCACATCAATCCAGGAATCAACCATCCACTTCGTCGGTTCTTTTTTAAAGGCGTCGATTTTTGTTAAGTGAGCGACATCGCCAATGACTGATTTGGCCCTGATGGGTCGGCCAAATTTCATCAGGCCTTCGTAATGTTTCAGATGAAGAACGGCTCCAATGGGATGAGAGCCCAGCCGCATGAGAGAACCCCCACCGGATGTCTTCCACTCCCGGGAGTAAACGGCATGGGAACCTGAATGGCTTTCTTCGGCCCGGATGTCTAAGACCGTCCCATGAGAGACCTTCATGAGGTTCTTCAATTTTGTGACAGGCGGCGCATAGACGAAATTTTCTGCATAAAAGAATTTCACCTTGTTCCTTTGGACCGCCTTTAAAACAGAGGAGGCATTCTCCAAAGCCGCTTCCATCATCTTCTGACGTGGGATATGGCCTTCTCCAAAGTAACCGGTCAAAGGTTTTTCACAGATGATATGTTTCCCTGCCTCGGCGGCATGGATGGCGATCGTATGATGGAGATTGGTCGTGACACAGAGATCAACGACCTGAATATCTTTTCTCTCCAGCATTTGAAGATGGTCTGTATAGACATTGGGGACATTGAATTGTTTTGCAAAGGCCTCTCCGCTTTCTTTTGTTTTAGAACAGACGGCTAAAATCTCGGCCTTTACTCCACGAAGCTTTTCATATGATCGGGCATGAAGATCTGCCGCGAAACGGGACCCCACAATTCCTACACCGACATTTCCCATGAAAAGACCTCCTTCAATATTTCTGTCCTAATATTTTCTTTTTTTGCTCTTCATCCCCTCAACCGGTTCAGGAGTTGACGGGTTTGTGACCCGCAGAACGAAAAAATCCTCATCAGGGCGTGTCTCAATGGATCAATACTGAGGATGATCGACGAAAAGGTTATCAACCAGAGGACCAGGCAGATGGGTCGGGTGAAGAACGGGGTCAGATCTCCATCTGTCAGAACAAGACCGCGACGCAGATTTTTATCCATGAGATCGCCAAGGATGATTCCGAGCACCAGAGGAGCCATCGGATATTTCATCTGCCGGAGGGTATAACCGACAATACCAAAACCGATCATCACATAGATGTCGAAGACCCTGCTGGTAATGGCATACGAGCCGATGGCACAAAGGACAAAGACAACGGGCATGAGACGGGTCTTTGGGATTGCCAATACCTTTAGGAGTACCTTAGAGAGCCCTATACCGTAAATGAGGATCGCCAGTGTGGCAAAGAAGACCATTGCCACTACCTGGTAGACGAACTGGGGCGATTCGACCATGATCAGAGGGCCGGGCCGGAGACCGTGAATGAACATGGCTGCCAACAGAACCGCAGCAGGGGCCGAACCTGGAATGGCAAGAGTGAGCGCAGGAATGATGGCGCCTGGCACGACAGCATTGTTCCCTGTCTCAGCTGCCATCAGTCCCTCAATCGAACCCTTTCCAAACTTCTCTTTCTCCTTACTCTTCCTTCGAGCCACCGCATAGGAGACCCATGCTCCGATGTCCTCTCCGACTCCTGGAATGATGCCGATCACCGTTCCAATGAGGCCGCTACGAATGATCGTGCGCCAGTAGCGAAGCACATCAGCGAGCTTCGGGATGATGCTGTCCCGGGGGCTTTCCGCTTTCTCTGCTGGAGGATTTCGCATCACACTCAAAACTTCAGCAAAACCGAATGCGCCCACCATGGCCGGGATAAGGGCAAACCCTCCCAGGAGTTCTGTTGTGCCGTAAGTGAAACGTTCGTAGGCATGGATTCCTTCCTGGCCCACCATGGCCACCAGAAGACCTAAGAAACCCGCAATCCAGCCTTTGATCGGATCTTCCAAGGCAGTGAGATGACCTGAGATGACAATTCCAAAGATGGCCAGCCAGAAGAACTCGTAGGACTGAAATTTTAATGCATAGTTCCCCAAAATAGGTGCAATCGTAGCCAGAAAGAACATCCCGATAAAACTGCCGATAACTGAACCTGAGGTGGCCACTCCCATGGCCCGGCCAGCAAGCCCTTGCATGGCCAGCGGAAAGCCATCCAATGTTGTAGCGGCATTCGCAGGCGTTCCAGGAATATTGATGAGAATCGCTGTCCGGCTCCCCCCATAGATAGCGCCCACGTAAACGCATATGAGGACCAGGATGGCAAGGTCTGCTGGCAGTTTGTAGGTCAATGTGGTGATGAGGGCAATTCCCATGGTGGCTGTGAGACCGGGGAGTGCTCCGATGATGATGCCGAGAAGAGTTGACCAGGCTATATGGAAGATCGCCAGGGGTGTAATGAATCCCGCAATGGCACTGAGGAACCTCGCTAAATTGTCAATCAATACGGTCATACTCTTATCTCAAACATCATGGAAGTGATACGAGGAAGAGACGTTCGAAGACCAATGTGGTGGCTGCGGAGGAAAGGATTGCAATAAGGACAGCCGAGATGAGGCCTCTCCTCCTTTGAACACCATTCATACCTCGTTCCCATTCAAAAAGAAGAATGAACACCAATATAAAAAGGCCTGTGGCTAACCAGTAGGGAAGAGTCCCAATCAGAAAGATGGAATAGCCAATGGTTAGAATGGCTGTTAAGAGGAGACGCTGATTGCCGGGATGGTTGAACAGCCGACGGAAACCCTCATGGGTAACCCTCAAACGGTGGCCTCCACGTCTGATGGATCGGATGACAAGGATAATCCCAAAGAGGAGAAGTACCATTCCGACAAAAGCCGTCACAACCCCCGGCACGCTTAAAGGATGCACCTTGAGATGTTCGAGCCGCGGCATCCGCCACGACTCAATGATGACATAGAGGCTGAGAAGTATCAGAGCAATTCCTGTGAAAAAGTCCGCCCTTGCCATTGCTATCACCTCACATCGCATCCTTTAAAAAAAGAGAGAGGGCGGACTCCTTTCGAAATCCGCCCCTGTATAAATGCTCTTTTTTATTGCCGTGGCATTCCAACTTCATCCGGTTTCACTTTGGCCTTTCCCCCATCATAGAGTCCCCAAGCTGCATTCACAATGGTTGGCCAAGCCTTTTTAAAAGCTTCCTCTCCATAGTAAGGGGCTACGATCTGTCCCCGAAGCCTTGCAAACTCTTGCAAGGCTTTGGAGTTTGCGACCTTTTCACGCCAAACCTTATTCATGGTTTCCACCACTTCCCTGGGAGCGCATTTGGGTACCCAGATCCCAAAATAGATGGGATCAGCCGCAACCTTGGGAAGCCACTTGGTGGCGGTTGGGACAGTACCGTAACCCTCGATGGATATGTCCTCGGGAGCAAGGGCCGCTAAGGGACGTAGCTTTTTACCACGGATCATTTCGATCTGTTCGCTGAGAAGCTGGGTTGTCGCCATTGTTTCACCTGAGACAGTGGCAATGACAGCAGGAGCTCCGCCATCGTAACTGACCAGTTTGTAGTCACCGCCATTGACACGCTTGACCGCCTCGATGGCCGAGTGACCGGCTGATGGGATACCGGCAATGGCAACGGATATCTTTTTGGGATCCTTCTTCATGATATCGAGGAATTCAGCAAAATCTTTAATGGGAGCGCCTGGAGTGACAGAGACCAGGGTGGCATTTGCGCTGTTAAGATAGACGTTCCAATCCTGGACTTTTGTGGTCAGCGTTCCGGTGATGATATAGGTGCCGAGGTCTTTCACCGCGCCTGATGCCCAGGTATACCCATCACAGGGTGAATCGATCACACTCTTCGTTCCAATGGCTCCACCCCCTCCGGGCTGGTTTACAACGACAACTTTCTGGCCCAGCGCATCTTCAAGATCACCGACGATGGACCGAACCGCCTGATCTGTAGAACCGCCTGCTCCCCAAGGAACAATGATTCGAATGGGCTTATTCGGTTTCCATTCCTGAGCGTGAGCAAAGCCCCAGAAGATGAAAACCCCTGCTAACACCAATGCAACCACCAAACTTTTCCGCCTCATAAACTTATTTCCTCCTTTCAATTTTTAAAATCTTGACTAAATCTATCACATTCAAATTGCCCATGTCAAAAACGATCCCGGCCAGATTATGTCCGAATTATTGCTGTGCGATCACCTCAAAGACCTGAACACTGCTTTCGCTGTAAAGGGCTTTGATTTTTGGAGAAAGGGCTTTGTGGTCTGCAGAATCCCTCCAGGCAGCCGCGGTCTCAAGGGATTGAAACCGAATTGCCATCTGATAGATAGCTCCTTTTTCTTGCTCTTTGAGAAGCGCAACCGAGACAAAACCAGGCTGTTTCGACATAGCCACACTGTATTCTTCTTTAAAGAGGGTTTCAAAATCCTTCTCTTTTCCAGGAATAACATTAAAAGTGACATGCCGTTCAATCATTTCAAAATCCCTCCTTCCTTTATCTTGACGATTCTTCCTTCTTTTTCAGAGAGGCGTGCCGCATCGAGAACCAGCATGGTATTCAAAACCTCTTCACCGGAGGCAAGAGGAGGCCGATCTTTTTGAAACGCTTCAATGAATTCTTTAAGTTGAAGTGTGTAGTTGGAAGGGATCTGATCTCCTGAATAGATTCTCTTGCCATTCAAATCGAGATGGTATCCAAACCCGAATGGCTTTCCAGTGGAATATTCCGTTAATCGTAATACCCCTTTGGTTCCTACCAGAATGGCCTCATGAATATCTGGTGAGGTGCTGAGAGAAAGATGGGCCGACGCCAATGCTCCCTGATCAAAAGAGAGGAGGATGTCTGCTTCATCTTCTCCTTCCCATTGGGTGTTCCGCCTCGATGAAAACGTAAAGACTTGATCCGGCATCTTCTTCATCCAGGTTAAGATGGAATCGATGGAATGGCTTCCCTGAAGCAGGATGACAAGCCCTCCTGCCTCCTCCGATCGCTTCCACCAGTTTGTTGGCGGGGCAGGGAAGTTGACAAGAAATGAGATCTGAATTCGGAAGAGGGTTCCGATTTCGGAAAGATGTTTTTGGAGTTTAAATACTGCATCCGAGAATCGTCTGCTCTGTCCCACCATTAATATAACACCATTTCTTTTTGCCACTTCCACCATTTCTCGGCCCTGGTTCATATTGAGGGCCATCGGTTTTTCTATCAAAATATGCTTCTTTGACTCCGCAGCCTGAAGGGTAAGAGGATGGTGAAGATGATTAGGTAGTGCAATGACCACGGCTTCGATTTCGCGATCTTTAAGGATATCTTCGTATTGACGGGAATAATACCTTGCTCCCCAACGCTCCTTTGCCTCCTCTGCTTTCTCCTCTTCCGAATCAGCCACACCAATGAGTTCAACTTCTTCTTTCAAGTTCTCGATGGCAGCCAGATGGGCCTGGGCTACCCTTCCGCAACCAATCACCCCAATTTTTAATTTTCTTCCTGTGGCCATCCCTCTCCTACTTCAAAAAGAATTTAGGCACCCAAAGACTGATTTGCGGGATATAGGTGATCAATGCCAGAGGAACAAGCAAAGCGGCCAGAAAAAGCCAGATCCCTTTACTAATTCTTTCCAGTGAAATCTTGGCAATACTTGAGGCGACAAAGAGATTGACTCCTACTGGAGGCGTAGCGAGCCCGATGCTGAGATTAACCACCATCACGACACCAAAGTGGAGAGGATCGATCCCCAAAGATTTAATAAGGGGGAGCAACACAGGGACAAGGATGATGATGGTTGCCAGCGTCTCCATGATACAGCCCATAAAAAGGAGTAAGAGGTTGATCCAGAAAAGGACGATATAAGGATTCTGGGTGAGATATTGGATCCCTTCTGCTACCTTCTGAGGGATACCCTCCGCGGTTAGTATCCAAGAAAAGAGGGAAGCATTTGCCACAAGGAGCATAATGCCTCCCGACATGATCGCTGTCTCTTTCAAGATAGGCCAGAGACGTTCTATCTTCAGTTCCCGATAAACGAATAGTCCAATGACCAGTGAGTAAAAAACTCCTGCCCCTGCGGCTTCGGTTGGAGTGAAGATTCCAGTGAGAATTCCTCCGAGAATAAGGAGAGGCATCATAATGGCTGGAAAGGCTTCGATGGTCGCTTTGAAGAAGCTTTTCCATGTGATTTGAATGATACAAACCGGATGGTTTTGTTTGATGGCATAATATCGGGCAACCGCCATCAAGGCCAGAGTGAACATAATTCCTGGTATAAAACCAGCCAGAAAGAGAGAAGCGATCGAGACCTCGGTCATGGCTCCATAGATCACAAAGGCAATGCTGGGAGGGATAATAGGACCGACAGTAGCGCCAACGGCTGTTAAGCTTGCGGCATATTCAGGAGTATATCCTTCTTTCACCATCACAGGTATCATGACCGATCCGATAGCGGCTGTATCCGCTGCTCCTGCCCCTGTAATGCCAGAAGAGAAATCCATGGCCACGAGGGTAACATAACTCAACCCTCCCCTGATCCTTCCGACGAGCATGTTGGAGAAGTTTACAATACGAGGAGTGATCCCGCAGGCATCCATCAGATTTCCTGCCAGGATGAAGAGAGGGACTGAGATGAGGAGAAATGAATTGAGGCCTACAAACATCCTCTGAGGAATAAGGACTAAGGGTAAATCAGCCTGTAGGATCGATGCTGTCCCACTGATGCCAAGGACAAATACGATAGGGACTCCGATGACCAATAAGAAGACGAAGATCAGGACGATGAGCATTCTATCTTTCCTTTGCAGTCCAGAAGAGCATTGTATTGATAAGTCCGATGAAAGAAAAAAAGGCTAAGAAAACAAATCCCAGAAAGATAGGGAGATAGACGAAGGCCATGGGAATGAGCATGGCCGGGCTAACCGTTTTCGTTTTGATGCTCGTCTGAATTAAAACAGTGGAAAAGGCAGAGGCCATTAAAGAAAAGGCCAACATAATGAGGAACACGAAGAGTGTTGCCCCTTTTTCCCATTTTAGAGGAAGTCGTTCTTTCACAAAGGCCACATTGATGAGTTCCCCACGCTTCAGGGCGACACTGCCGCCGAAAAAGACGAGATAGACAAAGAGAAAAGTGGCCAGTTCATTCGACCAGTAGAGGGAGAAACCAAGGAAGTAACGGAAAAAGACTTCCATGATGACTGTCGCGGCAAATCCGGCTAAGGCCACTCCGACAAATGCAGAGAGAACCTTTTCTAATGTGTTTCCAATTCGGTTAAGGTCCTGGGTGAACTGATTCATTTTTTCTCAAAATACCTCCGCCCTCTCCTTTAAAAAGGGGAGGGCGGAGTGAGAATCAATCTAACTTCAAAATCTTTTCGACGGCATCCGCCCATTCCTTAGGCCAGGTCTTTGTGGCTTCTGCCCGAACTGATGCAGTAACATCGATATAAGGTTTGAGGTCCTTAATATAATTGATCTTCGTCCCTTTGGCTTCCATCTTAGCCAAAGCCTCTTTATCCTGTTTCAGGCACTCATCGTCCATGGCCTTGGTCCATGCTGGGATGCTCTCCACGATTACCTTCTGATGCTCAGGAGAGAGTTTATTGAAGGTCTTGAGGCTCATCAGAAAAGCTCCGCCGTTTGAAAGGATGGGCAGATAAGTGACGTATTTCTGGACTTCGTAGAACTTCATCGCCTCCAAAGTGGCAGGTCCATTTTCATTTCCATCGACAACACCGGTCTTGAGTGCGGTATAAAGCTCTCCGAAGGGAAGTGGAACAGGGCTTGCACCGAGTGCCCGGTAAGCATCTTTATGAAGTGGGACTTCCATTGTCCGGATCTTCAGCCCCTTAAAATCATCCAGTTTATTTATAGGTCTAATATTGTTCATTGGCACTCGAAAAGCAGGGCCAGCAAGGGAGAGGGGCTTTAAATTGACTTTTTCGCCCTCCTTGATCACCTCTTTAAGCACCCAATCTCCAAGGGGGCCATGGGTTACCTTCATGAAGTGGTCCGAGCCCTTGAAAATAAAGGGGAGGTTGTAGATATTGAGGACCTTAATGAATGTTCCGGTGACTCCGAGGGAGGTGCCCTGAAGATCGATGGTTCCCAATTGAAGCCCCTCGGTGATATCTCTTTCCCCGCCGAGTTGCCCTAATGGAAAGATTTTCACTTCTAAAGCGCCTTTTGACTTCTCCTCTACAGCCTTTGCAAAGGCCAATCCAGCAATATGATAAGGATAGGTGACCGCATTCGCATGCCCATAGCGCAAAGTTACCTTTTGAGCAAAAGCAGAGGATACAAAGATGACAAATAAAAATGTCAAACAGAGAATCATGCAAATTTTTTTCATTCTTCATCCCTCCTTCAAATCCATTTTAGATTTCAGATTGCGGATTTCAGATTTATGGTTTGAATTCTTATTTTTAAACTCATCACTCCGAACTCCAAACTCCGAACTTTTTTAACCACCTCCTTCTTTCACCAGGATGGCTGGTCTCTTAAACGACACTCCAGCCACCTTCATAGAAAGGGTAGGGTAAATGACTGGTCGTGTGATCATCTCCGGTCCATTCAGGGTTGCGAGAATAGTATCTTCTGATTTTGTTCCAGTGAGTGATGGGTTCCAGGTAAAGGCCTGATTCTCCTGAATGATATCGGGGGTATTGGAATTGGCTCGATAGTCCCTTCCCGTATAACCGATGGAGCCACCCTGATGATGGAGTTTCCATTCTTCTGGAAACCCCTTTTTGCAATAGGCATCAATGCCTTTTTGAAGGACATCTCTTGCAGGGGTTCCGGGTTTTGTGTGGGCCATCATCGTGCAATCGATGAAAACATTGGCTTCGTACTTTTTTTTAAGTTCCCGAAGTATTTTCCCAAAATGAACAAAACGGGTTAATGAGACAATGAGCCCCCACTTTCGGGCATTGACAGAGACCATCAGGAGTTTTTGGGTTTTTTTCTCGGTGGGGATGGGGTGGCGAAAGTTTGAGATCCGTTCGTCAGCTGCTGTCATTAATGTAATCGGGTCGATTCGATCCTTCCAGATTTCTCTGCAGAGCCTGGATACGACCGCTGATTCTTTCTCCCCTTTCTTGGTCTGCATCATTGTTTTTTCCAACGCTAAGGAAGTTTTTTCTCCCAGCCATCGGTACCGTTCAATTTCTTCCGGTGTGAAAGAATATCGAAGTCTGGCAATATCTTCGGTCAGCGTCTGCGCATTGGGGAAAGGAACATCGCTCCCTAAGGGAGCATTTCCCATCAGTTCTTTTACGATTGAAGCCTCTTGATCCTCATACCAGGGGAAAGTCTTGATAGAAAAACCTTGCTTTTCAAGATGTTCCTCATGGATCATACGGGGTGCTTCGATGTTATTCGAGATGACAAATTTTGAGTCTTCGGTGATAAGAAGAGAAGTGGCCCCCATCTCTGTGGCGATGCCAACGAGATTGAGACCACCGCATGTCATCCAGGAGAAATTGGCCTGACGCTTGAGGAGCAGTCCTTTCAGACCTTTCGATTTTAAAAACTCTCTCACCCTTTCTTCTTTTACTTCGATTTCATCTTCGAGTGCCATGATTTCTCCTTAGTACACCTGGAACAATGGAATACTGGAATGGTGGAATAATGGAGACTTGAAAAACAAGACCTTGGAATGATTTGATCTTTTCATCCTTCGATCTTTGCTTTTCCCAATATTCCAATGTTCCAACATTCCAGCATTCCGTTTAAAAGCCTCTACTGCGCCAACACTTCTGCCCAGGTTGTGACCGTCCATTGGGTCTTGAACAGGTCGTTGACGGCGTCCTTGGCCTTCTCACGGAACGAGTTAGCATCCGGAATGATGACCTGCATGCCCTTGCGCTGGAGATCCACCAGGATCGCTGCCTCGCCGG
>Ga0194111_10008715_pt1 | contig 11131 bp, 10 predicted proteins | sample TA2KigC300mmetaG_FD_146194 | JGI IMG/M metagenome (GOLD analysis project Ga0194111, IMG submission 146194) | Freshwater microbial communities from Lake Tanganyika, Tanzania - TA2015033 Kigoma Deep Cast 300m | ecosystem: Environmental > Aquatic > Freshwater > Lake | place: Tanzania: Lake... | reverse complement strand
GCATAACCGCTTCCGCAGGCGTCCACGCCGGCGGAAGCGTGGCGAGGACGCCACGACGGAGCGTTTTTATAAATGCACTCTTAGTCAAGGAAAATGGTATTATTTCTTATGATGGAACTTTTCTTTCTTAAGGATTTATCACCAACACGTAAGCCGAAGGCGTCGGTGAGCGCAACGAACATAACCACAGGTAGCGCAAAGAAAAAATGTTTGCATCCCCCTTATAATAGGCAATAGCCGTATTCATGGCTTCATTTGACCCTATCATACGCACGCTCCATATCCAGGGCAACCAGTTGGAACTCCAGATTAGTTCCCCACCACCCGCCAAGGGAACGCGTTCAAGGGCATACTCAGTATATCGCATCAGTTGATAGCTCTGGAACATATCCGTCATATAGAAATCAATGGGATGATAAATAGTGGGCAATTCCACGGATGTGTGCAAGAGTTGATTGCCAAGTAAATCCTTGTATTCAGCATAGTAACCTTGTTCTTTAAGCCAGAGAACTCTGTCCACAGCTTGCTTAATTTTCTCCGCTTCCGTGCAGAACGGTGTATCATCCTCTCCGAGTCTGCGAACCATCTGGGCGGCCATCAGGTTTGCTCTATAAGTATAGGCTGAAGCCTGAGTGCAAGGGCTTCCACTGTACCAGTGCGCGTCGCTTATATGAGTGTTAGCGTAGTTCTCGTAAAGTCCGTCGTTGTCGGGGTCAAAACAGCGCTTTTCCCAAGCAAGATGATTTTTTATTACAGGGAATATCTCTTGAGCATACTCCTCGTCGCCAGTCCAGCGATAATGATAGAGAGCTTCATCTATAAATACCTCCTGCATGTTATATAATGAACTATCGCTGTTGGGCTGCGACCAGATTCTACCTTTAGTGTGCATGGTTGAATCCATCGCCTGCCGAGTCAACCGAGTTTCAGGGTCAGGTTTAGGAGGCGCTGTCTCTGGGTCTTGCATCTGCGTCGCGGCGTAGGTTTTTATAGCCGTCCTGACTCTATCGTGCCAGCCGAAAGCATCACCACCATACATGCTTCTCCAACCTAAGAAAGGACAATGCCACGCCACAACACCGTTGATGACATGAAAAACTTTGGACCTAAGGTGAAAGTCTTAGGGTTATGGATGCTGAACTCACCCTGGTAGTTGCATCCTCCATATATAGGGCGGTCGCCAGTCGTTTGGGCTCTCAATGAAAATGAGTTGCTGCTTAACTCAACACTGTTTCCAGAGCAATGTCCGGGATGAAAAAGCATATCCAGTTCATCCACGTAACCATTAGGGTCGGGATTCCCTGTCGCCGGCGCGCCATGAATCGGGGCAGCGCCGCCAAATGTCCATACCAGGTCAAGAGGATAGGTCAAATTTCCAATAGTTATCCGCACGACCATAGCATCGGATTCAACTGAAGTTACCACGTCTAACTCTATCTGTATTTCCGGAAGCTCGCTATCACACATTATGTAGTGCATTATTCCCGGTTCGTAAGTACTTATTATATTGTCAAACTCCTGAAGCCATTTAGAGGCGCGAGGTGATATGACTCCAAGTGACAGAGTTCCGCCTCTTCCAGGCAAGCTCATCATCACCTGTGGCAGGTCACCTGCGAAGAGCATAAAAGCTGAATTGTTGCCGTAGAGAGGCCTATTGAAGGAACGCCTGCCGTTGATTATGCTCAATCCTTTAGGTGTAGCGCTATACCGCGTCTGGATATCCTGGAAGGACTCTTCATTTCTTTCAAATTTGCACATTTTATTTTCCCCCTTTTCTTCGCTGGAATCTTTTCATTTAATTTTACCCAGGTTTTTCTTACCGCGAGTCGCGCTATCTCAGGCAAACCGTACCACATTTGAGACGAGCCCATGAATCGTTATCTGAGCGACATGGCCGATACGCTATGGTTCATTGGCTACCTAAAATCGCTTTCACCTGTACGTCGCGTATCTCGTGCGCGGCATCCGGATTCTCCAAAACGACCTTGACGAACATCGCATTAACATCCACTGGGAACGTGGCACTCACGCGCTCCCCAGGCCCCAGAGGTAAGTTAAACGTCGCAAGGTACTCGGTATTAAAGTGAATCCCGTCGCTGCTCGCCTTAACATGCATCACCATACCGCGCGAGGCCTCGGCATGATACGTCCCCGCAGTCTCAAGCGATAACCTGGTAACACGCTCAAGACTGATAGGGGAGCACGCCGCGAGCTTACTCGACTCCCCACTGGAGAGACTATCTAGCGCAAGCACTGGCATCGGCAAGCGGAACGGAGTTTCGGTTGCAAAGACTTGAACGCCCAGGTCTTCACCACCCCTCGAAATGTACCGTAGTGTATGGTAGACGTAGAAAAACGGAGGCTCCCATAGCGTATGTACTTCAGCAAAGGCGTTCGCATCCGGATTCCGATGTCGGTCACCGACCGGGTTGGCATGATGTTTATGCCAGCTCATTCCATCAAGACTGTAAGCATAACCAATGCTTTCTAGCTTCGACCATTTCGTCGCGCCATAGAACATATGAAACACGCCATCGTGATACAGAACACCGGACTCCGAAAACCCGCCATCGTCCCATGAGCCCCAATCATCCGGTGTCAGAACCGGGTTGTTGTCATACGCCGTCCACGGTCCCTCGGGTCTATCAGCGGTTAAGAGGATGAATGGTCCTTGGTCGGGTGAGCTTTCACCGATTGGATATTCACAGTACATAAAGTACTTTCCCTCGACCTTCACGACACCGCCGATATAGCAGCGGAGCTCATGAATGGGATTGCCTTCGTATTTCGCCCAGGGCCCTAGTGGGTTCGATGCTGTGGCAAGACCAATGTATCCGTTGCCGTTGTACCACAGATAATATTTATCGCTTCCCTCCTTTAGAACAGCGGCACAGGCAACCCATCTGTCTTCCCAACTGCCTTCGGGCCCGAGGTCAATCACCGGGTTGCCAGAGTATTTCGTCCAGGGGCCCAGAGGATGGGGTGCTGATGCGACACCAAGCCGGTAACCGGGCCTCCCACCCCACTTTTCAGGCCTGCGGGTTCGGGCGTGATAATACAAATAATAAGTCTCCGGCGTGTAATTATCCGACCAACCGGTCATGCCATCCCGGAACACATTGCAGCATTCCAGAATGCTACTGTCCCAGGCGCTCGGGTCTTCAGCGGGACGAAGAATGGGGTTCGGGCCGGGAATTTGGATAAATCGCATCGCAGCTTCGGTTCTAAGCTGATTCAGGTTTTTTTTAGGCATTTCATTACCTCCTGGTATACTAATCTCCCACAGAGTGCACCGAGAACACAGAGAATTGATGCGGGAGTAGTCTCGGCCACCTCCATGGGAAAAAGGTCCCGTCAATGAGACTGGGTCTGCTACAAAAAGATACTCCCGCATCCAAAGTCTTGTAAACCTATATTTCAGCTTTGCTGTTATCATCAAAGACTCGCTCAACACCTCATTGGTTGTTCGTACCGTCTTAAGTTTGAGTGCCCAAGTAAAAAGAATTAAAGACACGACTAAGGGAGGCTGTAGAATGTTACGCATTTCCGCCAGGTTGTGTGTTCTCTTCTACTTTGGCAGACTTATGGATTCAGGAGATTATGATGCTAACACTTTCTTGCCTTGACAATATAAAGACTAAACTTGCTGAAGTTTCTTCTTTAGATGAATTAGAGCAAGAAGACCAACAACTAAGCTGATTGAAAAGCATTACACTCTTTTCGTTGGCGCTGATGTCAGCCAAGACAACTTCTCTATCGCTGTCAAGAAGATAGGGCACGGTGCGAGTGGTTGCTTTACCGGTTCACCGTTATCTTTATACCTGAGAACCTCGGGCTTGCGCCAATGCTCACCATCGTCATCCGAAACGGAATACCAGATATTCCCGCATAAACGGCAAAAATTAACTCGACAGCAGCTTTCACTGCTGTTTCAAAATTATTCAACCTGAATTTTAACACTTTTTTCGCTTTTGTTCAACAAACATTTCAACTTTTCTTCGATTTTTTCTCTGTTTGAACACACTCTCCCCTCAACCCGTTTTCCGCTTTTTTGAATCAACCCGCTGATTCACTTGTTCGCTTGGAAATTCTACCCGCCATAAGTTCCCGTCACCTTGGCGAGACAGGCGATGATATTAGCAACAGGCATCACGAACTCGGCTGTAATCCCGATATTGTCGGCGAGGGTTTGAAAAACATATAGCCGTGGTTCTCTGGTGCGCGGTTAATCTCAGCATTGACTAACTGACGACGAAAATCCTCAAGTGAAATGCCACTGGCAAGAAGGTAGTGAGGCTCGTCAGCCTTGTTTCTCCGAAGCGCTGACATAATCGGGACCAAAAGATGACCGCGCCAACTCTTAAGTACAGATTGAAAAGGATGTTTCACTGGCCAGTGTTGGGTTTCGTCTGGCGATACACCTCGTACTGCAAGATGCATCCCCTCCAATGGTATATGAGCAAAGAGTTGCGAATCTTTGAGACAAGCTTTTGCTCGGCAGAACAGTGCAATGAACTGACTATCTTCACCTTCCCACAGAAAAAGACGCACATCGTTGCTCAAGATTATCAGTTCTTTGAATCTGGCTGAGGTAAGAAAAGGCGCGCCACTGACAGACAGCTCAAAGTCATTCTCAATGGGATTTGTCAATCCCATGTAGTATGGGAGCATAGCTTTCCAGGTCATGGCGCACTGTTCAAATCCTTCGCCAAAGGCTACACATTTCACTTGTTGAGGCGCATAGACCAAGCACTGGTCGCGAAATTTTTTCTCAAACTCCAGTGCTAGAACGCGGTTATAGTATATGACCTTCAGAGCCTGATAACTCCAGTCATAGCCAATTGTTCCACAAGCTTCCTTGATTTCGGCCTCTATTTCCTCGGCTAAACCCTCTGACACCTTCCGGCGACCAAAATCAGTCAACATGTTATGGATAAACTGATGTTTGCCCGGCAGTTCCTCCTCATCCAGAAAACGGTGGATGGGGTCAGAAACATTAGCGAGAAACTCCATGCTCGCACATTGCCAATCAACCAAGACAAAACGCTTCCTACGGGTCTTTTGGGAATGCTCAATAAGTTTGCGCATAGGTTCTGAGTTGCCGATAGGATAGAGTATTAGGGCCTCATCTGGTTTCATATTAGAGACAAAATTGAGATGTAAATCATGGACTCTTAATTCCCAGGCAAGAATAGCGTTCCACAATTTAGGGTCGCATCCATTTGGAATATCACTATACATGCTCCAGCAGTATGGGTGAATGCACCAAAAGATTTTATTAATCATAATCAATCTCTCCACGCATAATCTTTACTGGTTCGTAAAGAGTTTTCTCGGTGTCATTTGTTCCCCATTTCCAAGCATTCAGATATGCAGACGTAGTTCATCCAGATTTTGCTTAATCTTAGCGATAGCAGCGATAAAATCACCCATATCACTCTCGGAACTAAACCGCCTGTTCTGGGGAAATCCTATCCATCGACCCACTGCGTTTTCAGCATTAGGACAATGCACTTTTGTATAGTCCACCCGCTTGGCACTCTGGAAATGGAATTTCGCTTGAGCAAGGCCATTGAAGGCTTCGGCGTCATAGCGCCTCCGGGGGTAGACATAGCTCGGTTGAGTTATTCGTTCATCTTCCTGCGGCCAACTCAAGCCGCCAACTTCAGCTAATCCTTGCAGAGTTCTTTGTCTCGCTTTACTTCAAAACGATTGTCGAACAAATTCATAGGACTTCCCCGCGGTAGTGGAAAAGGTATATTCTCTCTCGGACGGACGACCACATTCAAGCGCCACGCCGTCACAAAGGACTAAAAATTCTCCTGGTGTATCAATGCGCACAAAAGCCTTCTTTCCCAGCCGTGAATGTAGTGTAACTTGCTCCACGGCGTTTTTTTGCCATCTAATATCGACTTCAAACCCACCACGTGCAACAAATCCTTTTACCTCGCCTTCGCTCCACTGTTCAGGCAGCGCCGGCAGGATACGAAGTAATCCGTGATGGCTCTGAAGTAACATCTCAGCCACTGCTGCCGTTCCTCCGAAATTACCCTCTATCTGGAAACAATCACCAAAAATCAAATCCAAGAGTGAGAAGGTAGTAAAATCGGTCAAAAGAGCACGCAGATGTTCCCAGGCCTTATTACCTTCAGCCAGCCGCGCCCAGCAACACGCCATCCAAGCATGAGTCCAGCCACAATAACTGGTAGAGTGGGCTTCCCGACGTTCCAAGGATGTTTGCGCTGCTTGGGCCAGTTGAGGTGTTTTCTCCAGGCTAATTTGGTCGCTTGGGAATAAGGCAAAAAGATGAGAAAGATGGCGATGTCCCGGTTCGACTTCCTCATAGTCGACAAGCCACTCTTGAAGCTGTCCATATTGGCCAACCTGTAGAGACGGGATGGCATTGAGGATATCTTGCCATTTGGAACGTTCTTCCTCATCGATGCCAAGAATCTTGCTCGCCGTCAATATGTGACTGAGGACATCATGGATGAGTTCTAAGTCCATCGTTGCTGCAACACACAAAGATACCGGTTCACAACCTCCGACAACCCGATTTTCGGGCGACTGCGAAGGGACAGGGACTAAACGCCCGGCTGAATCTTTGACGAGGTAATCCTCATAAAAGAGAGCAACCTGTCGCATGAAGGGATACGCTCTATCTTTAAGAAAAGCTTCATCACCGGTAAATTCATAATGCCACCAGTAATGTTGAGCCAACCACGCTGCTGCCCCTGTCCAGACATCCCAACCTGGGGCTTCAGGGGTGCATTTTGCCCAGACATCAGTAGTGATGGGGATATAGATACCTCTTGCGCCATACAAATCCAGAGCCGCTGTTTGCGCTTCAGGAATAAGTCCGTCGAAGAAATGAAAGAGTGGTTCAGCACATTCCGAAAGGTTGCATACCTCAGCAGGCCAATAATTCATCTGGAGATTTAAGTCAAGATGGAAATCGGAGTCCCAAGGCGGTTGGAGCATATTGTTCCAGACACCTTGAAGGTTAGCAGGAAGACTGCCCGGTCGAGAAGAACTAATGAGCAGATAACGACCGAATTGAACATAGAGAGCCAGCAAATTTAGGTCATCCTCGCCGTTTTTCATGGCAGTCAGTCGTTCATCAGTAGGTTTATCAGAAGCGCCCGTGCCCAGAGATAAGGATACTCGGTCAAAAAGCTTTGGATAATCCTCGAGGTGCGCGGTGCGGAGTGTCTGATAATCCAATGGCACATTATCCAGATATTTTCGGCAAACGGCTGCAGGCAAATCGGTTGTCTCATCCCCCTTACTCAAGGGGGTTAGGGGGTTGTTTTCCTCTGTTGCCATTGTCAGGACAATGAGCGCCTCATCCGCACTCTCCACGCAAATTGTTCCTGGGCATTCAACGTATTGCTTACCTCCACGCTGCTTCACACGCGCTTCAGCCGCAAATTTCACCCCTTCGATGAAGGAGGCACAATATCCTAAAGCACCATCCTCTGCCCAAGGCTCTAAGGTGCAATCTTCATCAGCAAGACGCGCCAGTTTGATTTTCGTTGTCAGATGAGAAGGAGTGTCGCAGGTCAGATAGAGCACAATAACCTGATGGACGAAAGAGGCGAAGATTTCGCGCCGGTATTTTACGCCAGCGACAGCATATTCAATCGACACCACACCTTGGGATAAGTCTAACTGGCGTTGATAGTTTTGCGCCTTTTCATGTCCCGCAAAAGACAGTGTCAAATCACCGAAAGGTTGGAATGGCTCTACAGCATGCTCTGGACCACAAAGCAGTTTGTTAGCCAATTCTCCCGCTGCCTTCAAATCTCCGGCAAAGAAGCGTTGACGTATTTCGGATAAATATTGGGACTTCTTCTCGGTCGTGCGATTTCGGCTTCGGCCGCGCCACAACCGGTCGTGATTGAGCGCTAATCGTTCCTCTTGTATTCCTCCCATAACCATTGCGCCAAGAGTTCCACTGCCGAGGGGAAAGCCATCTAACCACCGCGTTGCCGGCTGTTTATACCATAATGTGAGTTCATTCCATAAGACGAAGTCGTTGGTGAGCGAAGCGAACATCTTCATACACATCTCCTTAGTAATTTGCCAAAAATCTTCTTGAGGTATCGAAAAGTATAAACATACTTTCCTATACCCTCGACTCCTAAGACCACCTACCATAACTCTAACTGCAAAGGCTCTGGCGACTTACCCGAAATGAGGATAAAAGGTACCGCCCGTTTCACTTTAATTCCAAGCCCCTTCAATTCTTCTCGCGAATAAAAGCTATTCTTTATCCGATGCTGGACTATCCTTTGCGCAAATTGTGGCCCAATACCCGGTACCTTCAAAAGTTCCTCCTTGCTGGCTCTATTTATTTCTACCGGAAACGGCTCGGGATGATTCTGTGCCCAGGCCAACTTAGGGTCAATATCAACAGGCAAATCCCCTTCCACATCATACACCATCTCATCAAAGCTAAAACCCTATTGTCGAAAGAGAAAGTCTGCCTGATATAGCCTGCGCTCACGAACCAATGGTGTGTCGGGATGGTTCTCTAAAGGTGTTTCTTCTACCGGGGAGAAGGCGCTAAAATAGGCCCGGCGCAAAGAGAGCTTTTGGTACAACTGACTACCATTTTTAGACTGTCCCTCCCACTTGCTCTTGGGTTTAACATTCAATAATGAGCTGTTGTAAGACAACCGATATGAGCTTAGATGAGGCCCATTGACCAAAATATTCCACTCTTTGGAGGTTTTACGATGTTTATGTTTTTCATTGGTATTGATTGGGCAGCAAAATACTTGGTTTTTTGTATAGTAACTAGTACACGTCGGCAGAAGTTCTTAACCCCCTTTTACGCCTTTAGTGGATATCCTGTATAAGTCCATTTAAAAGGCTTCGCCATTGTTGTATTGAAATACTCAATGAACTTAATGAGACGTTGGCGTAGATTTTCTTTGGATGAAAAGCTGGCTCTTTTTAGCCGTCGACGAACTAAGATGCTGAACCAGATTTCAATCTGATTAAGCCAGGAGGCATGTTTTGGTGTATAAACCAAACGGATGCGGTGGCTTTTGTCGCTAAGAAAAGCGGCACGTGTTTTTTGTGATTTTAAGATATCTTCTTTTCCTTTGCTTCCCAAGTCACACTCTATACCGCAACGGGAAGCGACCAAACGTACCAGGGCTTCTGATTTATGCGTGTTGAGTTGGTCTACAATGAATATCCACAAAGCTTCTGGGTCAGTATCAAGCGTTCGTTGAAGAGGAGTTGAAAAGTCGTTTTCTTTACGGGTATCAAGAATAGAAGGTGCCATGATACGCCCTTCTGCGACTGAAAAATTGGCAATCAGGCATTGAGTGCCATGGCGAAGGTAGAAAAATTCCTGCCGTTCGACCTGCAAAGGTCGCATTGGTAGTGTAGGATATTGGCGTTCCAACGCTTGTATTCCCGTTAGTTCATCTGTGCAGATAAGATGGACTGAGACTTTCTTAAGCTGAAGCGCTTGCTGGTAAAGGTTACATATCTCTTTCGTTTGTTGACTGAATGCTTGAAGGTCTTCTCTTTCTGGATTCTGCCAGTAACGACTTCGATGTGGTTGAAGGGATGACTGCTTTAAAAAAACGCCCCACCGAACGGGGTGAGATGCTTGCTACAATCCCTTGTTTTTGGGCTTCGTCTGCTAACTCCCTTGCAGTCCAGTGGGTAATAGGACGTGAGAACTGCTGTGGGTCTTCGCAGGCCATGGCCACTATCTGCACCATTGCTTCTGGGCTGAAAGTGGGTGGTCGACCTAATCTTTGTGAATCGCTGAGAGCTGTTTTTATTCTTTCAATCAATGGGAAGTCATCGTTGCCCTGATTTTCGGTTAACAGAAGGTCCTCTTCTTGACTCTTCCAACGTCTTATACTGGTTTAGGCTTGATGCTTCCGGTTTTGGTAAGTGGGTAAGTGGGCATTGGAGCACTGGAGACATGGGGCATTGGGGCACTTCTGCGTTGGAGACATGGCACTCCAATGCCCCAATGCTCCAAGGCTTCAACACTCACCCACTCATTATTCTGCTACTTACCTCATCAGAAATCGGAAAGCACCAATCTAAGTCGGTATTAACCAGGTACGGACGGTGTTTCTCGAAAGGTCAAGCCGCCGCGCTGTTTGCTTTATGGAAGCACCAAAACTGAGTTGTAGAACAATCATCGCTCTTGTCGCTAACCATTGCGGGGTGTTGCGTCGACGGGCAAATGGTTCCAAAATTTCCTGTTGTTGTTCGGTCAAAGAAAGTAAAGCCATCTAAGTTCCTCCAGACATAAGATTGGTCTCGTTTTCCCGTTTTCTCGTTTTCTCGTTTTCTCTCTTTTTAATTGAGCAACTATTATAACATAAGCGAAAGATAGGGTCAAGAATTTACGCCCGCGTGTGCTAGTAATGGTGATGTTATTCTCCGAGGTCGTGTTGATAATACTGATTTGGGTTTCAACTCCATGCTCCATTCCATTTCGCCAAAAAAGATACAATTATCGCAAATTGCTGTTGCAGTTGAATGTCCACACCAACATGTAGTTGATTTCCTTCTTTCTCATGGAGTTTCAGTATATCCTGTAAATCCTAAAGCAATCTGTGATTATCGTAAAAGTCGCAAACCATCCTTAAGTTCGTCGGACGAAGCTGATGCACAATTAATTGCTAACGATCTCCGCGAGCATCACCAAACTCTTAGAGTGTGGCACCTTGAGGAGCCCAAATTACGTCAACTTAACTTGCTAATTTCTGACAGAGATACAGTGGTTACTGAAAAGGTTAGACGGCAAAATCAACTAAGAAGCGCACTTTTAGACTACTTCCCGCAAGCAGTTTTAGCCTTTTGTGTGTACTATCACACCCCTGCCGATTCTGACCGACCATGGTACCACCTTTGCCTCGGTCTGGACTACGGGCACGCATCAGTTTGATCGGTTCTGTGATTCTCATAATGTGACACACCAATTGGCGGCCCCCTCTTATCCAGAATCCAACGGACAAGCGGAGGCACGAATTTCGACAGTCAAGCGGGAATGCTTGACCCATATGAATCTGTCTGCAGTTGGTATCAAAGGGCTGCAAGGGGAAGTGGAGCAGTTCAGAGTCTACGACAACTTTCACCGACTCCA
>Ga0194111_10008713_pt1 | contig 11131 bp, 9 predicted proteins | sample TA2KigC300mmetaG_FD_146194 | JGI IMG/M metagenome (GOLD analysis project Ga0194111, IMG submission 146194) | Freshwater microbial communities from Lake Tanganyika, Tanzania - TA2015033 Kigoma Deep Cast 300m | ecosystem: Environmental > Aquatic > Freshwater > Lake | place: Tanzania: Lake... | reverse complement strand
CGCCGATGTCGAGGATGCGCCGCACGCCGGTCAGGTCCAGCTTCGCCAGGACCTTCTCTCCCCAATGGCTGCTGGACGCGTGCATGGCCATGATGAACGCCCGCGTCGCCTCCGCTGGCATCTCGCCGCTGAAGGGCTGCCCCCCGCCCGCTCGCACGCTCTCGGTCAGCTCGCTCCACCGCTTCCACAGCATCGCGTGGTGACCCAGATAGCCGGTCAGATCATCCCCTCGCCCGCGCACCAGACTCGCCGCCGCGAATGTCCCATTCGCGAACCGCCCCACCTCCTTCCTCAGCAGCCCTAGCCCAACCAGCGCATTGGCGAGCAGTTCCGTGCTGCGCGCCGGGCACTCAACGCGCCTCGCGAGTTCCTCCGCAGTCAGCTCCTCATCCCCCAGCGCCGTGAAGACACTCAGCTCGTGGGCCGTCAACACCGCCCGCGAAGCCCAGTACCCCGCGACCACATCCATCAGATCGGCCATGCTCTCAATGCCGTTCGCCGGCTGTTCCATCGGTTGATCCTCGTTGCTCCTGGATGGTAGAGGGATTAGTTCCTGCGCGGATCAAGCAGTCCCTCCGTGCGGGATCCTGGCGGTCTCCCGCTCCCCGGCGCGGATAGGCCATGCAGCGACATGAGGCCCGCGGCGAGCCCCCCGCTCGTGGCTGCAGGGAACGTCCTGACGCACGGCGAACGAGATACCTGGCAATGATCGGGCCTGCCACACGGCAGGGAGTGATCGCCTCAGCAGCCGACCCGGAGTCCTCGCGACCGCCGTGCAGTTCAGGGGAGGTCGTCAGTATGGATGAGCGCACCTCACGCCCACCAGACGCGGACCCGGGCCCGGAGGCCCTGCACCCTCCCTTCCTCGTACTCCTGGAGACGGCAGGCCTTGGGTCACTTGCGAAGGCGATGAGCCTCCTCGACGCCCAAGGCGCTCTCGACCTCCCGCACGCGAGCGCACGGGACAGGGTAAGAGAGGTCCTCCGCCTTCCTGTGCGGTGCGGCAGGTGCTACGAGGTCGTCGCTCCCGCCTCCCGGGCGAAGAGGCCAATGGGTCTAGTGTGCCCCCACTGTGGTGAGCAGTGGTGGCGCAGGCCGCCGGACACCGGGGGCATCTGGGCGCTGTACCTCATCCTGCCGCTAGTAGCCATCTTCGGTCTCGCGATCTTCGTGGGCGCCACGGTCCTCATGGACGCAGGCGGCCCCCACCGGGCCGCGCAAGCGCCTCCCGGCCTAAGGCCGCTGCTTGTCGCCATTGCCTACGCTGTCTGGTCCACCGGGACGGCGATCGTCGCCGCGGGGGCTTGTAAGGCAGGCCCGCTCCGAGGACAGAAGGACCCCGATGCGGATCCGGGTCCCGTGCTTGCCGGTGACCTCTGGGGATACTGGATCCTGTGGGGCGTGGCGATCGTCGCCATCGGCCTTCTCGCCGGGGGGATAGCGGACCTGGTGGTTCGCGACGACAACCCGTATTGGCTGATCGGCCTACTGGTCGGCGCTGCCGTCGGGCTCCTGGGTGGCCACCTGCTCGTCACCATCCTCGGCACATGGATCACCGTGCGCGGGGCGACCCACAGGGAGAGGCAACCCGCCTTAGTACCCGAGACCCAATTCTCGGAGCGCAGGACGTGCGGCCGGTGCGGGGGGAGCTACCTGTGGCATGAGGCCGACCCACAGCCGCTCACCCAGGTTGAGAAGCTGATCTGCGCGAAGGAGGATCTGCCATTCAACAGGATGAAGAGGATCACGTGCCCCCACTGCGGCACGGTGTCCTTCTCGCCGGAGCCGGAGTGACCACCGCACTGCAGAGCTACCCAGCACCGCGCTTGCGCCTCGTCGGCACTCTCTAGCGCCAGACCGCGCCCTACTTCTCCCTCACGCAGAACATGCGATCCGTGAGAACCGCCTCGACCGCATCGGCGTTGTTCGGCGGGCAGACCCAGAAGTACATCCCCGGCTTCAGCTCGTGTATGCCGAGGTCGTAGGTGCGGTACTCGCCGTCCGAGGCGTTCTCGAGCGTCTCGCCGATCTGCGCCACGCCGGCCTTCGCGTTGGCATCGTAGAGGCCCACGGTGAACGCCGCGCCGGTCTTGGCCTTCGCGTCACACCGCACGCGTACGTAGCAATGGCACGGGCCAAGGTCGGTCATGTCGAGCGAGATCGGGTACTGCGTCGCCCAGTTCGGGTGACCGCCGCCCATCCGCGCCGCCTTGCCGTCCGAGGCCTTCGGATCGTCCGCGAGCGTCACCCAACTGCCGAGGCCGTGCAGCGTGAACTCGTTGTCCTGGATATCGACCCAGTCCTCGGCCGGCAGGTCCTTACACTCATCCGGCGGCGGGCCCGGCTCGCGGAAGCGCATCACCAGCCCCGGCGCGTAGTCGGCGAAGCTCCGGCCCTCGCTGAAGTTCCGCGCATCGAACTCCTGCGCCGCCGCGACGAACGCCTCCACCGCCGCCACCGGGTCCTCCGGCCCGAGGAACGCCACGCCCTGCCTCTTCGCCTGCCGCTTCATGGCCGGATAGCGCATCAGCCAGACATGGTCCAGCGGCAGCCGCGCCCGGCGCACGCGCGCCGACAGCGCCGGGTCGTCCGCCACGGCCGTCTGCGCCTGGTCGAACAGCTCCGTCGCCCGGTTCAGCGTCTCCAGGTGCAGCCAACTCGCCGTGTCCGCCATGAAGCAGCGCAGGTATGTCTTCTGCCGCTCCACGGTGTCGGACATCAGGTCGATGTACTGCAACAAGGGGTCCGCCGCCGGGCCGTAGTAGCCCTCCACGAACTCCCGAATCAGCGCTTTCTCATCCCGCGACGGGTCCCACATCAGGTGAGAGAGGAGCCACGCCCGCAGCTCCGGGAAGTCGCTGATCGAGCACGAGGCGTCCCCTTGCTCGAACAGGCCGATGGCGTTGCGGTCCACGAACAGCCGGATGTTCGGCGCTAAGCTCCGCCAATTCGGGTGCGGCTGAATGTAGTTCGCGAAGTTGGTGACGTAGTCCCAGATGTACAGCTGTGGCGCGAGCTTGCTCCACGCCTCGATGTCCTCGCGAAAGGTCGCGTTGCTCTCGCCCGTGCCCAGCGGTTCGGCGAAGTTGCACTCGATCGAGCAGAGCCGCACGATCACATTCCTGCGCGGCTGGACGGTCTTCGGCGCATGGCGCGTGTAGGAATACGCCAACGTCTCGACGAGAAAGTCGGGGAACTCCTTCTCGATGTCCTCGGCGACCTTGTTCACGAACTGGATGATCGGCCCCGACGGTGACCCCTCGGCCTCCTCGATGGCCTTGCACGCCTCGCATTGGCAGTTCCCGCCCCAGTCGTTCTGCGCAATCGAGATCATCCCGGCGGTCGGGTCCTTCCGGCACCACTCCAGCGCCACGCGCGTCAGCTCCGCGCGCATCTCGTCGTTGGTCAGGCAGAGCTGCCCGCCATCCGCCGTGCGCTTGCGTTTCAGCAGACTGTACCAGTCCGGGTGATCGGCGAAGTGCTTCTCCGGCGGCAGGAGCTGGTAGAACGTATGGCACCATCCGAGCAGGTTGTAGTGCCCGCCATACTCCGGCGGGATGCGCTCGAAGTGCCCATTCGTCTTCAGCCTCGCCGCGAACACCCCGTCGAACGCACCCCGGTAGAACGCCTCCCGGTACTGCAGCTTCGGCACATAGACGACGTCCAGGCCCGGTACCTCCAGCGTGGGCCTCTGCGGGATGGTGGCCTCGCTCGCCGTCCACCACCTCACCCCAACCACATCCTCCAGGAAGCTGTACACCGCATACAGCGTCCCCCGCGGCCGCCCGCCCGTCAGGATGAGCGTATCCCCGTCGGTCTTCATCACGATGCCATCGTGCTTCAGCGAGTCCATGTCCACGCCCGGCGCCGGCCCGCCGACGCGGATCACCTTCCGCCCCGTGCCGCCGATCGGGAACTCCGCCCCGGTCACGAGCTTCAGATGCTCGGCCAACTCCTTCGCCGCCGTCTGCTCGGCCAGGATCGGCTCCGCGCACAGCACGATGGTGTAATCCGCCTTGCCGTCGCGGGCGAGTTGCAGGGCCGCGTGTCCCGGCACGCATAGCAGGAGGGCGGCGATCAATGATACGGTGACGGTTGACATGGGGGCTCCCCCAAGTGGCTCAGTCTGCAAGACGCATTCCCCGAGGCGGCCGCGCGGGCCTTCCCCTGCACTCAGACAGGCGGCATTGGAGGAACGCGCCGGGGGGGGCGAATGTGAGCGCGGTTTGGACGCAACAGCAGGATCATGGGTGGAGCCGTACCCGCCCCAAGGGAGGTGACGACATGCGATCATGGACGCTGGTGGGAGGTACCCTTGGCGTGTTGATGGTGGGGGGGGTCGGGGCTCTTGCACAAGACGCGGAGGTGAAGATCCCCGACAATCCCGAGGAGTACTTCCCAATGACGGTGGGGAGTGAGTGGACGTACGACTTGCGCATCTCGGCTGATCCTGTCGGTTTCTCCCGCCTCCAACGCGGCACGGAAACAAAGACGAAGATAGAGAGGGAGGCCCTGCCGACGGAGGAGTCCAGCAAGATGCGCAAGGTCACCTATCGGATCACCGAGGTTGGTAGGGGGACGGGAATGGAGTACCGCGAGGTCGCGTGTGAACGCGACACGACATTGGTGCCGCGGTTCCCCAATCCCAAACGCCTTCCGTACTGGTTCACGGTCTGGGGGCTGTCGAGGGTTGAGGACCCGCCGCTGGTCTACGAGTACGTCAGCTTCGTAGAGCCCGGGCAGCTCCACCAGGAGCGCCGGCCTATCGCCGTCTTGGCTGAGGCCGGTCACCGGTCGTACGAACTGCCAGATATCAGCGTGGAGTGCTCACGGCTCCGGGACCCTCTCACCGTGCCTGCTGGTACATTCAGCGATTGCATAGCAAACCGATGGACCAACACGTTCTTGATACCGTTTTGTGAGGAACTCGTGTTCGCCCGTGGGGTCGGCCTCATCTGCGTCGTGCAGCGCAGCGAGGAGGAGGACAAGAAAGGCGAGATTACCTACGAGATGAAGCTGGTGTCCTACAAGATCGCGGAGCCGGCGCCGTAGCACATGGGAGGGCTGCTGGGCCGGGCCGCCTACGGCCTTACGTCACCCAGGTGCCAGGTCCGAATGATGCTTCCGAAGCCATTGCTCGACCTGCTGACGGAACGCCGCCACAGACCGGATCAACTCCTCCGCCTCGCTGCGGCTGATCACCCCCGCGCGACGGTACGCGATCTCGTTCCGCTTCATGCGACAGCGCTCGAAGTAGTCCGCGAGGTCGCAGAAGGTCGCGCCCATCACGAGGGGTAGTGCCTCGAACGTGGTCGCGTGGTGACCGACGCCGCGTGTGCGGTAGCCGGCACACTCGAGGGGGATCGTGGCCAGTGTCAGCGCAGCTTCGTAGGCCGCAGCGAAGCGCCAGTCAGTCGAGATGCTCTCTACGCGCGCATCCTTCAGCCCCCGCTGCGCCACGGCCAGCAGGTCGCGGACTTCACTGCGCGAGGTCTTGTGGCTCTGCAATCGACCTTCCCGCTGCCATTGCGTCAAGCTCATCTTGCCCTCCCACGAGGAAGAGCTTCGGACCGCCAAGGACGTTCAGCAGGAACGGCTCCTCAGCCGCCAAGCGTTCCGCGACCTCATGCGGGCGCATGGTCACCGCGTTCACCGGCCGGGACAAGGTCGCTTGCGCCTCTCCGAGAGGCGGCGTCAGCTCCCGCAACGTCACCTCCCCGATGATCATCAGGTCGATGTCGCTGTGGTCCATCAGGTCGCCCCGCGCCGCGGAGCCGAAGATGAAGGCCGCGCGGACCCCCTCTCGCAAGGGTTCCAGCGCATCGCGCAACACATCGGCCAGCCCGACAGTCTTCAGTACGAGGCGGTGCAGGTCCAGGAAAAGCGGCGACGACCGGTTGGCGCGGTAGTAGACCTGGTGGCCGCTCCGTCGCCGCTCGAGCAGGCCGGCTTGGGCCAGCGCCCCGACCTCACGCTGCACCGTCGCCGGCGCCAGACCGGTGCGACGCGCAATCTCCCGCAGATGGAACTCCACGTCCGGCGGCCCAAAGAGCAGCCCGAGCACCTTACGCCGCGCAAGGGGCCACAGAGCCTCTGCTACGGATCGGCGTGATGTTCGCTCCATGCGAACAATTATACCGATTCTTCAGACAATGTCAAGCCCCAGCGCCGAAGGGTTGCCTTCCTCGCCAGCGAAAATGCGCTCCACTGCCTTGGATTGCCCGAAGGGAGCGTTCCGATGCGCGAGCGATGGCTGCTGTTGGTGGTTTGCCTGGTGGTGAGTGGGTGTGGGGCGAGGGCGGAGGAGGAGAAGCTGGTGAACGGCTTCGAGTCGGAGGCGGAGTTCGCGGACTGGCAGTTCGTGGCGGGGACGCCGAAGCTGGTGACCGAAGGCGTCACCGAGGGGAAGAGCGCGGTGGAGGTGACTTTCGATCCGGCGGGCGAGTGGTTCCCCGTGAGCCTGTTCTGGAACAAGGTTCTGCGCGATTGGTCCGCCTATGATGCGCTGGTGGTGGATGTGCTGAACCCGAACGCGTTCCCGATCGAGGGCGCGGTGCTGGTGGCCGACCAGGCCTGGCAAGACAAGGGGCGGAGCTACTGGAATCGCCACAACGGGGGCACGACCTTCGCGCCGGGCAGGGGGCAGTGGGTGATCCCCGTGCGGGGGCTGTTCCGGGGCGAGGCCGGTAGCCGGAACAACGACATCAAGACCGACATCGACCCCACGAGCATCGTGCGGCTGGACCTGAACTTCGGCGCCAAGGGCCAGACCGGGCGGGTCATCATCGACAACATCCGGTTCATCAAGACCGAGCAGGTGCAGGGCGTGTGGGCCTTCGACTTCGGGCCGCCGAGCCAACCGGTGATGTTGGGCTGGACGCCGGTCTCAAACGAGACGGGCTATGCGCCGACGCCCGGGTACGGCTGGTTCCCGCCGAACAACCGCCCGTGGAACGGCGCCGCGCGAGACACGACCTTCGGGACGATGCTGACGCAGGACTTCTGCGAGGCCGGCGGCTACAGCTTCCGGGTCGATGTGCCGCCGGGCCAGTACAACTGCCTCGTGGTCTACGAGAACTGCGGCTACTGGGGCGGCGAGGAGGCGCGGCACCGCACCCGCGAGATCCTGGTGAACGACGTGCCGGCGTACTCCGAGCAGCGGCCCGATGGCCCGGCGACGGCCTTGTACCGCTTCGAGAACGTGGAGCCGGTCGGCGCGGACCTCTGGGACACGTACATGGAGCCCGAGATCACGCGTCCTTGCCGCTTCCAGGCGCAGGCGGGAAACGAGGGGATCACCTTTCGGTTCCGCGCGGACAGCGTGTGGGGCAGCAAGGTCTCGGGGCTGGCGCTCTACCGCGTGGGCGATGCGGCGGCCGAGAAGTGGCTGACCGACCAGATCGAGGCACTGAGGACCGAGTTCCGCGCGAAGGCGGTCTGCCTTGATCCGCCGGCGAAGGCGTTCACCTCGGACAAGCCGCTGGTCGCGTGGCCAGTGAGTATCGAGGATGAGATCACGCCGAACTCGGTGCCCGACCAGGCGCCCGGTGAGTTCACGCTGACGGCGGAGGCGGTGCGGGGCGAGTACGAGCCGCTCTGCGTGGCCTTGCGGCCGACTCAGGACCTGGGTGCGTGCAGCTTGAAGCTGGAGGCGCCCGCGGACTTCCCGCCGGCGACGGTGCAGGTGGTGCGCTACAACACGAGCCGCGGCTTCGGAAGCATCGCCTACAACGTGCGGCCGCACACGCTGAGGGCGGCGCAGGTGGTCGGGCTGCCGAAGGACGTCACGCGGGAGATCGTGGTCACCGTGAACGTGGGTGTTGATGCTAGCCCGGGCAAGCATGAGGCGACGCTCAAGATCAGCGGGGGCGGGGTTGCGCTGAGCGTGCCCCTGAAGGTGACCGTGCACGACGTGGTCCTGAAGCGCGACACGGACTACCTGATGGGCTTCTTCGGGTTGGAGCCGCCCGCCGAGCTGCTCCCGCAGGGCGCGGCGCCGGCGTTACTCGAGGAGACGCTGAAGCTCCTGCGCGAGCACGGGGTGAACGCGGTCTCAGGCGGGCCGAGCTTCCGGCTGACCGGCTGGCAGATGGGCGTGCCGCAGGTGGACTTCGGCGGGTGTGACGCGTTCTTCGCGCTCCTGCGGAAGTACGGCTTCACCAAGGCGATCAACGGGTACGGCGGCCTGCGCTTCATCGGCCTGCACGACGGCTACCAGAAGGGCGACACCGGGAGGAAGGTCGAGGAGCAGAGCGGCCTGGACTACGAGACCGCGGTGATGCGCGCCTGGCAGGTCGTCGATGAGCACGCGCGGGCGAACAGCTGGCCGCTGATCTACTACGCGATGTGTGACGAGACGCGGGTGCGCGAGACCGCCGAGCGGGAACTGGAGTTCATGCGCATCATGCAGAAGGTCAGCGAGCGCTTCCCCAGGACCGTCAAGGCCAGCGGCGCGTACAGCGTGGACTTCAACAGCCGACCGACCGATGAGAACGACCTCAAGGTCTGGCACCAGCGCTTCTTCGACGCACTCCCGGTCAGCAGCCTCAACGGCCACGACCAGAGCGTCATGGATGAAGCGAAGAAGCTCGGCCGCGAGATTCACATCTACAACCAGGGCACCAGCCGGTACTCCTTCGGCCTGTACCAGTGGAGCGAGTTCCGGAAGGGCGTCACCGCGCGCTGGCAGTGGCACCTGAACGTGCTGCACGGCTACCAGTTCTTCGACCTCGACGGCCGCGAGCCCGATACCGCCATGCTCTGCTACGGCCGCAACGCCATCTACCCCACCATCGCCTTCGAGCGCTGCCGCGAAGGCGCCGAGGACTTCTACCTCCTCCAGACCCTCGCCAACCAGATCGCCGCCAACCAGCAGGCCAACCGCAAGTCGGCGGAGACCGCGAAGGCGGAGGCGCTGCTGAAGGTACTGGCGGATTCGGTCGCCATCAACCAGCGCGGGGCGCCGGATGGGTACGACGCGGGGAAGACGAAGGAGGAAGTGGTGAGGGCGATGGAGGGGATGATGTAGACGGATGTGTTGACAGGATTGTATACAGGATTGTATGCTGAGGCGTAGACAGGAGGTGAAGGCCATGGCGGGCACGATGGTGCGGGTCGATCATCAGCTGCGAGACGACCTCAAGGACACAGCGGCACACACCGGACAGTCGATTGCGGACGTGATACGGCACTCACTCGAGCTGTACCGGGCGGAACTCTTCTTCGACGAGGTCGATGCCGCGTACGCGCGGCTACAGGCAGACCCGGAGGCGTGGGCGGAGGAACTAGAGGAGCGACGGCTGTCAGAGAACACGATCACGGACGACCTGGAGGATGACGAATGGACGGAGTGACCGCTCTCCGAGGCGAGGTGTGGTACTCGGACTGGGGCCACCCGGTCGGCCACGAACAGGGCGGCTTGCGCCCCGCGCTGATCGTCTCGCACGACCGGTGGAACCGCGGTCCCGCCCGCCTGGTGATAGCCCTGCCGCTCACCTCGAAGGACAAGAGACTACCCCACCACGTGCGGATAGACCCACCGGAGGCCGGGCTGACGAAGACGGGTTTCGTGAAGTGCGAGGACATCCGCTCGATCTCTACCTTGCGGCTGCTCAGGAAGGTTGGGGTGGTTACGCCCGCTACGTTCGCAGCTGTCCAGGACCGACTGCGGCAGCTGCTGGCCCTGTGGGTGACTCAGCCAAGCACGGGAGGCGATGCTGGTGACTCTCCGTCTCCCTCGTGACCGCCCCAAGCGCCTCTCTCACCGCACGACCGGCGTCCTGGGACGCCTCCGTCGCTGGTGGTTCCTGCACCGGACCGACCAAGCGTACGCGCGACTGCGGTCTGACCCGCAGGCCTGGGCCGAGGAGCTTGAGGAGCGGCGGTTCTGGGACGCTGTCGTGGCGAGCAGGCCGGACGCAGAGGGATGGTAGCGGATGCGAGCGTCCACGTCTCGAGCTGACCGTTGGCCGCCATTGCTCCGCCCGGTTGTGCGCTTGGTCGTGCGGGTCCGGCGCTGGTGGTTCATGCGACGGTTCAATGCGGCCTATGCCCGTCTCCGCGCTGACCCCGTCGCCTGGGCCGAGGAACTCGAGGAGAGGCGGCTGTTCGAGAACACGCTGATGGATGGGTTGGAGGATGACCCCTGGCCGCGAGAGGACATCGATCAGTGGATGCGGGAGCCCCCGCGAAGGGATGGTGGCCGTAGGTGAGACCGGATGATCTCGTGGCACGCCTCGATGAGCTGATTGAGGCCGCCGACAAGGTCGGGGATACGCGGTACGAGACGATGGGGCGCGCGGGCGTCGACATCTCCGCGTTCACCGAGTGGGCCACGTCAGCCCTCCACGTACTGCGTTTGGCCCTTGGGGAGAGGTCGGACCATTACGGGTCCTTCAAGCAGCGCTCCGACAGCTTCCGCTACGAGTTTGACATCTTCAGGCACTGCCTCGGTGTGGTGAAGGCTGCCCGTAGCGATCTGGCCGCAGGGCTCCTGACCAGCATGCAGGAGCTTGCCGCGGCGGAGGTGTTCGACGAACTCATCGACGTTGCCGCGTACGTGCACAAGCAGGGGCATCACCTCTCTGCGGGAGCGATCGCCGGGGCGGTGCTCGAGGACAGTCTCCGCAAGCTCTGCGTGAAGCACAACGTGCAATGGTCGCCGCCGAGCGCGATCAGCAAGCTCAACACGGAGCTCTACAAGGTCGGCGTGTATGGCAAACCTGTGCACGGCCAGGTCGAGGCCTGGGGGAAGCTCAGGAACGCCATCGATCACCATGACTTTACAGACACGAGCGAGATCGACCGCAACGACGTGAAGCGGATGGTCGACGGGGTCAGGGACTTCGTCGCCAAGTACCTGACCTGAGGGCACGCCCGAGGCATGCTCGCCGCCGGGTCTGGTCTCAGAGCGTGTATGAGAAGCACGGCATCGGGCGTGGTGAACCACGCCCCTACGGTCGGGCACGATGAATCGTGCCCCTACATGACGGCGATGTACGGTCGTTTGTGGCGTAGGGGCACGATTCAGATTGCGTTGAGAAAGTGCCCCTACGGACGAGTCGGTTGGTTAGGCACGGGCCGGACAGGCCCGGATCGGGTCAGGTCGGTTGGGTTCGGCGTCCGAGCGCCG
>Ga0194111_10008710_pt1 | contig 11133 bp, 14 predicted proteins | sample TA2KigC300mmetaG_FD_146194 | JGI IMG/M metagenome (GOLD analysis project Ga0194111, IMG submission 146194) | Freshwater microbial communities from Lake Tanganyika, Tanzania - TA2015033 Kigoma Deep Cast 300m | ecosystem: Environmental > Aquatic > Freshwater > Lake | place: Tanzania: Lake... | reverse complement strand
CCCGAAAAAGGGACGATACCACCCGTTCCAGTGCCGGCACCTGTAAGGTAAAGAGGGCAGAATAGCATGAGAGTTTATATTCTTTATGGTTTCGGGACTCTGCTCTGCGTTGCTGGAGTTGGCTTCCTGGCAGCGGAGTACATCAAGTATCTCTCCGAGGTCGGCAAGCTGGCTTGCCTGGCTCTCACCACGGCCATGTTCGTCTTCCTGGGGAAATACTTCGATGAGAGGGGCTGGTGATTGGCATGGGTGCAGTAGCAATTCTCGGCTCACTGGCTTTCATCGGCTGGATAATCTGGCGGGCAGCCAGGCGAAAGCCGATAAAGGCTCACGTGGTGAGCTACATACTTGCCTGCGTCTCCGGTGTGCTGACGCTCACCTTTTTCCTGACCATGGACATACCGGAGATTGTGAAAATACTGGTCTCTATCATGCTGGGCGGCGTACTGATATTCATAGCCGCCTGGTTCCAGCGTCGAATCAAGCCAGACCAGTCCTAGCCCTCCAACAGCTTACGCTCCCCGTCGCCGATTCCAGCACGCCAAAGCTAAGGCGCTTTATACCCCCTTCTCTTTGAAGCGTAGTGCTGGGATTGCTCTATCTGCTAGCTCAGCAGGCGTTTACTCTTTTTCGAAACCGTATCTCCAGATGACCGCTGCTATGATAGCGCCGACCAGCGGAGCTACCCAGAAAAGCCAGAGCTGGGAGAGGGCTGCGCCTCCGGCGAACACCGCCGGGCCAAGGCTCCTGGCTGGATTGACCGAAGTCCCTGTTATCGGTATGCCAACCAGGTGTATAAAAACCAGCGAAAGCCCTATGGAAAGGCCAGCAAAGCCCTTTGGCGCATCCTTGCTGGTGGAGCCGAAGATGACGAGCAGAAATATGGCGGTGAGCACTATCTCGGCGATAAGGCAGGCTATCAGCGAATAGCCCCCCGGCGAATGAGCCCCATAGCCGTTCTGTCCCAAACCGTTAGCGGCTACTGAATATCCAGCTAGCCCCTGGGCGATTAATAGCAGGATGCCAGCGGCGATAATTGCGCCTATGCACTGGAAGACCACGTATAGCAGCGTATCTTTCCACTTCATTTTTCCTGCTACCAGCATTGCCACGCTTATTGCCGGGTTGATGTGGCAACCGGATATGCTGCCGATTGCGTACACCATTGCCAGCACTGCCAAGCCAAAGGCAAACGAGATACCGGCGAAACCTATCGCCTTTCCAGCAATGACAGCACTGCCGCAGCCAATGAGAACCAGTACAAACGTCCCTATCAACTCTGCCAGGTACTTTTTCATAACAAATTCACCTCCTTCTTGCTATTTAGCACCCAAGCCGTTTACTGATGAATTTCTCACACCGTCTAAAATCCGCTGCCACTATCTAAGACCATGCGGGCGTCAGCCTGCCATCGGCACTTTGCCAGTTAGGCACCCAGGCCAGTGCCACCAGGCGGACAAAGATATCCTTCTTGGCTGGCCTCATGAGTATGCGCTCCAGCTCTTCTGTAAGCGGATCGCCCCTGGTTTGTAGTTCCTCTATTTCGGCCTTGAAGGAGGATTCCAGCTCCTGTAACTGTTGCTGATAGGTTGCCAGTGTATCTTTGGCGCGTGCCACATCCTGTGCCTCTTTCATAACGCGGCTGGCACCACGGACTGTGGTGGTGGCTCTGCCTAATGATGAGTAGCTGACGGCTTTTCTACCCATAAAGGCGCTGAGTAGAGTGGTGCCTGCGGAGATAGCAGTCTGCATTTTCTGCTGCTTGGCTTGCTCTGCCTCTCTATCCACAGCCTGCTGGGAGCGTCGCACCTTTTCTTCTAATGAAGCCATCTTAGTGGCATATTTCTGCTTCACCTTTTCCATGACGTCGTCACGTTGTTCTCGGGAGCCTTGTTGCAGCCTGACCCTGAAATCACGTTCTGATTCTCCCGGATTAGAGAGCTTTTTCAAAGAGGAGCTTTTTAGCAGCTCTATTTTCTGGTTTCTGAAGAGCCAGTTGGCGAACTCCCTGCTCCAAGCATCGTAGCTCTTGGCGTTGCTGGCAGCAGGCGGCAGGGGGAGAAAGCCCGCCGCTTCTGCTGACGATTTCTCCAGGTCGGAGACGTTAAGGGCAGCTTCAATGACGTTATCCCAGTTCACAGGGATGGGGTCTTCAGTTATCTGGGTGAGATAAGTTGGTTCCTGAACGGCGTCTGCGCCTGTTTTTGCATCTACAAAGTGCACCTGTGCTGTTCCCAGCAACATGGGGCTGTACACCAGGTTTTGCCCTGCTGATTGGCTACCGCGGATGGGGACAAAATACTGAGGTATGCTTGGCGGAAGCACCGGCTTGGCGCTCTTTTGAGCCACGCTGGCTACGGATGGAGTGGGCGGCGAGGCATAAGCAGGAGCTGCCTGGGGCTGTGCAGCAGCTATGGTGGGACGCACCGATTCCATGAGCACCTTTATCTGGTTACGGGTAAGCGGCCCACGCAGGTAAGACATAGCCCAGCGGCTTTCGAAAATCGTAGGGGCATCGTCGTGGACGTTGTTCATGAGGAAGATGCGACTGCCCAGGCCAGCCAGCGTCTGTTCCATTGCTTGCCTGTCAAACTTGGTGCCGCTGCTGGCGGCAACGCCCTCGAGTCCTTCCAGAACCCGCATCTTATCGCGCTCCGTCTGCAGCCTGCCGATGAACCAGGTGCCGGTATTGGCAAGCCCCTTGTAGTCGAGGTCGACCGGATTTTGAGTAGCCAGCAATATTCCTACCCCAAAAGCCCTTGCCTGCTTCAACAAAGTCAGCAGAGGAGCTTTAGAAGGTGGATTGGCTATGGGCGGGAAATAGCCGAAAATCTCGTCCATGTACACTATGGCTCTGAGGCTAGTGGTGCCCGACTGGGTGCGTGTCCAGGCCAGTATCTGGTTCAATAGCAAAGAGACGAAGAACATGCGCTCTGCGTCGTTCAGATGAGCTATGGAGAATATGGCATGCCGCGGCTTGCCATTGGGCGAATACAGGATTTGTCCCATATCTAGAGGTTCGCCCTCCAGCCAGGCGTTAAAGCCCGGCGCCGCCAGCAGGTTGTTGAGCAGCATTGCCAGCTCAAACCGGTCCTTTGACGGATAGAAGGACTCCAGGTCCAGCACCCCCACTTTGTTCATTGGGGGTGTCTGTATCTGCTGGATGAGCGAAGCCAGGTCCAGGTCGCGTCCCTGTCTCCAGGCTGTGTCCAGGATGGTAGACATCAGGATATGTTCCCTACTTCGGATGGGGTCGGCCTCTTTTCCCAGAAGTCCGAGCAGGCTGGTGACGGTGGACACAATGCGGTCTCTGAGGAGCTCGTTATCATCTCTGACGGCCGCGGGCGGTGCTGCGAATGACTTAAGGATGGAAACAGGAAGTCCTGCGTTGCTACCAGGGGTGTATATCACTAAATCGGCAGCCTGGCGCAGTTGAGCGATTCGCTCACCGCTCTGTCCCCATGATGCCAGTCCGTTCTTCCATAGCTCCGCCTGCTGCCTGGCATATTCTTCGGTGGATAGTCCTTTCTTGCGGGCATCGTCTTCGTTCACCCAGGGTAGGAAATCCTGGGGCTGTAGCTGCGGGAAGGTGAGCAGCAGATTAGGCAAATCACCCTTGGGATCAATTATGATGGCAGGTATGCTGTCCATTGCCGCTTCTTCCAGCAGAGCAATGCACAGGCCTGTTTTGCCGCTGCCGGTCATGCCCACGCAAACGCCATGCGTGACCAGGTCTTTGGAATCGTAAAGCAGCAGCCCTTCCTTTGGTTTCTTGGCTGCAAGGTCATAGGGTCTGCCCAGATAGAAAACGCCCAGCTTTTCGTAGTTCTCCATAATTCAACCTCCCAAAAGTTTGTCGGCGTCCTATTTAGTCCACTGTAAACTATGAAAGGGGTAAAGGAATGAGAGAAGTTTAATGATGCCAGAGGCTATTGTCAATCTTTGGACTACTTCACTTCAGGTTGAGATATTCGGCGTAGCGGGCCAGCAGAGCAAAGGCGGTGGCGGCTTCGTGGGGCATGGTGAAACACCAGAAGTTTTTGTCGGCCAGCGCCTTGTTCAACTGCTGGGCAAAGGCAGCGCTGATGGCAGGCAGCTCGGAGCCGATGATTACCGGCTTGCCGCATCTCTTGACCATTTCAGCTATGCCATCTATGACACCGATGATGCGTTCTGCCATGTCATCCTGGGCGCGTTTTCTGTCAGCTTCGGTCATGGATTGCATTACCCGCCCTGGACGCGCTGCAGGTATCAGCCCGAGAAGAATTACGCCATCGGTTGCGGGGGATTTCAATACTACCTCCACGGCCCTGGTAAGGTTTTCTCCGAAGGTGCCAGCCACCAGGTCAACGGGGTTGCCCCGGCTCCACCAGACAGGCATGAAGCTGTCCAGCTCGCTGATTGTCTCGGGGGACAGGGTGACTACGTCCAGGCCGAGTTTGGCGCAGGCATCTGTGGCCAGCACTCCCCATCCCCCTCCGGCAGCTACTATCCCCACCCTGCGACCTCTGGGCAGCGGATAGCAGAGGAATGCCAGAGCAGCATCCAGCATTTCGTAAATCGTGCTTACCCTGATGATGCCGGTCTGCTGGAACATCGCCTGGTAGACTGCGTCTGAGCCGGCCAGCGCTGAGGTATGTGACTTAGCAGCCTTAGCGCCGGCATCCGTGTCACCGCTCTTGAGGATGACAATGGGTTTTTTCTTGCTGGCCTCCCTAGCCACCTCAATGAACCGCTTGCCGTCTTTCACGCCTTCTAGGTAGCTGAGGATGACCTTGGTCTGGGGGTCATTGGCCAGGTATTCGATGTAGTCCTCTGTATGCAGGTCAGCTTCGTTGCCGCTGCTGATGCACTTGCTGCAGCCGAAGCCGCGTATGGTGAGATGGCGGCTGGTAGTACCCACTATGTTGCCACTCTGGGAGACGATGGCAAGATGACCAGGCTTGGGGAAAAGCGGTGGCATCTGGGGGTAGAGATTGGCTTCTGTGTTCACAATCCCTTGCGAGTTTGGGCCAACCAGCACCATGCCGCCTTTTCGGGCGATGTCTACGAACTCCTGCTCCAATTTCTCATTGCCGGTTTCGGCGAAGCCGGCGGTGATTACTACGCCAGCCTGTATGCCCCTGGCTACACAGTCTTTGACCGCATTGCTCACCTGCTGTGGAGGCACCACGATGACTGCCATATCAGGGGTCTCTGGGATGTCAGCAACAGTAGCATAAACCTGCCAGCCAAGGATTTCGCCTTTCTTGGGGTTGACGGGATAGATTTTGCCCTGGTAGCCGCCGTCAACCAGGTTGGCCAGGATGCGGAAGCCCCACTTGTTGGGGTCGCTGGAAGCGCCAATAAAAGCCACCGAGCGTGGCTCAAATAATAGTTTCAGCTTGGTTAACGTCTCAGACGACTTTCTGTCCAGAGGAGTTTCCTTGTCGTGTATTTGGATTCAGAGCTATCAGGCAAAAATCGGCTTCTATTTTAGCAACAAAATGAAGCTGAAAACAAATCTCAAGTCCTAAACTCTAACTTCCAAGCAAATCCAAGGTAATAATAAAATGTCAATGCTCAAAACGGACTACATTTTGGATTTCAGAAATTTGAAATTAGGTATTGTTTAGAGTTTGGCGCTTGGGATTTGGAGCTTAGGTTGCGGCCTCAGCCGTGTTAAGTGCCTGGCTCAGGAAGTTGGCTACTTTCCTGCCGATGATGGGATAGAGGAGCCAGATGCTGGCATGGCGGGCGGGCAGCCAGGAGATTGGCGGCCTGCCACAGGCTTCCCAGAAGTCGAGCGTGGCTTCCCTGGGGATGGCCTGGTCCCAGCGGGCGTTTATCATCATGACAGGCCGATTCTGCAAAAATGGGGCGTAGGTCAGGGGGTCGGTGAGGAAGCATTGCTTGGCTGGCACCACGTTCTCCAATCCCTTCTCAAATACCTCGGCACGGTACTGGGGATAGAGGCTTCGAACCTGGCGGCATTCTTCCTCGGTGCAGGGATGGCCTTTCCTGATGGCATCGTTCTGGGTGTTCCAGGTAAGCTTTTCGGCGTTGCCGCCGGCAACGGTGAACACGCCCGCCTTGATGCGCTGGTCAACGCCCATAGCTATGGACGAGATGAAGCCTCCCATGCTGACACCAACAATACCGATGCGTTCTGAGTCTATCTCGGGCCGAGTGCTGGCCCAGTCTATCACCTGGCGGATGTTGATGACTGACACCTGATAGCCCTGATACCACTCCTCCGGGGTGAGCAGCGGAAGCCGGGGCTTGATCACCTCAGCCATGCGTTTCGAATGAAACACCAGGTACAGAATGAAGCAGTTGAACCCCTTATTGAGCAGAGCCGGCGCCAGCAGCCGGCAGGGGATGATGCTGTGGTCACCCCAGCCGTGCACCAGGATAACAAGGGGAGCATGGTTCGAGTTCTTGAGCTGGAAATATTCGCCCAGCACGGTGTTGTTTTCCGCATACTCCGTAGGGTGTGCAGAGGGGAAATCCACCGCATAGCGCAGCCACTTGCGGGTAGCTTGCATTAGCTGCGCAGCGGCTTCTATCTGTTGTTGCTGGTAAGTATACGGGTTCATACTTGCATGGAGTCGAAGAAGCGCTTGCTTATGCCCTTGCCTTTCGTCTGTGATTTAACAGCATCCAGTGCCTTCTCTATGCTTGTCAGCCTTTTGTCATGCTGTTCCAGCAATTTCTTGATGTCTTCCAACAGCCTGGTCAGGTGGTCGAACTGTTCCTTCTCCATCGGCATCTCTCCTTTGTGCACCAAACAGGTGCTAAGACCATTTTAATTATACCCCGGTAGTGCCCCAGAATGAACTGTCTGTCTGCAACGGTTATTTACAGTATGATATACTTTTTCGCTGAGACTGACGCAAAGGAGGAAAAATGGCAGACTCAAGTTCCCTGGTCAACAGAATGATTCGAGCAGCGAAGCTCGAGGTCAATCTCTATGAGGAGGTGGAGGCTGATAGCAAGGCTACCATGCCAGCTATGTGGGTGGTGATAATAGCCGCCGTGGCTGCGGGCATCGGTTCAGGCATAGCGGGGCTGATGTCCGGTAAGGGACCTATGTTCTTTCTGTGGGGGCTGCTAGGTGGCATAGCTGTTGCCCTGCTCGGCTGGCTTGCCTGGGCAGGTATCACTTATTTGCTTGGCACCACCGTGCTCAAAGGCCCAAACACCTCAAGCACCTGGAGTGAGCTGCTGAGGACTGTCGGCTTTGCACAATCGCCTGGCGTGCTCAAAATTCTCTCGTTTATTCCGTATGTCGGCGGTGTCATCAACCTCGGCGCCTCGATTTGGGTATTGATTGGCGTGGTCATCGGCGTCAGGCAGGCGCTGGACGTGTCCACCTGGCGTGCCATAGCCATCTGCATTGTGGGCTGGCTGGTGTACTTCGTGCTTGGTCTGCTGCTCGCTTTCCTGGTGGGGCGCAATCTTTTTTAGATGTCACCTGTTTAACGGCCACCCATCCTTAACAGGAAGGACCCATAGGCGGGTGGCAAGTAGGAAAAAGGGAACTTGGCTTTGTAGGGGCGGGTTTTTAAACCCGCCCGTCTCGCCGGCGTACCCTTCGCTTCGCTCGAGGAAAGGCTCTGAAAGTACGCCCCTACATACTGTTTTGGGCGGAGGCACAAGGTTGCGCAGGTTAAACCAGTGCTTTGGCAGTCAACTCTGAGATGCTGGTCACCTGGGTTCCCAGGTTGTAGTGCTCGCTTAGCTCACCGCACTGGTGGCGGCAGTTGTCGCAGGAGGTGACCACTATCTTGGCTCCCGTCTGGCGAATCTGCTCCGCCTTCAGCTTTCCAGCCTCGAGACGGATGTCCGTCCATTCGGGGGTGGCCACTAACCCGCTGCCGGCGCCGCAGCAATAGCTGTGCAGCCGATTGGGTGTCATCTCGCGGAAATCTCCGACCACAGCCCGTATCACGCGCCGCGGTTCTTCCAGCAGGCCGCCCTTGCGCCCCAGATTGCAGGAGTCATGATAGGTGACTGGCTCTCCATTGGTAGTTGGGTTCACGTGTATTACACCATCTCGAATATACTCGTCCAGCACTTCGATGATATTGCGTAACCCGAAAGGTAAAGGTCGGCCGAACCACTTGGGGACTTCCCAGCGCATGGCGGTATAGCCGTGGCCGCATTCGGTGATAATCATCTCTTTAACTTTGAGCGTCTCGGCTTCTTTGATGATGCGCTGGGCGATGCGCTTAGACTTGGCAGCATCTCCCAGGAAGAGGGCGTAGTTAGCTGTGTCAAACATGCTCAAAGTCCATGACTCCTTGGCTGCGTTGAATATAATAGCTTGGGGGACGATGGTGTGAGCGCCGGCCAGAGGCACGTAGAGAAAGCGGGCGCCTTTCTGCTCCACCGGTATCCTGGCCTTGGAGCTGCCCAGCGCATCCTGCACTTCCTTCTCCAGCTCCTTCACCTGGTCCAGGAAAATGTCGCGAAACAGGTCGGCGTTCTCTTCCTTGGCGATGGCAGCGCCGGCTATTTCTATGAGCATCTCAGGGCCGTAGCCAGTGGCGGTAGCCACCGACCTCATTACCCGCATTATCTCGGCAGTCTCTACGCCGAAGGGACATTCGAAGGTGCAGCGATGGCATAGCGTGCAGGTAGCGAAAGCGGTCTCTGCCAGCTTGGACAGCGCCTCATCTGCGGTGGGCTTGGCACCGAACCAGCGCGGGAAAGCACGGCCAACTGGGTCCATGAACTGGCGGTACACGCGGCGCACCTGCTCGGCGCGGTAATAGGGCGTGTGCTCAGTCTTGGGATTAGACCGGTAGTAGTGGCAGCTCTCGGTGCAGATACCGCAGCGGACGCATACCTCCAGCGCTGCCAGCACCCTGCGGTCAACCAGCTTCTCCAGCATCTCCCTGGCCAAAGTCATCTTGTCTTTTTCAGCTATTGTGGTCGCTGTCATCTTATTACTCCAGTACGGCACGTCGGCCAAAGACCAAGCCCAGGAAAATGCGGACGTAGAAGAAATAGATGAAGTGCCTGAGCTTGCCAAAGGGAGCGTAAGCCATGGTTATGCCCGAGATGACCCAGAAGGCGGGCAGATAGTTCGTGGCATAGGCTGACATGGCAGCAGAAGCCATGAATAATGTGGTCAATGCCAGGGCAAAGTAGTCATCAGGAGTGCTGAGGAGTCGCATGGTTGGTTCGGCTAGTCGTATGCCGAATCCTGCCAGCCCTAGGATGGCGCCTAACACAAACAGAGCCGCTAGCCAGAGCCGCAGCGGCTCCGGTATTTGGGCTAGCCACGGGGTAGCTACCAGGTAGGCGACGCTGACGAAAATGGCGATGTGAAAGATTATGCCGCGGAGGTAAGCTACCCAGTGTATGCGAGCGCTTTCCTTAGCCAGGGGCAGCATGCCCAGGGTGAAAGCCCAGAGCACGCCCCGCGCCGGGGAGCCTTTGATGGGTGCTAGTTCGCGGCTATAGGGGCGCCGCTGCACGGCAATCAGGATAGCTATGACACCTGCTGCAAAGACGGCGGCGCCGGCGAGGGCAATTCCGGCGGCGGCCATCTGCAGGGCGCTCACTTCGTCCTCTTCACGAAGAATTTGATAAGCTTGCCCTCGCGGTTCATGGAGAGGAGTTCGTTGCCGGTGCTCCGCGCCCAGGCTGGGATGTCAGCCAGCACGCCGGGGTCGGTGGCAGTAGCTGCCAGCACGCCGCCCACGGGCAGGCTTTTGATAGCCTGGCTCACCTTGACCACAGGTATAGGACAGAGAAGTCCCTCCAAATTGATAGTCTGGTCTGCCTTGATTTCTTCTGCCATTTCAGCCTCCTTGTTTAGATGAAGAATGTGGCGCCGGACTGGAAAGCCTGCTCCAGCATGGTAGCCACGCCGCAGGGCTCTTCGGCCTCTGGGATGAGGTCTTCCTGCTTTATCTCCATCACTTCCATGCTAGTCAGGCAGGGCATGAGCCTCACGCCCAGGTCGATTGCCATTTGCCGGAGTTCTTCCAGGGATGTAACTTTGTGGTCCTTCATCATCTTCTTGAACATCCAGCGGCCGATGCCCCAGAAATTGAAACGCGAGGGGCCGATGCGGTTAATACCGCCACGGTTCATGATAGACATCATGCGGCCGAAGAAGCTCTGGCCGGTGAAATTGCCCTTCTGAATAGCCTTTATGCCCCAGAAGGTGAAAAACATCGAGGTCGCCTTTCCTGCAGCCGCTGACCCGGTAGCTATGGTAAAAGCTGCAAAAGCCTTGTCCATGTCTCCACTCATTAGAATTATCAATGCTCCATCCTTCTTCTCTGCCATTTTACCTTTTCTCCTTTATATTTTGTTAGTTGAGCTATTTATTAAGGCTCACGGCCTCTAGCTGCTCACCCTCAGCCAAATGACATCCTGCGGATGAAGCGGTAGTTTCCCTGTTCATCCAGCTTCTGGACGTCCACGCCGCCACAATACGGACACTTGGTTGCTTCTTTTTCCTTCGCCTTGTCCGCTTCGGGTTTCTCGAATACAATCCTGCAGTGGTAGCAGACATGTTCTTCCGGCATTGTCACATCTCCTTTCCTTAAGCTATAAGCCTTTCGGCCAGTTCCTTGTTCTTCTCTATCTGGTTCAGCAGTATCTGGTGCATCAGGTCGCAGGCCGCCATTATCTGTGGGTCGGTGAGGCTGTAATAGACGTTGTTGCCTTCACGGCGGGGTTTGACCACGCCGCGGTCGCGCAGAATGGCTAAGTGGCGGGATACGATGGCTTGCGGGGTTTCCATTACACGGGCTAAGTCGCCCACAGTGCATTCGCCATTCCGTAGCTCATTGATAATCATCAGTCGCTTGGGGTCGGCAAATGTCTTGCACAGCTCGGCCTTAAGACTGTAAAGCTCTTGACTATATTCCGGCATCCTAGCTCTCTGTATATGTCAATATATGAATATTGATATGTTATCATGTTCCTTAGGATTTGTCAAGGGGGAGTCTCTTCCAATACAAGATGAGCCTGGAGGAGGTATCGATTTCTAATACAGGATGAGCCTGAACAGACAGGCGTCTCGTTTATGATTGGGACATGCAACTTATCATGAACGACAAAGAGTTAACTACAGTAGAGCAGGTCAAACAATTTTTAGAAGGAAGCGAGGCGCTTACATTCAAAGGA
>Ga0194111_10008694_pt1 | contig 11145 bp, 10 predicted proteins | sample TA2KigC300mmetaG_FD_146194 | JGI IMG/M metagenome (GOLD analysis project Ga0194111, IMG submission 146194) | Freshwater microbial communities from Lake Tanganyika, Tanzania - TA2015033 Kigoma Deep Cast 300m | ecosystem: Environmental > Aquatic > Freshwater > Lake | place: Tanzania: Lake... | reverse complement strand
CTGCGGAGAGGACGATCTTCGGGTCTGGATTCTCATCCATCACCTCAGCCCATTCGAGTATCCGTTCTCGCGGTGAAGGAATCGGCTCGACCTTCGGTTCATCGACCGTCGAAGCAGCGAGGAGAAACGCGCACAACGAAGTCAGTCCATATGACATGTGGAAAACGGTACTGCAACACTGTTCAGGCAACGTTCAGGCAACTCCCGTACAACTCGCCCCGCACCATGGCAGACTGGACCGCACTCCTCATCGATGCAGCGATACCTGCCACCATCGCGGGCGGCGTGGCGGTCGCGGCGACCGTTTTGGTGGAGCGGCTCGGAGGCAGGATCGGCGGCCTTCTCTCGAGCGTCCCAACGACCATCGTCCCCGCAGCTGCAGCACTCCATGCACGCTGCGAAAGTCCCGAGGACTTTGCAACAGCCATGGCACTCGTGCCGGTTGGGACTGCGTTGAATGCCGGGTATCTCGGCTTGTGGCTGCTCCTGCCGCCGATCATCTGTGCGCATCGCATCGGTGCGCGTGCACCGCTTGCGCTCACGCTGGTAACCACACTCGGTCTTTGGCTGATCGCATCTGCGCTCCTCATGCTGCTTGGGGCGGTCTTGGATCCAAGCCCCGCGCAGTGGCAGTTGGCCGCCATTGCCGCGACACTTCTTTGCGCAACGCTCGGCATCATGGCGAACTGGTCGCCCGCCGAAGCGCCGCGTGGCACACGCACAGTCCCACCGCGAATACTGGTGGCGCGCGGGATCGCCGCAGCGGGTGCGATCGGTGCTGCGGTGGTTCTGGCTCGGCTGGATGTACCCATTGCCAGCGGGCTCGTCAGCGTATTCCCCGTGATCTTTACCACCGTGATGGTGGGCACATGGCTCGCACAAGGCCCGTCCGTGCCGCGCGGCGCCGCTGCACCCATGATGCTTGGATCAACGAGCGTCGCGGTCTTTGCTTGCCTCGCTGCTGCTCTCTTGCCACGTCTGGATATGGCGTCATCCGTTGTGCTCGCCTGGCTCGGATCCGTGATCATTGTTCACGGACCTGCAGCCCTGCTGCTCCAGTGGCGCGTTCGCATGAACGCTGCTCGCGCGAATCAGTGATGACCGGAAGACTGCGTCGATCCCGAACGCGGCAGTACTGCGAGGCGCCCGATGAACAGCACAAGCAAAATGACACCGGTGAGGGCTTCCAGCATCGCGGCAGCGCGTGCCCAGGGTCCGACGGGCACTATGTCACCAAAGCCAACCGTTGTCATGATCACAGTCGAGAAATAGAGGGAGTCATTCCAGCGCAACGGTGCGGGAGCGTTGTTGAAGGTGTAGTTGCTTGGATCGACCGCAGAGATGTGATGATGAAGCATGGCGTAAAGGACAATGGTCAACAGGTAGATCGCGAGTCCTCCGATCACACGATCATCGAGCAGGGACTTTCCGTGCGCCAACTGGAACGCAAGCATGGCGATCGCCGTCGCGTAGTAACCCATGAATCCGAACATCAGCTGGCTTCGCACGATGGCAGACTCATTGAAGTCGTGGAAGACCCCTGCGCAGATCAATAGAGTCACAGCCCACGCCACAAGGACGAAGCCCTGGCGCCTCGATCCCACACACAGGATTCCAACCAGCGGCACGATGTCAAGGAGCAGCGGGAAGAGCGGCAACTCGATTCCGCCACCTTTGATGAACAGCGGATGAACCGCGAAGAGGGCGAGCAGCGCGAGCAGCAGTGGCGTGGTCCGATTGCGGATCCAACGAAGTGAGACCTTGGAAGGCCGCATGGGGAGAAGAGAGTACATCGCAGCATTGGTCGTGTCCGCGCCGGATGTTCCCCTACACTTCAGGTTCCGCCTGATGCCCCCCTATTCCCGAGACCACGATGTCCCAGCCAACGATTGTCTACACACTGACGGATGAAGCGCCCGCACTCGCCACCTACTCGCTGCTTCCGATCATTCGAGCGGTCACCGATGCGGCGGGCATCCGAGTGGAGGTCTCCGACATCTCCCTCGCGAGTCGAATCCTTGCGGCGTTCCCTGAGAGTTTGGAGCCGCGCCAGCGGGTTCCCGATGCGCTCGCCGAACTCGGCCGGCTCTGTCTGAAGCCTGAAGCGAACATCATCAAGTTGCCGAACATCAGCGCCTCGATGCCACAGCTGAAGGCAGCCATCGCGGAGCTTCGGGCACAGGGATTTGCCGTTCCCGAATACATCGATGCCCCATCGACGGACGCGCAGCGAGCCAGCAATGCGCGCTACGACAAGATCAAGGGAAGCGCCGTCAATCCGGTCATTCGACAGGGCAATTCCGACCGCCGCGCGACCAATTCCGTGAAGGCGTTCGCGAAGTCATCGCCACACAAGATGGGTGCTTGGGCAACGGACTGTCGCACGCATGTCGCGTCCATGCAGCGCGGGGATTTTTTCGGCAACGAGCAGTCGATCACAGTCGATGCGGCGACGACCGTCCGCATTGAACATGTGAGTGCGGATGGCAGCGTTCGCGTCCTGCGCGATGGGATCGCATTGGCCGCAGGTGAGATTCTCGACTCGACGTTCCTGAGTGCGCGTGCCTTGCAGGCGTTCTGGAGCGATTCATTCGCGGCTGCCAAGCGCGATGGGCTGCTGCTGTCGGTGCATCTGAAGGCAACGATGATGAAGGTGTCGGACCCGATCCTGTTCGGTTCCGCGGTTCGAGCAGCGCTCGGCAGCGTGTTCGAGTCGCATGGTCAGGCACTGCAGCAGGCTGGCGCAAACCCGCGCAACGGCATCGCCGACATGCTCGTGCGGATCGATGCGCTGCCGAGTTCGCAGCGCGACATGCTCCGGGCAGCCATCACCGACGCACTGAAGAACGGACCTGCCATTGCCATGGTGGATTCCAACCGCGGCATCACGAACCTGCATGTTCCGAGCGATGTCATCATCGATGCATCGATGCCCGCCATGATTCGCGAAGGCGGCGCGATGTGGAATGCAGAGGGTGTGACGCAGGAGACAAAGGCGTGCATTCCTGATCGGACTTACGCGGGCGTCTATCAGGCAACGATCGACTTCTGCCGGACGAATGGGGCCTTTGATCCACGGTCGATGGGCAGCGTTCCCAATGTCGGGCTGATGGCGCAGCAGGCGGAGGAGTACGGATCGCACGACAAGACATTCGAGATTGCAGCGCCCGGTACGGTGCGGGTGATTGACGCGGCGGGTCGCGTTCTCACGGAGCACACGGTCGAGGCGGGAGACATCTGGCGCGCATGCCAGACAAAGGATGCGGCCGTTCGAGATTGGGTGCGACTCGCGGTCCAGCGCATGAGGCTCAGCGGTACGCCCGCCGTGTTCTGGCTCGACGAGTCCCGTCCACACGACCGCCAGATTCTTGCGAAGGTCCGCGCCGCGCTCGCAGAGCATGAAACGCGCGGTGAACTTGCGGGGCTCGACTGGCGGATGCTGCCGCCTGCGGATGCGTGCCGCCACTCGCTTGAGCGCATCAAGCAGGGTCTCGACACCATTTCCGTCACGGGCAATGTGCTGCGCGATTATCTCACCGACCTCTTCCCGATTCTCGAACTTGGGACAAGCGCGAAGATGCTCTCCGTCGTTCCCCTCATGAACGGCGGCGGCCTGTTCGAGACCGGCGCTGGCGGATCAGCACCGAAGCATGTTCAGCAGTTCAACAAGGAAAATTCGCTGCGCTGGGATTCGCTTGGCGAATTCCTCGCGCTCAACGCATCGCTCGAGCACTTGGCGCAGCGGACGGGCAATGCAAAGGCGAAGGTCCTCGCGAATGCGCTGGACGCGGCGACGAGTTCCTACCTGCAGAACAATCGCGGTCCTGCGCGCCGAGTCGGCGAACTCGACAACCGCGGCAGCCACTTCTATCTCGCACTCTACTGGGCGCAGGAACTGGCGCACCAGAAGGTGGACAGCGAGATGGCCGCACGATTCGCCCCAATGGCGTCTGAACTGACGCTGCATGAGACCACGATCGTCGGGGAACTGAACAGTGTGCAGGGGCGCGCGGTCGATGTCGGCGGCTACTACCGACCCGATCCGACGCGAGCCGCAGCCGCCATGCGACCAAGCGCCACCTTCAACGCGATCGTGGACAACGCGATGGCGATGGCCTGAGCGCGTTCGGTTCCGCGGGTCCAGTTCAGCGCGGCTTCCAGAGCGCCGCGTCGAGAATGGACCAGAGATGGATGATCCATCCAAGCCAGATGAGCCAGAGCAAACCCGCTGCGACGAACATGATCACTGCGAGCAGGAGTCTCCCCTGCACCAGTTGCCCAAGCCCCGGGATGAAGAAGCTGCAGACCGCCGCGATGACATTTCCTGCTGAACCTTGTCCGCCGTTTGCCATGCCAACCTCCAATGAACGGAGACTACCCCGCACCATCCGTTTCGTCACCGGCAGCGCGGCGTCGCTTCAGACGGGCTGCCCCCCGCCCGCCCGAATCGCACGTGCACGCGCCACTCACCTGGCTGCACGACGAGCACCCGGGCGGGTTTCCACTTCGCGATGGAACGCTCGAGCGCAGATCCGAGATCGATGCTGCCGTCGTCCGCATCCAGCGTTCGGTAGTCGACGCGGATTCCTTCCTTCTCCAGTGCCAAGCGAAAGTGACGCATCGCGCTCAGAAAGAGCGCTGTGCGCACTTTCGATGAACGCACATGCGTGCTCTCCCCCATCACCTCCGCCATCCACACGCGATCGGCCGCAGCATCGAATCCGTCGAACGCCGCAGAGTCGCGGTTGAGTTGATCACCCAGACACACGATCAGGTTGCGTGTGCGCGTCTGCGGCATGGAAGAAGCCTAGGCAGCACGCGAGCGAAGCAGCGGAATGCACAGGAGTCCAGGCACGCCCAGCAACACCGACCAGCCAAAGAACGGGCCGTAATCGAGATGGCGAAGCAGCACGCCACTGATACTGCCGCCGATGGCACCCCCCACCGCCATGAGCGCAGTCAAAAGCGCATACTGCGTCGCAGCGACGCGGCGCTCGCAGAGCGACATCAGTGCGGCAACAAAGCCCGCACTGACCATCCCGCCGGCGAGACTCTCCACCATCACCACCGCCGTCAGCGCGGAGAGCGGAGCAGGTACGACAGCCTCACCCGAAATGCTCGCGCCTTGCCGCCATGCAAGCCACAGGAACCCCGCATTGCTCACGGCTTGCAAGACCCCGAAGGCCCACAGACACGGGCGAAGTCCGATGCGCCCTACCAGCCAACCGCCCGCCACTGCCCCCACAATCGTGACGCCGAATCCGAGCCCCTGCCGGATGAAGGCGAGATCCTGCAGCGAATGCCCCAGTCCCTTCAGCAGCAGCGGCTCGATCATCGCGTTCCCCACCTGATCGGGCAACTTGAACGTCAGGACAAAGAGCAGCAGGATCGGCAAGCGCGTTCCCCACTGGGACGCGAACAGGGCGAGCGGCTCCCACAGTGCGGCGCCGAATCCGTGCGCGGGTCGGTCGCTTCGCTGCGGTTCTGCCGCCCACAGCGTCACGAAGGCACCAACCGCCGCGAGCGCGCACGCAGCCGACGCCGCGAACGTCCATCCCCACACGGGCGCTGCAGCAAGGACGGCAAGACCAAGCCCCGCCCAGGCAATCCGATACCCGCTCACGAAAAGCCCCGCACCCTTCCCGAAGGCCTCGCGAGGCAGCACATCGATCTGATACGCGCTCGCGGCAATGTCGATGGTCGCGCTCGCGATCGCCGCCACGGCGAGCAGCGTCAGAAACACGCGCGCATCCCCTGGTCCGACCACACAGGCCCCAATCAGCAGCGCGGCTGCGATGACATGTCCTGCGAAGAGCCAGCTTCTTCGCTGCCCCAGCGTGCCGCACAGTGGTGGGCGCACATGATCCACGAGCGGCGCCCACAGGAACTTCAACGCGTAGGGCAGTGAAAGCAGCGAGAGAAGTCCGATCGCCTCGATCGACCACTGCGCCGCTGTTGTCCACGTGCGCACGACCGACGTCAGCATCAGGTTTGGGATTCCAGTGGAGAATCCAAGGACCGCGATGACAGCAAGCGTTGCGGCGCTCGCGCCTCCAACTGCGCCATCCTTGCGAACTCCGTCCGTGGAGATCATCCTGCGGTGCAGGCTAGACGCAACACAGCCGCGGTGCGGACCACGTGAGGTGTCATCGGATACTCTGCGCCCTGTGTACGGAAAGCACACCGAGTGCGCGATTGCAGTGCTGAGCCGGCTCGCCGAACTCTACGACGATGGCAAGACAAAGCTCGACGCAAGGGAGATTGCAAAGGTTCGCAACCTGCAAGCACCGATCGTTGCAAAGGTCTTGACGTCGCTCGCCCATGCCGGATTGGTCAAGGGCTTTCGCGGACCCACGGGCGGCTTCGTGCTCGCGCGCCATCCGCGTTCGATCACCCTGCGCGAGGTCTATGACCTGTTCGAGAGAACGGATACGAGCCTCAATTGCCCATTCGGCGGTGGTGTCTGCGGTGCGGGCGACCCATGCCCGCTCCACGATGTGCTCGTGCAGGTCCAGCGGGACATCGATCGATGTCTTGAGACCAACTTCGACTGTTTCCGCGTGGCGTATCAGGAACTTGGGCACCGCGCCACCGAGCATCCGCGCATTCCGCGGGCAGGACCGCGCACAACATTTCGTGCTCGAAGCACAGGCTCCTCCAAGCGCTTGTGAGCCGCGCGACGGCGATCACAACAGCAGCAGGCAGGCGACTGTGATGATGATCGCCGCACAGATGTTCAACTGAATCCCGACCCGCATCATGTGTCCGATGGGCAACTTGCCCGTCGAGAACACCATCGCGTTGGGCGCCGTGCCGACCGGGAGTGCGAACGCGAGGCTTGCAGCGAGCGCTGCCGCGACCACCATTTGATCGGCGGGCATGCCAAGTCCAACCGCCAGTGGCCCCACAATTGGAACAGCCGTCGCGGTCAGTGCAGTGTTGGAAGCGACCTCACTGGCGATGAGAAGTGTCGACACGAGGAGGAGCAGAATCGCCCATGGCGGCAATGCCACGAGCGACGACGCGCTCTGCGCGATGGACTGTGACACGCCGGTTCGGTCCATCGCATCGGCGAGGGAGAGCCCCCCACCAAAGAGTATGAAGACCCCCCACGGCAATCTCCCAAGCATCTGCACTGGAACAATCCGTGTTCCCGAAGTTCCCGGTTCAGGGAGAGCAAGCAGCAGAATCGCCGCAAGCACCGCGACCGCCCCATCGGTGAGCGGCGGCATCGGCACGCCAGCCGCGCGCGCCAGCGGAACGCCGATCCATCCGAGGAGCGCCACCAGGAAGACCGCGAGCGTGATCCATCCACCCCGACTGATTCGGTCCTGAACAGGCTGTTGTCCACCGATCGCTGCGGGCGCGAGACCTCGCACTGGAAGATTCGCCCGAAGCACGAGTGCCGCGGCAACGAGTGTCGCAACTCCGACAGGCGCACCGAAGGACACCCACCGAACAAAGTCCACCCCCCGCGTACCGGGATGATCTTGCGCGTATCGGTTGATCCACTCGGCTGCGATTGGATTGGGCGGGCTGCCGAGGACCGTCATCACACCGCCAATCGTCGCACCATAGGCAACCGCCAACAGCAGACCACTTCCAAAGTTCCGCAGTGCAGGGGCAGTCGGTGGCAATGAGGCGTTGCCACGCTCAACGGCAGCAATCGTCGCGAGCACCATCGGCAGCAGCATGGCAACCGTAGCCGTGTTCGAAACGAAGGCGCTCACGAGAGCGGACACACAGAGAAACCCAAGCATGAGTCCGGGCGGCGATGGGCCGACAACCGCGATGACCGACCGCAGCAGCCGTGCCGCGATCCCATGCCGCTCCAATGCCAGCGAAAGCACGCATCCGCCTGCAAAGAGGAATATCAACTCGTTTGCGTAGGGCGCCAGCACCGCATTGCCCTTGCCTGCCCCGATCAGTGGCAGCACCACAACTGGGAGCAGACTGGTGACTGCAAGGTCCACGGGTTGAAGCGCCCACCAAAGAGCCATCCACCCAAGCAGCCCAATCGTGCCCGCCGCTGGTTCCGTGAAGTCCCCGAACCCACCGAAGTGCGGGTGGAACAGAAACCACAGCAGCGCGCCAACCATCGGCCCTGCGGCGGCGGTCCACAACTTTCCGGAACGCCCTCGACGTTCGGCGGCATTCGTCGCCATCACGCCGATGCTCCGCGCACTGCCTTGCATGCCATCCGCCATGCCTCGCGAACAAGTTTCTGCCAGCGCGCGGAATACGCGGTTCCATCGCAGAGCGCGCTCGCCGCCATCTCCGACCGAAGTGAGGTCCGCATATGCGCGAGCAGTGCCGAGTCCTGCGCGAGACCTGCCGCAATCGCGACGAAGGCATCGTCGCCCTCCGCCGCCCATTCCGCATGCCCAACCGCAGAGAGCAGCGACGCGCCAACGCGCGCCGCATGCCGATCACCCACGCGAGTCACCACTGGAACGCCCATCCACAGTGCCTCGCATGTTGTCGTCGTGCCGTTGTACGGCATCGTGTCAAGCGCCACATGGACACGTCCGTACAGCGCGAGATGCTCCTGCTGGGTCGGCAGATGGGTGACAATCTCCAATCGGTCGAGCGGAACGCCGTGCCGAACAAAGCGCTCTCGCAGAGGACTGACCACACTCTGATCCGACAGGAACCTGCTTTTGACAAGCAGCCGTGCATTGGGGACCGCGTTCAGGACGCGCCCCCACAGTGCCATGCAGGAATCAGAAATCTTGGAGGCGAGATTGAACGACCCGAAGGTGATCGGACCGCTCGGTACGCGAGCAGGCGAAGGCATCTCCGCGTGGGGCGTGTAGCAGAGAAAGCAGGGATCGATGCGCACGAGCTGCTCGCTGCAGGCCCCGTCGCTGCCGATTGGATCCGTGATCGAGTCCACCACACGGATCGCAACGCCGGGATGTCCCGTGGTGTTGGGATAGCCAATCGCAGAGATCGTGACCGCTGCAGGCGGTCGGTCGAAGACCGCCATCCTGCCCCCCGCCGTGTGCCCGCCAAGCTCAATCAACACATCCACACCGTCTGCCGCGATGCGCGTGCTGATCGCCGCATCATTCATCATGCCGACCTCCGCCCATGCATCTGCATGCGCACGGAAGTGCCGCGCGCCCGCATCATCGGCACCAGCATCGAGCAGCGAGTACACAGACAACGTCCAGTCCGATGGCTTTGCGTCAAAGAGTGCGACCACGAAGCGCGCCACGGGGTGCGCACGCAAGTCGGCGCTCAGCAGACCGACATGCAGCGGTCGCTCGGGGTTTGGGTCGTGTGGCGCTGGCATGCGAAGCGGCTGAACGCACCCGCGGTACTTCAGGTGTTCGGTCGCAACTTCCGCCGCGGGCAGTTCCGCGTAGTTGGTGAGCATCAGCAGCGTCGTGCGGATACCTGCATCGTCCACGTGATCATCCGCAAGTGCACGGATCAGTTCGATCGCTTCCGACAACCGACCCGTCGCTTCAAGCAGCCCGCCGAGATTCCGGGTCAACTCAGGCCAACCTGGCTTTGCTGCGAGTCCTGCCCGCGCCGCGGCGATGCCTGCGGCGATGTCATCGAGTTGATTGCACGCAATGGTGAGCCCCATGTAGGACAGCGGATACTTGGGATCAAGCCGAACGGCCTCCTCGAAGTGGGCGCGTGCCTCACGAAAGCGGCGTACCTGCATCAATGCACTGCCAAGATTGCTTCGGTAGGCGGGTGACTCGGGGACCGCCCGCACCGAGCGCTCAAGATGATGAATGCCCTGGGCATGCTGCCCGCTCTCCACGAGCGCAAGTCCAAGCGCATGCACCGCAGCCACATCGCGCGCGTCGCGCTGGACAAGAAGGCGCAGGGCGGCAATCGCCTGCGCAGAACGCCCCGCATGGAGGTCCTCAAACGCCCTTTGAATCACGGCGGGCGATGCCATCAGGCCGCCCCAACCTTCCTCGCTGGCGCACGGTCCTGCGATACTCGAGCGGCTGGCCTTCGCTTCACGTTCACCTCCACGGCCGTGACGAGTCGCGCCATGCTTCGCCGAACGCGGATTGGCGCATTCCGTCCGATGCGCAACTGCACGCCACCCACACCCGATGCTGCCTGCATCACCACAAGCGACGCACCCGGCCGCAGTCCGCAGCGTGCCGCTTTGCGCAGGAACTGCGGCGACTGATGCATCACACGCGCAACCCTCGCCGCGGTACCCGTCGGCAGACAGTCAAGGGGAACCCCCTGCACGGCGCGAATGCGCCCTCGTGCACTTGGGATTGGATCGCCATGCGGATCCTGCGACGGATGCCCGAGCAGCGCATCGAGCCGTTCGAGCACCCGCGGCGAAAGCGCGTGTTCGAGCCGTTCCGCTTCCGCATGCACCTCCGACCAGTCGAGCCCGATGAAACGGACGAGAAAGCACTCAATGATGCGGTGGCGGCGAAGGACATCGAGCGCCTTGCGACGCCCTTGGGTTGTCAGCGCAATGCTGCCATAACGCGGCGCCCGAAGCAGTCCGCGCCGTGCCAGCCGCTGCACCATGGATGTGACAGTCCCCTTCGTCAGCCCAAGTTCTTGGGCAAGACGCGCGACGCCAACCTCGCCCGTTCGGCTGAGGGACTCCACGGCCTTCAGATAGTTCTCCACGGTCTCGGTTGCCACAGCGAGAGGGTACCGCCACGGTGCGATGGCATGGATGTTGCCTGAGTTTGACTCATCAAACTCTGTTGGTACTCTGTCTCCATGGACCGCGACAGGCAGCCCACGGCGCCAACGGCAGGCTGGCGGCGTGCACGACGACAGCTGTCACTTCCAGAGGTGCATGCATCCATTCGGGTGCCGACGGGTCCGATCCGTTTGCGCACATGGTTGGCGTTCATCGGTCCGGGGCTGATGGTGGCGGTGGGCTACATGGACCCAGGCAACTGGGCGACCGATATCGCCGGCGGTGCCCGCTTTGGTTACGCGCTGCTCTGCGTTGTGCTGCTTTCAAACCTGATGGCGATCCTGCTGCAGCATCTCGCGGTGAAGTTGGGTGTTGTTGCCGAACGTGATCTCGCCCAGGCGTGCCGCGATCACTTCGGACCTCGCGCGAACTTCATCCTCTGGATCCTCTGTGAAGTCGCGATCGCCGCCTGTGATCTTGCGGAAGTCATCGGCTCG
>Ga0194111_10008688_pt1 | contig 11150 bp, 12 predicted proteins | sample TA2KigC300mmetaG_FD_146194 | JGI IMG/M metagenome (GOLD analysis project Ga0194111, IMG submission 146194) | Freshwater microbial communities from Lake Tanganyika, Tanzania - TA2015033 Kigoma Deep Cast 300m | ecosystem: Environmental > Aquatic > Freshwater > Lake | place: Tanzania: Lake... | reverse complement strand
ATGGGAGCTTGTGCCGGAAGCTCTTGGCCTTCTGGTCTTCGACCTCCTGGCGTGCGGCGAAGTCGGCGCTCGCGGCGGGATGGGCCTCACGCGTGGCGCCGTCGAGGAGCTCCTTGCCGCGCGGGGAGAGGATTTCGACGAAGTAGCGGTCGCCGAGGTCGGTGAGGAACAGGTCGGCGCCGTCGCGGCGCGGCAGCGAGCCCATGTCGAGACAGAAGGCGCATTCGTCGCACGGCTTATTGCAGTCGAGGCCGATGACGGCGGCGCGCTCGCGGCGCCCTAGGTAGGCGGGGTCGCCGGGGCCGTCGGCGAACACGGCGTCGAGGAGCCAGGTGGAGGCCATGTCGCACGGGTGCGCGCCGAGGACCACCTGGGGCCTGGTGGGGGCGGGGGGCGGCTCGAGTTGGACGGCGTCGCCGAGCTTGTAGCGCAGGAGCGCCTCGTATTGGGGCATGAAGTACTTCTTCGGGCTCATGAGCGCGATCGGGTAGTCCATGCGCAGGTCGTCCGCGCGGTCGAGCTCCTGGAAGACGAACTTGTTCTCCTTGGCCACGGGGCCGGCCACGGAGTTGCGGCTCATGAGGGCCCCGACGAAGCCCTTGAAGCCTTTCTTGCTGAGAACCCTTGGCAGCATAAGCTGTCTCCAGAGATGGAACGCGTGGGAGGTCAGGAGTTGGGCTGTCTGGGTGCGGCCCCCTTGGCGAGCATGCTGTTCACCCGCTCCACGAGGTCCGATGGCTCAATCGGCTTGGTCACGAAGGCCTCCACGGGGAGGAAGTCCTCGTCCTTCTCCGGGGAGAACCTTAGCCCCGTTTTTTGCTCGATAGCGGTGAGCATGAGGACGGGGAGGTCTTTGAGGACGGGGTCGTTTCGGATTTCGTAGGCCACGTGGAAGCCCTCGGTCTCCGAGGTCATCATCACGTCGAGGATGAGGAGGTCGGGCTTCCGCTTGCGGAGCTTGCGGAGGCACTCCTGGCCGTTCGGGGCGCTCTCCACCGTGAAGTTGGAGGCCTCCAGCACCACCTTGAGTGCCTCGACGATGTCGGGGTCATCGTCGGCGATCAGGATCGTCTTGCCGGCAGCGTTCGCCATTTGGGGCTCCTGGGACGCTGGGTTGGGTGCTCGCCTGCTTGTGAAAAAAGTCACAAGCGGGGTAACAAAAACTGGCCCTCCTCCACGTGCGATTATTCTAGCAGGTTGCCTCCCCGAATGCAAGCCGAGATTCAGGCCCATCCGACAAACCAGCTTGACTTTTGCCCCGCACCCTGGTTGCATATAAGGCGCTTGCGTCACATGAGTGGTGCGTCTCTCGCTCATGTCGGCCGGCGATCAGTGGATGGGCGGATGGGTGTGAGACAATCGTCCATTCCTCCATCCAATCATGCTCTTTGGATGCGGCGGAAGGCCGTCTTGGGCGGCAAGTCCTGGGAGCGGGGCCAATGCGGAGAGGGAAGGAGAGCTAGATGGACGAAGGCATGAATCGGCGGGCGTTTCTCGTGAGGGGCGGGGCAGGTGCGGCAGCGGCCGCCGCACTCGGCTCAGGCCTGGCCGCTGAGGCGCCGGCCAAGCCACGCATCGTGGTGGCCTCGGGCGGCGGAGCACCCGACTCCGACGACGGGGCGCTCAAGCGGATGAAGGCCGCGCTCGACAAGTGGGGCGGCTTCCCAGAACTTGTCAAGGGCAAAAAGGTCCTTGTCAAGATCAACGCGACCGACGGGGGCTTCCGCGACGCCAACACCTCCTCCCAGGCCACCGGCGCGCTCATCAAGCTCCTCAAGGACTGCGCCCCCGCCTCCATCACCGCGATAGGCCAGGAGTGGGGCGGCTGGGGAGCCAAGCGCGAGGGCCTGCCCACCCTCGGCCAGCTCCTCAAGACCCTCGATGTCCCCGTGAAGAACCTCGAACGCTACTGGGTGGCCGGCAGCGAGGCACACTATAAGCTCATCGAGCCGTCGCCCGAGCCGTGGAAGGAGCTGATGGTGGCGAAGGACATCTTCGAGCCCGACGCCGTGCTCATCAATCTCCCCAGGCTCAAGACCCATCCCCACTGTGTCTTCACCGCCTGCATCAAGAACATCATCGGGCTGACGCGGCGCATGTACGGCTTCCACAAGGTGGACGAGCTGACTGAGGTGGCGAAGCGGTTCGACCCCGCCGACAGCGACGGCTGGCACGTCTTCCCCAAGAAGCTCGGCAACGCCTTCAAGCTGGGCGTCGGGCCGCGCATCGCGCTGAACATCGTGGACGCGAACGAGGCGAACTACGGCTGGCGCGGCCCGGGCAAGCAGCGCATCGGCACGTTCCCCACGGGGATCGTGATGGTGGGCAAGGACGCCCTGGCGCTCGACGTCTACGGCTGCAAGCTCCTGGGCGACGAGCTGAACAAGAAGACGCCCGGCATCTACCCCGGCCCGCTCGACGACTGGTCGAAGGGCGACAGCGACTGGATAGCGTTCAACAAGGGGAAGGCGAACTACCTGAGGGTCTGTGCCGACCTCGGCGTGGGCGAGGCCGACCTCGCCAAGGTGGAGGTGCAGCAGGCGAGCGCCGGCTGAGCAAGGCCGGCGGCTTCGCCTTGGCGTTGATCGATCGAATCGATCGAATCGGTCGAATCGGTCGAATCGATCGGATCAATCCCGTTCTTGCCCGCCCCTTCCTGCCGTGTGCGGCGGCTGGCCCTGGACGGCTCTCGCCCGCTCCACGCGGGCAAGCTCTTCCTCCGCCTTGCGAGCCGCCTCGGCGCCGGGGTAGGCAGCGATGGTGGCGCGGAGGCGGGCGGAGCGCTCGGGGTCGTCGGGGGCGGCACGCCAGGCGCGAAGGGCCACGCCGATTGCGGCCTCGGCCTCCTTCTCCCGCTCGGCCTCCCGCAACACGCCCGTGACACGCCAGTGGACGAGCAGGCCGACCGCGACGACGATGAGGACGGTCGTGGCCCACGATGCGGCGCTCCACCAGAGCCGCCTGCGGCGCTCGGCGCCCCGCGCCGCCGCCCGCGCCCGCAACTGGCCCCGGACCGCGGGGCGCTCTGGATGCCCAGCCTCGCCCGACATGGAAGGCTCCTCACCGCAAGCGGAATACCCAGGCCCCGCCGTCTGACGATAGCGGCCCCGCCACTGGCACGACCTCCAGCCCCGGCTCCTGGCGGAGGGCATAGGCCAAGCGCGGGTCGCGCCAGACGATGAGCGCCTTCGCACCCTCCCGCCGCATCTCCGCCACGATGCCCTTCGGGTCGCGCGCCACGGGCATGCCCGCGTACTGCGCATCGAGGTAGTAAGCCGTGTGAAGGCCGTCCCACCAGTCGTTCGACGCGAGCGGCCCCTCGACGCCCAGCGCCTTCAGTCGCTCGGCCACCAGGCGGTGCTCCCGCCCCGGCGGAGGCCCGGAGAGCAGGGCGTGCAGGAACCCCACGGGCCGCCACCCGAACGACAGGAGCAGCAGCCCCGCCCCGAGCGCCATCGCCGGACCGCGCCAGCGCGCACGCGCCAGGAGCCGCGGCAGCAGGCCCACGAAGTGGAACGCCGCCACCGCCGCCAGGAGGAAGAGGAACCATAGATAGCGCTTCTCGGCCACGTGCGCCAGCGCGTATCCCCCGCCGTAGAGGAGCGCCGCCAGCGCCAGTGCAAGATAGGCAAACCGCACCTCGCTGCCGCGCCGCGCGAACACCATGGCGAGCGGCAGCAGGGCGAGCGCCGCCAGGCCCAGGTGGAGGCGGTCGAGGTCCGCCAGGTGGCGGACGATTGCCGTCGCGTTGCGTCCGACCACGCCCAGCTCGGCCCTGATTCGCGCCGCAAGCCCCGCGGGCGGGGCAGGGGCTACGGGGACCTCCATCGGCCTCGTGGCGTCCTGCCACACGTTGTAGGCGTCGGGCGGCGGCCTCCGGAGGCCAACGATGGTGGCTCGGCGGACATCCTCGATCCCAAGCCGGCCCGCGGTGAGCGCCGGGCCGGCCACGGTGCCGAACGTCAGCCGCCCGTGCCTCGCGGTCAGCACGGCCACCCACGGCGCCGCCACCAGGCTGAAGCCAGCCGCGGCGAGGAGCCACGTCCGCACGGCGGCGCGCCCTCTCCCGCGCGCGAAGACCACACAGGTGAGGTGCGCCGCGAAGAATGGGAGCGCGAAGAGCTTGGCCAGGTATGCCGCGCCGCCGAGCGCCCCCACGCCCAACGCCCGACGCCAGGAATGGAGGAGGCGCGGGTCCAGCGCCGCATCGAGGTAGAGCAGCAGCAGCCCCGTCACCAGCAGGTCCACCCGCTGGTCGGCGGACCACTCAAGAGCCAGGAGCGCCACGCACGCCGTCGCCGCCACTCGGGGGATTTGCGATTTGCGATCTGCGATTTGCGATTTCAATCCGAAATCCGAAATCCGAAATCCCAAATCTCCCAGTCTTCCTGCCAGCCTCCAACTGCCCACGACCGCCAGTGCGCCCCACAGCCCGATGAGCACGCGGAACCCGTGCCGTGCCTCCACCCCCGCCGCCACGAACGGCACCGTCAGCCACGAACCCAGCGGCGACCAGACGCCGAAGACCGCGTGGCGGAAGTCCCCCTTCGCATAGTAGCTCGCGATCCGCAGATAGCACTCCCCATCCGACGTCAACAGGTCCGCGCAGTGCCCCTGCACCACAACCGCGGCCCCGGCGTAGCCTGCCAGGACCACGGCAAGGAGCATTCGACCGCGGATTACGCTGATGGCGCGGATACCAGACGCGGCACTACCCTTCCCTGTTGCGGGAGCCGAAGAGGTAGCCGAGGACCGCTGTGATGATGGGGAGCAGAATCTGGGCCGCAAGCAGCTTGATCACGTCCATCGCGTGGGTGTTCCATTGCTGGAGGAGTTCCTTGTAGGCCGCGATGGACTGGGCATCCATGGAGGCAGCGCTGGGCGCACGCGGGGCGGTGAGCCAGAGGGGAATCAAGGAGAGCACGGTGATCAGGAGGAGGATTGCCAGGACGGAAAGCGCCAGGATGAAGCCGACCGTCACAAGCCGCTGCCGCTCTTCGAACTTGAAGCGCTCCGAGCGAAGAACGTCGTCGAGGCGCACCACGCGGTCTTGTCGCTCGGCAACGACATCGGATGCCACCCAGACGTCGCTAACCGGAAGTTTCTCGCTCGGATGGGGGGGTGCCTTTGCGGCGCGCTCTTGCTCCTGCTCTCCCACGCCTAGCCTCCTACACGTGCCGGCAGGAAGCTGGGCCTAGTGGAGCACGATGTCCTTGATCGGCGCGCCGCTCGAGTCGGTGATGGAGAGGTTCCGACCATCATCCTTCTCAAGCTCGCGCTCCACGTAGTCGTAGAGCGCCAGCGCGCGGCGCAGGACATCGGTTTTCGTGGTCCCCACCTTCCTGGCCAGTTCGTCGAGGGCACGAGTGCCCTCCTCACTGAATTGAACAGTCAACTTCGCCACTGGGGCGTCTCCGTTCCCTGTTGGTCGGTGGTTGCTCCCCCCAACACACGGAGCAACCACCGCTACCCCCAACCAACCGTGCCGACTCTCCTTCGTGCAAGGGCGAGCCTGTTCGCTCGCCCCTTACCCTCATTCTACGGTAAACTAACACGAAAGTCAAGCAGAAATAGCGCTTTTCTTACAGCTTTAGTACGTATAAACCGCGCAGGGCCGGGCTCTCGGTGTTCCGGGCGAGGCGCCGTGACGGGGTGGCGGCTGTACGACTTGTATAGGCCCAGAGAAAGGAGTGCGGGCTACTTGGCTGCGGCCCCGGCTGCGAAGGCGGCGAGGGCCTCGCGGAGGAAGTCGGGGGCGATGCGGCCCAGGGGCGAGGGGGTCTCGAAGATGCGTTTCGGGATGCGGGGGGCGTCGAGCGAGAAGCCCTCGCGGCGCTTGAAGGCGTGCTTGGCACGCAAGATGTCGGCCCCCAGACGCGTCAAGTCGGATTCGGACAGGGTGAAGCCGGCACTGACCAATGCCTTGGCGACGACGGGCGGCTGGTAGATGTTGCGGGCGAAGAAGCAGACGACGAGGCTTGCGAGGACCTGCCGCCAACGCTCCTCCTTGAGGAGGGCCTCCGCGACGGCCTGCGGGGAGGGGAGCTCCGATGCCTTGATCGCCTTCTGGTCAATGCTGTAGCCTGCGGCGTCGAGGTGGCTGTGGCGTGCGCCGGTGAGGAAGCCAAGGTGGGCCGCCGGGCCGGTGTGGTAGCCTGGCATCTCGAGGCCGCCGAAGGCCAGGGCGAACTCCGCCCCGCCGTACTTCGCCGCCGCGTGCTCGACCCCGCGGGCCAGGGCACGGTAGAAGTCGTTGGGCTGCTCGACGATGAGCTCCACGGCGCGGACGTACGCTGGGTACTCGCCCCAGCGGAGCGCCACGCCCGCGGCGGCGTCGGGCTTCACGAGCCCGCGCTCCATCGCCTCCGTGGCCCAGGCGAGGGCGACCCCCGTGCTCATGGCGTCGAGGCCGACGACCTCGATGGCCTCGATGAGGCGCAGGAGGCCGCGGGCGTCGCTCCCCCCGAGCATCGTGCCCAGGGCGTAGATGAGCTCGTAGTCGTAGCCGATCATCGCGGTCTTGTAGAAGTACGCCTCGTGCTCGGACGGCTCGCGGAGTGCGGCGAGGTGGATGCAGCCGACGGGGCAGTGGGCGCAGGCGAGGCGGCGGCCGAGGAAGTCCTCGGCCAGCTTCTCGCCCGAGAGCTTCTCGGCCCCCTCGAAGCTCGCCGCTTGGAGGTTCCGCGTGGGGAGGCCCTTGAGCATGTTCAGCGGGAGCACGTTCTCGGGCGTGCCGAGGTCGTGGTACTTCTTCATCAGCGGGGAACTGACGGCGGCCTCGTGAATCTCCTTGTAGGTCTCGCGGTAGCCCTTGGGGTCGGCCACGGGGAGCGAGTGGTGGCCGGCGACGGCGAGTGCCTTGAGCTTCTTGGCCCCGAAGACGGCGCCCAGGCCCATGCGCCCGAAGTGGCGATAGGTCTCGGTGGTCACGCAGGCATAGGGCACGAGGCGCTCGCCCGCCCTGCCGATGCGCAGGAGCGAGCGAAAGCCCGCCCCAGGCTCCCGCTGGCGGACCACCCGCGCCACGGTCGCGCTGTTCCGAACCCCCCAGAGGCTCGAAGCGTCGCGGAAGAGCACCCGCTCGCCGTGGACGGCGACGTAGACGGGCGACTCGCTTGCCCCGCGAAGGACCAGGGCTCCGTAGCCGGCGAGGCGGAGCGCCACGGCGCTCCGGCCCCCCGCATGGCTCTCGCCCAGGTTGCCCGTCAGGGGCGACTTGAACATTGCGACGGTTTTGGAGGCGAGTGGGAAGAGGCCCACGAGCGGCCCGACCGCCAGCACGATGGGGTTCTGCGGCCCGAGCGGGTCGGCTTCCTGCGGACACTCCTCCTCCAACAGGCGGATGGCAACTCCCGCCCCACCCAGCCCCTTCTCGAACAGCTCGGGCCGCCGCTCCACCCGCGCCTCGCGGCGCGAGAGGTCAACATACAGCACCCTCGACAGCGGGTCGTCAGGAAGCATGGCCTGCTCACTCCCATCGCGCCTTTGGCGTCAGCGAGAGAGGATGATTGGATGGGTGGATGAATGGATGATTGTCCTACATCCATCCACCCATCCATTCATCCCCTCTCCTGGGAAATCGCCACCCGAATATCCTGCCCAACTCTCTCCAGAGCCAGAACTCCGTGGGGACACCAGGTGGCGCAGAAGCCGCAATAGGTGCAGATGACAGGCTTGGCGGCCTCGTCGTCCCAGAACGCCGCCCCGAAGGGGCACGCGGCCACGCAGTTCCCGCAGCCGAGGCACTTTTCGGAAAGGAGCCGCACCCCGCCCCCCTCGCGGCGTTCGAGGGCATTGGACGGGCAGACCTTCGCGCACTGCGGCTCGGGGCAGGCCCGGCACACCACCACCACGAAGCCGCGCTCGATCCCACCGTCGGAGCGGACGTGGATGCGCGCGTTAGCGAGTCCGCCGCGCCCTCCCCCCTGCGGGCGCCGCACGCACGCGAACATGCACACCTGGCACCCCACGCACCGCTCCCCGTCCACAACCGCAAGCCGGGTTCTCAAGGGACCATTGCTCCAGGAAGCCCCCGCCACCCAATGCCACGCACGCCACACACAATCATACCCCGGCAACATGCGGAGTCAAGCAGAGGCGCCAGGTTTGTGTCGGCTCGCCCTTGAACCACTGGCGTTATTGGGTTATCATCTATCCTGTTCAGGGGCTCTTCGTATGCGATGCGACCTGGAACAACTGTTGAAAGCCTGTGACCCGGCCATACCCGCGGCAGGCGACTTGGACCGGTCGCGCCATTTCGTTGATCGCAAGGATGGCTTCCGGGCCGAGCTCGCGGTGCGTCTTGGTCAGGAGGGCGCACGGGTGCTCTGCGTGGGCCAAACCGGCACCGGCAAGACTACGGAGCTTCTGAAGGCTGCCGAAGAGCTGAGGTGGCATTATGCGGTTGTGACGCCTCCGCTGGACCGCGGCCTTGATCTGTCCCTTCTGGGTTGGCACGATGTCATGGTGTTCGCCTGTATCTGGGCAGCAGTCCAAACTGAGGCAGTTGAGGAGTCCGAGGCTGTTCGCTCGCTCATCGGCATCATTGAAGGTGAGAGGACCCGCCGCCTGGCCGATTCAGTGACCCTGGCCGAGGCTGCCAAGCTGTACGTTGAGAGCGCGATGACTGTAAGGCGCTTGCCTGAACCAAACGCGTTGCAGCGATTCCGCAACGAGCACCAGAAGATCAAGGAGAGGATTGCGAAGGGGCCGGCGCAGGTGGCGGACCTCTGCCGGCAGGCGGTGGCAGAGATCGAGGGAAAGACAGGGAAGCCGCTGATCGTGCTGCTGGATGGCGTGGAGAAGGTGACGATGAAGGTGGCCAAGTCGCTCTTCTACGATGAAGCCCGGCTAGCGCTCGACCTGCCGTTCCGCACTGCCATCGTCGCCCCACACGGGATCCTTCACCAGGACTTTTCCGCTGACCTGGGTGACTTCTTTTCCGCCGAGCCCCTGATCATGCGCGCCGTGTCGTGCCAGAGAGACGAACCAGAAGGCAGGCAGTTTTTCCGAGACATGATCGCATGCCGTGGCGGCATGGAACTGGTCGAGCCGGAGGCATTGGAGGTGGCTATTGACTCCTCAGGAGGCATTCCACGCCAGTTCCTGACGGTGATCTCCAATGCTGCGCGTCTGGCAATTGCCCAGGATGCGCCGAAGATCACGCGCGACCTGATGTTACGCGGGCGCGAAAGGGCGATGGAGCGGTTCTTCTATGCGTTGCGGGACGAGGACTATGAGGCCCTGTTGGGGTTTTCCGAAGACAGATCGCCAGGCCCTCGGCTCGAGCGCCTCCTTCGGCTCCTGGCCGTGATCGAGTATGGCAAGGTGGCGTCGCTCCCCAGACTTGGCATCAACCCGTTGTGCATGCCCTTGCTCAAGCGGCATCAGGCCGCTCACGCGCCGGAAGGGGCAGCCGCCAGTGAAGCTCGATAGGCTCTCCCGCGAATATGTCGGCTGCTTCGCCCGGGTGGTCGCCCAGGGGCCTCCGAGGATCGTGTTCGCGCTCTATGACGAGCCGGGCCAGTGGCGGAGCATGATCGAGGCGCTTGAGGGCGAGCTTCGCTTCTATCAGGTGCAAGTGACCCATTTGGATTGCGCCGCATCAGCAGGGGGGAACCTGGTGGAGAAGTGGATTGGCACGCTCTCTGGCGCAGGCGCGAACGAGCGCCTGTGGGTTGTGGACGAGGTGTCGAGCCTGCCCGACGCGAAGTTCGGATTGCTCTTCCGTGCGCTGGAGGAGCGCCGCGAGCTGCTCGTCTCGGCCATCAGGGGAACCTTCCTGTTGTCAGTGACCCCGGAACGTGTGGCCGAAGCCGCTCAGCACGCGCCCGGCCTCTACTCGATAGCCGACGTGGTGCTGTTGAGCGAGGAGAAGTTCAGGCTCCCCGACGATCCCGCCTACGCCGACGACAGGGCGCAGATGGAAGCGGAACTCAAGGAGCTCGAGGGCAGGTACGCGTTCGCTTCGGGCCAGCTCTGGGAGCGCATGGCGAGCGGCAAGTGCGGCGAGGTGCCGGAGGATGACCTCCGGCGCTGGGAGCGGCTGGTCGAGACCCTGCGGCGCGAGTGAGGCCGGCCGATGAGCAAGGCGCGCGATTTCCACCAGCAGCTTCAGGCGTGCCTCGGCGGTTACGAAAGGGCACTGCCCCAATCTGCCCTGCCGCAGTGGAGGGACATGGGAGGGGGGCAGCACCGGTTCTGCTGCGGCGACCCGCGCGACACAGGCCCCGCCGGGGGGCGGTTCACATTCAAGGACACGGGTTACGCACTCGCCTTCGAGGTCTACGCGGAGGAGACCGCAGAAGGACTGAGCTTCAGGAGCTTCTCGCTGCATCTGACGAACGTGGGGCAGGGGACCATCATGTTCCACAGAGATCCAGAGGCCGCGCACTGGCCGGATCACCCTGAGGCCCACATCCAGTTCGAGGCCCCGCCCGATGCAGCGCAGGCCCTTCCATTTCTCAACTGGCGACTCCCCATTGAGCAGGCGGACCCTATCCGCTGTTTGGAGTACCTCGTCGCGAGAGCCGTCCACGCTCAGGGGTAGGGCGTGCATACTTGCACGCGGAACGAACGGGGGGCCGGACGGGAACAAAGACAACACCCCTCAACGCTCGGCCTCTCCGCCGCCTCGCCGCTCCTGGACCTCACGCCTGACCTCATCCCAGGTCAGCAGGGGTTCGCCGCCAGCGACAGTGCGGCGCCGAATGGCCCACAGGCGCCGGCCAAGGGGCGTCTTTGGCCAGCGAGACGGAGGGGCGCGGCGGCCGGCTGCGTCCTCCGCAGCCAGGGGAGAAGGCGTTACCACAGGGCTCTCTCCTGTTCGCCCGCTGCGCTGGCTCCCAAAGCGGCATCTCCGATGCCGCACTCCACACGCCGCCCGCAGGAGGGAATGTGGAGTGCGGCGACGAAGTCGCCGCTTTGGATGCCGGCGGAGCGGAACGCCGGCCGTGCTTGGGTCCCAACCGTACTTCTGGATTATCCCCTCTTGTGGCGCAGGGATCAAGTGCCACGTATCGGGGCGAGTATGGCCCCCAGTTCTGGTGAATTGCTCCGCAGCCCCCACGGGGGCGTACTATATCAGCCCAGGGCGAAGCCCTGGGAAGCGGGGCCGCGTGCGGGTCAGCCCTGAAGGGGCGTACTACGAG
>Ga0194111_10008684_pt1 | contig 11156 bp, 10 predicted proteins | sample TA2KigC300mmetaG_FD_146194 | JGI IMG/M metagenome (GOLD analysis project Ga0194111, IMG submission 146194) | Freshwater microbial communities from Lake Tanganyika, Tanzania - TA2015033 Kigoma Deep Cast 300m | ecosystem: Environmental > Aquatic > Freshwater > Lake | place: Tanzania: Lake... | reverse complement strand
GGTTATCGAAAAAGAATTTATTTTTGACACCGACGAAGGAGTCCGTCCTGAAACAACTGTAGAAGCGCTCTCCAAATTACGTCCTGCCTTTCATGTGAAAGGCAGCGTTACTGCCGGTAACTCCTCGCAGACCAGCGACGGTGCAGCTGCATCAGTAATTATGTCCGCTGAGAAAGCGGCCAGGCTTGGTTTGAAGCCACTGGCGGTTTTTCGAGGCTTTGCCGTCGCCGGTTGCCCACCCGATATTATGGGGGTTGGCCCGGCTTATGCCATCCCCAAGTTAATGAAGTTAACCGGGATGAAGATTGAGGATATTGACCTCTTTGAATTAAATGAGGCTTTCGCCTCCCAGGCGCTTTACTGCGTTCGTGAACTGAACATTGACCCGGCTAAGGTCAATGTCAACGGTGGCGCCATAGCCCTGGGCCACCCACTGGGCTGCACCGGAGCAAAACTGACCGCTACCCTGTTGCACGAAATGAAACGCCGTGGTTCCAAATTCGGTGTTGTTTCGATGTGTATCGGTGGCGGCATGGGCGCTGCCGGGCTGTTTGAACTAGCCTAAGACCAGAGCGAAAGAATAAACTCGCAAGCGATGCCAAAAAGACGGCTCGAATGTCCCGAAGCATCGCGAGAGCCGCGGGGTAGATGATTGAACAGTCCCCTGTGGTTTTGCGAGAGCATAAACATAGAGCCTTCCTTTAGCATACCGCAGTCTATATGGTATGATTGAAGCGAGGGCTCTTTGCATTCAAATATAGAAATGCAAAAACTGGAGGAGTTGATCACAGATGGAAAGCTATGCTTCAGCTGAAGAGCTGCAGCAAAGAATTGATAAACTGCAGGCTGCCATGCAGCAAAATTCACTGGCCGGAGCCCTGATTATCCAGCGGGCCGACCTCTTTTACTTCAGCGGCACCGGTCAAAACGGACACCTCTTCGTACCGGCCTCAGGCGAACCAACCCTGCTGGTGAAAAAAACACTTAGCCGGGCCAGGTCAGAGAGTGCTCTGAAAAAGATTATCGCCTACAACGGCACAGAGCAACTTAAAGAAGTAGTAGCCAGCCAGATTCCGGAACAATCTGTGATCGGGGTCGAAGCAGATGTTTTACCGGCAGCTCTCTATTTGCGTTATAAAAAAATCTTTGCCGGCTACCACCTTATAGATTTGTCAGGAATAATCCGCGAGATTCGCGCTGTCAAATCAGCCTATGAAATTAACCTGATGCGGCAGGCTGCGGCAGTTGGGAAACTGGTCTTCGATTATGCCCGAGAGATTATCAAGCCAGGTATGAGCGAGGTTGAACTGGCCGGACAACTTGAGCTGCAAGCCCGCCGCCATGGCCATCAGGGCGCCGTACGGATGAGAGGGTTCAACCAGGAACTCTATTTTGGTCACGTGCTGAGCGGGAGCAACGCCGCAGCGGCCAGTTTTTTTGACGGCCCCACTGGCGGCTCAGGCCTTAATCCTTCTTACCCTCAGGGCGCCGGAACCAAAAAGATCGGTAATAATGAGCCGATCCTCGTTGATTTTGTTACGGTGATTGGTGGCTACATGGTCGATCAAACCCGAATCTTCTGCCTCGGCAGCCCCGCCACAAAGCTGCAGGAGGCCTATGCCTTAGCGGTAGAAATTAAGAAAACCCTGACCGAAAAGGGTAAAGCGGGTGTTTGTGGCAGCGCTCTATATGATCTGGCCTTTGCAATGGCTGAGCAGGCGGGGTTGGATCAGCATTTCATGGGCTGCCCGGATCCGGTCAGTTTTGTGGGGCACGGTGTAGGCATAGAGCTTGATGAGCTGCCGGTCATTGCCCGTGGCTTTCAAATAGAGCTCCAAAAAGGGATGGTTTTTGCCCTGGAGCCAAAATTTATTTTTCCTGGAGCGGGTACCGTCGGGATTGAAGACACCTTTGTCGTCGGGGCTGACAACCTTGAACAGCTGACTGACTGCAGTGACCATTTGCAGATCCTTTAGACAGCCTAAATAAAGAGAGCGATTATTACCTATCGCTCTCCGCTTAAACTTATTTAATGATCAGCCTGCCGTGCTTTTTTCCGTGGAAGCCGAACCAGCTTCCTGTTTATTACTATCAGCCACCGCTGCTGCAACCAGCCAGCAAAAATAACGATAGAATCATGGTCACAATGATCACGAGGGAAATACGCACCGTTAAACACCTCCTACAGTTATTTATTTTATTAATATCATTATTTTCCCTTATTAGCAAATCAAACTTGGAAGATGACAATAATCATCAATTATGTTTTTGCATTATGTCAACCATATAGAAAACCAAAATATTTATTCCCTTGTAAAATAAGCTTTTTCAAAAGCAAATACCTGTTCTACTAACAGAATCCACAGGGTTATCCACAGGCTGAGTCCTTATTTGTCTAGTTTGTCATCCCGAATTCACAAAATATGCCGATGGTGACCATAATATAATCTTCTTTTCTTAGATCTAAAGTGGCATAATAATTGACGCTACCACTTTTAGTCCTACACAAAAAGCTGTCTGTGAGAAAAAAAGTCGACAAAAAAGAGGGATAACGAATTCCTTAGCGAATAAAGGATTTGTTGAAAATAACCACTATATTTTTGAAGGAGGTAACAGCATGGAGGTTAAAGTAAACGACGATTGCAGTGCATGTGGTATTTGTGAAGACATCTGCCCGGAGGTATTTGAACTGGGCGATGAGAAAGCTGAAGTAAAAGAAAATCCGGTTCCCGCAGAGCATGAAGAAAAAGTCCGTGAAGCAGCCGAGGAATGTCCGACAGAATCAATCGAAATCAGCTAGCTAGACTTATCTCTTCAAAACCAGAATTATGGGGCCTGTCAACAGACGGGTCCTTTTACTTTTATAGTTTATGCCCGAGAGCCCGAAGGTGAATTTGCTGCAGGAGTTCCCGGATCTCCACAGAATTATTTTGTTGGAACGCTGAAGACTGACCTGACATATTAGAAAAGGAAGTTGTTAAACTTGCCCGTAGAAAAACTGCTCGATGCAATCGAAATCATTGGCAATAAAGGTGGCGCAGTAGAACCAATCCTCAGTTTAGCCTATCACTCAGACAAAGTGAAACCGGGCGCCTTATTTGTCTGCATCAGGGGCTATCAAACCGATGGTCACCTCTTTTTAGAAAAAGCAATTCAAAAAGGGGCCGTTGCCGCTATCGTTGAATCCTTTCAAGAGCAGATTCCTGTGCCGCAATACCTGGTCAGAGACAGTCGCCTGGCACTGGCTGCTCTGGCTGACAGCTATTACAGTCATCCCTCACGTCAGATTCAGCTCACCGGAGTAACGGCTACTAATGGAAAAACAAGCACCACCTATATGATTAATAAGATCTTTGAAGAGCATGGGCTACATACAGGCCTAATCGGTACGGTTATCGTTAAGACAGGCAACCGGATCAGAGCAGCTGAGTTAACTACTCCTGAATCGCTCGATCTTCAGGGCTATTTCAACGAAATGGTTGAAGAAAAGGTCAGCCACGCCGTAATGGAGGTATCTTCTTCCGGCCTGGAACTTAACCGAGTGGCCAGTGTGGATTTTAATACGGTCGTAATCAACAACATCAGCCGAGAGCATATTGACCTGCACGGATCATTCGAGGCCTATTATAAAGCTAAGAGCCGTTTGGTCCGCGAAGCAAGACCGGATCAGTGGGCAGTGCTTAACATGGACTGCCCCTATACGGCAGCCCTTAAAAGTGAAACAGGTGCCAAAGTATTTACCTACGGGCTGAAAAATGATTCTGCAGATTGCCTCGTCTGCAACTTAGATTTGAAGAGCGGGCGGGCTCGCTTTAGCGTTGAACTGACCCCGGCAGCGCCGGAAAAAGTACTGGCCACCCAACCACGCACATTTCAAATTGAGCTTTCCGTCCTTGGACTGCATAGCGTCTATAACGCCATGGCCGCTACACTTGTGGCCCTCGTTCACGATATTCCGGCCGCCACCATTCAAAAGGCGCTGTACAGCTTCAGGGGAGTGGAAAGACGCTTTGAGCTAATCTTTGAAGATAACTTTAAGGTAATTGACGATCACTTTGCCAACAGCGGCAATATCGATGTTACCCTGGAAACTCTACAGATGATGGATTATAAAAAGTTGCACCTGGTCTACGCCATCAGGGGCAGCCGTGGGGTAACCGTTAACCGTGAAAATGCCGAGGCAATCGTCAGGTGGGCGGACAAGCTGGGGCTTGACCAGGTCATCGCTACCACCAGTACCGATTATGTGGGACCAAAAGATACCGTTACCAATGAGGAGCTGCAGGTATACAAAAACGTGCTGCATGATAGCGGCCTGCAGACAGATATTTATCCCACGCTGGAAGAAGCGATCAGCCGGGGGATTTCCGCAGCCGGAACTGATGATCTGGTACTTCTGGCCGGCTGCCAGGGTATGGATTACGGTGCCAAAGTCTGCTTAAAGCAGATCCATAAGCTGCGGCCAGATCTGCCGGCAGAAAAGATCTTCTTCGCCCTGCAGAACAGGGTGGCCGGAATCTAATCTACCGCGCTTCCTTTATTTCCACCCCGCCCATGATCGCACGGGCCTGGACCCGGACCAATTTTTCTGTTCCGGCGGCCAGGTTTGTTTCAAAACGGCGGCCTCCGACAATGCCTCCATCTTCCTGACCTAAAAAAGTAACTCCGCCCAAAATAGCCGACCCCTCACCGGTAATCGGCATCCCCGGTGGCACTTTTACTTCAATTCCGCCCATGATTGCCGTCAGGTCAATTACGGTTTCCCCCTCAGCAATTACTGCTGCTGTAAGGTCAATCTCGATCCCACCCATCAGGGCAAAATAGCTACCACTCTCCAGTTTCCAGGGTTGGCTGCCGCCAACCTTGCTGCCGCTCATGATCGATACCCGGCCTGCGCCACCGCTGGTAACCGAACGTCCCCGCAGGAGGCTGAAACCGATCAAAATCAGAATAAGCGGCCACACCATGTTCCAGAAAATGGCAGTATCAAAGTCGAACAGCCCAAGATTCCGTCCCAAATAAACAGCACCGAAGGCAATGACAATCAGGGAGGTGATAAACTGCCCCCAGGAAAAATAAGCTTTACTGCCCTCAACCCCTAAAGAAGAACCAAAAGATAAGAACAGCCAGTTCAAACCAAGGATCAGCGGAATAACCGGCCAGTACTGGAGAAGATCTCTGATATTGATCTGGACTCCAATATTTAAGTTATTCAGTAACAATAATACCCCTGCTACTAAGATCACCAGGCCGAAAACCAGTCTGCCATTGATAAAACGCATTTTCAACACTCCCTCTGTCTCTGTCTCTTATTGCCGGCAACTATTCTTTAGTTCTTCCTGTCGGTCATCTTTCCTGCTTTTTTACTGCGGGCCTGTTTTTAGATTCAAGCCCTGAAAACAGGGCTTTAGCGCAGCTTAACAGCGTTGACTTTTTATTTGGGGCATGCTAAAATTAACAACGCCACGTAAGATGGTGGGTGTAGCTCAGTTGGTTAGAGCGCCAGGTTGTGGCCCTGGAGGTCGTGGGTTCGAACCCCATCACTCACCCCAATTGTTTATCAAGACTAGATTTTAAGGTTTATTGCTGGGGCGTGGCCAAGCGGCAAGGCACGGGTCTTTGGAATCCGCATTCGTAGGTTCGAATCCTACCGCCCCAGCCATTTTTATGCCTCTAAACTGGTTTGATCCAGTATTAATTACTGTGCCATCTCTAGTAATTCAGTGAACCGCAGTTCAATTAAATCGCCAACCGTTACGCCGAGTTCTGCAGCCCGCCCACCTTTTAGCTCTATAGCATACTGCGCCGGGACGCCGCTCTGGTAAACTAATAGTTCATGGTCGGGAATGCCGGGCAATGGCAGATCCATTTCATGAATGGCAACAACCTGTCCGTCAGGGTCCAAAAAAAGCAGGTCAATAGGTACCAGGCAATTCTTCATCCAGAAACCAAGTTCAGTCGGGTATGGAGGTTGGTCGGGAAAAACAAAGAGCATCCCACCGTCTGCAGCAATCCTATCTCTGCCCATCAGTCCTGCAGCCCGCTGATCTGGAGAAAGGGCCAGCTCCAGCTTAAATAATACGCCATTAATCTGCACCTCCTCAACCGGCAAACGGTTGGATGAATCAGCGCCGCGGTTGCAACCACTGGCAATGATTAAGATAAGTATCATCAATAAAAGCAGATAGATCCTCTTAACAGCGTTGTTATTGGTCATAGACGTTAACACCACAGCCTTCCTATCCAGAATATATCTTTTTGCTTCTAAAAAATTATGTATTGCTCCGGTTGACATTACTACCGCTGCTGATAGAATAAATAGGGTGTTGATTCCTAAAAACGAAAGGGCAGAAAAAGCAAATGAAACTTAAAACTATATTTACAACCGGGTTTTTAACCATTCTGCCGCTGGCGGTTACCATCTATGTTTTCTACTTTATTTTTAATTTTCTCGATAACCTGGTCGGCGGCCTGATCGAGTCAGTTTTCAATTTCCGGATACCCGGCATCGGCTTCGCATCAGGGCTATTACTAATTCTGCTGATCGGCTTTATAGCCTCCAATATTATTGGTAACCGGCTGATTAATTTTTTCGATCAAATCTTCCGGCGCGTTCCGATTACCCGTGGCATTTATACCAGCGCCAAGCAAATCATAGATGCTTTTACGCTGCAGGGTAAAAACGCGTTTCAAAAAGTAGTACTGCTTGAATATCCGCGCAAGGGGCTCTATGCAATTGGTTTCGTCACCGGACAGTCCCGGGGCGAAATCCAGGATAGAACGGCTGAAGAAACACTCAACGTGTTCGTCCCCACAACCCCAAACCCGACATCCGGCATGCTGATCCTGGCGCCGAAACATGAAGTGACTGAGCTGAAAATGACCGTGGAAGAAGGCCTGAAAGTGATTATATCCGGCGGCCTTTTCTCCCCGGGCGACGATAATGAAAAAGAAACCAATACCCTGCCTGAGGCCCCAGGCTGACCTGAAGCAAAGACTCTACTTTCCTTCCGCCCAGCCAAGCGAACGCTTGACTGCAGCGCTCCAACCGGCATATAGTTTTTGCCGCTGCTCAGTGCTCATCTGCGGTTCAAAATAGTTGCTTCCCTGCCATTTTTCCCTTAGTTCATTTAAGTCCTGCCACAGACCACAAGCCAGGCCGGCCAGGTAAGCAGCACCCAGAGCAGTGGTGTCAAATGTTGCTGAACGGCGAACCGGTGTCGATGTTATGTCGGCCTGAAACTGCAACAACAGGTCCATTACACTGGCCCCTCCATCAACTCGCAGCTCCTTAACCGGCAGCTCGGCATCTTTGTGCATTACGTCGAGGACATCGCGGGTCTGGTAAGCCATTGCTTCAATCACTGCCCTGCCGATATGGGCCCTAGTGGTGCCTCCGGTAATACCGATCATTAAGCCGCGGGCGTAAGGATCCCAGTGCGGAGCACCAAGCCCGGCAAAAGCCGGCACCAGGTAAACACCGCCGTTGTCTTCAACCTGGGCAGCCAACTCTTCGAGCTCTGCTGCTTTTCCGATCAGGCCCAGGCCATCGCGTAACCACTGGACTGCAGCGCCGGTAATAAAAATACTGCCTTCCAGAGCATATTCCACCCTGCCCTCAAGACCCCAGGCAATGGTTGTCAGCAGTCCGTGCTTCGATCTAACTGCTTTCTCACCTGTATTCATTAGCAAAAAGCAGCCGGTGCCATAAGTATTTTTTGTCATGCCCGGCTCGTAACAAGCCTGCCCAAAAAGCGCTGCCTGCTGATCACCGGCAATACCACCGATCGGAATCCTGATGCCGGAAAAGAGTTCCGGAACAGTTTCGCCATAAATCATACTGTTGGGCATTGCTCGTGGCAGGGATTCCTGCGGAACAGCAAAAAGCTGCAATAAAGCCTTATCCCATACAAGCTCATGAATATTAAAAAGTAAAGTGCGTGAAGCATTGCTGTAATCGGTGGCGAAAACCTGTCCTCCGGTCAGACGGAATAGCAGGTAACTGTCAATCGTTCCACAGCATAATCTGCCCTCTGTCGCCGCTTCGCTGACAGCGCTGATGTTGTCCATGGCCCAGCGAATTTTCGAACCGGAAAAATAAGGATCGAGGAGCAATCCCGTTTTCTGGCGAACCTCTTCTTCGTAACCCTCTTCTTTCAAACGCCGGCACAAATCGGCTGTGCGGCGGCACTGCCAGACAATCGCTTTGGTCAGAGGGATACCGCTATTTTTATCCCAGAACACAACTGTTTCTCGTTGGTTTGTAATGCCTATTGCTGCCACATCGCCAGCTCCTGCACCGGCCTGCACCAAAACTTCCGATGCCGATAACAGTACATTTTTCCAGATCTCTTCAGCATCATGCTCCACCCATCCGGGCTGTGGATAATACTGCTTATGTTCCCGGTTTATTCGGGCCACTGAAACGCCTTCTTTATCCCACAGAATTGCGGTGGTCCCGGTTGTGCCCTGATCGATAGAGAGAATAAACTTTTTAATCTTAAACCCTCCTCCGGATAAGAAAAATATCAACTGGTGATTGTTTAAGTGACCGCAAAAACCAGAATATTGCCTCTGGAGCTGCGTTTCAATTTACCTTCATACTCAAGATAATGAACATGAGCCAACGCTTCTCCGGTGGCAAACCATTTCTGCATCAACGGGAAGTCATCCCAGCTATCGGCAACAAGATCCCAGGTCATGCCGGCAGCTATCTCGTAGGCGCTACCCTGCCCTATCTCCCTGATAATCTGCAGTACTTCAGCCAAGCGCTGATGGTGATGTTCTTTAAGCTGTTCTATTCTCTGGCGGCAATTTTTGATCAGGCTGCGATGGCCCGGCAAAACCAGACTTATATCCATTTTATAAACACGATCCAGACTACTGAAATATTCGCCAAGGGGATTACTGGCTTCAAGCCAGGTTGAGATATTGGGCGTTATGTCACCTAAAATGTGGTCTCCGGAAAAGAAAAGCTGGTAGTGCGTTTCGAACAGGCAAGTATGCCCACGGGTGTGCCCCGGGGTTCTGATACATTGCAAATCGTAGTTGCCATAGGAAAGCAGATCGCCATCTTCAACCATCGTAAAGTTAACCGGACCCCGTGGACTATAGCGTTGACCCGGATGTGAATCGATAGCCTGATCCACAAGACCTTCGGGAAAACCATGTTTACCGGCCAGGGAACCAACCAGCTGCCAAAGATCGGTGCGCTGTAAAATTTCTGCATCTGGTTCGTTAAAATAGATGACTGCACCGGGGGCAGAAAACTCTTCAACCAAGCCTACATGATCGGCATGCAGGTGAGTTACAAAAAAATCCGTTTGCTCCATATTCAGATCAAGCTGGCGGAAAGCGTCGCTTAAAGCCGCTTTGCACTCATCGCGGTTCATCCCGGTATCAATCACCAGATTATGTTTTTCGTGTTTAATGATGTATGAATTAGTAGCCTTTAAAGGGTTGCGGGGCAGAGGTATTTCAGCTCGGAACAGATCATCCCTGATCTGTTCAATTACCGTTTCCGGCATTAAGTCACATCCTTTATTGCTGATAAAATGATACACCACTTGATACACGGTGTAGTTCTATTTTTAGTTCGCCTGATTGCCGGTTTGCCTTTTAAATTCTTTTTTTATTTTAGCCTGCAGCCCCGGGTCTTTGATTGCTTTTAAACCGGTGATGGCCATGGCCTGACCAACAGTCAGCATAACTTCATAAGCTTCATCTGTATTGCACAGCGCTGTAAATTCATGTGTATGGCCGGGCACCCACTGATCCGTTATGGCAACCAACGGATGGATCGCTGGCGTCACCAAACTGACATTACCCATATCAATTGAGCCTCGGCCTTCCTGGTGCGGTGAGTCAACGGCATAACCGGATTCCTTCAGGCTTTCAGCGAATAAATCGGCCATAACCCTGTTGCTGATCATTGCGTCATAGGGATAACCTGATTCAACTAATTCTAAAGTAGTGCCTGTTATCGTGGCGGCGCCGCGAGCGCAGGCGATCACCTTTTCTACTACTTCATTGAGATAACCACTGTCGCGTGATCTGATGATAAAATCAGCTGCAGCGCGGTCCGGGACAACGTTCGGCGCCAGGCCTCCTTCGGAAATAATACCATGGACGCGGGCATCGTCCTTAATGTGTTGACGCAAAGCATTGATTCCATTAAAGGTTTGAATCACTGCATCCAGGGCATTTTGTCCTTCCCATGGTTCACTGGAAGCATGAGCGCTACGTCCATGGAAGATAAAGCGAAAATCACGACAGGCTAAAGATTCAACATGAAAGTTGTTTGAACAACCGGGATGGAACATCATTGCCGCATCAATATCATCGAAAACTCCTGCCCGCACCAGGTCAACTTTCCCGCCGTGATCCTCTTCATCAGGAGTACCGATAATCGAGACCCGCCCGGGTTGATCTTTTATGGCCGCAGCCAGGGCAACCCCGGCGGCAACTCCGGCTACCGCAATCAGGTTATGCCCACAGCCGTGACCAATATCGGGCAGTGCGTCGTATTCAGAGCAAAATCCTACATGGTAGCCTGCATCTCCATAACTGGCCATAAAAGCGGTTTTCAGACCACCCAAACCGCGCCAAACTTTGAATCCCTTTTCTTCCAGGTAACCGGTGATCAGCTCGGCGGCAAAAAACTCCTGTCCACCCAGCTCCGGCCTGCTGTGAATGGCCCTTGCAATCTCCACCAGTTTGTTTTTTTCCTCTTCAACCTTCTGTTGAAGAGCAGCATAATCCGTCATCATGGTCCATCACCGTCTCTTTATATTTTTATCTCTCTATAGACCTTACCACAGGGATTGCCGGCAGTAACCCAGGCCCTGAATGAACCGGGCTCGAAAATTGCCGAAAAGATAGTTCCTTCGTTACCCTTTTGTTCAGAAGCATGCTTGCAAATTGATAAAGGCCTATTATCGTGATCACTTAAATAGCTGAACAGTATCTCCAACTTCTCGACCCGCTCATTTATTCGTTCCAGTTCGGTCAATCTCCTGTAACGGGCCAGTGAATGATCAGACCCTCTTACCGCCAGGTTTTGCAACCGTGGACTGAGGTAATGATTGGTGTGATAAATCATATTCGCGCCCGGCAGATAATCGGCCTCGGTGGCAGTAGTTTCAAGGTTACCGAGT
>Ga0194111_10008672_pt1 | contig 11163 bp, 15 predicted proteins | sample TA2KigC300mmetaG_FD_146194 | JGI IMG/M metagenome (GOLD analysis project Ga0194111, IMG submission 146194) | Freshwater microbial communities from Lake Tanganyika, Tanzania - TA2015033 Kigoma Deep Cast 300m | ecosystem: Environmental > Aquatic > Freshwater > Lake | place: Tanzania: Lake... | reverse complement strand
ATAATAAGATCCGCGTCCTTCAGAGAAGGGCTTACGGTCTCCGGGATGAGGAATATCTCAGGCTCAAGATTCTAACTTGCATGCTCAAGGAGATATAATTTTACCCACTCACTTCCACGAAGACCCATTAATATTTTGTCACCCTGAATTTATTTCAGGGTCTCGTAATTAGTTGAATTCATTAGATCCTGAACCAAGTTCAGGATGTCATTTTTATGAATGCCCCTATTGCGACACAATCTCAAAGGGTGGTTGGGGGAATTAGAGAGGTAGATTTATGGGTAGTAAACAGGGGTTCACGCGGAGGAGTTTTCTTAAGAAGGGGGCAATGGTAACAGCCATTGGTGCAATCTGTACCACAGGATTGGTTGAGACTGCTTCAGCGAAAGCCGGGACCTATGCCACCCTGATCGATCTGACCAGATGCGATGGATGTAAGAACGAACCTATTCCCAAATGCATTGAAGCATGCAGGAAAGAAAATGAGAAAAAATTTCCCGAACCCAAAGAACCAATTAAGGACCTCTGGCCTCAAAAGAGCCATGATGACTGGTCAAAGAAGAAAGATGTGATCCATCAACTTACCCCTTATAACTGGACAACCGTTCAGAAGGTTGTTCTGGAGGGAGAAGAGATCTACGTTCCTCGGCGTTGTATGCATTGCGATAACCCACCCTGCGCCAACCTCTGCCCTTTCGGTGCCCTGAATAAATACGGCGATGGTTCAGTCGTCATCAATCACGACCTCTGCATGGGAGGAGCAAAATGCAAAGCGGTCTGCCCGTGGCATATCCCTCAGAGGCAGAGTGGCGTGGGTCTCTATCTTAAACTTCAGCCCATACCTGCAGGGGGTGGGGTGATGTATAAATGCGATCTCTGTCATGATCGCATCAAGAAGGGGCAGGGACCGGCCTGCGTAGATGCCTGTGAAAAGAGGCTAGGTGTAAATAAACCTCTCTATTTCGGAAGAAGGGATGCCATCCTGAAGATGGCTCATGAGAGAGCGAAAGAGATCAATGGATTCGTCTACGGAGAAGAAGAGAATGGCGGAACTGCCACTCTTTATGTAAGTAAAATTCCTTTTGAGAGGATTGATGCCAATTTGAAAGAGGCAAAATCGAATCTCCTCATGGGTAAGATTTTGAATCCACTCCGTGAAGTCAATGGATGGGCAAAGGGTTTTATCATTGCTCCGCTCATCAGCGCCATAGGTGCCATTGGCCTTGCCATTTATCGTAGAAGGGAAGAGAAGAAGGAGGAGCGGGAATGAAGGAAAGAATCATAGAGGATGAAAAGATTATTCTTCGTCATAGCACTATTGAACTCGCTGAGCACTGGATTCTTGCTATCTCCGGCCTCCTTCTGATTTTTTCAGGTTTCGGAGAGCTTCCCATGTATAAAAGGTATATGGTGACTCAGATTCCGGGTATGGGTTGGGCAGGAGACTTTTTCATCAATTTGAAAATCCATTATTTAGCCGGGATCGTTTTCGTCTCAGTCATGGTCTTTCACGCCATCTTCCATGGATGGCTTGGACACCAAGGGTTGATTCCCAAGAAAGGGGATATAAAGGCATCACTGATCACGATATTGAGTATGTTTGGCTTTGGAAAAGAGCCCAAATCGCACAAATATCTCCCTGAGCAGAGGTTGGCCTATGCTTATCTGGGAGGGATAGGGTTGGTTCTTGTTTTGACAGGTGCAGTAAAGGTCATTAAAAATTTACCTGGCGTCTTTCTCTCTCCAACCTTGATCACTTCAATGACATTGATTCATACCTTTGCCACGATCTTCTTTCTCTTAGGGGTCCTGGCCCATTTAGCTGCGTTGATCTTCAAGGTTAACCGTCCACTGGTTAAATCAATTTTTACGGGGGAGGTAAGCCTAAATTATATCCAGGACCGCCACACCCATTGGTATGATGAGCTCCTGGAGAACCAGGTTAAGGTAAAACCAAAGGTAGAGATCGAAACAAAGGCAGAGGACAAAGAAGAGGTTCAGGCGGAGGTTGAGGTCAAAGAGAACGTTGAAAAAGCCCATGGGGTTGGAAAGGAGGAAGGTCAAGTGGCTATGATTTTAAAAGTGAAAGGGATGAGTTGCCAGCACTGTGTCATGTCGGTGACTAAGGCGCTCAGTCAACTAGATGGAGTTAAAAATGTCCAGGTGGATCTTTCCAGAGGGGAGGTCCGGTTTGATAATACGAAGGCAGTTGCTTCAGACCGAATCGAGAAAGCCATCACAGATGCAGGGTACCAGGTTGAAAGTTTATAGCCTTTGCAAGCACCAAATCCCAAACACCAAATTTCAAATAAATCCCAATCACCTAAATTCGAAACAAAATCTATTAGTCATTTGAAATTGGAATTTGGAGCTTATTTGGGATTTGGAATTTGTGATTTGGGATTTTTAACGCTATGCTCTATGCGCCATGCGCTATGCTAATTTGAAGGAGAGAATGATGCCTATCTACGAATATCAATGTCGAAAATGTGGTGAAGTTTTTGAAAAAATTCAAAAAGTCAATGAAGGAGCCGAATCGATCGCCTGCCCTTATTGCGGAGAGTGGGAGCCAGAAAAACTGCTTTCGCCTTTCTCCTCTTCAAAAGGTCCAAGAAGTTCTGGATCCACCTCTTCCTGCGGATCATCCGGCTCCACAAGGTTTTCCTGAGCCTAACCCACCACCGGTGGTCCACCGGTTTAAGGTTTGGGGTGGTTCGCTTGATGATTCATCTCCCGTCTGAAATCAGCCCAAAACAAAACCATTACAGTTGACTGAATCTTTTAGTCAAGTTCTATGAAGGTGTAAAATGGAACAACGAGAAAGTATCCATTCAAAGGTTGGAGGTTTCAATTGTAGATCCCCCTATTCCTCTATAGGCATGCGGGGATAATATATTATACTTTAAAGACCAAAACAGTAATAAAAAAGGCCCTGGGCTTTTGGCGCAGGGCCTTTGGTTATTTCGATGAATGTCACAGGCTGAAGCCTGCGGTTACGGGATTCACTCTTCTTTTTTCGGTTTTTTCTTCGGTTTCTCCTTCTTTTCTTTCGGGGCTTCTTTTTCCGCCTTCTTCGGCTTCTTCTCTATTTTTTCTTTCCCTTTTCCTTTTCCTTCAGCTTTCTTTTCCTTCTTTTTGGGCGCAACCTTTCCGAGGACTTCTTTCGCCTTTTCTACGGTCGTCTTCTTCTTTTCTTCTGCATGGACGAACGTGACCAATTCAACAAGAGAGAGAGGGGCTCCATCTCCCTGTCGCCATCCCATTTTGTAGATCCGGGTATATCCGCCTTCGCGGTCTTTCATCTTCGGGGCGATCACGTCAAAAAGTTTCTTCACAACGGTCTCATTACGGAGACGGGCAAACGCCTGTCTTCGAGCATGAAGGGTATTTTCCTTCGCAAGGGTAATGATCTTATCCGCCCAGATTCGAAGCTCTTTCCCCTTTGCGAGGGTGGTCCGAATCCGCTCATGCTGAAGAAGTGAAACAAGCATATTTCTGAACATCAGCTCCCGATGTTTGGTGTGCCGGCTTAATTTTCTTCCTGAAACTCGATGCCTCATCCTTTTCTCCTATCCTGTTGCCTCTGATTCCATCCCCTCTTCCTCCGCCTTCTTATGAGGCCAACTGTCAAGCCTCATCCCCAGGCCAAGCCCCATCTCCGCCAGAATTTCTTTGATCTCATTGAGCGATTTTCGACCGAAATTCTTGGTAGCCAGAATCTCCGCCTCTGTCTTTTGAACGAGGTCTCCGATGAGCCTGATGTCAGCGTGTTTCAGACAATTGGCGGATCGGACAGAGAGTTCTAATTCATCCACGCTTCTGAAGAGGTTTTCATTCAACTTATCCATATTCCCCGGAATCTCCTGGATCAATACCTCCTCCTCTTCCCCTTCCTCAAAAGTGATGAAGATGGAGAGTTGATCCTTCAGGATCTTGGCCGCATGCGCGACGGCCTCTTCCGGGTTGAGGCTTCCGTCGGTCCAGACCTCCAAAGTCAATTTGTCGTAGTCGGTGATCTGGCCCACCCTTGCATTGGTCACCATGTAGTTCACCTTCTTGATGGGAGAGAAGATGGCATCCATGGGGATGGTTCCGATGGGTTGGTTCTCCTCCTTGTTTCGCTCTGCCGGAACATACCCTCTGCCCATCTTGACCGCCATTTCCATCGAGAGCTTTCCATCTTTGGAGAGTGTGGCAATGGGGTGGTCGGGGTTGAGGACTTCCACGGCATCGCCGGTGATGATATCGCCAGCCTTTAACACTCTGGCGCCTTCTGCCTTGACACGAATTGTCTTCGGTCCTTCTGTATGGAGCTTGAGCCTTACTTCTTTAAGGTTTAAAATGATCTCGGTAACATCTTCTTTTACGCCTGGGATCGTTGAAAATTCATGGAGCACCCCATCAATCTTAACCGATGTCAGGGCTGCCCCCTGCAGGGAAGAGAGGAGAATCCGACGGAGAGAGTTCCCTATCGTAATTCCAAAACCTCTCTCAAAAGGCTCCGCGGTGAACTTCCCGTAAAAAGGAGTTAACGTTTCTTTTTCTGCCTCTAACCGCTTCGGTCGAATGATATCCTTCCAGCTTTTTTGAACCATATTCCCTCCCTTTTCTTAAGGGTTGATAAAGAATTACTTTGAGTACAACTCGACGATCAATTTCTCCTGGATGGGAAGGGTGATGTCCTCCCTGACAGGAAGGGCTTTTACGTTTCCCTTCATCTGCTCTTTTTCTAATTCCAACCATTGAGGAACACCCCTTCGGGCTACTCCTTCGAGAGATTCCTGAATGCGGTGAACTTGCTTGCTCTTTTCCCGCACCGAGATGACATCCCCTGGTTTAACTAGAAAGGAGGGGATATTCACTCTGGACTGATTGACCAGAAAGTGGTTGTGGAGCACCAGTTGGCGGGCTTCATTTCTGGAGTTGGCAAACCCGAGCCGGTAGACCGCATTGTCCAGACGACGTTCCAGAAGTTGGAGGAGAACTTCTCCGGTGATCCCTTTCCGACGCTCCGCTTCCTCGAAGGTGTTACGGAACTGGTTTTCCAGAAGGCCATACAACCTCTTTACCTTCTGTTTTTCTCTTAACTGAGCCCCATAGTCCGACGCCTTTTTACGCCCCTGACCGTGTTGTCCGGGTGGATAGGTCCTTCGATCGAATGCACACTTCTCCGTGTAACACCTCTCCCCCTTGAGAAAGAGTTTCGTATTCTCTCTGCGGCAGAGTCGACAAACCGATTTTGAATATCTTGCCAAGGTTTACCCTCCTAATTTAATTCCATTAAATTTGATTACACCGATTCATAAACACGATGACAGCGATTTTAAAAATAGATTAAAATATCTTTTTAACTTGCCAGGTATATCATCTCCTTAAAAAATCTGTGTAATCAGACAACGTCTTAGACGCGTCTCCGTTTGGGAGGACGGCATCCGTTATGAGGAATGGGAGTAACATCCTTAATCAGATGGACTTTGAGGCCAGTGGCCTGAAGCGAACGGAGTGCCGATTCCCTTCCTGCTCCCGGACCTTTCACATAGACATCGATGGTTCGAACGCCATGCTCCATTGCCTTTTTAGCAGCGTCCTCTGCAGCCATCTGGGCGGCAAAGGGAGTGCTTTTTCGGGACCCCTTGAACCCCTGTATCCCGGCGCTAGACCAGCAGATGACCTTTCCTTCATGATCGGTGATCGTGATGATCGTGTTGTTAAACGTCGCCTGAATGTGTGCAATACCCGCCTGAATATTCTTCTTGATCTTTTTTCTCTTGGTTGCTGGCCCGGTGGCCATATCCCCTCCTTATTCCTTTTCCTTTTTCTTTCCGACGATCGCTCGTCGAGGACCTTTCCTTGTCCTCGCATTGGTATGAGTTCTCTGACCATGAACGGGAAGGGAACGGCGATGCCGAAGTCCCCGATAGGAACCAATATCCATTAAACGCTTGATATTGGTTGCCACTTCCCTTCGGAGGTCCCCTTCGACCCTCTGCTCTTGGTCGATGATATCCCGGATCCGGACGACCTCCGCCTCGGTCAATTTGCTGACCTTGGTGTCCCGGTTCACATTAGCCTTTTCGAGAATCTTATTGGCCGATGGCCTTCCAATTCCATAAATGTAAGTGAGGGCGACCTCCACCCGTTTGTCCTTTGGGAGATCAACTCCTGCGATGCGTGCCATAGGCTTCTCCTTTAAATTCCAATATTTCAAATTTTGAATATTGGTTATTGGAATTTATTTGGTTATTGGTGCTTGGATATTGGTGATTATCCTTCACCCTTGTCTCTGTTTGTGTTTTGGGTTTTCACAGATGACCCGGATCACCCGTTTCCGCTTCACGATCTTACATTTATCACAAATCTTTTTAACCGAAGCTCTGACTTTCACGGTCTCATTTCTCCCGGAATATGATTCTTCCGCGGGTCAGATCATAGGGGGAAAGTTCCACCGTCACCTTATCCCCGGGAAGGATTTTGATGAAATGCATCCTCATCTTTCCAGAAATATGTGCGAGCACTTTATGCCCTTTTTCCAGCTCCACTCGGAACATGGCGTTTGGAAGAGTCTCTAACACTTTTCCCTCAACCTGGATGGCCTCTTCCTTTGGCATCGCTCGACCTCGCTGGCCTCCTTAAACAGGTTTCGCATTCAGGACACGAATGACCTGCTCAAAAATTTGATTCTGTCCCCCCACTCCCCGGATCGACCGAAGAAGCTGTTTATCCTGATAATACTGGATGAGGGGAGCGGTCTGCTTTTGATACTCTTTTAATCGTGTCCGAATGGTCTCCTCGCGGTCGTCCTCTCTCTGGTAAAGAGTTCCGCCACAACGGTCACAAACCCCTTCTTTTGGGGGAGGATGAAAAAGAATATGGAACATCCCTCCGCAGTTTTTGCAGGTCCTGCGGCCGGTCAGCCGCTTAATCAGTTCTTCGGAATCGACCTCGATGTTGACGACATGGTCAACCGATTTTCCAATTTTAGTCAGAATGGCCTGAAGGGCTTCGGCCTGAGGAGTCGTTCTCGGAAACCCATCAAGTATAAAACCGGTCTTGCAATCCGGTTCTCTCAAGCGCTGGTCAATGATGCCGATCACCACCTCATCCGGAACAAGTTCGCCCTTTGCCATAAAGGCCTTGGCCTGCTTTCCCAGAGCTGTCCCTTCTTTCACAGCAGCCCGCAGGATATCCCCTGTTGAGATCTGGGGAATATGATACCGCTCCACGATCATCTGTGCCTGTGTGCCTTTTCCCGCTCCCGGAGGACCTAAAAGTATTAAGTTCATTCAGCGACCAACCACTTAAAGATCAATGCAAAATGGAAATTTAACATTGCAAATTGTAAAGTTTTTTACCCTCTCTTTAAAATTTTCAATGTTCATTTTGCAATTTTCAATTTACAATGAGTTTTACTCTAGCTCCTTCGACCTTTTAATCTGCCCTTCTTCATCAATCCTTCATAATGCCTCGTCAGCATATGGGCTTCAATCTGTTGAACCGTGTCCAGAGCCACTCCCACGACGATGAGGAGGGCTGTTCCTCCGAAGTAGAAAGGAACGTTGAATCGTCCGACCAGAACAGTGGGGAGGACACAGACCGCCGACACATAAAGCGCGCCTCCCAGGGTGATGCGCGTGAGGACCTTGTCAATATACTCTGCGGTCTTCTGGCCGGGCCGGATCCCCGGAATGTATCCTCCGAATTTCTTCATGTTGTCAGCCACATCGTTCGGATTGAAAGTGACCGCCGTATAAAAGAAACAAAAGAAGATGATGAATCCCACATAAAGAAGATTATAGAGAAGAGCATCAGGCCCAAGGCTGTTGAGGATCGACTGAATCCAGGGATAGGTCTCCATCCAGGTCTTCGGCATAAAGCTACCGATCGTCAGGGGAAACATCAGAATGGACGAGGCGAAGATAGGCGGAATCACCCCCGCGGTGTTTAACTTGAGCGGCAGATGGGTGGATTGCCCTCCATAAACTTTTCTTCCCACAACCCGTTTGGCATACTGAACGGGAAGTCTCCGCTGACTCGTCTCGGCAAAGATGATCGCTGCAATCACAACCACCATCAGCAGGATCAGGAACAGGATGGTGAAGATGTTTAACTGCCCCACGCTGAAAAGTTCATAGGTGCCGGCAATGGCATTGGGCAACCTCGCCACAATTCCCGAAAAGATGATCAGGGAGATGCCGTTGCCGATTCCCCTTTCCGTAATTTGTTCCCCCAACCACATGATGAAGGCAGTGCCTGCAGTCAGGGTGATGACAGTCATGATCCGGAAGGACCATCCCGGATTGAGAACGATCATCTCACCCGCAGCCCCTGTCATATTCTCCAGGCCGACCGCAATCCCGAATCCTTGAATCATGCTGAGCACCACGGTTCCATATCGAGTATATTGAACGATCTTCTTCCGTCCCATCTCCCCTTCTTTCTGGAGTTGGGCCAGATAAGGAATGACGACGGTCAGAAGCTGGAGGATAATTGATGCACTGATATAGGGCATGATGCCCAGGGCAAAGACCGAGAGCCTTTCCAGGGCACCCCCTGAAAACATATCAATGAGGCTGAAGAGAGTTCCTTTCGCATGGGCAAAGAAAGAAGCAAGGGCATCCCCATTGATCCCGGGCGTGGGGATATGGACCCCGACCCGATAGATGGCCAGAAAGAGAAAGGTCATCAGGATCCTTCGTTTCAGTTCGGGGATCTTGAAGATATTCTGGGCGCCTGCGATCATGAATGGATGACCTCCACCTTCCCTGATGCCTTCTCCACTTTTTTAAGCGCTGCCTGGCTTGCCCGATGGACACGAATGGTTAACGGATGCTGGAGTTCCCCGTCGGCAAGAAGCTTAATGGTCTCTCCTTTTTTACACAACCCGGAAGCAATCAAGAGATCGGGCTCCACCACTGCATCCTTCTCGAACCGATTGAGATCACTGAGATGGATGATGGCCACCTTTTCTCTAAAAGGATTTCGGAATCCCCTTTTAGGGAGCCGCCTCTGAAGAGGCATCTGGCCTCCCTCAAAGCCCGCCTTGGTTCCCCTGCCAGCACGGGCATTCTGACCTTTATGTCCCCTGCAGGAGGTCTTCCCATGTCCGGACCCGGGTCCCCTTCCGACGCGTTTCCTCTTCTTCTTTGATCCCTCCGCAGGTTTCAGCTTTTCAAGAATCATCACAATTTCCTTTCCCTTATTCGATCACCTCGACCAGGTGGATCACGCGGTTCACCATCCCCCGGATTTCGGGACGATCCGGGAGGATCAAGGTCTGATTCAACCGTCTAAAACCGAGGGCCCTGATGATCTTCTTCTGACCTTCAATTCGCCCAATGGCGCTTTTTTTCCACTTGACCGTCATCTTCTTTTCCATTCTTGTCTCCGTCTGTGTGATCAGCAATCCTCAGTTACCGGTTTCTTTCTCCACCCTCTTCTGTAGAACCTCTTCAGGATATTTCAATTGATGGAATGCCTGGAGGGTTGCTTTGATGAGGTTGTAAGGATTGTTTGATCCCAGAGACTTTGTCAAAATGTTTTCAATCCCTGCAGATTCTGCGATGGCCCTTACCGCCGCCCCGGCAATCACCCCGGTTCCTTCGGAAGCCGGTTTCATCAGGACCCGGGAGGCCCCGAATTTCCCTGTCACCTCATAAGGGATCGTCTTGTTCAGGATGGGGACCTTGAGCAGAGAACGTTTTGCATGTTCGACCGCTTTCCGGATGGCCTCCGGAACCTCGTTGGCCTTTCCCAGTCCGCTTCCGACATGGCCATGGCCGTCTCCTACGACGACGAGGGCGCTGAAACTGAACCGCCTTCCGCCTTTCACGACCTTTGCCACCCTGCTGATGTGTACGACTCGGTCCGTCAACTCCAGTGTGCTTGAATCAATTTTCGGCAATGTCACTCCCTCCTAAGAATCAGTTCCTCCATTAAAAGACCAAACCACCTGCTCTCGCCGCTTCTGCCAACGCTTTGATCCGTCCGTGATAGAGATACCCGCTTCGGTCAAAGACGACTTTTTGAAATCCCTTTTCGAGACATTTCTTTGCGATGAGTTCCCCCACCTTCTTCGCCGCTTCCACGTTTCCCGTATAACGGAGAGTCCCCTTTAACTCAGGGCTCAGTGTGGAGGCGCTGGCCACTGTCTTTCCCGTGGAATCCACAACCGCTTGAGCATAAATATGTTTTGGGCTCCTGAAGACATTAAGGCGAGGCCTTTCCGAGGTTCCCCGGATGCGGCTTCGCACCCTCTTTTTTCTCTTCATCCTTGCCAAAATCTTCTTGTTTTCCATTTTAAAAAACTTCCTTCTCTTTAGGCTTTTGTCTTACCGACTTTCTTGCGAATTTTTTCTCCGTGGTAACGTATTCCTTTTCCCTTGTAAGGTTCCGGAGGTTTAATCGAGCGGAGTTTAGCGGCGACGGTTCCCACCAGTTGTTTATTCACTCCCCTCACCGTGATCAGGGTCTGTTTGTCAACCTCGACCTTAATCCCTTCCGGAATAGGGAAGAGAACCGGATGGGAGAATCCAAGGGTGAGCTTAAGAAGGTTACCCTGGAGATCCGCACGGAAACCGACTCCAATAATCTCCATCTTCTTCTCAAATCCCTTTGTGACCCCCGTCACCATATTGGCGACGAGGCTCCGGGTCAACCCATGAAGGGCTTTCAGCACCCGATCTTCACGGTCGCGCTGAATCAGCAATTTTCCTTGATCCACCGAGACTGCGATGCCACGGGGAAGGTCGCAGGCGAGAGTTCCCTTGGGTCCTGCCACCTCTATTTTCGAAGGATCGAAGGAGACCTTCACTTCCTTCGGCAATTGAATCGGCATTCTTCCAATACGAGACATAATCTATACCTCAAATTACAAATCCCAATATTCAAATCCCAAATAAACTCCAATCACCAATGACCAAACTTAATTTTGTTTTGAATTTGAAACTTTGCTTATTGGAATTTATTTGGAGCTTGGTGCTTGGAATTTGGTGCTTTTTCAAAACACTCCCTATTCCGCTTGCACGTTGTTTGCCCACTCTCAAACATTACCAAACATAGCACAACACTTCTCCACCCACATGGGCCTTCTGTGCCGACTTATCGGTCAGAATCCCCTTGGGTGTGGAGAGGATCGTGATCCCCAGCCCACTCATGGCAGAGGGA
>Ga0194111_10008670_pt1 | contig 11164 bp, 4 predicted proteins | sample TA2KigC300mmetaG_FD_146194 | JGI IMG/M metagenome (GOLD analysis project Ga0194111, IMG submission 146194) | Freshwater microbial communities from Lake Tanganyika, Tanzania - TA2015033 Kigoma Deep Cast 300m | ecosystem: Environmental > Aquatic > Freshwater > Lake | place: Tanzania: Lake... | reverse complement strand
AACTCCTCTCTGGAGAGATTTCACTTGACATTTACACTGTTTCACTCATGATTGCGAACAGTGATGAATGCTTAATAAGGAGTATGCTATGATTAACTCGATATTTCGATCCGTCATCATCCTGCTGGCAACATTGCCCTCAGCAAGCATAGCCCAGCATCCGGTGGCGAAGCAGGCAACCCTGATCGAGACGATCTCATCGTCCGAGGTCTTGGTTGAGGCAACGGGTATTTACCGTTCACCCGAAAAGAGTAAAAGCAAGCAAAAAAAGGACGTGGATAAGGTTGGCGTTACCCGTGCACTGGAAGATGCCAAACGCACGGCAATCTATTTTGTCCTCTATGGCGGCACCGATCCTATCATCCGTTCCCAAGCCGACAAAGACCGTCTGGAACCGAAAGTGCTGCATTTCTACGACATGGTAAATATCAATCGTTATATCACCTATGAAGATACCAAGTTCGTCCAGCAGATCAAGATCGAGGAAGGAACCGGTATCCGCGTCGTCAAACGATTCCGTATCAATAAGGACTATATCCTGCGTGACCTGGAAAACATGAATATCCTCGCTGCCCGGACTGAAATGGTCGAAGTCCTTGGACGTCCACAACTGATGGTCATTCCTGAGACACCCAAGGGACAGAACCCGGTGGAGATCCTGCGCAACGATCCGATCGCCCGTCATGCCGCCACTGTGGTCGAAAGCCATCTCACCGCCAAACAGTATGATGTGCTGGTACCGCAACAGATGGAACAGCTTGCCTCGCTGAACGAACTGCAGATGGTCGTGGGTGGCAGGCAGGACGACATCGCCTATTCCCTTGCCATATCCATAGGCAGCGACGTCTATATCACCTATGGTGGCACCTGGGAAGCCGGAACCTATGGCACAAAGCGTTTTGCCATGACCGTACGCGCCTATGAGACCACCACCGGCAGATTGCTGGGTGCGGAAACGGGATATAGCGTTGCCCGCCAGGGTGAAAGCATGATCTCGGTCGAAGAAGCGATGAATGGTGCCATCGATGCCGTCTTGAGCCGGATCGATGCCTATTGGCGTGAAGATATGCGTCGCGGTGTGCAGTACAAGATCCTGATCAGTATCGATCCTTCCTATTCCGAGGATGAGGTCTTTGAGATCCAGGATATCTTTATGGAAGCCGCCCGGAGCGTTTCCAAATCCTCCAAGGAAAATATCGCCACCCCTCAGACGATCGATTATCTCGTCTGGGTCGATCCCGCCCAGTACAACAGCTCCCGCAATCTGTTCCGCGCACTCAAGCAATACTTTGACGCCTCCGCTTACGGCGCTAAACTGAGAACTGTCAATATCAACCGCAAGATGATCCTGCTCAAGATCGACTAAGTGGAGGTAATAATGAAACTTAGCAATGTTATGATATCCATCCTGTACCTGATATTCCTCGTGGCATGCGGAGTAACTGTGCAACAAACAGGATATCCCTCGTCCTCCGGATCGCCCAAGCCAAATGTGCAGGCGACCTCCATGGGAGACTTGATCATCGGTGTGGGGACTGGGTCCAACTATCAGGCGGCTTATGCCAATGCCCAGGCGGATCTGGCTTCCAAGATCACAGTCAAGGTCGATGCCATCATTGAACTGCACTCGCTCGACATAGAAGCCGGTGGTAAGCTATACTACAGCGAAAGTATCGAGCAGTCCACCAAATTAACCGTTGATCAGACCCTGCGTAACGTCAAGGTGGAGAGCCATGAACAGACCGGCGGACAGCACAAGGTGACCGTCAGCATCAGTCGCACGCTCTTTCTCAATTCCCTGAGAGGTGAACTGGATGCGATGATCAGTGAAGCCGATGACCTCTTTACCGAAGGACAGCGTATGGCAGCGGACGGACGAGTGCTCTCAGCGATCCGTAACTTCATGGACGCCCAGAAGATCCTGCCGGATTTTTATGCCAGGAAGCAATTCTACGACAATTTTGCCCCCGTTCCTTACAGCTTCAAGGGCAATCTCAGCATCGGCTCGCTGGATTCAGCCATCCGTGACTTGCTGTCCTCCATTGCTTTTGAAGTGGTCTCCGGCGATAAACAGACCGGCGAGGCGGGAGCTGTCCTACCGGAGACGATCGTCTTCCGTGCCATTTATCGAACCAAAGGCAGAGAGAAAGTAACCATCGGTGGCTATCCCGTCCGCCTTACCTATGGAGATAACACCTTGATCGAGAAGGGGATGACCGATCGTAGCGGCGAATACTCGATCAATGTCATTGCCATTGCTCAGACCGGTAACCGGGGTAAAGTCGTCATCCGTTCCGATGCCTTTGGCCTTCCTGCTTATCTCTCCAAGACCGCGGAAGTTGCCTCCGGGGAAGCGGTTTTCACCCTCTCCGAAACCAAAGCGGTATCCACGCAATTACTGATCCGCGATGAAAAAGGCAACCGGCTGGAGAAGGTGGAATGCATTATCGCCAAAACCCTGAATGCCAGCAATGTCCAGATCGCAGCCGATGCACCATTGATCATGCAGGGGATCGTCACCATTACCGAAGATCGCATGCAGGAAGGCATGGGAAAACCGCAACACTTTATCAAGGTGCGCCTTGACCTCCAGTTTGGTATCGCCAGAAACAGCGAGATAGTCGGTTCTATCTCCGGCACCGGACAGGGCTTGAGCACCACCAGTGTTGCCGACGCCACCCAGCGTGCCTATGACAATATCAGCATCAATTCCCGTGAATTGCAGCAAATGCTCAGTGCTGCCTACCCCCGGATCTCTGCCGCATTGCAGGTTACACCGCCACCAGGGGTGGAAAAACCACCCGTAGCGGACAACCAGACCACTCCACAACTGCATGAAGCACCTCCCACCCCGTCCCTACGTCCAGAGATCAAGGAAGCCCAGACCGAACCTCACCCCGAGGTCAAGGAACGCCCCTATTTTGATAGCCACTACGTGCAAAGCGATGACTTTTTCGTCTTTGATGTGCCTCTGGGCTCCAATGAATACATCTATGTCCATCTAGCCAAGCTGCAGACCCCGCCATCCGCTGCCACCAATAATCAAGCCGAGTTCTTCCTCGTGATGTCCGGCGACAGACAGTGGAAAGATCATTGGGTCAGGACGCGGAAGGCACAAACCGAAGACCTCAGGATCGGAGCCGAGATCATCGTCTTTGACCAAACCGATAATAGCGGTGTTTACCGCTCTCCCATCTCCAATCAAGAAGCCCGTTCCCATAATTGGTACATGACCCGTATCACCGATTTATCGGACATGTACAAGGGATACGTCCTCGGCTCAGGTGGCCTCAAAATCGGCCTCACCTGTATCCGGATCATCGTCAGATAAAGGATGAATCCTGCTTGCTCCACACTGCTGATCTGCTTGATCGATAACCGCACAATGCAGGCGTCCCGTGCCCTGATTTCCCGATTATCACAGCGGTGATGCAAGGTGGTGGAGTTATAGCCGATAAAAAACGCCGGGTTTGACCCGGCGTTTTTCATTATCTGCTGATCTGATCAGAATCTCTTGAGCGGATCAAGCCAACCGAAGAGATTGACCGGCAGTTGCCCCAGTGAGTGCATCAGACCCACGCGCAACATCACACCACCAAGACTGATGTCCTCGTGAACTGATGAACCTCCCAGATCCCATTCCTCCTCGTCGATGATCAAGCTTGAACTGAAGGGTGGAGTGCATGCCTTGAGATCGAGCCCGATATTAAACTGCCAATTGGGCGAGAGCATATAATGGTAATCGACATTTCCTCTGAAACCTAAGATATTGGCAGCCAGGGAGATATTGTACCCGCCCCAGGTGGAGGTGGTGACAAAACGGTCATAGCCGACTTTGGCACCGAAACTGAGGGCATTCCTGCCGCTCCAGAGCTTCTTGTTAAGTCCCGTATAGGCAGCCACGGTCAAAGCACTGCCGTTTTCCACGCCGGGATTATATTCCACCACAGGGATCCCGAAGTCCACTTCCAGGTCATAGAATAGCTGACGGATGCCGACGATGGGAGCGAGATTGTAAGCAAAGATGAAATTGAATTCCAATTGGGATGTGGCATCACCATTAAAAACTTCACCGACAAAAGGCGTCCAGGACGCTTCCTGAGGAATGTTCATTCCGAATCGGTAACCCATGGCAACGCTGAGATCAATGCCCAGACGGGGGTTTTCCATGATGACCGCACCTTCCACCGGAATTCCGTAGAATGCCTGAACCTGGGATCGGACGTTGCGGTTGCTCTCGTCCCGGTTGTCACCGGTCTGAATGATCCGGGAATAACCCACGATCCTTTTTTGGAGGTCACCGGTGCTGTCTTCATACAACTCCGCGATAAAAAAGCCGTCATCCAGATGTACACCTTCCCGGAAACCGAGTTCGGCACTGAATTTTCGTCCGGGCAGGCGTTCCATGATCTGAGCGCTGAGGGCGAATTCCGGCATTTCCTTCATCCGGACTCCCAGGTTCTTGATCCACGCCTGGACCGCGTTGTACTGGGCATTTTGTTCGACGGTGGTGGGGATCTCCGCGTGTCCAAGCAGGAACATGCTGTAATCCTTGGCTTTGGCTGCATCCGCGGTTCCAATCCCGCTTGCGGTTGCCGATTGCTTCTGGATGAGAGAAACCGTGCCATCGGGTGCGATATAGACCCGGTACCAGAGGATGCCACCTTCGAGCGAATAGGTGAATTCAGTGTTGTTGTAACTCTTTGTGATCGTAGTGATATAAGGCAGGTAAATATATGCCGAACTCATCAGTTTCAGGAGCTGATCTTCAGTAAGTCCGAATTCCCTGCCTTTGAGCCGGGCTACCTGGATCCGTGCCGATTCATCCTCCAGATCGGCTCGGCGTGCCTGCTGGATCTGTGGATCGGAGAGGATACGCTTGACCTCTACCGCGACGGTGCGTTCCAAAACCTCGGCGATGGTATTGGCATTGATCACGCTAAGCTTGTTTGCCTCAATGCGGAAGAGGCGGATCTGTTCCTCGGGAAGGTGATTGTAGTCGAAGCGGGGGACTTTGATATACAGATCGATCATTTTTTCAAAGAAGCCATAGTCAAAATCACCGGTCTGCCGGGCTACACCGCTTAACCAGACCGACTCCACCGAACTCACGGACTTGCGCTCATACTTGCCCTGCTGTGCTGCCAGACCGGCAACTGCCAGGACGATCAAACCAAGGATCACGACTCTTTTCATCATTTTTACCTCCAGGAATCTATTTATATCTAACAAGTATGCATCACTCTGACCGTTCGCACTATCCATTCGCACATGCCCGATCCTGTCAAGCGAAATTACGCTTCGGAAAACCCGATTGAAATATCTGGTCGGTATCGTGGGCTGGAATATTGGGTAAATCAGGAATCCGATTCCCGATTTACTCAAGAAATGGAGCGCAACACTGATCGGCAGATTTCTTCCGGGTTACTGTAACTAACCCAGTTGATTCAGGGGATCGGTTGAATCTGTCCGGAGTGTTTATCCGTCGAACTGATAGTCGATCTGGTGCTCAAAGCTTTGAAATTCCAGCGTCCTGCCTTCCGGATCACGGGCAAAGAACTGGTAGATCCGGTAGTTGGGATTGTAGCGGGGCGGCGCATCGGCAATATCCGTCATTCGCTGGTAGATCTCATCCACCTCCTTGGGTCCGGGGACAAAGAAAGTGATGATGCCATTGAGGTCGGCTGCTTCCCGATGACAAAACCCCAATAATAGATTGCCGCTGCGGTAGATGCGGCAGCCACCCTGATCCAGCCAGAGCTCCATTCCGCATCTTTGGCTGTAGAAGGCATGCAATTCCTCCGGCATCAAAGTCTTAAAGAAGATTATTCCCGGCATGTATTATCCTTGTCGCGCAGATTTCATTCAGCATCATGGGATGATATCTGGATTTCGTTAAGTATAGGCACACTTTGTCCTCCATCCCAAAATTGTCAATGCATAATATCATAATTGGCGCAGCCGGTTCAGTTACCAGGCAGATCTTTGTCGTTTCCTGTTTTGCTTCCTTACCCCTCTTAATCAAGTCATTATCCCCTCTTAATCAAGCGTTAATAATTAACGCTTGATTAACGCTTGATCATCACTTGATAAAGAGGGGTAAGGAAGGAGGGTAAAAAAAGCAGGGCTGTTGCTTCCAACCGGTAAAGTACGGGATCCAAAGAAAAAAAACAGGGCTGGTCAAAGCCCTGTTCTCTATGGATGGTTAATTGTTCAGTTTAGGGAGTGGCGATCACGCGGAAGAACCGGTAGTTCCCGGAGACGGCAGTTGACCAGTTAGTAACTGCTCCTATGGTCTCGACGGTGGTGAATCCGGTGTAGGGGTCATTGGATGCCTGGATGAGATATCCGGTGGTGCCTGTGACGGCATTCCAGGAGAGCTGGACTTCGCCGGCAACGATCACGATCTGGACGTTCTGGGGAGGATCCAGTTGTCCACCACCGGCAGCACCATACACCTTGATATTGTCAAAGCGGTTGTTTCCGGTGGGAGATGATCCCCCTGATACGACGATCCGCACCTTGAAATTGGGGTTATTTTCGGCAGCGGGAACGTCGGAGAAATCGACGGAACGGATCTGTCCGGTGACCCAATTGTTCTCCAGGGTTCCGGAGAAAGTGGTTTTTGTTACGAAGTCGGTGCCATTGATGGAATACTGCACTTCTTGTGAATTGAAACCGGTGGAAGTTCCCCGGGTGGCATAAGTGAAGATGATATCCTGGTAACCTGTGGTGGGCATGCTTACTTCAAAGTGCTTGCCATTATTGATATTACCATCTCCTACCAAGGGTGCCAGACTGCCGCCGTTCACTTCTCCGCTTACTCCATTCAGCGTTGTCCCGGTATAAGAAACTGCTTGTGTGAAGTCGTAACTTATACTGCCGCTGCCGGTTTGAGCCGGGATGGGCTGAGCCCAGTTTTCTCCGGAAGCCGGGAGATTATCATTGAAGTTCCAGTAGTAGATCACTTCTCCGCCAATAGTGGTTATGACATTGATTGTATTGGAGTGCAAGCTCAGGTTACCACTGCTATCCAGAGCGCGGACGCGATAGTAGTAATTGGTATGGGGACTGAGTCCGCTTACGGGATAGCTTGTTCCGGAGACGGTCACGTTCTTGCGAGCGTTGACGAATCCGGCAAAGGTGGATGAAGTGGAAATGTCAACCCGGTAAGAGGTTGCACCGGCAACGGCGTCCCAATTGGCAGTGAAGCCGTGGGCATCGACGGATGTGGCAGCAGTAGCCACGGGAGCGGTGATGGGGATGCTGCCCCAGATGCTCTGGATCCATTCCGGATGGTCAATGAAGGGATTGCGGTTGCCTTGGAAGGCATAGACACCATCGTTTCTGACGGTCTCGGTGGCATCCACGGGATCGAGGGTATGCCATTGTTTCAGGATGGGGACAAGATTGACGTTCAGGCGCTGAAAATTGGTGTCATCATCATAATAACGCATCCCAAAATAGAAGATGGCGCGGGCGATATTGCCCTTGAATTCATCCGCCACTTCAAAGACGGGGTCTCCGGCAGCGTTGTTGCCCCGATATGACAAGTATGAGCCCGAGCCCCAGGGAGTCAGGATCGTCGTGACGTAATCAAAGGGATAGTTGCTGCGGGAGGAATTGGCGCTCTCATCTGCCGGGAACAGCGCATTGAGGTCGGTATCGCACCAGTTGTATTCGGCATGTCCGGAAAACCACTCTCGGGGATAGCTGTGTTCAACGCTCAATCCGGTGGGTGTATATTGACCGCCGGCAGGATGAGCAAACCAGACACCGGTATAAATACAACGGACTTGATTGTTTACATTGTCCAGTGTGGCATAGATATGGTAGCGGGTGGCGTCCCAGCTGTTGTTGATGTGTCCGGTGGAAGTAATGGTCTTTAGTCCGGCACGCAAAGCAGTTCCGCTTAATCCTTCCACGGCGCCATAATATCCGCCGCTCCCTCCGCCATCCCATTCACCGGTAAGGGATTCCATCAGGATATTGGTGATGGAGCGAACTTCAATGCGACGGATGGTGGTGCCGGTCTCGGCGACCAAGGTGAATTCACCTGTGGTCAGGGCAGAGGAGGTGGCAGTGAGAAGAGTGCCTCCGGTCTCAGCATCATATCCGAGGATCACGTATTTGACGTCAAGCGGGTAGCGACCGGGATCCAACGGCAGGGTCATAGCCACTGTAAAGGGATCAGCAACAGCGGCTGCTGCTGGCAGCGCTATGGTTTTGTAATTGGAGGTGTAGTCAGGTCCCAGACGATCACGATAGGATGCGGAGGTGCTATTGTTGTTCCCGCGTTGATAAAGTACCCACCAGGAAGTGGAAGTGGTGGATGAACCGGGAACGGCTGGTCCATCGCCATAAGAAGACGACGTCACATATTGGGTGCCATTCCAGCAGTTGTATTGGAATGACCCGTTGTAAAGGCGATATCTCACGTCATCGGTCGGATAAGTTTGCAGCTGCATCAAAACAGCACTCTCACCTTCTACGGTGGAGATATCCACGTAGGCAGGACGGGAAAGCACGGTCACGGTCGGTTCGGCTGGAATGCTCTGAACAGTGAAAGTAGCGCTGGTTCCAGCGGTGAGTGTCATGCCGGATGTGGCGGTGGCAGTGACGCTTACGCCTGCTTCGGCAGTATTATAGAGGACACCGGAGATGGTGACGCTATTACTGTTCTGCAGGATGGTTCCGGTCAGGGTTCCGCTCAGGATTCCGGTACCGGTCGCCAATGACAAGGTGACCTGAGTATCGGTGGTCACATTCCGCGGAACACCGCCGGCATCCTGGGCTTGGACGGTCACGCTGAACGCGGTATTGGCATAGGGTGATGCCGGATTGATATTGGTCACGGCAAGTTTGGTAGGTGGATTGGGGGCTGTGGCATCGCTGAAATCGGCAAGATTACGGGCGGTAAAGAAGTTACCTTCTGTCCGGGAATTGGGTAAGCCGATGATATTCTTGGCGATGGTCGGGATCGCTGTCCCGATATAATCCACATCGTAGAAAGTGGTACGGAAATTGAAATCGGTTACACCGTCATTCATCAGATAAACGATACCATTGGCAAAGTTACCAGTGCTACTGAAGGAGACGCTCAAGACCTTGACCAGCTCTGACTCATAGTCCTCAAAATTGCTGAGCAGTTGCGCCAGGGATATTTCTTGCGGAACAATGGTGTTGCCCGAGGAGGTGGCGGCTCCCGGATCACGGGTGGGAACGAATTGCAGCATACCGCCAAAGGTGCCCAAAGTACCTGTAATGCCGGTGATGCCATCATTCAGGTTGTAAGCGGTGGTTATCACACCGGAATTGTCATCGATCAGTATGGCTGCCGTGCCATCCTGAATATACTTCTGGTTGCGGAATGTCTGTTTGAAGGTAAGAACCGCCTCTCCGGTCAAGGTATATACCGAGCCAATGCTCGAACCACGCAATTGAGCAATCGTGCTCACTCCGATCGTGGCGATTCCGGTCAGCGGGATCTCGACCAAGGGAGCGCCATCGCTTTCCAGAAACAGAGTGCTGTTGAAGGTGCCGGAAGCGGATGGATTGAAGCGCACCTCGATATCACCGGCAAAGTCAAAAGGCAGTTCCAGCAGATCCGTCCAGGTGCGGGTGGGGGACTCTCTGACCTGGTATGGCGACAAGGCAGGAAGGTACACATACAGGGGTTGGCTGAGATCAACAGTTTCCACCGCCACCGTCTGGATCGCCGAAGGTACTCCTGCGGTGCTGTAGAAGGTCTGCAGATCGTGGGTGGCGATTATCTCCCCGCTCGCTTCCAGTGCCTCTCCATCCACCCGCAGATTGACTGGGGTGGCTGATCCACTGGTATGGGCGATGAAGCCGGCATATACTCCGGCAACATCTGCATTGAGCCGGACATAAACCAGATCATCATAGCTGGAGGGCAGGCTCAAACTGCTTAGCCAGGTGGCGTTATTGGTAGAGAGTTCATATCCGTCAGGAGGTGTAACGGTAATACTGGTAAGCAGATCCTCACCACGCAGGCTGTAACTTTGGCTTGCTGAGGGAGAACCAGCGATTGAGATAAAGTCCTCCAGAGTTCCGGTGACAAAGATCTCCGGCTCCAATGCTCCGGCAGCCCAAAGTGCGGTCCAGGAAGTGGCAATGCGGAGACCATCGATGATCAGGGAAGGCGCCGTGGTAGTTCCTCCCTGTCGGAGAGCCACTGTAGCCACATCGGTGAGGTCAGTGCCGGTGGCATCGAGTCCGGTCAGGGTTGGCGGGGGTTCAGCCCCGGAGAAAACCGGATTGACCCACAGATAAACCTGATCATTACCGCCATCCACGATCTCATACTTGACTAAGAGGAGGTAGGTTTGTCCATATTCGTAGATGTAATCGGTGGTGGCAATATCCACGCTATAGTTTGCTGCCTTGGTGATCCCGAATCTGAAGGTATCATTCGAGGAGTTCTTATTGACAAACACTTTCGGGCGGAAAGTCGAACCCAGGGTTGTCCCTCCGAAATGGAAGAAATAATCACCCGTCGTCTTGGCATCGGAGACCTTGACCAGGAACGACGCATAAACCGCTCCGCTGGTTTGAGCCGCAAAGGTGCGGTTGATGTCTTCGCCTGCTCCGGCAAGGGCTGCGGCATTGCCGGAAGTGGAAGGATAATCAGGATAGGTCAGGTTTTGATTGGAAACAGGGATGAAATTGGAAGTACCGCTATGCGAGTTCCAGCCCAGAGTGTTCAAAAGATATCCCACCGGATAGTTAAAATTCTCCTCCAGGAGCAGGTTCGGATTGACCACTTCTCCCGAGGAATAGGTTGTGACGATCTGCTGAACCGCACCGCTGGTCACCGTGATATCCTGAGCGTAGATCTGATTTGCCGGAGGGGAGAACTTGACCCAGACCGAGTCATTGTAGTCCTGAGCCAGGGCAAGGGGATTGGAGTAGGTGCCACCCTCGGTAGAGGCAAATGTATAGGGTCCCGTAGAGGCAACTGAGATGCCTGTAGTCAGGAATTCACTGGTGATGGTGAATGACTTGGGAGCGGATGACTGACCCACTTCCGCCCTGAAATAAAGGAAATTGGGATTGACCTGCAAGGCGGGAACCGGATCGGTCGCCGTACCGGAAACATTGATCACAACATCAGCAGCGCCGGTGCTGGCATGCGTGACCG
>Ga0194111_10008669_pt1 | contig 11164 bp, 11 predicted proteins | sample TA2KigC300mmetaG_FD_146194 | JGI IMG/M metagenome (GOLD analysis project Ga0194111, IMG submission 146194) | Freshwater microbial communities from Lake Tanganyika, Tanzania - TA2015033 Kigoma Deep Cast 300m | ecosystem: Environmental > Aquatic > Freshwater > Lake | place: Tanzania: Lake... | reverse complement strand
GCACGGTGTGAACGCGGAATTGGTCGGTTCGCCCACATGCGGCGCACGCCCAGTGCCACGCCAATTCGCGGTCGGCATAGCACGCATCTTGACCGGCCAGCTCCAGCAGTTGGCTCACCGACAACCGATGAGGACTGGCCGAGACGCTGACGATGTTGTGACCGGCCGGCGTGAATGCCACGTCGTGCGGTTCTTCGCAATTCTCGTCTCGATTGAATGCGAACCATTGAATGTGGTCGCCGACGACGTGCGCGCCGGTTCCTCCCGGAAAATGCGATGTGTTGAGATAGTCCAGGACGACGTCAACCGCCAACTCGCCCGCCAACATCGCGGACCGCGGATTGACGCTCCAGGCCACGGCCGTTGTGCTGGTACGTGCTCGGACCTCCTCGCACGGCGTGCGCCGGTTCCATTCTCGATTGTGGCGATGGCAGCAGCAGTATCCTCCCGAGCCGGGCGAGAAGAACTCAACAACGGCTTCGTCCGGGCCGAGTCCGATGGCGATCGCGGGCGACTGCACCTGCAGGGACTTCTGCACCGAGGAACACTTGCACGCATGGCTGTCTGTTGCGGCGATCGTGATTGCATTCCGGTAGGCAGTTCGAGGACGACTGCGAACATCGCCGATGCAGGCATCGGCGCGCCAGCCAGCCTCGCGGTACCCTGCGGCGGCGGCGATCGCCTTGAGGGTGCCCACCTCTTCCGCCGGCACGAGTCCGGCGGCAGCGTGTTTTGTCTTCCACGTTCCGCAGTCCGCGATGACGACGCACGGCGGAGGACCGCACTTAGACCAACGGTCAGCCCCACGCAACGCGGCGTGCTGCACCGCCTTGCCAGCCGTGCCGAAGCCGTCGTGAATCAGTTGCTTGCGGTCGACGCCACTGGTCATCGCGACTCTCCCTGCAGGTCGGACCACGCACAGACAGGACAAACCTGTCCGAGATCGGCGTGCCAGGCCGCGGTCTCGCGGTACAGCCTGAAACAGCCGCCGCAACGGATGGCCGCCTCTCCCGCAGCCGTGCCAACCGCCGTGTAATCACATCGAATCGACCGTGTGCCGACAAACCGCACGGCGGGGCCGGCTCCGGAGTACGTGAACCGAATCGAGTCCCCTGACTTCCCCGCTCCCTCCGGGGACACGACCACATCGATGATGTCCCCCTCGCGCAACCGCTCGATGCCGCCGAGAACCCGTCGCTCGTTGATGCGACAGCCGACCGCCAACGAGACCGAGACGGCAAAGTCACCAAGAGCTGACACGCACAGGCGTGGCGCCTCACCCGTGCCCATCGTCGCCGGTTCGATCCGCCTCAGTCCACGACGTTCGAACGCATAGGTTCCCGGTTCCGACAGCACGATCTCAGTTCCGTTTGTGGTGAGAACGGTCATGCCGAGCGTGTTCCCGTAAGGTGTTCAGGCCGTGCGCTTGCGCGTTTCCGCACTGCGGACGGCGCCGCCAAGTCGTTTCGCGAATCGCGCCTGCCGGTGCCGCGCGTAGTAGGTGCGTTTGGCGATATCCACCGAGAATCGCCTCTTCCGCGTACCATCCGGGCGACGTTCGTCGCGGTTCCGCATTCCGTGATGCATTTCGTCTCCAACGGCAAACAGTTGCGGGGGCCAGGATTTGAACCCGCGACCTCGAGGTTATGAGCCTCGCGAGCTACCGGACTGCTCCACCCCGCCTCGTCGATCTCCACATCTGCCGGGAGCAACGTAGCAACTGACGTGCCAGAATTCCTGGATTAGTCGGCCGAGGAGACGGCGCCCGGCAGCAAGAGCGATCAACTCCTGCGGCGTTCTTCCAGGAAACGTTCACCAGACGCCGGAACGTTGACTTGGGCCTCAACTGCAACAACAATGCAGATGGCCGAATGCCGCATTCCCAACCTCGCACCGAGGGCCCGCCGTGGAAAGCAAGCTGCCACCCCTTCTCGCGCAACTGTTCCCGAACCGGCGCGGATATGTGCTGTATAAAGCCTACCCACCTCACCGCGGTGATGACATTGAGGCACTGGTTGAATTGGCGACCGCCTTGCCGCCGACTGTCCAGTTCATGCCGCTGACCTCGGCCGCGAGCTACTTGTTGGACGTCCGCGACCTGCTGCCCAGCGTGCTCGTGACTTGGTGGGAAGAGCTGGGACTGGGCTCCCCGGGAGCCATCAGCGGCGAACTCGCTAAGCACCCGGGACTGCCGCAGTCGCCGGAGGGACGGGAAGCGCTGATGCCGTTTCTGAAACAGGTGGCGGAGAAAGTGCCGTCCGGGGTTTCGCACCAGCGGCCATCCGAAAACGATCTGTACGACCGGCTGAACGAAAGCTTCGGCGACGCACTTCGCGTGATCCTGCAGTTTGTCTGTCCGCTGCCACCGGGACAAGACGCGGATACCTTCCGCCAAGAGTTCCATCTGGGCGATGACGCTCCGATGTTGGTGATTGGAAGACCGGAGAATTATGTCGGATACGGCGATCCGTCTCTGGACGAAAGCAAATGGACAGACTTCCGGCGACAAATGGATCGCGCCCGCTACCCCAACCGCTTCTACTTCACCGGCTCCCTATCGAACCCGTTGATGTGCGACCGCCGGACGCGGCAGCGGTATGGCGACGTTCGACGCGGACAGAATGACCTGGGATTCATCTTCATGAGTCGCCCGAACGGCGGCCAGCCCGTGATGGTCGCCACAGGCGCCTCGTCGCTGGGCACGTTTGCCGCGGTCCATCTGCTGCTGCAACACCGACTGGACTTTCGACGCGCGGCCGAACGGCTTTGCCAGGATTCGCGACTTTCCAGCGTCGACATCGGTTTTCGTTGCTGCCTGGAGCACCTTTCCGGGGAGCGTCGCTTTCCGCTCGGACATTCGGCGCAGTACCTGCGTATCGATATCCTGAATCCCGATGACTTCGTGGGGTACACGTGGAGCAGAGCGGCCTATAGAAAACTCGCGTTCCTGTTCACGAAAGAGCCGATCGAACACCGGGACCCCGCTCCCGAAACGGACCCGGCGTGCATGACATGGTCCGAACAGGACCCTGAGAAACCTCGCGGACGACTTCGGCGGATCAGAATCGATGTGAAACAACCGAAGCAAGTGAATCTCACGCAATGGCTCCTCCCCTGCTCCCGCATGCAGGCACTCATCCGTGACATTTGCGAGTTGCTCGAAACGGACCGCCACGACTGGAGCAGGAAACTCGAGCATTGGAAAACGGACCTGGCGAAGATACGAGACGACCCGTCCTACCGTACGTTCAGACCAACGCTCTTGCTCGGAGCCACCGGAGTCGGCAAGCAGTACGTGGCCGAACTGATTGCACGACACTGGCGTGGCGAGACGCTGGAAGGCGAGCGGGCCAACTGGCCGGATTCACACGCTGCAGGTTCGAAATCGCTGTCGATCCTGGACGCGGCCCGCACCTCGCTCAACAAAAAACTCAACGAATGGAAGGAGAGCAGCACCGACAACGACTCGTCCGCCAATCCCGTGTCGAGGTTGTTGACGTTCAGCGCCGTGTCCTGCCCGGAGACCCTCCTGGATGCCGAGCTCTTCGGGATTGCCAAAGGCGCGGCAACTGAGATAGTGGAAAGACCCGGTGCGTTCATCATGGCCGGCACGGGCGTCCTGTTCCTCGACGAATTGCTCGAGTTGCCGCTCGCGCATCAATCCCGCCTGCTGGTTGCCCTGCAGACCGGCCGCGTGGATCCCATCGGCGCGGGGCGCAGCTACGTGTATGTCAGCCGGTTGGTTGCGGCGACGAACCGCGCGTCGACTGAAGAGGAACTCGCACAGCTGATGGATGAAGGGAAGATCCGCCGCGATTTGATCGCACGCTTTACCCGCCGTTATGTCGTCCCGCGACTTTGTGATCGGCCGCTGGAGATCATCCCGATCCTGGCCTCGCTGATTCGAACCGACCGGCTGATCAAGGCGGACGGACCTTCATCCAGCTTGGTCCGCATCGGCCGCCAGGCGATGGAAGTGCTGGCCTCCTACGCCTTTCCCGAGAACATCCGCGACCTGCGCCGCCTGGTCGACGCCCTGCCACGGGAACTCATTGAAGCTCTTGACAGGGCCGAAGATCAGGACGCGGCAGGTACTCCGCGCGCGATCGGCCTCGAGCACCTCTCGTGCCTCGGCGTGGACCGTGAGCAGACGCGATTAGGAAAACTCGAATCCGATGAAGACGAGGTCTTCGAGTTCGAGCTGACGTTTGAGACTTCCGCCGCCACGACGCAACAGTCCGAACCTGACTTGAAGCCTTACCCGTTGCTGCACGCTCTCTGGGAAATCCGCGAAGACCTCGCCACGATGAAGACACGTGCCGACGCGGTCATGGGCCCGGCAGGAATGAACTCGGACACACTCCAAAAACTACTCGCAGACGACCAGTTCGGACGGGGCTTCGAGAAGCTGTGCCTGGCGTTGAAAACGCTGCACGACGAGCTCGTCGGTGTCAACAAGAAGCCCTCCCCAAAAGGAACGTCCGGAAAAGGCCTGCGGCTTGGATACGTGAAGAAACAGTTCTCCTTTTTTGGGGAGCCTGACGCACCGAGCCGCGAGTTCTTCGACCCCTACTTCCCCTTGGCGAGGGTCAGGGAGCAACTCTTCAAGCGAAACTCGCTCCGAGGTGAGAACCTGCTGCGCCTCAAGGATTGGAATGCGATCGTCGAGGCCGCCGCTTTCAAGGTGACAAAAGGCTGGGGACGTGCCTTCTGCCCTGGAGTCGTGTTGAGCGTGCTGATGGGACGTCGTCTGACCGAGAGTTGGTTCGAATGAAACCGCGCGCTGCCGAGACGGCGGTCGGAAAACGCGTCGCGTTCCAGGCTGAAGCGGCTGCCGCGAAAGAACGCATCAATGAGTTGGAGGGCGACCTCGCGAGGGCGAAAGCGTCGACCAGGAACAGCCCGATGTGGCCGGCAACGTCGGAGTTCCTGATCTCGATAGGGCACGACTCGACCGCCGCAAACGGATGTTCAAATGAAATACGGCTCCCGTTGTGGGCGGCTCACCAGCGCGCTGGCCTGGGCGTCGCCGATGAAATCTTCCGCCTCGGGGTCCCACCGCAGCTTCCTCCGAAGCAGCATGGCGATGTTGCACAGATGGCATGAACTGACGCTGCGATGGTGGGTGAATGCGTCGGAAATAGGCTGCTGCCGGTCGCGAACGCTGGCAAAGAAGTTGGCCATCAGATCGACGCTCGCCTGGTCGATGCCCGTGTTCGTGTCGCCGGTGGCCACCGATTCGGGATCGATCTGCCGACCCTTGTACAGCTTGATGATCTCGTCGCCCAATCGCCGCCGATCGGCTGTTGTCAGTTCCTCGATCGGTTTCCCGGTGACCCTGCCCCGGTTGACCTGGATTCGGCCGTCCTCGCCTTCCAGCAGGATGCCGTTTTCGCCCGGCGTGGTAACGATGGACGAGCCGTTGGCGAACGTGAGCGTCACGTCGAAGGTGGTCGCCGTGTTGAAGCCGTTGGGCAGCTTTGCGCGGCCCGCGAAGAAATCGACCGGATCGACGTCGTCGGGGAAGTTGGGGAACTGCCCGCGGCCCTCGGCCTCCACCGGCCCGGAATGATCGTAGCCGAGCGCCCACTGGGCGATGTCGAGGTGATGGGCGCCCCAGTCGGTAATCTTGCCACCGGAATACTCCAGCCACCAGCGGAAATTGCCGTGGCAACGCTCCGGCGTGTACGGAACCACGGGACACTGGCCGAGCCAGGCGCGCCAGTTGAGGTGGTCGGGCGGATCGCCGGTGGGAAACACGCCGCTGCCGGGTCCGCCGCCGATGCCGCACGTGGCCTTGATCCGCTTCCCGAGCCGGCCGCTCTGGGCGATTGCCACGGCCATGAGGAACTGGGCGCTGCTGCGCTGTTGCGTACCCACTTGGAGCATCCGCCCGGTCTCACGAACCACCTGGCACAGCTTCTTGCCCTCGTCGATGGTCAACGTCAACGGCTTTTCGCAGAACACGTCCTTGCCCGCCTTCATGGCGTCGATGCAAATCCTCGTGTGCCAGTGGTCGGGCGTGCCGATCGTCACCACGTGGATGTCGTCGCGTCTGAGCAGTTCGTGGTAGTCCGTATAGGCAACGCACGGGCTGTCGCTGGCGAATCGTTCGGCCCGGTGGCGGTCGACGTCGGCCGCGGCCACCTTGTTGCCGAGCGCGCAAGCGAGGTTTCCGACGTACGCACCGCGCCCACCCACGCCAATGCAGCCGACGCCGATTCTGTCGTTTGGGGCCGTCTGGTTCGCCCCGCCAAGCACGTGACGGGGGACGATGGTCAAGGCGGCCCCCGCGGCCGCGGCGCCGCGAAGCCATTGACGGCGCGTGATGTGCCGCAACATGGTCGTTCTCTCCCCATTCGTGGTGGTGTTTGCGATGCATGCCTGGCCGGCCGCACACGCGCGGCCCGGGAACCGTTCACGGTCTCGGGAACGCCCCGAGGAGGTTTCCCCAGACGGGCGAATGTACGCTGACCTTTAGCCAAGCGAAACGGGCGGCATTTGCTGGGGCCGCCACATGACAATACTCGAAAACCTCCGGCGTTCGTGGACGTATCAGGAGTGAACGCGTCAAGGCTCTTTCCCCGCACATGGAGGTCCGCGAGGCATTCCTAGCGTAATACACCGGATCACCCGACGCAAGCGAATTCTGCGATTGCCACTTGATCGCCAACGAGAAATCGGTTTTGGTTATGTCGTGAGTCGGAACTTACGGTTCGATGTCCACTCAGGCCTAGGAGAAATCACATGCTGGAAACCATCACTCGTCGGCGATGGCTCGGCGGCGTCGTGGCCGCGGGCGCATCCTTTACCATCGTTCCACGCCACGTGCTGGGCGGAGCCAACCACACGGCCCCCAGCGACAAGCTGGCGCTGGCTGGTGTCGGGATCGGAGGCATCGGATTCCCGCAACTGCAGGCGTGCGAGTCCGCCGGCTTCGAGATCGTCGCCTTGTGCGATGTGGACCACGTCTATGCGAGTCGCACGTTGGACCGGTGGCCCCAAGCCAAACGCTTTCGCGACTATCGCGAAATGTACGAGGCGATGGGTACGCGGATCGACGCGGTCTACTGCGGGACGCCCGATCACTCCCATGCCGTGATCGTGTTGCCGGCGCTTCGCGCGAAGAAGCACGTCTGCTGCGTGAAACCCATCACGCGGACCATCGTCGAGTCCCGCAAGGTGGTCGAGACGGCTCGCGCGGCAGGCGTGGCCACGACGGACACTTCGTCCTCCAACACCAGCGACGGGGCGTGCCGCACCTGCGAGCTGATCTGGGCGGGGGCGATTGGTCCGGTACGCGAGCTGCACATGTGGAGTGATCGGCCCTGGTGGCCGCAGGGGATGGCGCGTCCCAGCGGCGAGGATCCGGTTCCCGATTCGCTGGACTGGAATCTCTGGATCGGACCGGCGGCGATGCGCCCGTTCAAAGCGGTCTGGCCGGACGAGCACCTGGCGTTGGAGCAAGTTGAGCGGCGTTTCCAGAAGGCCGTCTACCACCCGTGGAACTTCCGCGGTTGGTGGGATTTCGGGACCGGATCGTTGGGCGACATGGGCTGCCATCATGTCAATACGCCCTTCCGCGCGCTGAAGTTGACGCATCCGGTCAGCGTTTCGGCCGTGTCGACCAAGGCGATGGCCGAGACAGCCCCGCTGGCGTCGATCGTGACTTATGAATTCCCGGCTCGCGACGACATGCCGCCGGTGCGCGTGGTGTGGTACGACGGGGGCCTGAAGCCGCTCAGCCCGCAACCCGGATTCCCGCTGGGCGGCAGCGGCGAAATGTACGTCGGCGACGAGGGATTCATGATCGGCCCACGCGTCTATCCCGAAGAGCGCGCCAAGAAGTTCGCCGACGTGCCACGGACGCTGCCACGCCGACCGGGGAACTTCAGCGAGTGGAACGAAGCGTGCCGAGGCGGCGAACCTGCCGGAAGCCACTTCCCCGTGGCCGGGTTGTTGACCGAGTTCGTGCTGCTGGGCAATATCGCCATTCGCACACGCCAACAACTCGATTGGGACGGAGCGGCGGGACGATTCACCAACGCCGCGGAGGCCAACGCGCTGCTGCACGACGAGTATCGCGAGGGCTGGTCGCTGGACGGGTGACGGTTGCCGTGGCGGAAACACGCGTGACACGAGCAACAACAGCAACCATCACGGCGGCCTTGCTCATCCACAACGCGGCGCTGGGCGCGCAAGGGGTTTGAACACCTGTCGGCCCGCGGGGCGATTACCGCGAGATTCCCGCAGGCATCGACGAGACTCAGGACTCCTGACCCCCGGCGATTGGCTCTTGCGGCGTCTTCGGCCAATAGGCTTTTCTTTCCAACATGCCGACGTCGTCCGCGCCTTTGGCGTCTCCAAGAGTTGCGCGGCGCGGAGATGTTGGCCACTCGCCAGACACTGCGGCCAACAGTGGCCGAGCTGACGGCGATGCCGCCGAACATGGGGGTCCTGGCGTACGACGGGGCGGGGCCGCCGCCCAAACGAGAACCGATCGACCGCCTCCTGGTATCGCTGGCGGGAGCGGTCAACCTCCGGCGTCGGTGCACGTTGTGGAACCGACGCCGGTCCCATTCGCAGAAAATCGCCAAGCCTTTCAAACCCAACCTCACACCGACTACCCGGACGCACAGCGTCTGGACCAAACCAGCCGCGAAGCAAGTCAGCGAGCACGTTCGTTTCCGATTCACGGTCGGTCCGTGCTACGTTGACCAACCTGGCACGGTCATCCGTGGCTGAGCGGCGATGTGTTCTCGCTCAGATTTTCCCAGACGATCTTTCTCGCTTTCTTCAGCGCGTAACCGACTTCGCGCAGATAGTCGCCGTAGGTCACGATCTCGTAGCCCCAGACTTCCCTGGCATGCCGCGCGCCGTGCTTATCGCCGTCCGGACTGTAATGCATGACGCCGCCGACGGCGAGCATCTTGGTGCCTCGGCCGTTCTGCAGGCCGTACAACGCTCGGAGCCGCCACAGGATCTCGTCGTAGTCGTCGACGGCAACATCGTGCACATCCTTGTTGGGTTCTTGAAAGCTGTCCGTCCAGCGCCGCAGATTAATGGCGTGCGTCGAAACGTGCTGACAGTAATGGGGCTCCGTCCGGTGCCGAAGAAACAGCACACTTGGCTTGCCGGCGGCAGCGATCGCGTGCGGCACTTCTCCTCCGTAGCCGCAGGCGCCGAACATCAGCGGATCATCGCAGTCCACACGGGAAGCAACCTGCTCGGCCGACGCGACATCGTGTGGATGCAACGGCACATTGGACCGGTAGTGGCGAGGGACAACGCATGAACGCCAACGAGTTTTCGGCGGCCGCAGCGGTGTACTACCGCGTGAGTTCGACACCGACTCGCTCAGCATCGTCCGCGGATTATGCAGTGACTTCACACCGGAATGGAAATCGTGGCGTCTCACTTCTTGCGGCGCTTTCCGGTTGAGGCTCGACGCGGCGAGGTCGGCCGGGGTGGCGGCGCGTCGAGCGCGCGCAGGGTCGCCTGTTGTTGGGCCAGTTGATAGAACTCGTGCGGCGTGGCTTCGAGGTGCTTTTTGTCGGGAAGGCGCGTCTGGTACTCGGCCACCAACGCGGGCGATACGGCGCGCGACAGCGCGTACTCGACCACCTCGTGGTCCTTCGTGGCGCACAACAGCACGCCGATCGAGGGGCGCTCGTGCGGCTTCTTCACGTCGCGGTCGAGGGCCTCCAGGTAGAACTCCAGCTTGCCGAGATGCTCGGGCTGGAACTCCTCGACCTTCAACTCCAGCGCGACCAGGCAGTTTAGACGCTGTAAAACAATAATCTGCCGAATTGGATGTAGGACGGATTGCCAATCCGTCCAGGAAAACAAGGACGGATTGCCAATCCGTCCTACGACGATTCGGACTCGCATCGCCGCTCATGGCCCCAACTCCGGCCGTACGACAAACCTAGCCACGGCAGCGATTTCCTTCGCAATCATCACTTGCGCCGTTTCGTCGTCCGCCGAGGGCCAACCCGTGACGCTTGCGTGATTCGGGTTCCCTTCCGCAGGAGCGGCAATTACATCCAGGTTCGGCTGCGAACGGTAGGTTGAAGCCAACACGTCGCCCCGGCCGTACAATGTTCGCGGCGGTTTGCGGGCGACAGCCACGGCCTGCCCTACTCCCCAGACTTCCTCATCGGTGATTTGAATCAGCCGCGTGACCGACAGTTCCTCGTAGGGATGCGGGACAAAGGCGTCGGCTTTGAGCGTGCCCGTTTGGCGATTGACATGCCGATTCGAGACTACAAAACGCGCCGTCATTTCCCCGTCGTCAACTTCGGGTACGTTGGCGGGGTCTAGCATTGGTAAACTCGCGCGATCAGGTCTAGGATGATTTGCGGCGTCTCGTCAAAGAACGGCTCGGTTCCACAGACTCGCCCCGGTCCCAGCAAGGCGGCATAGCGCAAGTCGCCGTCTTCATCAACGGTCACCGTCAGCGTGCGACGGCGCGAATGATGCCATTCCAAGGAAATGTGTCCGCTGGGAATCGCACCGATCGAAGGTAGTTTTGTACCCAACGGCAAGGATAAGAGCAGCCGCCCGGCATTCGTTAATGAACCAGTGGTAACCGGCAGCGCATTGTAGCCGTCCCAGTCGGGTTGGCTGCATTCTTCCCAGGTATCGGCCAGTTCATCGCGCAACACCTGTTCGATCCCCAGCGCCGCCGACTCGTGCAGAAAACGACGCTGGTCGGCTAATTGCCGCTGGATGTATTCCGCGGTCTGACTGCCGCCGCGCAAGGTGGTGGTCATGGTTCTCAACTCCTGAATCGCTTCAAAGCGGGCTTCTTGAGCAACGAGAAAAACGCCTTGTTCTTGATCGACTGCATTTGCAGTAATCGGTTTTCGATTTCATCGAACGCAATCGGCCGCGTCGTGCCAACGTCCAGGTCGAGAATCAGCCCAGTGGAATCCCGCTCAGGCGGCGCGGGCGGCTGAATCGTCTGAACCACGTTCAGTTCATAGGGATGGTCTGGAATGTTGAACTTGGTTTGGTGCAAGAAAGCACTGATCGGGAGTTTCATGATTTGGGGGCTGCGCGGTGGTAGGGTCAATAATGAGGCGACTTCCCTCGGCTTGACCGGTATCAGATTGATGAACCGCACGCCCAATCGCTGAATCTCGGATGGCTCGGCCAGTTC
>Ga0194111_10008667_pt1 | contig 11164 bp, 12 predicted proteins | sample TA2KigC300mmetaG_FD_146194 | JGI IMG/M metagenome (GOLD analysis project Ga0194111, IMG submission 146194) | Freshwater microbial communities from Lake Tanganyika, Tanzania - TA2015033 Kigoma Deep Cast 300m | ecosystem: Environmental > Aquatic > Freshwater > Lake | place: Tanzania: Lake... | reverse complement strand
AGTCCTGAGATTTTAGTATTGAGAAAGCGGTTAAAATCCATTCATCCTTGTTGTGTGTGACTAATTTTACTCCGTCAACTGACGGATTAATTTTCAATTTTCGCATTGAATCTCAATCCACGCACCCGCGTGGGGTGCGACCATAATCACTATCACGCTGCACAATACACCATCGTTTCAATCCACGCACCCGCGTGGGGTGCGACCTATAATATTTTATTTCTTCTTCTTCCTTTTCGAGATGTTTCAATCCACGCACCCGCGTGGGGTGCGACATAATATTTTATTTCTTCTTCTTCCTTTTCGAGATGTTTCAATCCACGCACCCGCGTGGGGTGCGACAAGACTCGTTATATGAGTCCGAGTGTGGCACGTCTGTTTCAATCCACGCACCCGCGTGGGGTGCGACTATGACTTACGATACGGCAACTCCAATTATATTTGTTTCAATCCACGCACCCGCGTGGGGTGCGACAAGTTGAAATTATTAATCAATCATTAATCATAAAGGTTTCAATCCACGCACCCGCGTGGGGTGCGACAGAAATCTCTTATCAACATCTTCTAAATATTAGAGTTTCAATCCACGCACCCGCGTGGGGTGCGACCTAACCAATGATTTCTGATTTTGGATTTTGTTTCGTTTCAATCCACGCACCCGCGTGGGGTGCGACATTATTTATTATCTTTATTTCCAACTAATCAATCCGTTTCAATCCACGCACCCGCGTGGGGTGCGACTTCGAGAATTGAAAAGAAACAATTCAAAATTTTCGTTTCAATCCACGCACCCGCGTGGGGTGCGACCATATTTCACCAATTTTTAACAAATGATTTTTTTGGTTTCAATCCACGCACCCGCGTGGGGTGCGACTTTAAAACTCTTGAGCAAATTCTTGCTGAGCGCGGTTTCAATCCACGCACCCGCGTGGGGTGCGACCTGATCACGTTGACGAAACTTATAGTGCCCAGCTTGTTTCAATCCACGCACCCGCGTGGGGTGCGACATAAAAACGAAATGAATGAACGAATCAAAAAATTGTTTCAATCCACGCACCCGCGTGGGGTGCGACCGTTCACTTCGTGCAAGAGCCCGCGATTTAGTTCAGTTTCAATCCACGCACCCGCGTGGGGTGCGACCTTCCCAAGTCAAATTTACTCCAATCATTTTATGTTTCAATCCACGCACCCGCGTGGGGTGCGACGTCAAATGAGCTGCCCCGATATTTCAAGTATTTATGTTTCAATCCACGCACCCGCGTGGGGTGCGACACCATCAATGTTGGATCAAGTGTGGTTTACTCCGAGTTTCAATCCACGCACCCGCGTGGGGTGCGACTCTTTTAGAGTCGCTCAAAATATTATTATCACAAGTTTCAATCCACGCACCCGCGTGGGGTGCGACAAACTAATTGGCTACTAATCACTAATAATATCACCGTTTCAATCCACGCACCCGCGTGGGGTGCGACAACAAATTAAGGAGAAACTCCAATGGGTAAACTTGTTTCAATCCACGCACCCGCGTGGGGTGCGACCTTTGATAACGCTTTTGGATTATCGTGCCGAAATGGTTTCAATCCACGCACCCGCGTGGGGTGCGACTTTTTTTCTTATGCTCTGGCGAGCCGTACAACTCGTTTCAATCCACGCACCCGCGTGGGGTGCGACGCTGCTACCCTTAGCCCGCCGCAAAGCATAAAATGTTTCAATCCACGCACCCGCGTGGGGTGCGACTCGATTAGGTGGACGTGCTCGTCTTCAAGAGGACGGTTTCAATCCACGCACCCGCGTGGGGTGCGACAAAGATAGTTGCAAACAGTTTTATATCTGACGCAGTTTCAATCCACGCACCCGCGTGGGGTGCGACCAAGGGGGGGGGCAACGCACAAACGTTAACTTACGCGTTTCAATCCACGCACCCGCGTGGGGTGCGACTTTATACATTGCAGGTAAGTCAATACCAGATGCAAGTTTCAATCCACGCACCCGCGTGGGGTGCGACCAACGATTGCAAGAGATGGTGAGATATTTATTCATAGTTTCAATCCACGCACCCGCGTGGGGTGCGACCGTTGTTATCGTGTCGCAATCCTAAGCAATAATAAGTTTCAATCCACGCACCCGCGTGGGGTGCGACTTTTTTATTTTTGTTTTTTCTCATGCATCAAAAATGTTTCAATCCACGCACCCGCGTGGGGTGCGACGCGCCGCGTCTGCCGTTGCCCTCAAGCTTGCAACCGTTTCAATCCACGCACCCGCGTGGGGTGCGACCAACAACAATGTTCGCCGGCGATCACGAACGAATAGTTTCAATCCACGCACCCGCGTGGGGTGCGACTATTACGATGAGACATTTTTTTTCCAGAGCTTGAGTTTCAATCCACGCACCCGCGTGGGGTGCGACGGGATTGGGTCGATCCCTTAAAAGATGCAAACGCGTTTCAATCCACGCACCCGCGTGGGGTGCGACTTTTTCTAAGCTGCACATTTCACCACGATTTTTTGTTTCAATCCACGCACCCGCGTGGGGTGCGACTATATTATGAGTTGATTTGATTTTTGATGCATGAGTTTCAATCCACGCACCCGCGTGGGGTGCGACCTCGGTTACAATCATAATAATTGCATCGGGTGCGTTGTTTCAATCCACGCACCCGCGTGGGGTGCGACATTTTAAACGATTATCAATAAGTGAGTCGTTATAGTTTCAATCCACGCACCCGCGTGGGGTGCGACTTAACCATAGCCGTAATACTCATCGCGTATAGCCGTTTCAATCCACGCACCCGCGTGGGGTGCGACTCGATTAGGTGGACGTGCTCGTCTTCAAGAGGACGGTTTCAATCCACGCACCCGCGTGGGGTGCGACTTATGTCCAGGTTACTCAACTCAATGGACAACAATGTTTCAATCCACGCACCCGCGTGGGGTGCGACATGCTTTTAGATACGTTAATATTGACAATTTGTCGTTTCAATCCACGCACCCGCGTGGGGTGCGACCTTTCTTGATTTTTTCCACCGGCGAATCCAACCGGGTTTCAATCCACGCACCCGCGTGGGGTGCGACGATAGCGTGTTAACCGTTTATGAGCATATGATAGTTTCAATCCACGCACCCGCGTGGGGTGCGACGATGGTTGATGGTTGTAATGATTTTTGTTCCATAAGTTTCAATCCACGCACCCGCGTGGGGTGCGACAAAAAATCGTAATGAAAAGTACAAGATAAAAACGTTTCAATCCACGCACCCGCGTGGGGTGCGACTGATATCCAGCTCATATATTATTGTATGTAGTTTAGTTTCAATCCACGCACCCGCGTGGGGTGCGACCATAGATCAGATATGTTAATAACACGCGATAACTTAGTTTCAATCCACGCACCCGCGTGGGGTGCGACCGTTTACTTCGATTATTTAATAGTCTGCAATATTGTTTCAATCCACGCACCCGCGTGGGGTGCGACCTTAGCCGCTCTATTGCGCTCGTCAATGGTGTAACCGTTTCAATCCACGCACCCGCGTGGGGTGCGACGGTAACTCACGATTTTCATTATTCTCTCAATTAAGTTTCAATCCACGCACCCGCGTGGGGTGCGACTCCATTATTTTAAGTTATTGTATTAAAATAACTTATCTCCAAGATTATGCTAAGCTAAATTTTAAATACATTAATGTCATACTAAAAAGTTCGATTGTTTGATTTTTCCAAAATTTCAAAGAGCTAAACTCACAGTTTTTCGGTGTATGCTTTGGTTAGCGTTATATAATTAATGAGTCGTTAGTACTAAAATTTTTTTCTTTTCCGTATCGTTCAAGTCGTCTTTGCCAGTTTGAACCTAAATAATAAAACCTAAAGCTGTCTTCTTCTTTTTTATATATTGAAAGCAATTGGTCCTTTAATATTTCCCAATCGGCTGGTTCAACTTGGCATTCAAACACAGAGTTTTGTGCACGCATTCCGAAATTCAAACAGGCTTCAGCAACTTTGCGTAGTCGTTTTCTGCCGCTTGCGGATTTTGTTGATACATCATAGCTTACAATAACCATCATATCTTTCTCACTTCAAATAAAATGGTGGATATTCCGAGATGTCACCGCGAATATATCTTGCAAGCAATTGTGCTTGGATATGAGGCAATAATCCTATTGTCATTTTTTCTCCAAGAAATGGATGAGTGATCTCTTCCTGTTTTCGTTTTTGATATGCAGTTAGCAATTCTTTTCTTGCACTATCGGACATTCTCACTTCACCTGATTCCCTTATTTCGAAATCTTTTTTTGACACTTGTTTCAAATTTATAAGATTCAACATTATTCTGTCACCAAGATAGGCACGGAATTCCTCCATAACATCGAGTGCAAGACTCGGTCTGCCCGGTCTTAACTTGTGAAGAAAACCAACTTGTGGATCGAGTCCGACAGTTTCAAGAGCGGAACGAACATCATTGACAAGAATTGCATAAAGAAATGATAGCAGGGCATTTGCTGGATCAAGCGGCGGGCGTTTAGATCTTTGTGTAAATAAAAAATCATTTTGCTGTGCCGTTATCAAATTAGATAAAACACTAAAATATAACGTTGCACATTCACCTTCATATCCTCTAAGCTCATCAAGACTTCTAACCTGTTGAATGTTAGTTAATCTCCTTCCCATTGCTGCAGCGGATGAAACTATCGCCTCAAGATTTGGAGAATTAGGGTGATTTCGTTGATGTCGAAGCAGCATACTTCTGTAATTCGAAACCTTAGCTGCAATAATCGGTTTTGCGATTTCTAATGATCTCATTTCATCGTCTGAAATAGAGTATTGAGCTTTTCTTAACAAAACATTTCCATGCTGTGCACCTTGAACACGAGCAAGAAATTTTCCAGTTTCTGATAAGTAACTTATACCAACATTATTTTCTGCACAAAAAGCCATGAGCTGCGGTGTGAGTGCTTTGAATCCGAAGCACACAATATTCTCGATTGAATGGACTGGTGCTTGAAAAGCTTTCTTTGAGGTTCCTTCTTCATCTGTTAACTCAACAACAAAAGTTTCACGCTCCTTCCGCACAAAAGCTTTATCCGAAGTAATATAAAGTGTGTTAAGATGTTTTTTCATGGTGTATATAACTCAGAAAGATAATTTTTCAATTTTTTCTTATTCATTGCTTTAGGCTTGCATATGTCAATTAGAGAGCAATTCCGGCATTTTGCATCATATTCTGCAGAGGGGACAGTCTGGCTTGAGACTATTTCTCTTACTTTGGAAATGACATCCTCAGTCTGCCTTCGCAGCGCACTATCGATTTCAATAAGTGAACGTCTTCGTATCTTGCCATAGAAAAAAGCACCTTTTGAAATAGGTTTATTCAACATTTCTTCAAGGCAGAGAACTTGTGCACATAGTTGTACTTTATCACTGATATCTTCTTTAGGTTTGCCTGACTTGAATTCAACGGGTAATATTTCCTGACCGTTTTTTGTTTCCCGGAATTCAACAACATCACATTTACCTGTGATCCCTAATCGACAGGAATGAATTCTTAATCCGCGAACGGTTTTAATATCGCCTCTGGTTTCGTAAGTATCGGAATCAACTTTTTGGTGAAGAATTTTTCCGCGTGTTGTAAATAGATTTTCATTCCAAACATCATCCACATGAATCAGTCCGCACTGCCTCGGACAATAAACGTAATGCTGCAATGCGCTGATCATTATGAAATCTTCTTCGGTGTACATTGATTTATTTCTTTTTCCCTTTTCTTCTTTTTTTAGCAGGTACAATTTCTTTTAATTTTTTCAGTGCTTCTTCAAAATGTTTTTCAGCTTGTGTTGGCTCCTCCAAAATTCGTTTATGGAATTTCTCATATTCTGCCCCGGCTTTTGCAATAGCAATTTCGTGGCTTATCGTTCCGGCTTGTTGAAGGATATTATGTTCGGTGAGCTTGAGGAAATCATCGAGCTTAAATATCCATTCTTTCATATACATTGGTTTTCGGTTAATCGCCTGAAGCTCTGCAAACTCTAAGTAGGCGGTTACAATTCTGTTTAGTGTACCCAGTTCTTTTTCACTTAGATAATTTTTTGCAACTATAACATCGGTCTTTTTGGGGGATTTGCCAGTCCAGCTTGTAAAACCCATAGCAGGAAGGGAAGCATCAGCTCGCTTAGCAATTATTTCTGCTGCTGTATATCCGTGCGCTGCCCAATGCATTTTTTTCTGAACAGTGGCAAAGAACTTTTGCGATATTTCAGTGTTGGGATCGTAATCTATGCTTGTGGCGTAGATATCAAGAACTTTTTTCCAAAATACTTTTTCTGAAGAACGTATATCTCTAATGCGGGCAAGCAGTTCTTCGAAGTAAGTTCCACCGCCTCGCTGCTTAAGCCGCTCATCATCAAGTGCAAAGCCCTTTACAAGATATTCTTTCAATCGTTCCGTTGCCCAGATTCGGAATTGAGTACCGCGGTGGGATTTCACCCGGTACCCGACTGCAATTATAGCGTCGAGGTTATAAAACTCGATATTGCGTTTCACTTCACGCTTTCCCTCTTTTTGAACTGTCAAGTATTCCTTGACAGTTGACTTCGGGCTTAATTCTCCTTCTTCAAAAATATTTTGAAAGTGAAGACTGATATTTTGTTTTGTTGTTTGAAACAATTCAGCCAATTGTATCTGCGTAAGCCAGACTGTTTCACCTTCAAGCCGGACCTCAATCCGGCTTTTCTGGTCTTCTGTTGTGTAGAGGATTATTTGAGAGTTATAAGGATCGCTCATATATTGTTATCCGTTAGTTGATTAAATTATTTTCACAGAAACCAATTTAACTTGCCTTGTTTTTCTTGTGCACATGCCTCGGACAATAAACGTAATGCTGCAATGCGCTGATCATTATGAAATCTTCTTCGGTGTACATTGATTATTTCTTACCTTTATCAATTTGTCGAATTTTCTTTTCCGATAGAGCTTTATAATTTTTGCTTGTTACAACTTTCCTGCCGGATTTTTTCTCGAGATCTTTTCTTGCATTTCCGGCGACACCGCCACCTTCTTTAGCAGCATCTTTATTTTCAGGAAAACCTTGTGCATCCCTGTTCCGTGCGATTTCAGTGGTAGCAGCTTCACCAAGCATATTAAATATCAATTCCAAATCGGTCATATGATCACGAAGATTTTCCTGAGGTTTTGCTAACCCTTTATAAGATTTGTATTCCGATGGTGTTAAACCAAATGTTGCCTTGCTTATTTCTGCAGTGAGAATAGCATATTCCAATCCCTCTTTGACGCCGCGCTTTTTCCATTCGTTGGTAAGCTCATCACGAACTGCAATACCGCGAACACGTTTTTCGATCCACTCATTGCTGTAACCTTTTGCTTTGTAGATTTCTCTCATCCGTTGTTGAGCAAGTTCTGGATTCTCGATTTCCTGTAATCTTTCTTGGCCTACTTTTGCTAACCAGAGCTTAAAGGGTTCTGCTTTGGGAGAAGGGATAGATTGGATTAATCTGAACAATTGATTTACATCTGCAACATCGGTTAGACGCATTTTCCCATCGGCTGCACGCATTTTCAAAGCGTTACAATTTGTAACGCTTTCATTTCCTTCTTCTTTTAATCGTTTTTTTAGGACACGCCAGTAAACTTGGGGATTTGGACTATCTGTTAATGCCGCGATTATGTCCACTATTGCGAAGTACCACTTTTGCTCTTTTTCGTTCCACTCAGAACGAATTTGCTTTTTTTCAAAGAGTTTAATATTTAACATTTTACCTCCAAGTCAAAAATTATAATTAATCATTTCAAGGGGGGTGACAAATTGTCCCCACCCTTTGGCAAGTACTTCATCTCGCTTCCGCATCTTTTTGATATAGTCAGTTGCATTTGTAGTGTCTGTTAGCGCTTCAACAACGTCAGCAACTGAGAAATACCATTTCTGTTCTTCCTCATTCCAAACTGAGCGGATTTTTTTGCTTTCAAAGAGTTTTATGTTGGGCATAATAATTCCTTTCTAATGTTATGAAATCATTCTATATCAACAACCTTGAAAGTTTCCGGAAAGGTTCTTCCATCGAGATATAGTTCGTAATCAAAATACTCGCGAGCAACACTATCGATCAATTTTTTATGCGATACTCTTTCAAAAAGTTCGTGAGCTGGTTTGTTGCCGAGTGCGCCGTTGTGTTTAAATGCAATAAGTTTTCTTGTATTCATTTCACCGCGAGCGGCAGAGCGGTCATGCTCAAACATTTTTTGCATAGCATCGAAGAATAAATTCAAATCTTCTTCATTGAAACCAGTTTGATTTGCGAGATGAGCAGATATAAATCCATGGCAGCGGTATAAACCATAAGGCACGGTGTATTTGCGTCCCATTTCAGATCCACCTTTAGCAGCCCTCTCTTCAGTAGCTTTTGCAACTCTTGTGATGCTATGTTCAAGAGCAACAATCGGATGAACAGAACGTGCAAATGTCATCTGAATTGGACCTCTAACTTGTCCGCAATTAGGCGCTGATTTTAATGACATAACGGCGCCAAATGCTCTGACATCATAAAAATTCTTGCACATCTGAACTCTACCTTTTTCAGATTCCTCCTGATTCGGCTGTCTTGTTTTAACTCCTTTAATAGTATCATTAAAGAACTTTTCTAGTTTTTTATTCTCTGGTTTATTTTCCTTTATTGCTTCCTTAATAGATTTTAAGTCTGCGCCAGCATGTACTACAAAGAAGGATTTTTCGTCCTCACCTTCTTCTATCGCTGTTCCGTCTGGCAGTGAGTATGTCTGAATTAACTCTATAAGTTCAGTTGGAATTTCAATTCTAGTTCCTTCACCCAAGTCGATTTTTAGTTGTTTGAAAGCTTCAACATGTGCTCTTCCAAGAACGGATTTCTCTTTTATATAAATGTCAAAACCTTTTTCAAAAGCACCATTACTTAATTTTGTAAGCTGAACATAGTTCCTAATTTTTCTTTTAACACAAACATCAGTTACTAATCCGTGTCCTGTTTCTGCGTCAATACGCGGTAAATTACCAGCATCGGGGTCGCCATTTGGGTTGCCGTCTTTTACATCAAAGTAAAAAACAAAGTCATAACGATTTTTGATTGGTTCCATTTTATATCTCCTTAGAATTATTGTTTTCAAGTTGGTGTACTGTTTCATTTTTGTCTGACTTCTTTGTAAAGAAATCCTGGCGCTGGTGATAATAACCAAGCGCAAAATTAGCTTGTTCATTTAATGAGAGATTTGCAGGAAAACATTTTATGTCTGAAATAATTTCGGATAGAAGTTTTTCAAAATAAATTTTTCTCCCTACATTCAATTTTTTTATGTGTGAATTTTTTAGACTTAGTAATCGAGGATACACCGTTATTGGTGTGCTTGATGCAGCGCCGTAAAACCTATCCTTGATAGTTGCATTTATACCTGGATTGGCTTCTTCCTGAATCTTTTCAAGGACAGCAAACAGCCTTCCGACGAGGTAAGATGAAATTGTATTTGTTGGATCGAGGCCCATTGTTATCTCCTTTTGATTTGGTTTATGAATTTTATTAAATCTATTTAAGTAAGCTTTCAAAATTGCTGCTCGTGTTCTATTTACATTTTGTTCAGCCCGTATTCGTCTTATACATTGATATAGCAAAGAAGTAGGATATGGTGTACCGTCAATTATGCTTTCAATAACTGCCCCGGCAAGATTTGGTGGAACGTTTTTCATTTCATATCCGAGAGCTGTTGCAGATAAAATTTGGTATAGACTAAGATACTTTGCGTCCTTCACTCCGTGAACTATTTCAAAATCCTCAAAATGTTGTTTAATATTTTTACCAAATTCTTCTACCGAAGGGGCTTTCCAGAATCTTACCGAAATTCTTGCTGCATTTGGTGATAAACCCAAAACATAAAAATGGTTTGTTTTATCTATTGGTTTTTTGCCTGTAAAAATTGAGTTAATAAACGATTCAATTATCCTAACTCCTTTATCAGGATCATCAGCATCACTTTTCTGAAATGCTATAACCCATGGCAATATTAATTCGGGATCGTTTTCTTCGGACTTCTTTTCTGCCCAGAAGAGAATGGTGGTATCTGCCAATGAAATTTTATTTTTTGAATCTCTGCTAAGTAATAAGTTCAAAGCTGTTGTATAAGCAAATGAGGCACTCTGCGATATTGGTGAATTATAGTTCTGCTTTTTATTATAAGAATTAAAAGGAGGAAGATTGAATGATACTAGAGCTGCACCCTGTGTATTAGTACCTCGTACTCCTTTAATATTTGGATGAAGACGAGCAGCAACAGAGTTCGTTTCGCCGGTGATTAAACAAACATTCTTTCCCTCCTCTGATGATATTGGATTTACTCTTCCTCTAATATCATCACAAATAGAATTGTGCGGCTCACCATCGACTTTAAAGACAATAAATGGATTTTCTGTTAATAGTTGATTCCACAATTCTAAATAACCTGAATTAAGAATCTGATCAATAGGTTTTCTCTCTAGGAAACAGAGCAGATAACTTACATTGAAAAAATCATCGGTGCTTATTTCAGCCTTAATTCTATTAATGAAAAGATTAAAACGTTCTTCAATATCATTCCTATTTCTAGGATTTGCACCTAATGCATATTCAATATTATCCCACAGCAAATTGGCTGCTTTTCCTACAGTTCTTTTTACTGACTGTGGAAGAAGAAATTTTTTAGCACGCCGATTTCTTCCTTCACCCTCTCGGGTATCTTCAATCGCAATAAACTCCCCAGCTTTACTGATAATTATAACGTATGGGATTTCTTTCCACACCCAACCTTCCGTTGCTATTTGATTACTTGGGTCTGTAGATTTCCGTTGATAATAATCATAAAGAGCTTGTAGTATCATCTTCTTATCTCCTCACTTGTTATTGGCGGAAAATTTACGATGCCATTTTCAATTTTTGCTTTGAAGAACATCGGTTTAGGATCATTTAAATCGATAAAGTCCATATCATAGAGCATAAAACCAAGTTCACGAGTTTCATCAATTGTTATTGCCGGATTATTTTCAAAATCCTTTATCAATTTGAAGTTACAACTAAATTCACGCGTTCCAAGATAGGGTTGATTAAAACACTGCCCTTTAGATGCACGCCTTTCGAATATCGCAAGATATTTTCCTGGCGTCTCATC
>Ga0194111_10008665_pt1 | contig 11166 bp, 9 predicted proteins | sample TA2KigC300mmetaG_FD_146194 | JGI IMG/M metagenome (GOLD analysis project Ga0194111, IMG submission 146194) | Freshwater microbial communities from Lake Tanganyika, Tanzania - TA2015033 Kigoma Deep Cast 300m | ecosystem: Environmental > Aquatic > Freshwater > Lake | place: Tanzania: Lake... | reverse complement strand
CCGGCCTCGCAGGGCTGCTCGCCGGCGTGAGCCTGGGCGCGCTCTTCCTCAAGCGCGGCTACACCCTCGGCCGCTCCAGCCCCGCCACCCCCCTCAGCGGCCTCATCCTGCCGGGCGTCATGCTGGCCTTTCTTGGCCTTGCGGCCTTCGACGCGGCGTTCAGCGTGTCGTTCGGCAAGGGCGGCGCGCTCTTCTCCAGCGGGAAGGGGCCGGGCTCGATGCGCGCCGCGCTCCTCATCTCGCTCGCGGCCGGGCTGGGCATCGGCATCCTGGCCCAGCGGAGCCGCTTCTGCACGATGGGGGCGATTCGCGACGCAGTGCTCATCCGCGACTTCCACCTCCTGAGCGGCGTAGTCGCCCTCGTCGTCGCGGCCTTCGCCACCAACCTGGCCCTCGGACAGTTCAAGGCCGGCTTCTCTGCCATGCCCATCGCACACCCCAACCACCTGTGGAACTTCCTGGGCATGGCCCTGGCCGGCCTGGCCTTCGCCCTGGCCGGCGGCTGCCCGGGCCGCCAGCTCTTCCTGTCCGGCGAGGGCGACGGCGATGCCGCCGTCTTCGTCTGCGGCATGATCGTCGGCGCCGCCTTCGCCCACAACTTCTTCCTGGCCGGCGCGCCGGACCAGATCATTGACGGTCTGCTCAAGGTGGGCGGTGTGAGCCACTACGGCCGCATCGCCGTCGTCGCCGGCCTGGCCTTCTGCACCCTCCTCGGCCTCACGGCTCGGCGGAGAGCATGAGGAATAATTCAAAAAACAAGATTTGACACCCACCACCGCTTTGGAGAATGAACCCATGGCCGACAAGACGGTTGATGCCCGCGGCCTGTCGTGCCCGGAGCCCGTGCTCCTGGCCAAGCAGGCCATCGAATCCATCGCCAGCGGCACGGTCGAGGTGCTGGTCGAGACGACGACCTCACGGGACAACGTGACGCGGATGGCGAGACACCTCGGCTGCTCCGTGGCCGCCGAGGAAGTGGGCGGCGAGTTCCGCCTGACGATCAAAAAGGGCTGACCATGCCTCGTGGCATTGTCCTCTTCCACACGATCCACGACCTTTTCCGCCTCGAGGCGGAGCTGGGGAAGCTCGGCGTGGCTACGAGGGCGATCCCGACCCCGCGCGAGCTGAGTTCCGACTGCGGCAGCGCCCTGGCCTTCGACCCCGCGCACCTCGATGCCGTGCGCGGCGCCATCGCGGCGCTGAAGATCGAGACCGAAGGTATCACCCAGATTGATCATTGAAAGGAGCTTGCAATGCGCCCCCTGATGGGCACGTGTGTGGTTGCGGCCGTGGCGTTCTCGCTCTCCGCCTGCCTGCCCGGCGTGCGCCGCGGCGGCGACGCCTGCTGCCCCGGCGGCGTGTGCCCTCTGCCCACGACCCGGCCCGCAACGGCCAAGCCCGTGGTCGTGGACCACGAGAAGCGCGAGTTGCGCCTGCCCGGCGTCGTGCAGAAGACCGACGCGCCGCGGATGAACGACTTCGGCTCCCACTTCTCCGCCCTCCTCGGCTGCAAGGGCGGCAAGGTGGACGAGCATTTCGTCTTCCTCGTGGATGCCTGGACGCCCGAGGTCTACGCCGGCCTGCTCGAGCTGGGCGCGCGCCCCCGCGCGACCTTCGGCTCCGGCGGCGCCGTGGACCACGCCGGCGGCAAGCTCGCGCTCATTGACAAGGGCTACATGGAAGGCGACGCCCTTCTCATCTGGATCGAATGGCAGACGCCAGAGGGCACGAGGCGCCGGGCCTACCAGGATTTCTTCATCGAGAAGACGGTGGTGGACGGCAAGGAGGCGATCAAGCCCTGGACGCCGCACTTCATCCTCCACGGCAGCGGCGTGCTCAACGACACCCGCACCGGCTGCATCGCCTGCACCCACGACTGCCCCGGCGGCATCATCGCCAACAACCAGTTCCCGCTCAAGCAGCCCATCCCGACGCTCAAGGCCAACTGGGAGCTGTTGCCCGCGCCGGGCACCCGCGTGACCGTGGTCATCCGCCCCGTGCCCTCGGCCCCGCCGAGGACGCACGGGGCGTTGCCCGAGGCCTCGCCGCCCCCGAAGGCCGAAGCCGCGAAGTGAGTTGTTGCCGGAGCGCTTCGGCGGAAGCATCCCCTCCTACCCCTCTCCCTTTCAGGGAGAGGGCGCCTCGTCCGCGAGGCGGGTGAGGGTGAGGCTGTGACGAAGGGTGCACCCTCCCCCTTCCCCCTCCCTCCGAGAGGGAGGGGGACAGAGTGTGTGTCTCATTGGAAGGAGCTGTGCATGCAACACTGGTTCGCACGCACCGTGTCGCTCGGCGTCGCACTCGGCGCGCTCGCTCGCGCAGACGATGCGCCACCAACCCACGTCGAGGGTAAGAGCATCGAGGTGGCCGCGGCCGCGAAGGGCGCGCGGGTCGCCGGCCTCAGCCTGGCTCCCGGCGGCAATCTGCTGGTCTGCGACGCCGCGAACAAGGCCGTGCTCGTCCTCAGCCCCAACGGCGAGCTTGTGGCCCACTGGGCCATGCCTTTCGCGCCGCAATCGGTGTGCGCCCACGATGCCGACACGCTCTATGTGGGCGGCCAAGGCCAGGTCGCGCGCCTCGACAAGTCGGGCAAGGTGGTGAAGACGGTCGAGGTCGTCCCCGGGGAGGCCAAGGCGGGCGGCATCGCTGCCATCGCCACCAGCGGCGGCGACGTCTTCCTCGCCACCCATGTCGGCTTCAGCTTCTCGGTGATTCGCTACACCCTCGACCTGGCTGAGCCGACGCTCATCGTGCAGCGCCTGCGCGGCTGCTGCGGCCAGATGCACGTCGCGGCCAGGGACGGCGTGCTCTACGCAGCCGAGAACGCCCGCCACCGCATCGTCCGCTTCGACCGCGAGGGCAAGGAGCTGGGCGCCTGGGGCGAGGCCAGCCGCACCCAGGTCCAGGGGTTCGGCGGCTGCTGCAACCCGATGAACCTCTGCTTCGGCTCCGAGGGCGAACTCTACACGTCCGAGAGCGAGGGCCGCGTGAAGCGCTACACGCCCGACGGCAAGTTCCTCAGCCTTGTCGGCCTGCCCAAGCTCGGCGGCGGGTGCCTGAACGTCTCGGTCGCCGTCAGCAGCGACGCCAGCCGCGTCTTCGTCCTCGACACCACAGCCGGAGCCATCTGTGTCCTTGCGAAGAAGTAGCCTCGCCGCCCTCCTCGCGTTCCTTGCTGGGTGCGCTGGTTCCGCCTCTGGGCGCCCGTTGCGGCTTGTCGTGATGGACCCCCTGGCGGCGCCGCTCGCCTGCAAGTGCGTCGAGGGCTTCGCCCAGCGCGACTACGCGAAGCTAGCTGCCTTCCTCTCGGCTCGTTTGGGCCGGCAGGTGGAGGTGGCGTTCGCTGAGAGCTTGGCCAAGGCTCCGGCCGCTCCCGACCTGATCATCGGCAAGTGGTCGGTCGTGGCCCACGATGCGGCGGCGGCGAAGACCCCCGTCCGTGCCATCGCGCGGCTCACCGACAAGGCGGGGAGCGCGGACTTCCGCGGCCTGTTCGTCGTCCGCGCCGACGACCCCGCGAAGGGCATCGCGGACATGAAGGGGCGCTCGATCCTCTTCGGGCCGCCCGAGGCCGCCGAGAAGCACTCCGCCGCCTTCGCCGCACTCGACGAGCGCGGCCTCCCGCTGCCCAAGCCCGTCGCCACCCGCCCCTCCTGCACCACGTCCGCTGCCGAGGTCGCCGACAAGCAGGCCGACGCCGCGGTCATCTCCAGCTACGCCCTCGCCCTGCTTGAGGGGTGTGGGAGCATTGACAAGGGCGCGCTCCGCGTGGTCGGCGCAACCCGCCCGCTCCCCTTCATCGCCGCCTTCGCCACCGCGGGTGTTGACCCGACAGACGGGCGCCGGATCGCCGAGGCCCTCCTTGCCATGGGGTCCGACCCCGCCCTACTGGCTGCGATGGAGTCGCGCGACGGCTTCGTGCCGCCTCCTGCGCCCGAGGCGGGCTGGCCCGACTGGCGCGGCCCCCGCCGCGACGGCTCCAGCCCCTCCCTCCCCCCCGCTCTCCCTGCCAAGAGCCAAGTGCTGTGGCTGCAACCACTTACGGGCCTCAGCCCGGCCGGCGTCGCCGCCACCAACCGCCACTTGCTCGTGGCCGACAAGAGCGGCGACGGCGGGGAGGACATCTTCCGCTGCTTCGACGCCGCCACAGGAGTGCCGCTCTGGACCCTCGCTTATCCCGCCCCCGGCGAGATGGATTTCACGAGCGCGCCCCGCGCCCAGCCGGTCATCGCCGATGGCCTCGCCTACCTCCTCGGCGCTTTCGGACACCTTCATTGCGTGAAGCTTGCCGCTGGGCAGGTGGTCTGGACCCGCCACCTCGCGGACGATTTCGCTGCCAAACGGCCCACCTGGGGTTATGCTTCGACGCCCCTGGTCGTGAGAGACATGCTGATCGTCAATCCAGGAGCGCGTAGCGCTTCACTCGTCGCACTCAACCGCTTCACTGGCAAGGAGATATGGCGCAGCCCCGGCCGCCGCGCCGCATACGCCAGCTTCATCCTCGCCACCCTCGGCGGGGTCCGCCAGATCGTCGGCTACGACGCCACGACCCTCGGCGGCTGGGACCCTGCAACTGGCCGCCGCCTGTGGGAGCTAACTCCTGATCTGACAGGCGATTACAACGTACCCACGCCCATCGCCCTCGGTGGCAAGCTGCTCGTTGCCACCGAGAACAACGGCACCCGCCTCTACGCCTTCGGCCCGGACGGCCGCATCCGCCCCCAGCCCGTCGCCGCCAACGCCGACCTTGAGCCGGACGCCGCGACGCCCGTCGCCACCGAGGGGCTGGTCTTCGGCTGCTCGGGCCAGCTCGCGTGCCTCGACGCCGCAAGCCTCAAGACGCTCTGGAAGGCCGAGGACCGTGTGGCTTACGACGATCACGTGTCGCTCATCGCCGGCAGCGGCCGCGTCCTCATCGCCACCGCCCGCGGTGAGCTGCTCCTCCTCCGCGCCAGCCGCGAGCGGCACGAGGTCATCTCCCGCCTGAAGCTCTTCGACAGCGCCGACACCTGGTCCCACCCCGCCCTTATCGGCGGTCGCCTCTACATTCGGACGCAGTCGGCCGTCGCCTGTATCCTCCTTCCCGCATCGGGCCTTGCGCGCGACCCATCGCATGCCTATCATTGAGGGCCACGGGATCGGGCCGCCGTTCGCTGTTCCCTGACGGGAGAGGCTATGATAGCAAGGCCATTGAGGGTCCTCGGCGCCGTGCGGGTCTGCCTGCTTGTGGCGTCCCTCGCATGGGGCGCCGAGGATATCCTGATCGCCGACTTCGAGGGGAAGGACTACGGGAACTGGAAGGCCGAGGGTGAGGCATTCGGCCCAGGCCCAGCCCGCGGCACCCTGCCCCGTCAGATGCACGTGGATGGCTTCCTCGGCAAGGGGTTGGTGAACAGCTACTACAAGGGCGATGGCACGACTGGCACCCTTACCTCGCCTCCCTTCAAGATTCAGCGCAAGTTCGTCTGCTTCCTCATTGGAGGAGGCGGCTATAAGGACGAGACCTACGTTGCCCTGCTAGTGGACGGCAAGGCGGTCCGCACGGCCACGGGGCCAAACGTCCAGCCCGGCGGCTCCGAACGCCTCGCCTGGCACTCCTGGGACGTGAGCGACCTGGCCGGCAAGGAGGCCGTGTTCCAGATTGTGGACAAGCGGACCGGCGGATGGGGACACATCAACGTGGACCACATCCTCCAAAGCGACAAGAAGCGCGAGGAGAAGCCTGCCATGCGGGAAATCGCCATCGAGAAACGCTACCTCCACCTCCCCGTGAAGAACGGCGCCGCGAAGCAACGGATGAAGGTGTCGGTTGGGGAGAAGACTGTGGACGAGTTCGACATCGAGCTGGCCGAGGGCGCGCCCGACTTCTGGGTGTTCCTCGACATGGCCCCCTACAAGGGCCAGAAGGCCAGGATTGACGTCGGCCGCCTGCCCGAGGAGTCGAAGGCCCTCGACGCCATCGTCCAGGCCGACGACGTGCCCGACGCCGCGAACCTCTACAAGGAGAAGCACCGCCCGCAGTTCCACTTCTCCTCCCGCCGCGGCTGGAACAACGATCCCAACGGCCTGGTCTTCCACAAGGGCGAATACCACCTCTACTACCAGCACAACCCCTACGGCTGGAGCTGGGGCAACATGCACTGGGGCCACGCAGTGAGCAAGGACCTCGTGCGCTGGACCGAGCTGCCCATCGCCATCTACCCCTTCCGCTACGGCGACTGGGTGTTCAGCGGCAGCGCCGTGGTGGACAAGGCGAACACGGGCGGCTGGAAGAAGGGCGACGAGGACGTGCTCGTGGCCGCCTACACCAGCACCGGCCGCGGCGAGGCCATCGCCTACTCCCTCGACCGCGGCCGCACGTTCACGGACTATGAGGGCAACCCCGTCGTCAAGCACGCGGGCCGCGACCCCAAGCTCATCTGGTACGGAGGAAGGGATGGATGGATGAATGGAGGAATGGATGGGAAGAAGGAGAAGAAGCCCATTCATCCATCCATCCAATCATCCACCCATCCAGCTCCCTCCGGCCACTGGGTCATGGCCGTCTACGACGAGTTCCAGGGGAAGCGCTGGATCGCCTTCCATACCTCGCCGAACCTGAAGGACTGGACCTTCCAGAGCCGGGCCGAGGGATACTACGAGTGCCCCGAGATCTTCGAGCTGCCCGTGGATGGCGACAAGGCGAAGACCAGGTGGATCGTGTATGCCGCCGACGGGGCTTACGCCGTCGGCTCATTCGACGGCAAGGCGTTCACGCCCGACCATCAGGGCAAGCATCGCTTCAACTGGGGCAACTGCTTCTACGCCTCGCAGACCTTCAGCGACATCCCGCCCGAGGACGGCCGCCGCATCCAGATCGCCTGGGGCCGCATCGACCACAAGGACATGCCCTTCAACCAGATGATGAACTTCCCCGTCGTCCTCACACTGCGGGCGACCGAGGAAGGCGTCCGCATGTTCGCCGAGCCGGTCCGCGAGATCGAGCTGCTTCACGCTAAGAAGCACGCCTGGTCGGGCCTGACGCTGAAGGAGGGCGACAACCCGCTCAAGGGCATCGAGGGCGACCTGTTCCACATCGTCGCGGAGATCGAGCCTGGCGACGCGGCGCAGGCCGGCTTCACCATTCGCGGCACGCCCGTGGCCTACGACGCGAAGGCCCAGCAGCTCGACGCCAAGGGCTGCAAGGCGCCGCTCAAGCCCGAGGGCGGGAAGATTCGCCTGGAGATTCTGGTTGACCGCACATCGGTCGAGGTCTTCGCCAACGCGGGCCGCATCTACATGCCCGTGGGCGCCATCCCGCCCGACGACAATCGCTCGCTCGAGGCATTCGCCAAGGGCGGCACAGCGAAGCTCCTCTCCCTCGAAGTCCACGAGTTGCGTTCCGCGTGGTGACTGCCGATGAATGACCGCTCGACAGCATTCCGTGAGCTCAAGCAAGACGCCGATATCCCCGTCCTCATCCTCGGCGGGGGCGTGAACGGGGCGGGCCTGTTCCGCGAACTGGCACTCCAGGGCGTCGAGTGCCTGCTGGTGGACAAGGCGGACTACGTGGCGGGCGCAAGCTCGAAGGCGTCGAGAATGATCCACGGCGGCCTCCGTTACCTGGAGAGCCGCGAGTTCAAGCTCGTCCGCGAATCGCTCGTCGAGCGCAACCGCCTGCTCGACAACGCGCCGCACTACGTGGCGCCGCAGAAGACCACGATACCGCTCTTCTCCTGGCTCGGCGGGGCCTGGCGCTCGGCGCTCATCTTCCTCGGCTTCGACGCCCGGCCAGGCGGGCGTGGCGCGCTCCTGGTCAAGCTCGGCCTCTCCTTCTACGACTTCGTGACCCGCAAGCGCCGCCGCACGCCGCGCCACTTCCTCACGGGCAGGGCGAAGTCCCTCCGCGAGCTGCCCGGCCTCAACCCCCGCATCAAGGCGACGGCGACCTATTGGGACGCGCAGATTTCCGAGGCCGAGCGCCTGTGCATCGAAATGCTCCAGGACGCCTGCGCGGCCAACCCAGCCTGCCGCGCGCTCAACTACGTCCGGCCGGAACTCGTGGCCCGCCGCTCCGCGGCGGCCACCCGCGTCGGAGACGCGGACCACGAGGTCGGAGCGGTCATGCTGACCGACGAGACCACGGGCCAGACCGCCTGCGTGCGGCCCCGCATCGTGGTGAACGCCACGGGCGCCTGGGTGGACATGGCCAACGCCGCGCTCGGGTTGACCACGCACTTCATGGGCGGCACGAAAGGCTCGCACCTGGTCGTGGACAACAGCGAACTCCTCGCCGCCCTGGGCGGCCGCATGGTCTACTACGAGCACTCGGACGGCCGCATCTGCATCGCCATCCCCTTCTGCGGCAAGGTGCTCATGGGCTCGACCGACATCCGCGTGGACGACCCCGACGCGGCGCGGTGCGACGAGGGCGAGGTTTCGTACATGCTGGCGACGCTAAGAGGCGTCTTCCCCGGCATCGAGGTCCACCGCGAGCAGATCGCCTACGCCTTCTGCGGCGTGCGGCCCCTGCCCGCGAGCGGCAAGGGGGTCACGGCCATCATCAGCCGCGGCCACAGCATCCACGTCCTCGAGCCTGAGAGCGACCGCCCCTTCCCCATCTTCTGCCTCATCGGCGGCAAGTGGACCACCTTCCGCGCCTTCGCCGAACAGGTCGCCGACAAGCTCCTGCCCCGCCTCGGCGCGCAGCGCCGCTGCTCGACCGCCGAACTCCCAATCGGCGGCGGACGGGACTTCCCGAAGGGCGATGAGCAACGGTCCCAGTGGATCGAGCGCGTCGCGGCGGAGTCAGGCCTCCCCCGCGAGCGGGTGGGCACCCTCCTCGACCGCTACGGCACGGCGGCCGAGGCATTCGCGGCCGGCGACGGGTCCCCTCTGAGGAGCCTGCCCGACTACACGGTGGGCGAGGTCGAGCGGCTTGCCGCGGCCGAGCAGGTCGTGCACCTGGCCGACCTCCTCTGCCGCCGCAGCACCATTGCCATACGCGGCCTGGCCACGCCCCCAGTGGTGGCGGAACTGGCCGAGGTAGTCGGCACCGCCCTCGGCTGGGACCCCTCCCGCCGCGAGGCCGAGGCCGCCCAGGCCCTGGCCGAAGTGGCTCTGCCCGGCGCCTGAGTGCCAGGCGCAGATTTGCAAACAACAGCCGCTTCAGGGTTCTTTGTGGGTAGCCCCCAGGGGTTGTGGTGACTGAGGTTACGTCGCCGGAACTGGGTGAAGGTCGAGGCCGCCGCAGTGGAAGTAGATGGCCGTCTTGTAGTGTTCGCGGTTGCGGAAGCCGCAGGCCATCTTCTTGATGGTCTCGATCTTGCTGTTGATGCCCTCGACGCAGGCGTTGGTGATCCGATGGCGCAGCGCTCGGAGAACGCCACCCACGTAGTGCTTGAGCGTCCGGGCCGCCTTCACGACCGGCGCTAGGCGCGAACGCATCGCCCGCCCATACCAGCGGGCGAAGAAGTTCCGCGCCTCCTCCTCCGACCCACACGCCCAGAGCTGCCGGAGGTTCTCCTTGATCGCCCAGGCGCGGCTCACCTTCAGGTCCTTCCGCCGCAGGGCATCGAAGTCGGGCCGACGCCACTCGGGGATGTTCTCGGGGTTCCAAAGCCACAGGTACCGGGTGCCCTTGAGCGTCCCGCCCCCCGGCTCCACAGCTCTTTGTGCTCCCGACGCCGCACGTCGTCCACCGCCTTCGAGACGTGCCGCATCACGTGGAACCGGTCGAACACGATCTTCTCCTCCCTGCCCCCCGCTGCCGAGCCATCGGGCGGCAGGCTGCGGGGCGGAGGGCCCTTTCCCCGCTCTCTCCGTCCCTTCCCATTGGGGGGCCAGGCGTTCCGCCCTCAGCCCCCCAAACCCCTTCCCGTCCACAAGCCTGGGGTTTCCCACCGGCCCTCTCCTCGCTCCGAAATCGCAAGCCCCGACGGGGCGGCGGCGGCCCCGACGACGCGCCAGAATAGCAAGCCCGGGGTGCTCTCTCGCGTCAGCGTTTCAGCCCCCGAAACGGGGCGGTCGGGCGGGCGGGCAGGGCGGGCGGGATGTTTTGTTTGTTCGGTAATTTACACCTGGAACGCGTATCACTTGGAGGGCTTCCTCACGGGCCTTCTTGTGGAAGGCGGGTGCGGCTTGGTCGAAGGCGCGGCGGGGAGTCCTCCTTTGCGGAGCGATTTCGCGCGCGGCTTGCCCGCGGGCCGCTTGCGTCTCGCCGGGCGCCTCGCTCCGGGAGCGTTTCTCAGACCGCAGTTGCCGAGCGGACCGCGCTCGAGTTCGAAGTGACAGCGCTTGAAGACCGCGAGGACGGGCTGTACAGTCCTTCCGCCGAGCGCCCACCAGAGGCGGCAGACTTGGTTGTAGGCGCTCTGGGCATACCCCCCCTGGTCTGCCGATAGGAGGGAAAGCGCTCGGTCGTAGAAGCTAGCTGCTTTGCGACGTTCACCAAGCAGGAGGGACGCTTCCCCTTCACTCAGGAACACCCAGGCTGGCTCTTCCTGGCTCACGTCGAGTTCGCCGCATTGCGTCAGGACCGCCTTGGCAAGGCGACGTGCATCTCCACGGTTGCCTATCAGGAAGGCCAGGGTAGCGGCGTTGATCCCGGGGTAGTAATACTGCCTTATGTCGAATGCTTCCTTGTAGATGCCGTATGCGGTCTTGTAGTGCTGGTAGCCAGGGCTATCCTTCATCCGGCCCAGCGGGACCGGATGCCTCTCCAGGGCGCGGTCACCGAGATCCTTGTGAGTCCGGCCAATGCGACACAGCGTCTCTTCATCGCGGAAGACGGCACAGAACTCCTTAACCCCCCGGAGGGCTTTCTCAGCCTTCACGTCCTGCCCGGCCTCGGCCAAAGCCAGCGCGTACTCCTGGAGCAACGGAACCGCGTGAGGGAAGTGCGTCACGGCGTCACTGAGGATCTCCACGGCTCGCTGGACGTTGGCTCGGGTCCTTTTGGCGGTCCATAGGGCGTGGGCATGAGTGAGCGGCACCCGGTAGCACGGATAGGGATGCCGGATTCTGGGGGGACGGCGTGACGGGAGAACGGGCTTGGCGAGCAGCGCAGCGCGGAGATCGGCTCGCGCCATCTGGATCTGAGCGCACCGCCTCACCCGGTGCTTTGCCTCACAGCGCCGGCTCTAGTGAGTAGTTCCCCCATCGTCCGGCTCACCGGCTGGCCGTCAGCGC
>Ga0194111_10008663_pt1 | contig 11166 bp, 4 predicted proteins | sample TA2KigC300mmetaG_FD_146194 | JGI IMG/M metagenome (GOLD analysis project Ga0194111, IMG submission 146194) | Freshwater microbial communities from Lake Tanganyika, Tanzania - TA2015033 Kigoma Deep Cast 300m | ecosystem: Environmental > Aquatic > Freshwater > Lake | place: Tanzania: Lake... | reverse complement strand
GCATGGCTCTGGGCGCGCACGGTGAAAAGCCCGAACCCGGCCTTTCGCAAGGTGGACGTGCCGCTGGCCTCCACCTTCATGCTCTCGACCAAACCGGGCAAGGAAGCCTGGGTCGAGCCGGTGATCGGCAGGCAGGGCTACCGCTTCACCGTGCAGGTAGGCAAACCGAAGGACCCCGAGGCGGCGAAGGCCGGAACCAAGCTCGCGCGCGGCGCGAACTTCCGCTGCGTGATGTCCGGCACTCCCATCGCGGGCGACTACATCAAGGCCGAGGGCAAGGCCGGTCGGATGGGTGCGCGGCTCACGGCCATTGTGGGCGAGGGCGAACGCGGGCGCGTCTATCTCCCGCCCACGCCGGAGCACGAGGCGGCGGCGAAAAAGGCGAAGCCGGAGTGGAAGCCGGAGCAATCTCTGCCCGACGATCCGCGCAATTTCTGGACGGTGCAATACGGCCTCGCCGCATTCGGCGACATCTTCACGTTGCGGCAACTCGTGGCGCTGACGACCTTCTCCGACCTCGTGAGTGAAGCGATGGAGCAGGTCCGCCGAGACGCTCTCGCCGAGGGGTTGCCCGGCGACCCCAAATCGCACACCGGGGAGAATGGCGCCACCGTTTACGGCGAGAGCATTGCAGTATATCTCGGCTGCGCGGTTAGCCGAATGGTAAATTACTCGGCAAGCCTTTGCGTTTGGAGTTCTCACCCAAAGGACGAGCTGGCAAAGCAAGTTTTCCTCAGACAGGCGCTGGCGATGACATGGGACTTCGCGGAGACCAATCCGTTTTCGTCCGCCGGCGGAACGTTGGACATCAACATCCAATATCTGACCAAGGCGATCGATCGGTTGCCAGCATTGTGCGCGAGCAGCGCGGTGCAGTCCAACGCGACCCAAGTTGTGTTGAAAGACCGCGTGGTTTCAACGGACCCACCTTACTACGACAACATCGGCTACGCCGACCTTTCCGATTTCTTCTACGTCTGGCTGAGACGCGCTCTGCGAAAGCGCTTCCCGGAGCTTTTCGCCACTCTTGCAGTGCCAAAGGCGGAGGAATTAGTCGCAACGCCATACCGACACGGTAGCAAGGAAAAGGCGGAGACTTTTTTTCTCGAAGGTATGACAGCCGCCATGCACCAGCTTGCGGAACAAACGCATCCGGCATTCCCCGTCACGATATATTACGCTTTCAGACAATCGGAAAGCGAGAGCGAGGTGGGCACTGCGAGCACCGGTTGGGAGACATTTCTCGATGCGGTCATTCGGGCAGGCTTTGGCATTAGCGGCACCTGGCCGATGCGCACAGAAATGACGGCGAATCTTAAGCGCAACATCAGCGCCCTTGCCTCCAGCATCGTCCTGGTCTGCCGGTCCCGCGGCCGCGGGACGGACGCGCCGACGGCGACGCGGCGGGAGTTCGTGGCCGCGCTCCAGCGGGAGCTGCCGGAGGCGTTGCGGCACTTGCAGGCGGGCAACATCGCCCCGGTAGACCTCGCGCAGGCCGCCATCGGCCCCGGCATGGCCGTCTTCACCCGCTACGCCCGCGTGCTCGACGCGCAGGGCAGCGCGCTCTCCGTGCGCGAGGCCCTGGCGCTCATCAACGAGACGCTCGACACCGCGCTGGCCGAGCAGGAGGGCGATTTCGACGCTGACAGCCGTTGGGCGTTGGCGTGGTTCGAGCAGCACGGCTTCGCCGAAGGCGAATTCGGCGTAGCCGAGACGCTCAGCAAGGCGAAAAACACGAGCGTGCAAGGCCTGGCCGACGCGGGCATTCTCGTCTCCAGTCGCGGCAAGGTGCGGCTCCTCAAGCCGGAGGAGCTGGCCACTGACTGGAGCCCGGAGAGCGATGACCGGCTGACAAACTGGGAGATGGTGCATCACTTCATCCGCCTGCTGGGGAGCGGGGGCGAGCCGGCGGCGGCGGAACTGGTAAAGCAGCTTGGATCGAAGGCCGAGACGGCGCGAGAGCTGGCCTACCGTCTTTACACGCTCTGCGAGCGGAAAAAACGGGCCCCTGAGGCATTGGCCTACAACGGGCTGGTGCAGAGCTGGGCGGAGATTATCCGACTGGCCCTGGAATCCGAACGGTCCGGGGCGGCGGTGGCCCAGGAGCTTAACCTATAAGCGGGTGAAAGAACACAGCTATGGCGATTACGAATTTCAACACGTCGAACCAGACTTTCCGAAAACTGATGGGCAACGGGTTGGTGTACCGGGTGCCGATGTTCCAGCGCGACTACTCCTGGACTGAACAGGAGTGGGACGATCTGTGGCAGGACATCGTGGCGATGATGGACCCTGGAGGAGAACGAGGGCACTACATGGGCTACCTGGTCCTGCAATCGGATGACGAACGGCATTACGGCATCATTGACGGCCAGCAACGGATGACCACGTTGAGCCTGCTGGTGCTGGCAGTCTTGAGCAACCTTCGACGGCTGGTGGACACTGGGGCCGAGGCGGAGGACAACCGCCGCCGTTTGGAAGAACTGCGCAAGACCTACATTGGGTTCCTCGATCCAGTGACGCTGATCTCCACCTCAAAACTGACGCTCAACCGGCACAACAACCAGTATTACCAGACCTATCTCGTTCCGCTTGAAAAACCGCCGAAGCGCAATCTGAAGGCATCGGAACACCTTCTTCGAAAGAGTTTCGAGTGGTTCGAAGAGAAGGTGAGGGAGCGGTTTGGACAAAACCGCAGCGGCCAAGAACTGGCGCGGTTTGTGGACACGATGTCCGACCGCCTGTTCTTCACGGTGATATCGGTGGCGGATGAACTGAACGCGTTCAAAGTTTTTGAGACGCTGAATGCGCGCGGAGTCCGGCTTTCCTCGACCGATCTGCTCAAGAACTACCTGTTTTCGGTTGTGCATGGGGCCGGCGGCCATGAGCACGAGATGCGCACCCTGGAGGAGCGGTGGGAAGCCATCGTGGGGAAACTGGGCAGCGAGAGCGTGCCGGATTTCCTGCGGGTGTTCTGGAACAGCCAGAATCCGCTCACCCGCCACTCGGATTTGTTCAAAGCAATCCGTGGGAGCGTCAACGACAAGGCGGGGGTCTTTGCCCTGCTGCGCGATATGGACCGTGACGCGGACATTTATGCCGCCCTGGGTGACGACGACGACGCGATGTGGACAGCGGACCAGAAGAAGCATGTGGCGGAACTGGCAATGTACAATGTCCGGCAGCCGTATTCCCTCCTGCTGGCCGCTCGGCGAGCGCTGGCAGACGCGGAGTTTACCCGTGTGTTGCGGGCCTGTGCGATCGTCTCTTTCCGCTACAACGTCATCGGCAACCTGGCCACCAGCGAACAGGAGCGCGTCTATAACGCGGTGGCGGAGAAGATCGCCCGGAAGGAACTGACGGCCACGGTTGACATACTGCGGGCCTTACGGCCGGTGTATCCATCGGACGAGCAGTTCCGGTCGGCGTTCACCGAAAAGCAGGTGCGCACGACCACGGCCCGCAACCGCCAGGTGGTGCGCTACATCCTCTTCGAGATCGAGCGGCAGGTGTCGAACCACGCCTTCGACTACGCAAGCGACAAGTACAACATCGAGCACGTTCTTCCGGAGCATCCTGGCGAGAATTGGACGGGATTCACGGATGAGCAAATAGATCGGTGTGTGTTCCGAATCGGGAATATGACCCCGCTGGCGTCCGGGCCAAATCGTGACCTGGGTAACGTGCCTTACGCGGAGAAGAAGCCGGTTTACGGGCAATCCGAGTTTGCCCTCACGCAGCGCATCGCGACCGAAAACGACGACTGGACCGCGGATCGCATCGCCGCACGCCAACGGTGGCTGGCCACACAGGCAACGGCAATCTGGCGAGTCGCGGAAATCGGATGAGCACTGACTTATGGCGATTACCAACCAGCAACGCGTCGGCAAGGCCCTGGAGCATCTCCGGGAAGGGTTGGCCGGTTTCATCGCCCGGGAGTTTCAAAGCAAGTACCAGGACCGCTCATTGTCCGAGGCACAGCAGCGGATCGGCACCGACCGACTGCGCGGCAGTAAGTCCATTGCCGAATGGGACGCCGCGGCGTTGCTGCGGTTGATGTGGGAAGCCTGGAGCGACGTGTTCGGCCAGACGCTCGGCCATGCAGAACGCGCGTTGATTTCCGAACTGCGCACGATTCGCGACCGCTGGGCGCACCAGGAGAACTTCTCGAGCGACGACGCGGACCGGGCATTGGATTCGGCCGAGCGGCTGCTGGCAGCGATCTCGGCCTCGCAAGCCGAAGAAGTCCGCAGCATGAAGCTGGAGCTGCGCCGCCAGGTGTTCGACGAGCAGGTGCGCGGTGAGAAGAGGAAAGCGGGCGGTTCCTTGATCGAGGCGGCGGCGACTGGTGGGCTCAAACCGTGGCGGGAAGTGGTCACACCGCACGCTGACGTGGCCAGCGGCCGCTACCAGCAGGCCGAGTTCGCCGCCGATCTGTGGCAAGTGCACCTGGGTGAGGGCTCCGACGAGTACCGTCAGCCGTCAGAGTTCTTCCGCCGGACATTCCTCACCGAGAGCCTGAGGCGGTTGCTGGTTAACGGCGTTCAGCGGCTGGCAGGCAAGGGCGGCGATCCGGTGGTGCAACTGCAGACCAACTTCGGCGGGGGCAAGACCCACTCGATGCTCGCCCTCTACCACCTGTTCGGCGGCGCGGTCCCGGGAGACCTCCCCGGCGTCGACGCCGTCCTTGCGGAGGCGGATGTCACCGGGAGCGCCGGCTTCCAGCCGGCGACGGACGTCGGCGCACCCAAAGCCGGCAGGATGCCGGCGCTCCCGAAGGCCACACGGGTGGTGCTCGTGGGGAACAAGATCTCGCCCGGCAACCCGGTGCGGAAACCCGACGGCACCGTCATCCGGACCCTCTGGGGCGAACTGGCGTATCAGCTCGGGGGCCGGAAGGCATTTGCCCGGGTGAAAGCCGACGACGAAAACGCCACCAGCCCGGGAGATGTCCTGCGTGAGTTGTTCAAGGAGTACGGTCCGTGCCTGATCCTCATCGACGAATGGGTGGCCTACGCCCGGCAGTTGCACGACCAGAGCGACCTGCCAGCCGGCGGATTCGAGACCCAGTTCACCTTCGCCCAGGCGCTGACCGAGTCGGCCAAACTGGCGGGGAATTGTCTGCTGGTGATCTCCCTCCCGGCCTCGGACACGCAGGGGTCTCCCCACACCCAGGCCGACGATGTCGAGGTCGGTGGCGTGCGCGGCCGCGAGGCGCTGAACCGACTGCGCAACGTCGTGGGCCGTGTCGAATCGTCCTGGAGGCCGGCGACCGCTGAGGAAGGCTTCGAGATCGTTCGGCGGCGACTGTTCGAGCCGATGCCGGGCGATCGCTTCAAACACCGGGATGTAACGGCGCGTGCCTTCTCGGAATTGTACCACGCCCAAAGCGCAGAATTCCCGCCCGAGTGTCGAGGCGGCGACTACGAAAAGCGCATCCAAGCCGCCTACCCGATTCACCCCGAGATCTTTGACCAGCTCTATGGCACCTGGAGCACGCTCGTGAAGTTTCAGCGGACCCGCGGCGTGCTACGGTTGATGGCGTCCGTGATTCACAGCCTTTGGGAAAAGGGCGATCGGAGTCCGCTCATCCTGCCGTCGATGATCCCGATCGACGATCCCCGCGTGCAGTTCGAGCTGACTCGCTATCTCTCGGACAACTGGGTCCCGATCATCGAGAAGGATGTGGACGGGCCGAACTCCCTGCCGCTGCGCATCGACGGCGAGCAGCCGAACCTGGGGAAACTCTCAGCCACGCGGCGCGTAGCGCGGGCGATCTACCTCGGGTCGGCGCCCAGCGCCGGGGTGGCCCACCGCGGGGTGGAAGATCGCCGGGTGAAGCTGGGGTGCGTCCTGCCCGGCGAATCGCCTGCGGTCTTCGGCGACGGCCTGCGACGGCTGGCCGCGGCGGCGACCTACCTCTACCAGGACGGCACCCGCCTCTGGTACGACACGCAGCCGACGGTCACCAAGCTGGCCGAGGACCGCGCCGAGCAGCTCAAACGGGAGCCCGACAAAGCGATGCAGGAACTCGAGGAACGCCTGCGAAGTGACCTGGGCAAGACTGGCGACTTCGATCGTGTCCATCCAGTCCCGCGCAGTGGAGCGGATGTGCCCGACGAGATGACCACCCGCCTGGTCGTGCTGTCGGCTGACCACCCGCACACCAAGGAGGCAGGCAGTCCCGCCGAGTCCGCCGCGCGAACGATTCTCGAGCGACGGGGCAACGCGCCGCGCCTTTACCAGAACACACTCGTGTTCCTCGCCGCCGACAAGGTCCGGCTGCAGGATCTCGACGAGGCCCTGCGCCGGTTCCTCGCCTGGGACTCGATTCTGGTCGAGAAGGAGAAGCTCGATCTGACCCCCTTCCAGGTGAAGCAGGCAGAGATCCAACGCAAGGCGGCGGATGCTGCTGTGACAGCCCGGTTGCCCGAGGCGTACTGTTGGTTGCTGGTCCCGGAGCAGGAGACGCCGCAGTCCTCGGTGACCTGGGAAGCAATCCGACTCTCGGGCAATGAAGCCCTGGCTGTGCGGGCGGCGAAGAAGCTCCGGAGCGCGGATCTGCTCGTGACCGCGATGGGGGCGACCATCCTGCGAAAGCACCTCGACGACGTTCCGCTTTGGCGGGGGGACCACGTCGGCGTACGACAAGTGATCGAAGACTTCGCGCGCTACCTTTACCTGCCCCGAGTCCGCGACCCCGGCGTTATCGTGGCGGCCATCGAGGATGGCGTCTCATTGCTGGGCTGGCGGCAAGATTCGTTCGCGTACGCGGAGGGCTTTGACGAGGGCGCCCAGCGGTACCGCGGCCTGCGGTTCGGCCGGCAGGTGACTGTCTCTGAAGACGATTCCAGTGCTCTCATCGTGAAGCCCGACGTGGCTCAGCGGCAGGCCAATGCAGAACAACCGACGGTTCCCGTTGGAGGAGCGCCGACAGGAACCGCTCCGGGCGGGCCCGCCCCAGGGCCTCCTGGTGGGGGACCCGTCCCGTCGCCGGCTCCGCCGAAACCGAAACGCTTCTACGGGTCCGTGAAGCTCAACTCGCAGCGCGTGGGCCGCGACGCAGGCCGGATTGCCGAGGAAGTCGTCCAGCACTTGACGCTGCAGCCCGGTGCCACGGTCGAGGTCACGCTCGAAATCCATGCCCGGATTCCAGAAGGCGCACCCGACAACGTCGTCCGTATCGTCAGCGAGAATGCGCGCACCCTGAAGTTCACCTCTCAGGGGTTTGAACTGGAGTGACCACCAAGCAGTGCCGACAACCATGCGCTGGTGCCAGCCCAACCCGAACAAACGAAGGCCTAGTCTACCGGAGCCGGCGTCAAGGCTCTGGCTGCGAGAGCCCGAGTTGGCGTGCCAAGACGCCATCATGGAAGGCAGGACGGCGCAGAGCTGGCGACACGACAGCGCGCGGCTCCTGGCGATCCTGAAAGAACAGGCGTGACCCGTGAAATCCACCGCAGAAGACAGACAGACCTCACTAAAACCGCCCTTCTGGCGCTTGGAGAGCCGCAAGTTCACTTCCGGCGTTTATGCGTTTATCGCCTGTGAGCGGCGACTGCCCGGGTTCATCCGGCGGGGTGGATCGAGAGCTGCATCTCGCTGCGCTGCCCCAACCGAAGTCGCAAGCGTCGCCCACTGCCATCGGGCAGCACCGGGTCGCGTGCGTTGATCCCGTCCAAGACCGTGGCGATGATGCGGCGGACCTGGGGAGGATAATGGACCCGCGGCATCAAATGGGCCGTCACCAGCTCTGCCCCGACTTCCAAAACGCCGCTGGCTTGGGTCAACTGGCGGAACTGATCGTGGTCATCCCGGTAGTTGTTGTAGGCCTTTTTGAACGGCGCCAACGCTTGGTAGAAGACGTTGCGCGCGATCACCCGCAAGCTGTCCATCAGTCGCTTCTTCTCCGGATCGAGCCGGACCATGTGCTCAGCAATCATCCGTTCCAAGCGTGACTCGGTCTGCTCCACCGCCTGCGCCTTGGCCTCCAGTTGCGCCAACTCCTCACTGAGCTTTTGGATTTGCTCCTGTCGCGCCCCGCGGGTGCTGACCCACCGGCTCTGTTGCTGACGCAAGCGGCTCAATTGCCTTTGGCTCTCCGCCCTCTGGCTCTGCCCTTCCAGTTCTTGGATCCGCTGCTGACGTTGACGCTCCTGGTGCTCGCCGCGGCTTTGGAGCAGCAGCAGCCGGCTCTGCCGGAGCCGGTTTTGCCGCTGCTGTTGCGCCAACGCCTTGACCTCCGCGCTGCGCACCTGTCGATCCGCCACCTGCTGGCGCAACTGGCCGTACTCCGTCAGGCCGTAGCTGGTGATCTGGTTGATGCCAAAGTGCTTGTCCAGATACTTGAAGTCATTCTCCTGGATCCAGCGGTTAAACATCAGCCCAATGATCACCGTCGCCGCACCGCTTTGATCGTCGGTCAAAATCGCGACCTGGATGACCCGGCCTTGCGGATTAGTCGCCTGGACCACGATTTGGCGCAACCGTGGGTCCTTGGGCCAGCTCCGGTCCCAGTATTGCAGGTGGTAGCAACGCACATCCTCAGCGCGGTTGCGCGGCCGTTGGATCACCAGCGATCCGCTGATCCCCTCGGGCGGCGGCCAAGCCTGCGCCACGTAGCCTTTCTCCCAGGTGATCAGATGCAGCATCGGATCGGCCAACACCTTGGCGAAAACCTCCTGCCCGAAAATCGCCCGATCCACCACCCACGTCACCACCCGCTCAGCCGGCCACTGCAGCACCTGCCGGCACCGTCCGACCACCTCGAAGAAGCGCTCCCGCAGATCGGCAAAATTATCCGTCGTTTCAAAGTAGAGCGGTTCCCCGTTGACCGTGTGCACGAAATCACTGTGCATCGCTTTATCCGCCCAACGGATCGCCGGACACCATCCTTCCAGCACATTTGCTTGCCCAGTATAGTGTTTGGTGTGCGGGTCGAAGTAGAACTGGCTTGGTCCCTCCGCCTGGATCTGCGCCGCGTTGAAACGCGCCAACGCTTCGATGTTCGCCAGCCTCGCCGCCCCTTCCAGTTCCTGGCGCTGCGGATGGGGGCAGCGAACCACCGATCCCAAGAGGCGGGTCAGGTCCGGCCAACTCAGGAATTTGCTCTGCTCAATGTTCAGCGCTCCCGCCAACAGGCTCGCCAGCCATTGCTTGAACAACGCTCCGGCCGCCTCCCCCACCCGCGCTACCGCCACCAACACCGGCGCGAACACCAGCACCCCCAGGTGATCACACCAAGATACCTGGGCAGCCCCTTCCACCGTGGGCAAGCTCGCTACCAGGGCCGCTTGCGGGACGGCCGCACAACCGCAAGATGTCTCCGCCGCCTCGGTGCTAAGCCCTTGCCCCGCAGGCATCTCAACCCTCTCCTCCGGGAGACCCTCTGCGGTTGTTTCCGCCACCTCCGCTGCCTCAACCCCCTCTTTCCACCCCCGCTTCAACTCCCCCATCAAGGGCCGCAGCGTCTCCTGCGAGAGCTTCACCCCAAAAACCGACGCGATCTCCTGGCGCAGCCGTTTGCCAACCCCATAGAAACCCTCGCGCGCCAACTCCGGCCACCGCACCCGCACATAGGCCTGGATCTCCGCACTGAACTTCCGGCTGGCTTGCCGACCTTCTAGCACCCGGATCAATTCCTCGGCCTTGCGGCTGCGCAGTGCTCGCCCCCACCGTTGAATCGTCTTGCCGTCCCTTTGGAAGGTCCGCTCCAGCACCCCCGGCTTGACGCCCGCGTTGTACAACCGGCCCACCAGCATCTTGAAGTTCGGATCCTCCCGGTCGGCCGGCACCACCTCCAGCAACTCCAACCCGTAGTACACGTGCAGTTGTTCCTCCTCTCCCTCCTCGTGCGCGTAAACCGTGAACAGGGGATTGCGTTTGTCCGTCCCGAGAATCAGCTGGCCCGTAGAGGTGGTCGTCATCGTCGGGCGCGAGACTTCCGCGCCCCTCCGCACACTAACCCCTCCCGCCTTCAGGGGCACTCTATTCTCGGGATCTAAACCTGCGTTTCTCCCCGGGCCCAAAAAGCCCTTTTACTGAGGTCTGAGCCTCGTACCCGCTCAACCTCACAGCCTAGAGTTCCAACCTCGTCTCGCCTAGTCCTTTACTGTCTTCCCGACATAAAGACATTGACACCTTGGCCTCCTTCCCATTCCCCTCCCTCTTCTTCTCGCATTCTCCTTCTCCTCGGAGCGGCAACGCCGCCTCGATCGAGCGGGCTCCCGCCTACCAGCTACCGGCGGCAGGATCGGCCCCTCCGCAAGGACACACTTCACCACAGTCGGATCGCCCCACCACCTCGCAACCCAACCCCTCACCCAACACGCCAGTGCATTCGACAGCGACTCCTGCCCTCAGGAGACGGCCTCCACCCGCAAGTCCCTTAGTGCGCTCAATCCCGCCAACGGCGCGCCCCCACCCCGGATCGGCCGCGCCCCGCTCCGCCGTTTCGGTCCAAACCGCTCCCGATGCGCCAACCACACCGCATCCACAAACCCTTTGGATCCCAAGACCACCCCGTCCGTCATGTGCCGTATCCGCAACCGTAACACCTCGCCCACACTCAACTCGCCGCCCTTCTTCAACACTCGCCTGATCTGCTCCCGACTCAGCGCCACCTTCCCGCTACTCCCTGACACCCCCCCACGCACAAACAGCCGCCTCCGATACTTCGCCCCAACCTCCTGCCATTCTCGCACCTTCACCTTAGACTCCCTCGACCTCTCGGCCTCCGCTGCAGCCTCCGGACCGGTCAACATCGGAGCGCGGGCATCTTGCCCGCGGGCCTTCGCCCCTTCCCCTGCCTCCTCCCCTACCACCTCCGCCGCCCCAACCCCGGCCCCACCGGCCCCGCTCCGAGACACTCCCCCACGCGCGCCCGCGTACACACTCAGCAACCCCGACCGCGCCTTCGCATCCCCAGCCACCGCCGCCGCGTACCCGCAGTGCCGGTAGTCCTTCGGATCCTCCACCAATCCCGCCCGCACCGCGTTCAAGTCGATGTACGCCGACACCGTCTCCAGCACCCCCGACTCATCCTCGACCAACACGCTCCGGAACCGTTCCGCCCACAACGTCCCAAACCGCTGATGCCGTATGTTGTACCACTTGCTGAACCGCTGCTTGAACTCCTTCATGAACTCCGACACATCCCCCATCCGC
>Ga0194111_10008661_pt1 | contig 11168 bp, 12 predicted proteins | sample TA2KigC300mmetaG_FD_146194 | JGI IMG/M metagenome (GOLD analysis project Ga0194111, IMG submission 146194) | Freshwater microbial communities from Lake Tanganyika, Tanzania - TA2015033 Kigoma Deep Cast 300m | ecosystem: Environmental > Aquatic > Freshwater > Lake | place: Tanzania: Lake... | reverse complement strand
GCAGGGTTCTCCAAAAGCCTGAAAATGAAAGGCGCTGCCCTCGTGTCTCGCTGGGATCGCTTCTTCGAGCTCTTGAATTGGGCGTGCCCAGGTTTTTTGAAGATAGTCTTTTTGAATTTGAAGAATTTTTTGAGTCATGAGGGTGATATAAGGTAGGAAAGCAACTAAATTGGGAATCTTGATTCAACCTGCTTTCTCCATTCGTGCATCTCTTTCATCTGAGACTCTAAACTTGTGAGTCGTCTATCTAACTCAGAGAAGGAAAGTTTTACAAGGGCACGAGTTTCCAAATGCTGCCGTTCATTCTCTACCTCCATTCGATCCAGTCGCTGAACGATTCCAACATGCCCCTCCGCTAATAGTTTTATTTGGTCCATCAATCCTTCAGAAACAATATGGAATTGATGGATGATCCGCTCCTCAATGGTTTTAAATTTCTCATCCTGACGCTTTTCATATCCTGTAAATATCTCTTCCAGATCCTTCCGTTTAAGAACGCTTTCTTCCATCTTCGTTTACTCCTGATCCCTTATAACAGAGGAAAGTCATTATAAGCTATTCAATACCTATCAAAAAAATCATCATCCTGTCAAATGATTTATCGGTGAGGCTCGATAACCACCTTGATCGAATCTTGGGCTTCCATGACGAACTTAAACCCTAAACCTGTCTCAGCAAGAGGAAGCCGATGGGTAATCATTTCTTTTAGCGGTAAATGATGCGTCTTGATCAATTCAATGGCCTGAAGAATGTCGGCTGGAGCTCCTCCATAGGTTGGAAGAAGGGTAATCCCGTCATTCCAGAAATCGAAAAATGGAAATGAGATATCAACTCCTGGTTGAAGGAGTCCGAAACATAAAACCGTCCCTCCCCTGTCAACAGTTAAGAGTCCTTGTCTGTAAGCCGGGAGGCTTCCGGCACAGACGATTACCAGATCAGCCAACCGCCCATGGTTGACCTGACGAACCCTTTCAGGGCTCACTTCATCTGCTGAGAGAACCTCATCTGCCCCGAACCGTTTGGCTGAATTCAATCGAAACGGATTGATATCCGAAGCAATGATCTTCCCTGCACCCGACGCCTTTGCCAGTGCGATATGAAGAACTCCGGAAATTCCACTCCCGATGACAAAGACGCTCTTACCGGGTTTGAACTTTGCCAGTCTCTGTCCTCTGAGAACGCAGGCTAATGGTTCAATGAAGACCCCTTCCCCGAAAGAAATCATTGGGGGCAATATGAATGTTCCCCGGTCCACATTGATCCTTGGTACACGGATATATTCCGAAAAACCTCCCGGATCAAAGTTAGTTGTTCGAAGAGTATCGCAAACCGTATGATGACCATTCAGACAATAACGGCAGGTATTGCAGGGAACGTGATGGGAAACAAAAACCCGATCATTGATTTTATATTCTAGAACCCCCTTCCCTACTTCAACAATTTCTCCGGCAATCTCATGACCGAGCACCCGGGGTGCCTTCTTAATCCGATACCACTCCATCACATCGCTGCCGCAGATTCCGCAGGCCATCACTTTGACCAATAATTCCCCGGAACCGATGGTCGGAGGCGGAATCTCCTCCAGCCTCACATCCCGGTTGTTATAATACATGGCCACTCGCATCCTGGTTTTCATGTCCAGAGTTCGGAGAAATAGCAAAAAGACTTCGAACTATTTCCTGTTTTTCCCTTGCTTAAAGACTTCGTTCGCTTCTTTAACGGATGCTTTTTTGTGGATGATGGCGCGCAGGGCTTTGATCATCGCTACTGGGTGCTCGTTTTGCCAGATATTCCGCCCGAGATTGACTCCGATGGCACCCCTTTCCATTCCGTCATGAACGAACTCGAAAACCTCTAAATCTGTATCTACTTTGGGTCCACCTGCCATCACAACAGGAACAGGGCAGCCATGAACCACCTTATCAAAGTTCTCGCACCAGTAGGTCTTCACAATCCTTGCACCCAATTCAGCGGCAATTCGGGAACTCAGGGCAAGATACCGGGCATCCCTCTTTTCTAATTCCTTTCCCACTGCAGTCACAGCCATCACAGGGATGCCATACTTTTCGCCCTCATCTACCAGTTTCGCAAGATTGAGAAGGTTCTCTTTCTCGTGCTCGCTTCCAACAAAGATGGAAATTCCTACAGCCGCCACATTGAGACGAATGGCTTCCTCCATTGAAGTCGTTAGACCTTCGTCCGAAAGGTCTTTACCAACCATGCTCGTTCCACCTGAGACTCTGAGGATAATGGGCTTGGTATTTTCTGGATCAATCGAGGCGCGAAGCACCCCTCTCGTCACAAAGAGGGCATCGCAATAGGGAAGCAAGGGCTTGATCGTCTCGCCGGGTTTCTCCAACTTCCGGGTGGGTCCCTGAAAATATCCATGATCAATCGGCAAAAATAGACAATGCCCATCCGATTGAATCAACTGCGCCAAACGATTCTTCATTCCCCATTCCATGTTTTACCTCCCACGTCATTGCGGATTTCGGAATTCGGATTTCGGAATTTTCAGAAAAAACCTTAAAAGTCTAATTCCGCAATCGGCAATCCGCAATCCGAAATCTATCTTAAGATATACTTCACCACCAAATCTCCAACCTCGGAGGTGCTGTAACCCATTTTCCCGGCGTTTAAACCCTTCACATCCTTCTTAACCACCTTTATGATGGCTTCCTCGATATTTCGTGCTGCCTTTTCTTCACCAAGATTTTCGAGCATCATCTGGCATGCTGCAATGGCTGCAAGAGGGCTTACGACCCCCTTGCCTGTATATTTGGGGGCAGAGCCTCCCATCGGTTCAAACATTGAAACCCCTTTAGGGTTGATATTTCCGCCTGCGGCAATGCCTAAGCCTCCCTGGATCATCGCTGCCAGATCAGTGATGATGTCACCGAAGATATTGTCGGTCACGATCACATCGAACCATTCCGGATTTTTCACCATCCACATACAGATAGCATCCACATGGGCATAATCCGTCTCAATATCCTCAAACTCCTTTGCCACTTCTTTGAACGTCCTCTCCCAGAGGTCAAAGGCATAGGTGAGGACATTCGTCTTTCCACAGAGGGTCACCTTTTTCTTCTTATTCCGTTTCCGACAATATTGAAACGCATAACGGATGCACCGTTCCACTCCTTTCCGGGTGTGGATCGCCTCCTGCACTGCAATTTCATCGGGAGTCCCTTTCTTGTGAAACCCTCCTGCCCCTAAATAGGCTCCCTCTGTATTCTCTCGAACAACGACAAAATCAATATCTTCGGGCCCCTTATCTTTCAAAGGGGTTTCCACACCAGGATAAAGTTTTACAGGCCTGAGATTGATATATTGGTCCAGTTCAAAACGGGTCCTCAACAGAATCCCCTTTTCAAGGATTCCCGGTTTCACATCCGGATGGCCGATGGCTCCAAGGTAGATGGTATCCAACTTTTTCAATTCTCCAAGGACTGAATCAGGAAGAATCTCTCCGGTCTTCAGGTAACGCCGCCACTCAAATCATAATGAACAAGTTGGTATTTGAAATTGAACTTTTCGGAGATGGCTTTCAGAACCTTCAGCCCCTCAGCCACCACTTCAGGACCGGTCCCATCTCCGGGAATCACTGCAATTTTGTACATGGTATCTATTCTCCTTACTATTAACCCCCCTCATGTCCCCCCTAATAACTCCCCCTTCCCCCTCTTAATTTAAGAGGGGGAGAATTGAGGGGGCGTTAGATTGGGGGATGAAAGGGGGGTTACAAATTTTATCACAGCCAGCATAAGGCTTTTTTGCCAATATCTTTCCTGTAATGGACTCCCTCCCAGAAAATTTTTTCAACGGCGTGATAGGTTCTTTCGATCGCCTTAGGAATATTCTCTCCCAGGCCAGTCACGCCCAATACCCTTCCTCCGTTTGTGACCATCTTCCCGTCGGCTATTGTTGTGCCAGCATGAAAGACAAAAATATCCTCCATACGGGAAGTCTCTTGAAAACCCTTGATCACCTTTCCCTTTTCGTAGGCCCCCGGATATCCTTTCGAAGCCATGACCACACAGACCGAAGCCTTATTCTCCCATTCGATCCTGCACCGGGAGAGATTTCCGCTGATACAGGCCTGGAGGATAGGGATGATATCTCCCTTCATGCGCATCAACACTGGTTGAGTCTCTGGGTCTCCGAAGCGCGCATTGAACTCCAATACCTTGGGATGACCGTCATGGATCATCAGGCCAGCATAGATGATGCCCTTATACGGTCTCCCCTCATCTGTCATTCCCTGGATGATGGGCCTTAACACTTTCTCAACAATCCTCTGATTGACTTCATCCGTCACCACAGGGGCGGGAGAATAAGCCCCCATGCCTCCGGTGTTGGGCCCTTCATCGCCATCGAAAATCGCTTTATGGTCTTGGGAGGATGCTAGAGGAAGAATTGTCTTCCCATCCGTAAAAGCAAGATAAGAAGCCTCTTCCCCTACCAGATACTCTTCAATCACAACCCGACTGCCTGCTTCCCCGAAAATTTTCTCGACCATCATTTGATCTACAGATCGGATGGCTTCTTCCACGGTTTTGCAGAGGATCACCCCTTTGCCTGCAGCCAGGCCATCCGCCTTCACCACAATGGGAGCGCCCTGTTTACGGATATAGTCAACTGCCTTTTTCCGATCCTTAAAGACTTCATAAGATGCAGTGGGAAGGTGATACTTTTTCATCATCTTTTTAGCAAATGCCTTACTTCCTTCAAGTTCGGCTGCCTTCTGGCTCGCTCCAAAGATGGAGAGCCCTTTTGACTCGAAGAGATCAACAATCCCTCGGGTAAGTGGCTCTTCAGGTCCGACGACAGTCAGGTTGATTCTTTCTTTAAGGGCAAAATCAAGGAGGCCATTCAGATCATTTGCCTGGATGGGAACGAGGGTTGCCTGTTCGGATATCCCAGCATTTCCAGGGGCACAATAGACCTTCGCTACGATCGGGCTCTGTTTGATCTTCCACACCAGAGCATGTTCTCTGCCACCACCCCCAACTACCAGAACCTTCATATTTTATCCCCGCGTCAAACTTTAGTTGTGCTTCCAGTAGCTTCGGATTCGGGATCAAAACTCGAAATTCGAAGCACCTGCCTGCGCGAAGCCGCTTCGGCATAGGCAGGCGAAATTCGAAACTATTTAAAATGACCAAAATTCAAAACCCAATCAATCCCCTTTTGAAAATTTGAATTTCGTATTACCTGGAAAATACCTTCGTCACCCCCTCCCTCACCCTCCCCCCTCGAGGGGGAGGGGTGGGTGGGGGGGCATTTTCATCATTCGCGGGTGACGAACCCGTCATGTAAAATTTGTTTCGAAATTCGCCACGGTACGGGCGGTCGTACCGACCGGATTTCGTGTTTCGGATTTCTTCCGCTACTTTTAGTGGCGGAAGTGTCTCATTCCTGTAAAGACCATGGCGATGTTGTATTCGTCTGCAGCCGCGATCACTTCATCGTCCCGGATCGAGCCTCCGGGTTGAATGATCGCTGTGGCGCCTGCTTCTGCGCCGGCATCGATTCCGTCTCTAAATGGAAACATGGCATCCGAGGCCAATACCGTTCCCTGAGTAGATGACTGGGCCTTCATCTTTGCCAGCCGGGTTGAATCGATCCGGCTCATCTGGCCTGCTCCGATGCCAATGGTCCGATCCTCCCTGACCAGGATAATCGCATTCGACTTGACATGCTTGGCCACCTTCCATCCGAAAGCCATTGCCCTCTTTTCTGCTTCGGTCGGCTTTCTCTTGGTCACAATCTTCCACTGATCCATAGGGACTTTGCCAAGATCGCGGTCTTGAACCAGAAGCCCACCCACAACCTTCCTGAAATCAAATCCCTTTTGAAGAGCGAAGGAGGAAAGGGGTGGCGTCTGAAGGATTCGAAGATCTTTTTTGGCTTTAAGAATCTCCAGTGCCCCTTGATCAAACCCCGGAGCAATGATGGCTTCGAGAAAAATCGGAAGCATTTCCTTTGCAGTCTCCTGATCAACCTCCCGGTTAAATCCGACAATGCCACCAAATGCCGAGACCGGGTCGCAGTCCCTCGCCTTTCGATAAGCATCAACCAAGCCAGTCAAAGAAATGGCGGCTCCACAGGGATTATTATGCTTAATGATGACCACGGCCGATTCCTCGAACTCTTTAACCGTTTCATAGGCAGAATCAAGATCAAGGATATTATTATAGGACAGTTCCTTCCCCTGAAGTTGAAGGGCATTTGATACGGAGGGTTCTGTTAATAAGTATTCTCGGTAGAAAGACGCCTTCTGATGGGGATTTTCACCATACCGGAGTTCCTGCACTTTTTTCACCTGAAAGGTAAAGGTTTCCGGGAATCCATAGGCTTTCTTTCCTTTCTCGATCTGGCCGAGATAGTTTGAAATGGCTCCGTCATAGCGTGCTGTATGCTGAAAGACCTTTCTAGCCAAACGGAAATTGGTTTCAAGGGAAACCTCACCCTTCTCCTTCAACTCGGAGAGAATTAAATCATAATCGCTGGGATCAACGACAACCGTCACATCCGGATAGTTCTTGGCCGCCGACCGGAGCATGGTGGGTCCACCGATATCGATATTTTCAATGGCATCCTCAAGGCTGCAATTCTCCTTTGCAACGGTCGCTTCAAAGGGATAAAGATTGACAGCCACGAGATCAATGGGAAGGATTCCGTGCTCCTTCATCTTCGCGACATGTTCCGGCTTCGATCTCTGTCCTAAAAGACCTCCATGGACTTTCGGGTGAAGGGTCTTCACTCTTCCATCCATCATCTCCGGAAATCCCGTATAATCTGAGATGTCCATGACGGAGAGCCCCTGCTCTCTTAACATCTTGGCAGTCCCTCCTGTCGAGAGAATCTCCACTCCCATCTGCGCCAGAGTCTTTGCAAAGGATGCCACTCCTGTCTTCTCCGAGACACTGACAATCGCTCTTCTGATTTTACCCATCTCTTTAACCCCCATTATAATTTCGGATTGCGGATTGCTGATCGCGGAATTCCCCCTCACCCTTTCCCTCTCCCCACTGGGGAGAGGGTGGGGTGAGGGGCCGAAATCCGAATTCCGAAATTCGCAATAGATTAAAATCCCAATTCTTCTCCGACGATAATAACCAGGATATCCGTAAGCGTTGGTCTTCTCTCATGGATGACAACGGCCCGGCAGATACGATTGGGGGAATTACAGTCCACGCACTTTCCTATCTTTGCGCAGGGCACATCAATGTTGAGTCGCTTCGCATTGAGCGGGGATGCAACATTTCTTATTCTTTTGATCGCCTCCTGCACATCTTCAACGATCTTATTATAACCAGCCACCATGATGACCTTGCCCGGCCCAAAGACCGAGGCATTGACACGGTTTCCAACCCCATCTATGTTGACCACTTCTCCATTCAGGGTAATCGCATTGGCGCTGCATAGGAAGAGATCGCAAGTCATCTGTGCCTTACGAATCTGAAGAATCTCTTCGGCTGGAAGCCCGGGTTTCCAGTGGTTGAGGAGAACGTTTCCCTGGGCTTCGAGCCTCTCCACAATCCCCAACTCCCTGACGGTGACAGAACCGCCCAGGCCAATCTTCTGTTTGGGGTTGACGTACTTCCATATCTCTTCAACCGCCTCTTTCTTATCCTTTACAAAGACAGCCTTAAAATCATGAGCCTCCAATTTTTCAACCGTTTTTTTCGCCTTTTCCGCAATCCACCATTGTCTGATTGGGTCCATCTGTTCCTCCATCACTAAATCAATTCGGTTGTTTGAAAAATAAGTCTGATTAGCATGTCAAAAACCCAAATCCCCCTCCATCCCCCTTTTTCAAAGGGGGAAGTTAGGTGTTTTGCCTCCCTTTAGCAAAGGGAGGTGGGGAGGGATTTTATGAAGGTTTTTTAAAGGGTGGAATTGACACCCATCACAAAACCGAGAAGTACTGTTCCAATTCATAGTCTGTGACACGGGCGCGGTAACGCTCCCATTCCATTTTCTTGTTCTCAATAAATTTATAGAAGACCTCGTCTCCTAATGCCTTTCTAACCAGATCGCTTTTCTCAGTGACCTGAATGGCTTCCCAGAGATCCTCCGGCAGGGTTTCAATCCGATACTTCTTCCTTTCTTTCTCGTCCATCTCATACACATTTCTCTCCACTGGCTCTCTTAAAGGATATTTCTTCTCTATCCCCTCCAGCCCGGCCGCCAGCATCACAGAGAAGGCTAAATACGGATTACAGGCAGGGTCAGGACACCGGTACTCCACACGCGTCGCAAGTTCCTTTCCGGGCTTGTAGACTGGAATCCGAATGAGGTCTGACCGGTTCTTCTGAGCCCAGGAGATATAAACGGGCGCTTCGTAACCCGGCACCAGCCTCTTATAGGAGTTCACCCATTGATTAGTGACCAGGGTGATCTCCCGCGCATGCTTCATCAGGCCGGCAATATAATATTTACCTATCGTCGACAGATGGTATTCATCTTTTGGATCGAAAAAGGCGTTCTTACTCCCTTTGAAAAGTGACTGATGGGTATGCATCCCGCTTCCATTGATGCCAAAAACGGGTTTGGGCATGAAACTGGCGTACACATTATTCTTGATAGCCACTTCCTTGACTACCAGTCGGTAAATCATCGTACTGTCAGCCATCGTAAGAGCATCCTTGTATCTGAGATCAATCTCATGCTGACTGGGCGCTGCCTCATGATGGCAGTATTCAACCTGCACTCCCATCTCTTCCAGAGTTGTCACAGCCTGTTTGCGTAGATCGCTTGCTACATCCATGGGTGTTAAGTCGAAATAGCCTCCTGAGTCGAGAAACTCCGGTTTGCCCGAAGAGTTTTTAAAAAAGAAGAACTCCAGCTCCGGTCCTACGTTGAAGGTGTATCCCATCTTGTGAGCTCTCTCTAAATTCTTTTTTAACACCCAGCGGGGATCGCTCTGGTAAGGCTTTCCATCCGGTTGGAGGATATCGCAGAACATGACCGCCACCACATGGTCGTTCGCCTTCCAGGGGAAAATCCTGAAGGTGGATGGATCCGGTTTGGCCACCATGTCGCTTTCATCAATCCTTGCGAAACCGGCCACAGAGGAGCCGTCAAATCCCATCCCGTCTTCAAGGGCTGCCTCCAGCTCACGGACGGTGATGGCAAAGCTCTTCAAAAAGCCGAGGATATCGGAGAACCAGAGCCTCACGAACCTGACTTTTTTCTCTTTTGCAATCCGTAAAACGTCTTTTTTGCCCAGTTTAGCCATACTATCCCCCTCTGATTAAGATTTAAACTAATCCTGTGTGACATATTGGTAGCCTTCCAAGATTAAAATACTCTAGAGGCCCGTGGCAGGGTTACGGCTACGAAGCCCGTATCGTTTATAGAAGGTTAGGGTTAACGTTTTTAAATCTTTATTTATACGTAACCGTCACCGATAACCGAAACAGGCATCGTTACCGTTGCCGCCATATAAAACCCTTTATTCTTAATTAATGATAGAAGAGGTTTAGCATAATCTCCCATCTTCGGTCAACCCCAATGGTTTCTTGCATTGACAAAGGTTCACCTTTTTTGTAAATTAAGTCCAAATGGCTCAAAAAGGAGTTACCCCGTTGCTCTATAAAAAGACCTCCTATAAACAGCAGATCAAGGCCCTGACCGAGATCAGCATGGCAATCTCTTCGGACCGGTATCTTGACGATATTCTGAAGTTGATTGTCACGGTGACTGCCAATGTGATGGACTCGAAGATCTGTTCTCTCTGGCTTCTCGATGAGAAAGAGAAGGTTCTTAAAATTCGTGCCACTCAGACCATGAGCGAGGAATATCTGAAGGAAAGGATCCTCAAATTAGGCGAGGGCGTGGTGGGTTATGTGGCTCAGACGAAGAAACCTTTGGCCATTCTAGATGTCCTGAAGGAGCCCCGCTATAAAGAGAAAGAGTTGGCAAGGAAAGAGAGTTTGGTCTCCATGCTCAGCGTTCCACTGGCTCTGAAGGATAAAGTGATCGGAGTGATCAACTGTTATACCTCTTACCCCCATCAATTTACTGATGCTGAGAAGGAGATGCTCACCGCTGTTGCTAGTCAGGCTGCCATCTGTATTGAGAGCACAGAGCTGATGGTGAAAACAAAGGTGATCCAGGAGGAACTGGAGATCCGAAAATTGGTTGAAAGGGCTAAAGGGGTTCTGATGAGGCGACAGGGGCTGAGTGAAGACGAGGCTTTTAAACGAATCAGGAAAGCAAGCATGGACAGCCGCAAGACCATGCGGGAAATCGCCGAAGCCATCCTCCTCACCGACAAAATGGGAGGGTAGCTGTTTAGAATTTCCCCATGGCGGTTTCGACCTTCGGTTTTAGAGAGTTAAAATCAACCTTCTGCTCCTCACAGGCCTTCCGCACAGTGATGGCCCTTCCCAGAGTCTTTCGAAGAAGTGGATTGGTAATCTTCTCAAACCCCGCCTCTTTCAAAACCGGGATCACCCTGGGAAATTGTTCGGTCAAGGCATAGACGGTTTCGTTTCCTGTAAAGACCTCGATGGGCTTCTCTTCGTAAGCCTCCTCTTTTGTCATGGTCACCCAGATATTGATTCCAAAAAGGATCAGAGCAAGGACCTCCAAAAAACCTGTGAATCCAACAATATGATGGACAGTTGGGTTTTTGGTGGCTGAAAGGATTTCAAATCCGATCCGTGCACCATTCCCGATATTCAAAAGCCAGAAGGTCCATTGGGTCAGTTGATTGCTCCAGATCCGGTTTCCCGTAAAGACAGGAAGCATCTTCATGGAATAGCCAATCATGAGCATGCTCACAAAACCAACCGTATAGCCATGGTTGGCTGCCCCGCGCAGCATGTGTTGCGTATAGGGATCTTCACTGAACAGTTGAAAGAGGGCAATCCCGAGAGAGACCGCAAGCCAGCCATAACCCACACGGATGAAGCGTTCGTGGCTCCGGTCCATCTGAACATCATCCAGGTCTCCCACTTTCTTTTCGAAAACCCTCAATGAACCGATGAAGAACCAGGTAAAATGGCTGATGATCAGAAGGGTTACAAAACTGGAACTCCGATATAAGGATTGAAAAAAAATAAAATATTTTTGAGAAACCTGCGACATTGAAATTTCGAGTCGTAAGTTGGAGTCCCGTCAGGAAGGTCTCTGGGCGGGCTTGTGTGGGT
>Ga0194111_10008653_pt1 | contig 11176 bp, 11 predicted proteins | sample TA2KigC300mmetaG_FD_146194 | JGI IMG/M metagenome (GOLD analysis project Ga0194111, IMG submission 146194) | Freshwater microbial communities from Lake Tanganyika, Tanzania - TA2015033 Kigoma Deep Cast 300m | ecosystem: Environmental > Aquatic > Freshwater > Lake | place: Tanzania: Lake... | reverse complement strand
GACTCTCAGGGAAAGGGGGCTGGGCAGACCGTGAGGGCGGACTTGGTAGCCGCAGTGGGATCGACTCCGATGCTGTTCCATCGGCTGCGTCGATGGGTGTCTGTGGATCTACGTGCCCGGCAGCAACCGAGATGTCGATGACTGCTTCGGTACCGAGTACCTCATCCGCGGCAGCGCGAAGATGAACGTGAAAGTGCCGCTCGATCCATTCTGCGGCGAAGCGACTTGATGCTTGCACGCAAAGCCGCCGCTCTGTCGTCGCCAAGGTCGCGTTGTCCACAAGCCACAAGCCGTGCCGCGATGGCCCAACTCGGCGGATCAGCGCCTCATGCAGTCGCCGAGTGTTGCCACTTCCAAGATGCGCAGCGGGTTGGGAGGGTATTTGAATCATTGGCACGAATGGCAGATCCGTAGGACAGCGCACCGCACGCTCACGTGCAGTTCACGCGAAAGACCAATATCGAAAATCGGATCCGTCCGGGAGAGACGTGGCAGGCGGCAGGGAGCGGTTGCTCTCGGATGGAATCCGCAAGCCAGCCGCCCACCTGCCTTCAGCCCAACGAATGGGCCTCGATCCATGAGGCACCAGCGGCGAAAACTATCGCCGAACCAAGTATTGGCAAGCCGTCTCGGCGGTGTGTTGACTTCGGGATACCCATGTGCCGATCAGAGCGGGATATGCGCACGGGTGCCAGTTTGGGCGGCGCATACGGTGCAGAGATGTCCACGACTTGTGGAAAACTCACCGGGGAGAATCGCAGGGGTCTGCCACCTTGCTCACAAGGGCTGCACGGCGCAACCGTGGGAGGAAACCGCGCGATGCATACAGCCTCATGGCAGGCATGTTGCGTTCATCGCACGCAAGTGCGGTGGGGCCGCGCGGATCATCCTTCAGCAGCGAAAGCGCATGATCAAGCAGCAGACGTCCAAGTCCGATCCCTCGAGCTCGCGGAACCAATCCAAAGTAGACAAGTTCCATGCAACGAGAGGAAGGGATTTCACTGATGAAGCACGCGCCGACCATTTCACCTCGCCACTCAAGCAGCAGCCACAAACGCGAGTCAAGTACGCCTGTTGCAAGGTGTCCATCCAAGATGTCCCGTGTCGTCCGCATCTCTGCGAGTCCTGGACAGTCAAGCGAGTCGACGTACGTTTCCGAAAGCAGCGATTCGAGCAGGTCGCGCCGTTGTCCATCCCACGGACTGATGCGAATCTCAGAGTGGGCAGGGGGTAGTGGTCGGCAGTCGCGCGCCGAAGGTCTTTCGAGATATGCGAGCGTTGCAATCACATGCATGCCACCCAATTCCATGGCAGCGAGGTCATCCTTCGCAAGCGGCTCGACGAGCGCCTGAACCACGGCAGCATCCATACGCTGCGCCGTCAAGATGGCTTCGCGTACAAGCAAAGCTCCACGCGATCGATCGAGAACGCCGCGCAGAGGGGACATCGTCAACAGAGCCGTGCGTCCAGGCGCGCGCGAAAGAACCGCGGCATGTTGGAGCCGTCCCTTCTCATCGCGCAGAACGAGAACCGCTTCACGCGAGGGGTCGCGAGGGCGTTCCAGCACCCGCTGGGCACGTGTGCGCGAGCCACCGAAGGCGAGCACGATGGCCTCCTCGCGCAGCAGGTCGGAGACCTCTTGGACTTCCTGGTCAGGTGGAGGGAGCCGTCCCATGGCGTGAGCGTATCGGGTGGCGGGCGTTACACTTCACCGGTCATGCAACGGCAGTTTGTCTTATTCACCATTCCTTGCTTCCTGCTCTGCGTTCTTGCCGCAAGCATGGTGGCAGCCGCGCGTCAGGATTCAGGACCGATCGGTGCACCAAAGCCTCCACCGCCCGCGGTGCCTCAGCCAGCGGAGCCTCTCCCGACAGAGCGTGAACGAACACTTTCGCCAGAGGCTGCCCCTGGGCAGTGGCAACTGGAGTTCACACCGGGCGCTCTCCGGGTCTACACCGACCCCCAGACGAATCAGCACTTTTGGTACCTCACCTACAAGGTGGTCAATCGCACTGGACAGGAGCGTTGGTGGGCGCCCAAGTTTGAACTCTTGGAGGACCACGGCAGAGTGCGCCGTTCTGGGCAAAATGTTGATCCGATCATCATGAAACGGGTTGAGGCGCTGATTGGAAACCGGCTGATCGTGGATCAGTATCAGGTCCTTGGCGAGATCAAGCAGGGCGAGGAGCACGCGAAGGAAGGGTTTGTGGTGTGGAGCGAGGACGATCTTCGTGCGACGGAACTGCACGTTTTTATCCGTGGCATGTCGAGTGAGATGCAGAAAGTGGAGACCAAGGATGGCGTCGTGATGATGTACAAGACCCTCAAACTTGATTATCGGGTGCCGAGGGATGCCGCGGATCGGGGTGGAGAGCCCGTGCCTTGCGAGCAGCGTGAGTGGGTCCTGCGCTAACCACGTCTTGAGCCGCTTGATTGACTACAAAGGCTCCGCTATCCTGTGGGGCTCGATCAGAGAACCCATTCGGAGTCACCTGCTATGGCACACAAAAAGGGACAAGGTTCAACCCAGAACGGCCGCGACTCAAATCCGCAGTACCGCGGCATCAAGTTGTACGGAGGCCAGACTGCGCGCGCAGGTTGTGTGCTCGTCAGCCAGTGCGGCACCAAGTGGCGTCCCGGGTTCATGGTCCATCAGGGCCGCGACTACACCCTCACGGCGTTGGTCGATGGCACCGTGCGCTTCCGCGGTCGATGCGTCGATGTGATTCCGCTCGACCCATCCACACCGCGTTTGGCCATTGATCGCTGATCGCTTGGTCGATCCGCGGTCGATCCGCGCGCTTGGTACCTCTTCTTTCGTCGCGCTGCGAGTGTGCCCCCGCATTCGAGCTGTGTTTGAATCGTTGCTCGGACCTTGCTTTCGTCGCCATGTTCGTTGACTCTGCCATCATCACTGTGCGCTCTGGCCGCGGAGGGGCCGGATCACGGCATCTGCTGCGCATGAAGGGGAACGCCAAGGGCGGACCCGATGGAGGCGACGGCGGCAAGGGTGGGGATGTCGTGGTGTATGGCAATCCGCATCTCGACACACTTGTGCAGTTTGCTTACCAGCCGCATTGGTTCGCGACCGATGGTGAAGCGGGTTCACGCAAGAACTGCAATGGAAAGGAAGGTGTGGACCGTGTCATTGAACTGCCGCTTGGGTCGCGCGTGTTCGATGCTCAGACGGGCGAACTGGTGGCGGATATCACGGAGGCTGCGCAGACCATTGTGGTGGCACAAGGGGGTGTCGGAGGCAAGGGCAACGTGCATTTCAAGAGTGCGGTGCATCAGACGCCGACGGAGACTTCGCCGGCTGGCGAGCCGATCGAGCGAGTCCTTCGCATTGAGCTGCTTTTGATTGCCGATGTGGGTTTTGTCGGGCTGCCGAACGCCGGAAAAAGCACGATGCTGAAGTCCACGACTCGAGCGCATCCGAAAGTGGCGGACTACCCGTTTACGACGCTCTCCCCGCAGCTCGGCATTGCGGAACTTCCTGGGGAGCGCCGATTGGTGCTTGCAGATCTTCCCGGGCTCATCGAGGGGGCATCGCAGGGAGCGGGGCTCGGACATGACTTTCTGCGCCACGTCGAGCGCACGCGTGTTCTGCTGCATGTCGTGGACATTGCACCCGTGGATGGATCAGATCCACTTGAGAATCATCGCCTGATCCGACGCGAGCTTGCCGAGTTCAGCGAGGGGCTTGCACGCAAGCGCGAACTGGTGGTGTTGAACAAGGTCGATCTGATCCCCGAGGAAGATCGTGGCCATGTCGTCGAGGAGGTCGTACGGCGCTTCAAGCACGACCGCGGGGTCGTACCACTTGTGGCGAGCGGTGCCACAGGTATCGGAGTGCGTGAGGTGCTGGAGTCGGTGTGGACAGCCGTGCACGACGCACGCGGTGCGGAGTTGATCACTCCTCATCGAATCGGCGGTTGACCAAAGCAAGCAGCGCATCGAGCGCGGATTGCTCATCGTTGCCGGTGCACTCGATTTCGATCTGTGATCCACATGTCGCCGCGAGGAGCAACATCTGCATGATGCTCTTGCCATCCACCCACTCCGCTGCATCGCAGCGGCGGACACGCACCGTCGATACAAACGCGTTTGCACATTGCACAAATGTCATGGCCGGCCGCGCGTGCAGCCCGAGTGAGTTGCCAATGATGACCTGCTCCTTGGTCACGCCGAGCCCGCGTTGGCGGCTCCATCGGTTTCGTCGAGAAGTGTCAGGACATCCTCTCGGTTTCGAGCCTGGCGGAGAAAGCGCCGAAATGTCTCTTGGCTCAGTGCGCCAAAAATCGTTTCCATCGCGGCAAGGTGCTGTTCGGGGTGGTCTTTGGGGCTCAGCATGAAGATGATCGAATGGACGGGCTGACGATCGAGCGAACTGAAGTCCACGCCCGATTGCGAAACGCCCAGCGCGGCAATCGGCTTCTTCACAAGGCTTGTCTTGGTGTGTGGAACTGCAACGCCATGGCCAAATCCCGTCGAGCCACGCTTCTCCCGCGCGAGCGCCTCCTTCAAGAGTGATGCGCGCGATTCGCCATCGACCGCGCCACAGGCGATCAGCCGATCGAGCAGCTCGCCGATGGCGTGATCACGTTTGGTTGCCTCAAGCCCCGCGACAATCGCATCCGTCAAGACGATATCCCGCAAGTTCATGCGGACGGATCATACTGCGACTGAGGTGTATCAGCGGTGATGGTGGCGAACGCGGTCCTTGTAGTGCGAGAGTTGCCGCACGCTGCGGTCGACGGCTAAATCGACGCACGCATACAGATCACGGTGCAGGTAGTTGCAGATGAAGTCCTTGTGGTGCTCGACATCGGAGCGAATTTCAACATGAAAGCCTCGAGGCGCTCGTTCGATCGTCACGGCGAGTTGCTGCAGCCCACTGAAAAAGCGTGGCAACTTGCTGACCTTCGATCGGATGTACTTGTGGATCGCCTCGGTCAGTTCCATGTGCTTTGCGCTGATGGTGATGAGCATGTTGTTCTCCTTCTCGTGCGGATCAGAGTGCAGCGCTTCCAGAGAGGGTTACGCGCCCCCCGTGTGATCCCACCAACCCTGAGCCTTTCAGCTGCAAGGGAGGCGGATTGAGAAGCGTTTTGAACATCGGAAACTAAGGTGTTACGGTGCGACCTGCCGCAAGGTTCACCACAACTGTGCTATTCACGAGCCCGCGGCGGAAACGAACTTCGACGTTTTCCCCAGATTGTCGACCTGCGAGCGCCATCAAATAGTCGCCCACGGACCGTATTTCCTCGCCATCGATGGCCAGCAGAAAATCACCCCGCTTGAGCCCAGCCTGCTGCGCCGGTCCGCCCGCCGCCAGCGAATCAATTCGAACCCCTTCCGGTCGGTTGGCGAGCGTTGTCCCAAGGACTCCCTCGCCCCCCTCCAAAGTTCCGTCCTGCCGTCCACGTTGCAGCACCCAGTCCCGCCACTGTGCTTCGATCGCCGACACGGGAGCTCTCATGACGCGCTCGAGAGCACGCAATCCGCTCGGGTCCTCTGCGTACCCCGCCGTGTACTCGCGATACCAGTTGGCCAGTTGACCCTGATGGGAGAGGAATGCGAGCATCGACCGCGCCTGCGCATAGTTCCAGCGCGGATCTTTCATGAACGCTTCATCGGAAAGTTCGATGAACTTGCGCCACGGCGTGTACACACCCTTTTTCACACGGTCGTAGGTCTCTGCCGTGCGGTGATTCGGAAGGATCACGATTCCTCCAGCTGGTCCCACGGTCCAATCCTCGAAGAGTGTTCCGAAGCCTTCGAGAATCCAAATCGGATGGCTTTGCCCAAGCCGTTGCATATGGCCGCGGTGCAAGAGGTGCGTGAACTCATGTCGAAGAATCGCACCCGTCGAGCATGCGAGCAGTCGGCGCAGGTGGTGCTGATAGAGACCGCCCTGACGCGGATCCTCAAAGAACTGCTTGGCGTGTTCCGGAGCGATGAGCACCAACAGCACGGTGTCCGGTTGGCGCTGTCCGAACAAGTGGCCGGTGAGCTGTTTCGAGAGAAGTTCAAGTGCGGTGCGGGTTCGCCTCACGGCATCCGGCTCGAGCGCGGAAGCGATGATGAGCCCCATCGATTTGTCTTCATCGACTCTGTATCGCCCGCCACCGAACGTGCGCATCCACTCGGCAAGGGACGATCGCGCGCGGGACTCGCCACGTGTGGCGTTTCCGTCCGTCTCTGGTTGTTCCGGGGCTGGCGGGGGAGGTGGTTCACTCGCACGAAGTTCTGCCCGCAGATCTGCCACCTGTTGCCAGCCATCATGCGCGCGCAGACGGGCGAGGTCCGCATGCTCGTCGAGCGCACGATCATCGACCCAACCCGCACGCAGTGCACGCAGTGCATAGGCCGCGCTCAAGCGCCCATCGCCCATCAAGGCGCTCGCGCGGCATGCATCAAAGAGCACCTGCGGATCATCAGCGTGCGTCCCGAGATATCGCTCCGCAAGTTGAAGTGCTTCCGCCACACGCCCCTGTGCGATCAAGCGAGGAAACTGACGGTCATAGTCCGTGCGCGTGAGCTCACTCGGGCGCGCAGGAGCAAGCGGAGAAGAGGCATCACCAGGAAGCGGTGGCAACTGCGGATCTTGGAGCAGCAGGACTGCAGCGATGATGGAAAGTGCAGCCAAACCCATCACGCCATCATGGTAGACCGTGCGGTGCTCTTCTCCACTAGGCGTGGGCTTGCTGCCGCGAAGCCCACAATCGGATCGCCTCGCAGTAAGCGGCGGATTCCTCCTGTTGCACCCGGGCCGCCAGTGTTCTTGGCGTATCCGCATCAAGCACGGGCACACGACGCTGGACGAGCGTGGCGCCGTGGTCATACTCATGGTCGACAAAGTGGACTGTGCAGCCTGATTCTCGTTCGCCGCGTTGCAGTACCGCCGCATGAACCTGCTCGCCGAACATGCCGCGGCCGCCAAAGGACGGGAGGAGCGCCGGGTGGATGTTGAGCGTTCGTCCGCCCCATGGGCCAACCCGGAAGTAACGCAGGTAGCCAGCGAGCAGGACCAGTTCCGTGCCGACACTGCGCAGCGCAGCATCGATCGCATCGCTCGCCTCATCCCCGGGGGGAAGCGTCACGATGATTGGCTCGACTCCGATCGAGCGGCAGCGTTCGACCGCTGGAATGTCGGCGCGGTGCGCGATGACCGCGGCCACCACAACAGGGATCTCGCCCGCGCGCGATGCGCGAAGCAGATTGAGGGCATTCGTTCCCCCGCCTGAAACAAGGATGGCAGCTCTCCAAAGACGGCGCGAGTCCATTAGAGCGAGTGAAGCCCATCATCGGGGCCAAGCGTTGGTGGCGATGCGAAGGGGATCGAGCGATGTTGGCGATCGATGGCAACCATCTTGACCGTTGCGACGGTCACGCGCGCCGACTCGCCCGTTGCGTACCGCTCGGCCTCGACGACGACGCGAACAGTCACGGAGGTGCGACCTGTGGTTGTCGTGCAGGCACGCAGGGTGACCATCTCGCCCACATAGACGGGGGCCACGAACTCAATACGCTCGACCATGACGGTCACCCAGCGGTGCAGACCGAGCGTGCGCGCATGGACATACGCCGCCTGATCGATGTAACTCATGATGACACCGCCGAACACTGTCCCCGAGTGATTCGTGTCCCGGGGCATCGTGATGACACGGAGGACGATCTCGCCGTCAGGGTGCTGCATGACGCGCGATCCTAGTGGGCGCCGCGAACGGTGCGCTGTCGCACCGATTGTGCTCTCGACTTCGTTGCCTTGGGGCGTGTCGTGGTCGGCGTAGTCATCGTGTTTGCCAGAACACGGCGGAGGTACACGCCCGTCGCACTGCCTTCCTGTGCGGCGATCTGCTCTGGTGTGCCGGTCGCGATCACTTGGCCACCGCCCTCGCCACCCTCAGGACCGAGGTCGATGATCCAGTCTGCGACCTTGATGACATCGAGGTTGTGTTCGATGACAACGACCGTGTGCCCGGCATCCCGCAGCCTGTGCAGGACGGTCACGAGCTTCGCGACATCTGCAAAGTGCAGGCCGGTCGTGGGCTCATCGAGCACGTAAAGCGTGTGCCCGCTCGAGGGGGTTCCCAGTTCCGTTGCCAACTTGATGCGCTGCGCCTCTCCACCGCTCATGGTGGTCGATGCCTGGCCAAGTTGCAGATAGCCGAGGCCGACATCGCACAAGCACTGCAGCATCGCCGCGATTCGTCCGTGTGCCTCAAAGAAGCCGAGTGCGTCTTCGCAGGTCATGTCAAGCACCTGAGCGATGGACTTTCCCTTGTAGAGAATTTCGAGCGTCTCCTTGTTGAACCGAGTTCCGCGGCAAGCCTCGCATTCAACGAAGACATCGGGCAAGAAGTGCATCTCGATGCGGCGAACCCCTTGGCCTTGGCATACTTCGCAGCGGCCGCCCTTGACATTGAAGGAGAACCGCCCGATCGGATAGCCGCGGATGCGTGCCTCTGGTACGCGTGCAAAGCACTGGCGAATATGGTCGAAGATTCCCGTGTAGGTGGCGGGGTTGGACCGAGGTGTCCTGCCAATCGGCGATTGGTCGACTTCGATCACGCGGGTGACTTGGTCGAGGCCGCGAACGCTCCGATGCGCACCCGGCACGATTCGCTTGCCGAGCACATCACGCTGTGCTGCCTTCAGCAAGATGTCGCCCACAAGGGTGCTCTTGCCGCTGCCGGAGACTCCCGTCACGCAGATCAATCCGCCCATGGGGAATCGCACATCGATGCCACGCAGGTTGTTTGCCCGCGCGCCTTGCACAAGGATCGCCCGCGACTCCTGTACCGCAGTCCGCTGCGTGGGAACGGGGATTCCAAGCCGCCCCGACAGATACTGCCCCGTGAGGCTTGCAGGGTTTGTGCAGATATCCGCGACGGAGCCCGCGGTGACGATCGTTCCACCATGACGACCCGGACCTGGCCCGACATCAATCACATGGTCCGCCGCACGAATCGTGTCTTCGTCATGCTCCACCACGAGCACGGTGTTTCCAATGTGGGACAATCGCTGCAGTGTGGCGATCAATCGATCGTTGTCACGCTGATGCAATCCGATCGTTGGTTCATCGAGCACATAACAGACGCCGACGAGCCCCGAACCAACCTGTGTCGCAAGCCGGATGCGCTGCGCTTCGCCACCCGAGAGCGTGGAAGACGATCGGTCAAGGGTGAGGTAGTTCAGTCCAACGGATGAGAGGAAGCCAAGTCGTGCGTCGATCTCCTTCAGTATCGGCGCTGCAATCGTCTGCTGTGCTGCGGTCAGTGTGAGTGACGAGACAAAGTCCCGAGCACGGTCGATGGAAAGCGCTGTCAGCGCCGGCAGCGACAGGCTGCCCTTTGAGCCATGCAGGAGAACGCTGCGCGAGGCTGGTTTGAGACGGGCGCCGCCGCAGGCCGGGCAGGGGGTGTTGCTCGTGTAAGCGTGCAGTCGCTCACGCACGAACTCGCTCTCGCTCTCGGCCATGCGCCTCTTGAGATTCGGCAAGACGCCCTCGAACTCGAAGGCGAGTGGTCCATCGTCCTCACTGCTTCCCTGCATGAGCGCTCGACGCACCGGTGCGGCAAGGGACGCGAATGGCGTTGCCGGATCAATCTCGGCTGCAGCACAGAAGCGACGGAGTGTCCGCGCATAGAAAATGTTCATTCGGCGACCATTGCGCCGCCACGGCTCGATCGCCCCTTCGGCAACGCCGCGCGATGGGTCTGGCACCACCAGCCGTTCATCGAACTCATCTACGCATCCGAGACCTGCGCATGCAGGGCAGGCTCCCTGCGGCGAATTGAAGGAGAAAAGTCGTGGCTCCAACTCCTCCAGCGAGCACTCCGGGTGCTCAGCGCAGGCAAAATGTTCGCTGTAGCGAATGTGTTCCCAGTCTTCCCCGCGCTCCGCGAGCACCAGCAATGATCCGCCGCCCGTCCGGAGTGCGGTTTCGACGCTCTCGGCGAGGCGCTGCCGGGCATCTGCGTCAATGGCAAGACGATCCACGACTGCTTCGATGTCGTGCACCTCGTAGCGCTTGAGCTTCAGTGGATTCTCGCCGCCCGCCTTCAGCGCCTCACGCAGATCAAGTACTCGGCCATCCACGCGAACGCGGACAAATCCGGCGCGCTGAATGTCCTCAAGTGTGTCCTTGTGAAAACCCTTGCGCGCGCGAATCACGGGGGCGCACAGTTGGACGCGACGACCCTTGAGATCCTCGAGAATGCTGTCCACGATCTGTGTCGCCGATGAGGCGCGAATGGGTCTCCCACACGTCTTGCCATGTTCATCGACATGCCAGCAGCGGGGATCGCCGCAGCGCGCGTAAAGCAATCGAAGGTAGTCATGGATCTCGGTCGTGGTTGCAACAGTCGAGCGCGGCGTATGTCCGCCCGAGCGCTGTTCAATCGCAATGGTGGGCGGCAGCCCATCGACAGACTCGACCTGCGGCTTCTTCATCTGATCCAGGAACTGGCGCGCGTACGCGCTCAGGCTCTCCATGTACTTGCGTTGTCCCTCCGCGAAGATGGTGTCGAACGCAAGCGAACTCTTGCCGCTGCCAGATACACCGGTGATCACCACCAATTGATCGCGCGGGACATCGACATCAACGCGGCGCAGGTTGTGCTCTGCCGCGCCACGAACGCGGATGCAGCGGGCTGCATCCGACTTTGGTGATGGATTATTGGCGCTGTTTCGCACGAGAGGGGGGAAAGATCAGTGTCCAAGTGCAAATTATCTGTCGTTTGATTGGTCTTTTGAACTGGACGTCATATCGTATGCCAAGCATTTGTGCATCCGTCGGCCAACTTTGGTCGAATCGACAAGCACGAAAGAATTGACGCGTGCCTGCCCCATCATCCACATCTGTCAGCACCCTGGAACGAGCCGAGTCGGTCCTGCCACGCAGAGCGGCTGGCGCTCGAGCCGATCTGGGGCCTGCTCGTACAAAGGTCTCCACCGACTCGGTATCGCCCGAGTGCGTGGCGACGTGTTCGGACAGTGCAATCCCTCCGCGTTCGGCCGCGGGCTTGCGTGTGACACCAGTCATTGATCTGGATGATGAAATGCGCCGCCGACCACAGCGCATCCGTCTGCGCGCCCACTGATTCAACCCGACTTCATGGCTGCTTCGGCTTCGGCTTGCGGCGCTTGCCTCTGCGTGCGCGGGTTC
>Ga0194111_10008632_pt1 | contig 11189 bp, 10 predicted proteins | sample TA2KigC300mmetaG_FD_146194 | JGI IMG/M metagenome (GOLD analysis project Ga0194111, IMG submission 146194) | Freshwater microbial communities from Lake Tanganyika, Tanzania - TA2015033 Kigoma Deep Cast 300m | ecosystem: Environmental > Aquatic > Freshwater > Lake | place: Tanzania: Lake... | reverse complement strand
TTGTTTTAGTTCCAAAAATTTTTGGTCAATATTTTTTATGTAAGACGTCTTATTAAAAGGATTTTCTGGATAGTTTATTGGTTGCTCCATATTAGTGGAAAAATTAAAATTGTTTTTAAAATTTCACTTAACGTATCCGAATATCGGAAGTTGCCGAAGCGTAGCGAAGGCAATTTGCGAAAATTGCGAGCCGAGCAATTTTCCCGATATTCGGTGTTAAGTGACCCGAGCCCTGCTACATTATTATAATTCATAAAAGAAAAGCAGGGCGAGAGCGCAGCGTGGCTTGAGTTTCTTATTTATTTTAGGTGTTTTTCCTTTGATCTTTCGTAAAATCTTTTATCAACAATTTTTTCTTTTTTTAAAAATTCATTTTCAATATCTAAACCTAGTTCAATACCAACAGCAAAAACCATATTAATAACATCGGTTATTTCCTCACCAACGCTAACATCAATTTTACGGCTAACATCACAATTCATGCCAGTTATTTTTCTACAAGCGTTTACAAGTTCTCCAACTTCTTCCACTAATAAAAGTAGTCTTTCATGGATAGTTTCATCTTTAAACCCGCGTTTTTCAATTTTGTAGGCGACATATTCCTGAAGGTGTTTTATAGTACCTTTTTTGATATGGTTTTTGCTGTTCATAATATTAAGCACCTAAAATAAATAAGAAATTTCACTTAACTGGTTTTTATCCAACCTTTGTAGTTCAAGTGTAGCAAATTATTGTATGTTATGCAAACTTTTGTTATTCTCTGTGTATGGAAAACATTTTGGATAAAACTGAACGAATTTTACGTTTACGTAACTACTCACCCAAAACACGTAAAGCATACTTACTTTACATAAAAGAGTATATAAAATTCTCAAAAAATGCTGGTGTCAAAAACAAGCAAAAAGCGATTGAAGAGTTCTTGCTCGATAAACATAAACGCAAGCAATCTCCGCAAACCATTAACCTTGCGCTTAATTCGGTGAAGTTTCTCTATTTGGAAGTTTTAAAAGATCCACAAAAAATTGACCTAAAGTTTGCGAAGAGAAACAAGAAGTTGCCTGTAGTGTTGTCACATACAGAAATTGAAAAAATCATCGAAACGACATATAACTCCAAATACAAACTGATGATTTCGCTCGGTTATGCTTGTGGTTTGCGTGTAAGTGAAGTCGTAAATCTAAGGGTGGCTGATTTAGATATTGACGAGCTAGTGGTGTATATCAAGGAAGCAAAAGGCAAGAAAGACAGAATCAGTGTGTTACCTGAAAAATTACAAAATGATTTGCGAAATATCATTGCTGGCAAAAATGCGAATGATTTTGTTTTTGCTTCCAATCAAGGCGGCAAACTCACCACAACATCACTGCAAAAAATGTTTCGTAAAAGTTTAGGAAAAGCGAAAATCAGTAAACCTGCAACTTTTCACTCATTGCGACATTCTTTCGCGACACATTTGTTAGAGAATGGAACTGATGTGCGTTACGTACAAGAATTACTGGGCCACTCAAATATACGCACAACTCAAATATATACCCAGGTTACCAATCCAAAGTTAAAAAATATTAAAAGCCCGTTATAAAACCGAAGCGCCGTTGCGCCCCAAAATTTCCCTTCCTTTCTTTTTTTCCGCTTCGCAGCGGAATGGTCTGGAAATGAGCCGTAAAAAATGGCAAGGAAATTTTGGGTGTGCGCCAGCCGAAACGGAGTGGAGGCGGAGTCAAAGCGTTCTCCAATGCGTACGAAGAAGGTTTAAATCACCACGCGCCGCGCGCGTGGCAGATGTTCTGTTCAAAACAGATTCAAGCTTGGTACATATAGAGGCACCACAACAAAACCCCCTGCCATCTGGCAGGGGGTTTTGTTGTGGTGCGCGGGAGAGGATTTGAACCTCCAAGCCTTTCGGCACCATCACCTCAAAATGGCGTGTTTACCAAGTTTCACCACCCGCGCATAATTTAATACCCGCCTTCCATAATTTCCAATTCTTTTTCCGTCTTTATCCTCTGCAAATTAATAATTTTAACGATAATTAATTCTATTCAAAAAAATTATACTCAATAAATAAAATCAGAAGAGTGGTGCAATCTATGGAATTAAAAATCACATTGTTCCGCCAATTTTCTGGCGAATTTTTTTCTTTGAGAGTTTTCGCAGAAAATAAAGCTTTGCCCGGCGGATTTTTTTCGGCGAACTTAAAATTTTTATTTTAATATTAGGCGAATGAAGGGGATAAATTTTTTCCAGGCCGACGCCGGCGGCGTTCGTCCGAACAGTAAAGGTGGCGCCGGCTTCCCGGCCGTGCTTCCGGGCAATCACCATTCCCTGAAAGGCGCCAAATTTATCCCGAACCAGAACCATTGCCCCGGGTTTAATTTTTTCTAAAATTTCTTTTTCCATAGCAATATATTAACAATCGATTATTTATTAGTCAATCTTTTCAAAATTGTTTTTAAATCTCTCGGCAACCCAGCTTCAATCTTTATTCTTTGACCTTCGGCTGAACTAAACTCCAAAGATTCGGCGTGAAGAAATTGTCTTTCTAAATTAAGCGGATTGCTTTTTGGTCCATAAAGCTGGTCGCCAACGATCGGATGGCCAATTGAAGCCAGATGCACCCTGATTTGATGAGTCCGTCCGGTTTTTGGCATTACTCTCGCCAAAGAAAAACATAGCACTTTATGGCCGATCGTCAGTGAAGTGCTATATTTGAAATACTTCAAAACTTGGTAGTTGGTTATCGCTTCTTTCTCTATTTTGCCGCGCCAAACAGTTCTTTTCACGCTACCCGACTTTAAGCAAATCGATTTTTTTATACTGCCTGTCCTTGGCTCCAATTTTCCCCAAACCAACGCCAAATAATTTTTTTTAATTTGGTGGTTTTGAAAAAGATTTTTTAGATATTCAAAATATTTTTGGTGTTTGGCGACCAAAATTACTCCGGAGGTGTCTTTATCTAAACGATGAACAATACCCGGCCGAGTTTGAATCGTCCGCCTACCAGCAGACAAGTCGCCCACACCTTTAATTTCGGGACAATTTTTTAAAAGCCAATCAACCAGTGTTTCTTCGCGCTGCACGCCCTGCTCTTTGCGCTTTACTATTGTTTGATGCACCAATAAACCAGCCGGTTTATTAATTGCCAAAAAGTTTTTATTTTCGTAAATAGGAGTAATTTTTTCCCAATTGCTGGTGCGCAAACTAAACATATTGAAACCCTCTTCGTCATCTTGCCAAATTTAATCCATAAATCAAGGAAAAAATCTCAAACGTTGAAATTTGGCGGGCGGGGCGAAGTCCCCCGCCTGAAACTGCGAGTGCCCGGGGTGGGATACGAGAGATTATTTTTATAATAACGTCTTCGTAATTGACCGCAACCTGCTTCAATATCGGTTCCATCAGAATAAAATCTGCAGGTTTTTATTCCGTTGACATGCAATATTTTTTCAAACATCTTAAATTTCTCTTCGCCTGATGGTTTTAAATTATTAATTTCATTTAAATTTGATAATTTTACTATGAAAGGATAGTTTTTCAGCAATTTTGCCAATTGAACAGCTTGTTTTTTTGAGTCATTGATGTTCTTTATTAAAACATAAATTACTTTGGCAGGAACATTTCTTGTCGGGGAAAAATACTTCAATGCTTCAAGTGCCGGCTTTATTTTGCCTACTTTCGGCAGAATTTTTTTGTGCAGGGCATCGTTTGGTGCCTGTAGCGATAATTGTAGTTTAAGCGGGGTGTTAATTTTCTCACGAGCTAATTTTTTTATTAAATCAATTCTTATGCCGGTAGTACAAAGACTGGTTCTGGAATTAGGAAATAATCCACTCAATGTTTTTATACTTTTTACCACATTATCATAGTTCAAAAACGGTTCGCCCATACCAAAATAGGAAAACAATATTTTTTTAGATTTTAAATTCTTTTTGTTTATGGAGCGTAAAACGTTTTTGGCTTCGTCAATTATTTCATCTGCAGTTAAATTGCGGATAAAACCTTTTTTATTTTTGCCGACCGGCAGCGTTGTCGCACAACAAATACACCCCATACGACATCCTATTTGTGTAGAAATACAAAGAATATGCTCATCAAGATTATAATACCCTGTTTCAATAATATGCCCGTCTTTGGTTTGCTGAAGAAATTTAGTTGTATTTCCATCTTTAGATTTTATTTTTTTAATTATCTTCATTTTATAGGCATATTAGTGGGCGAGGTGGGATTCGCACCCACACGGGATTGCTCCCATACGATTTTGAGTCGTACGCGTAAACTGTTCCGCCACTCGCCCAAAATTTATTGATTGATAATATCACGATTTTTTACTATAGTAAAGAAAAATGGCTCGGGTAATTACAATTTGCAATGCTAAAGGCGGGGTGGGGAAAACCACAACCGCCATTAATCTTTCGGCCTATCTCGCCGCTCTCGGCAAAAAAATTTTATTAATTGATTTTGACCCGCAGGCAAATGCTACTTCCGGCCTCGGCTTAGAGCCGAAAAAAATCGCTGATCATATTTATCACGGCATTTTTGGCTATGCTGACCTGGAAAAAATTATTAAAAATACCCTGCTTTTTAATTATCATTTAATTCCGGCCAATGCCGATTTAGCCGGCGCTCTGGTAGAGTTGGTTAATCTGGACGAACGGGAGTTTTTTCTCCGCAAATTCATTAACCGTCTGCGGCATGAATATGGCTATATATTTATAGACCTGCCACCGAGCTTAAATTTGTTAACTCTTAACGGCTTAGTGGCCGCTGATGCGGTTTTAATTCCTATTCAATGCGAATATTATTCCTTGGAAGGGTTGAGTTATCTTTTGGAAATAATTGATTTAATTAACGAGAATCTCGGCCGGAAAATAAACATTGCCGGCGGCCTTTTGACAATGTATGATAAAAGAGAAAAGTTGTCGCGCGAAGTGGCTTTTGAGGTCAGAAAACATTTTCCGTATTACGTTTTTGAAACGGAAATCCCCCGCTGCGTGGCTTTGGCCGAAGCGCCCAGCTTTGGCAAACCGATAATTTTGTACAATCCGAATTCAGCCGGCGCCAAAGCGTACGAAAGGTTGGCGCGGGAAATTATAGGCAAAGAGGCAAAAGATGAATTTAATAAATTTTAATGTTAAAATAATAATATGATTAACGAACTCGCGGAAATAATCAATATTTATGCTACAAAGTCGCACAAAGAATTAAATACTTTACTTCTTGATAAATCAAAAGATGGTTTAATTGCTTTGTTTAACAATTATGTAAAACAAGCAGAAAAAAGATTGATTAATTACGAAAAGGAAAAAGATATCTTACAAAAAGAGTTAGAAAAACATATTGTTCAAAAGACCTTCAAAGAGAGAAAGATTAGAGGCGAAAATACGGGAAAATTTAGGAACAACGCAAAAATACAACCAGTATTATTTGATGACAAATTTAATTATCAATCTCTTTTTGAAAAAATTAGTGTTAGTTCGTAATTTATGCCATTAGGCAAAGGCTTGGCGTCATTAATCCCCAAAAAAGATAACCAACAGCCTCCACAGGCAGAAGATTTTGCTACTCCGCAACCCAGTCAACCCGCGCCTCCGCCGCTTATCAAAAAAACGTCTGCCCCAAGCGAAGCCATCTTTCTGATTGAAGCAGATAAAATTAAACCCAACCCTCATCAGCCGCGCCGCCATTTTGACGAAGAGGCATTAAAGGAATTAGCCGCTTCTATCCGCGAGTTCGGCATTCTCCAACCGTTGGTAATTTATAAAGTTGAAAAGGAAACCGATTTCGGCGCTGATGTAGAGTATCAATTAATTGCCGGCGAACGCCGGCTGATGGCCGCAAAAATGCTCGGCTGGGAGAGGGTGCCGGCCATCATCAGAAAAATTAACGAGAAAGCCGAACAGCTGGAGATGGCGGTGATTGAAAACCTCCAGCGCGCCAATCTAAATCCTATTGAAACTGCCCGGGCCTATGCCAAATTGCAGGACCAATTCGGCTTAACCCAGAGAGAAATCGGCCAACGGTTGGGCAAAAGCCGAGAAACCATTGCCAATACTTTGCGGCTTCTGAATCTGCCGTCTGAAATTCAAGACGCCTTGGCAAAAAACCAAATTAACGAAAGCCAGGCGCGGCTACTTTTAATAATTGACGACCAGTCCCAACAGCAAAATCTTTTCAAAGAAATACTTAATAATAATTTAAGCGTCAGGGAATTGCGGCAACGGGTTAGAAAAGGCGGCGACCAAAAACAACAAACAAGCGGTAAAATGCCGATAACTATTGACCCGGAAATCATCGGTTTTCAAGAAAAACTAACCGAACTTTTAGGCGCCGATGTTAAAATCGATCCGCCGGCCAGCCGAGAAAAAAGCGGGAAAATTGTCATCGCTTTTTATTCGCCAGAAGAAATCCAAGAAATTATTAACAAACTTTGCCCAAATACCAAAACAGAAGGATAGCGCTGAATTAAATTAAAAAACGCCTCTTCGGCGCTTTTTAATATTTTATATTATTTTATAACCAATCTCTCTGACTCCTTTTATATTCTTTAACTTCAAAATTAGCTTTTGAATTTTTTCTCTGTTATTTAAATCGCAGCGGATTCTTATATTCGGAAAATGACCCACCTCCGGTACGTTAACCTTGGCGATATTAACATGCGACCGAGAAATAACCGAGGTGATATCTTTTAAGACGCCTATGCGGTCGGCAACTGTAATTTTAAATTCGGTTTGTAAATTCTTCCTGGCAAGCATCGATGGCTTTCCTATTCCGGACTTGATTTTTTTTCTCGCCTGGCTGGTTTTAACAAAATGCAACCATGATTCCGATGGTTTTTTGCTTTTTTGAGTAATGATTTCCACTAAATCGCCCGATTGTAATTCATAATCCAGCGGCACAATTCTGTTATTCACTTTGGCGCCGATACACCCATCTCCGATATCGCTATGAATCGCATAGGCAAAGTCAATCGACGTAGCGCCGGCCGGCAAATCAATTACTTCTCCTTTCGGGGTAATAGCAAAAATCCGATCCTTAAAAAAATCAATTTTTAATGATTGGAGGAATTCTTCCGGATCGGAAAAATCTTTCTGCCAATTTCTCAATTGTTGAACCCAAAGCAGTTCTTTTTTGTCCGCAAAAACTGGCTTCTCCTCTAAATAATCCTTGGTACCTTTTTTCTGAGCGTAAACCCAATAGCCGGCAATGCCATTTTCCGCCTGCTCATTCATCTCTAAAGTTCTAATTTGAAATTCAGTTGGTCTGTTTTCCAGACAAAAAACCGTCGTGTGCAAGCTCCGGTAACCATTAGGCTTTGGCAGAGCAATATAATCTTTGATTCTGCCCGGCAAAGGCGGCCAAAAATGGTGAATAATTCCCAAAACAGCATAACATTCTTCAATGGTTTCTAAAATAATTCTTATCGCGACCAAATCGTAGATTTGCTCCAAATCCATATTGTAGCGGAGAATCTTTTTATAAAGAGAACTGTAACGTTTTGCCCGAAAATCAATTTTTTTCGGTTCAATGCCGTGTTCTTTCAGAATTTTTTTGACAATTATCTCTACCCTTTCCAAGTATCGCTGACGCTCCTCATAACGCTCTCTGACGTTTTCTAAAAGCCATTTATATTCTTCCGGATGAAGATACGGGAAAGTCAGGTCTTCGAGCTCGCCGGCCAAATCCTGCATTCCCAGCCGGTACGCCAGAGGCGCATAAATTTCTGATGTTTCCAAAGCAATTCTTTTTTGTTTGGACGGCGCTAAAAACATAAGGGTTTTCATATTATGCAGTCGGTCCGCCAATTTAATGAGCACCACCCTTAAATCCCGACTCAAAGCCAAGATCATTTTTCGAATATTCTCGGCTGTTTTTTCTTCCGGAGTGCGGTATTTTAACCGGCCAAGTTTGGTCACCCCATCTACTAAAAAAGCCGCTTCTTCACCAAATTCTTTTTTGATTTTTTCAAGATCAACACCGACTTCAACCACATCGTGAAGCAAGGCCGCCGCAATCGCAGCGGCGTCTAACTGCCATTGACCGGTTTTTAGGGCGGTCTGATAACTGTGATTAAAATACGGCTCGCCGGATTTTCTTCTTTGCCCGGCATGCGCTTTATGAGCGGATTCAAAAGCCCGCTTGATTAAATCAATTTCTTCTTCGTTTAATTTCTTTGTTTTTTCAATCTCCGCTAATAAATTTTTAACCTCCATAGTCGTTATTTTAATTTTTTAATTCTCCGCCCTGTCCCGGTTTCTATTTTTAAAAAAGAGACTGGTCAGACTATTTTGGTTTTTGCCAACTAGCAAAATCGCAATCGGGATATTTTGAGCAGCCGTAGAAAAAGCGGTTTGTTTTGGTGCGGCGCTTAATAATTTTTCCTTCTTGGCATTTGGGACAATTTATTTCCTCGCCCTTCTCGTTGGTTATCGTCGCATTAATTGGTTTTGTGTTCCGACATTCGGGAAAACCAGAGCAGGCGAGAAATTTTCCAAAGCGACCGATTTTAACCGCCATGGGTTTACCGCACTTTTCGCAAATCTCATTTGTTTTTTCCTCGATCGGTTTTTGTTTTTCTACTTCACGGTATTTCTTTTCAAGGTTTTCGGCAAATGACCAATAAAAGTTTTTTATTACTTCTTGCCATTCTTCTTTACCCTGAGCAATTGCGTCTAATTCTTCTTCCATCTGAGCCGTAAATTGAATATCAACAATCCCGGGAAAATGCTTAACTAAAATTTTATTAACTAATTCGCCGATTTCGGTCGGCTGAAATCGACGCTGTTCGTTTTTGTAGGCATAATTTCGTTCCTGAATAATTGAAATAATTGGCGCGTAAGTAGACGGCCGGCCAATGCCGTATTTTTCTAAGGCCTTAATTAAGCCGGCTTCGTTGTATCGCGGCGGCGGCTCCGTAAAATGTTGCCGCGAATCGATTTTTATCAATTTTAATTTTTCTTTTTCTTCCAATTCCGGCAGTTCCACCTCTTCAAATTTCATTGGCCAGATTTTCAAAAAGCCGTCAAACTTCATTATAGAACCGCTTGTTTTTAAAATGTACGTTTGAATATTTGATGTTGTCGCCGATGGCGCCTTAATTGACGCCTTAATTTCTATTGTGGTTAAATCAAAAATCGCCTGCGGCAACTGGGAAGCAATAAACCGACGCCATATTAAATCGTACAGTTTTCTTTCCTGAGTGTTTTCTCTTTTTAGATTTTCCGGTGTTAAATTAACATTAGTTGGCCTAATCGCTTCATGCGCTTCCTGCGCCAAGCGGGATTTGGTTTTAAAGAACCGGGGCGCGGCAACCGCATACTCCTTGCCGATATTTTTTCTGATCCAATCAGCCGCCTGAAAAACCGACTCTTTTGAAAGACTTAAGGAGTCGGTCCTCATATAAGTTATGAAGCCGCCCTCGTAAAGATTTTGCGCCAGCCGCATTATTTGTTTGGCGGAAAATCCTAATTTTTGAGAAGCGGCTTGCTGAAGCGTGCTCGTGGTAAATGGAGGCAACGGATTTTTTTTGGTTTCTTTTTTTTCAACTTTTAAAACCTCGTATCGGCATTTTTTTAAATCATTAACTATTTTATCAGCCGCTTCTTTGGTTTTAATGTCTAATTTTTGGATTATCTTGTCGTTGATTTTATATAAATTCGCTTCGATGTTTTTGATTTTTGATTTTTCCTGCCCGCCGAAGCCTTGGCGCAGGCGGGGATTTTTGATTTTTAGGAGCGAGACGACGATTGTCCAGTATTCTTCCGGTTTAAAATTTTTAATTTCTTCCTCCCGTTCAACGATAAGCCGCAAAACGACTGACTGCACCCGACCGGCCGACAATCGCTTCATTATTTTTTCCCAGAGAAACGGCGACAGTTTATAGCCAACCAGCCTGTCTAAAACCCGACGCGCCTGCTGGGCATTAACCAAATTCATATCAATGCCGCGGGGCTTTTTTAACGCTTCTTCGATGGCTGATTTGGTAATTTCGTGGAAAACAATGCGTTGAGGAGCTTTTGTTTTTTTGTCTAACTCCAAAGCCCGAACTAAATGGAAAGCTATTGCCTCGCCTTCCCTATCTTCATCGGTGGCTAAAATAACCGAGGTGGCTTTTTCTGCTTCTTTTTTGAGTTCGCCAACTCTTTTTCTGGCTTTAAGAGGAACAACATATTGGGGTTCAAAATTGTTTTCAAGGTCAATACCCAGTTTGCTTTTGGGCAAATCTCGGATATGGCCATAAGAAGCCGTTATTTCATACCCTTTGCCTATAAATTGTTTAATGGTTCTTGCCTTGGTCGGACTTTCTACTAAAACAAGATTCATAAAAATGAAAAAAATTTATAACTCGCTCATCAATTAAAACTTGGGTATTTTAAGATTTTTGTTTATTGTTTTTATTTATTATTTTTTATATTCTATTTTTTATTTATCCAATTGTATATCCCTTTTCTGTTTCCTTAATTATTTCCCGAATAACCAAAAAGGTAAGGGTTTGGCCGACTATTTGCGGTTCAAGTTTAGTCAGTTGGACTATTTTGTCAACGTTAAGCGGCTGACCCGCCTCTCTAATCGCCCGAAGAATAACTAATTGATTTTTATCTTTAATTTTTTCCAAGAGACGACTCGCGATTTCCGCTTTGTGATTTGCTAATCCCAAATCTTCCAGCACATCCTCAACCGAACCAACCAATCTTGCTCCGTCTCTGATAAGTTGGTGGGAGCCGACATAATTTGGGTGATTAATCGGTCCGGGCACCACAAAAACCTCTCGGCCTTGTTCGGCGGCCAGACGGGCGGTCGCCAGCGACCCGGACCTTTGAGGGGCCTCGATAACTATCACCGCCTGACACAGGCCGCTAATAATTCTATTTCGTTTTAAAAATTGACCTTTAAAATACGGGGTTTCTGAACCATGTTCCGAAATTATGACCCCGCCAAATTCCAAAACCTTTTCCCCCAAATTTTGATTTAGAGCCGGGTAAATTTTACCAAGGCCGTTGGCTAAAACGGCGATGGTTTTACCCTCAACCTCCAAAGCTCCCTCGTGCGCCGCACTGTCTATCCCCATCGCCAAACCGCTCACGATAATCAGACCCATCCTTGTCAATTCGCCGGAAATTTTCCTCGCAAACGCTTTTCCTTGAGCGGACGCCTTTCGCGTGCCGACAATGGCAATTTTTGGCACATTGATTATC
>Ga0194111_10008630_pt1 | contig 11192 bp, 8 predicted proteins | sample TA2KigC300mmetaG_FD_146194 | JGI IMG/M metagenome (GOLD analysis project Ga0194111, IMG submission 146194) | Freshwater microbial communities from Lake Tanganyika, Tanzania - TA2015033 Kigoma Deep Cast 300m | ecosystem: Environmental > Aquatic > Freshwater > Lake | place: Tanzania: Lake... | reverse complement strand
GCCAGAGCCGCCTCAATGTTATATCGTTGTTTCTCGATGTTTTTCATCTCATTCTCAAGTCTGCTGATGGTATCAGTTAACTGCTGTTTTTTGCTTAACTTCTGCTGGAGCAATTGCGTTGTCGCATCCAACTGGCTTCTCACGTCAGTGATATCAACTTGAGCGTTTCTAATTGTCAGCACCAGAAACAGGAAAAGGCAGATAATGCCGACCAGGCTGGGCATCAGCGTAATTCTCACTAATGAAATTGGCTCGGGCTGATAAGCTCTGGGCAGAAGATTTAAATTGCTTGTGGAAAGTGATGAACCGTTTAACGGCACTATTTTCTTCAGCACCAGCCCCATATTCAACAAATATCGGCCGGTATTCAAGCTACGGGGATTTTCAAATGGAGCCGGTATGGGTATGACGGCACGATTTAATTTGTGTGAAATAGCCTCACATTGCTCGGCTGCGCCCGCCAGGTCCCCGGACACAAATATCGGCAGAACAGGTGTGAGGGGATTTTTTTTATGGTCAGTATTATAGAAATCAATCGTCCGGTTAATCTCACGTTCAATCATGGCCAATTTCTGGTGCCAGGTCATGTTTTCACTGGGTAAACTGATGGTCCGTATAGGCTGTGGAATGCCGTCAACCTTGATGATGATGTCCAATTCTGCCGGTTGTAAATCAATGATTATAGCCGTTCTGTCCTTCACTATTCTGGTTAACAGGAGAGGTTTCGTGTCCATTAAGACAGGCTTGAGCCCAGCGAGTTTCAGCGTATGAAATATGGTATCGGTCACGTTTCGTGGTGTTGCCGCCAGAAAGACCAAGGTTTTCCCCTCTGTGGCCGGCGATGATTTCCAGGAGAGGTATAACTGCTCCATGGATACGGGTATCACCCGTTGTGCCTCACGCTCTACCGCCTCCTGCAGCATATCTTTGGGAAGCTGAGGCAGAAGAACGGGGCGGGTTAGAGAGTTCAGGCCGCTGATGCCAAGGATAACCTTCTTTGAGGATATGTTATGCGTTTTAAGAAGCTGCTTTATTTTGGTGGCAACCTCTTGCGGCTTCAGCACCACGGCATTTTTCACCAGGCCCGGTTCCAGGGCAACATCCGCCCATTTCCTGACCTGTTTCCCGCTCGTTGCCAGAAGCCGGAGGCTGGTATCATCAATGTATAATGTGACTATATTTCGTGCCATCGCTTATTTTTCCTCGTAGGCATAGACAACTATCTGGATGCTGGCGGTTGCTGTCTTATCATTGCCGGAAAGTGATATATTCATGCTCACTGACTTAACTAGAACATTAACCAGCTCATTATTGAGCTGCCTGATAAAGGCTACCAGGTTGTCGACATTGCCGATGACGCTGGTATTGAGGGAGAGCACGAGACAGGGGGCACCTTTTACCTCCTCACTGCGAATATCCGAAGAGCTCATCTGAGTGATATTGACATCATTTATTCTGGCCGCTTCGTAAAGGACATTGCCCACCGCGATGTCTTCTATAGACTGCACAAACTTTTTCTTATCTGATTCGTAATCTTTGTAAGCCTGGTTCAATTGCTGCTCCAATGCCTCTTGCTTGTTGGTAGGGGTTAATAAATCAATTGAACTTAACTTGGAACGAGCCAGAATCAGGTCTTCTTGCAGACGGTCTCGTTCGCTCGTGGATTGATAATAGACAAATGATAAGCTGACAACAGAAATAATGAAAAACCCGATGCCGATGGTAAACCAGCTTCTCTTACTGATCTTCATAAGTTTACTTTCTCTGTTCACATGTTAAATGTAAAGAATTAAACTTTATATATTCCTAATCAACGGAATAGGTGTTACGTAAAACTTCGACGGGCGTGGTAATGTGTTCCTTTACTTTCAACATCCCGTCGCTAATAAGAGGTAACATCCCGTCCTTGATTGCCTGCTCCCTCAGTTCGGTGGTGCTGGCGCTGTTGAGCAGCATCATCCGTATCTCGTCGCTGACCTGCAATATTTCAAAGATTCCTGTTCGCCCATAATATCCGGTATACGAGCATGATGTGCAGCCGCTTCCGGAAAGAAACTCTTTTCGCTCTTCACCCATCTCTTTGTAGTAGCTCTTTTGCTCAATCAGGGAAGCCTTGGCAAACTGGGTGCACTGGGGGCAGATACGCCGTACCATTCTCTGGGCAACGACGCCGATGAGCGCCGAGGCCACCAGGAAGGGCTCAATGCCGAGGTCGATAAGGCGGAACACCACCCCGACGGCATCATTGGCATGGATTGAGGAGAGCACCAGGTGGCCGGTGAGCGCCGACTGGATGGCGATGCGGGCTGTTTCCGCATCACGTATCTCGCCGACCAAGATAATGTCCGGGTCAAGGCGCAGTATGGACCTGAGCCCGCTGGCGAAGGTGAGGCCGGCTTTAGGATTGACCTGAATCTGGTTGATATTCTGGAAGCGGTATTCCACCGGGTCCTCAATGGTGATGATGTTCCTTTCGGTGCAGGCTAGGGTGTTAAGTGATGCGTAGAGGGTGGTGGTCTTGCCGGCGCCGGTGGGCCCGCTGACCAGAATCATACCGTAAGGGACTTTGAGCATCTCTTCGTACTTGGATAAACTCTGTGAAATCAAACCCAGTTCGGTCAATTTCATTACCGCTCTTGATTTGTCAAGAAGGCGCAATGCCGCCATTTCACCATATACCGTTGGCACCATGCCCACGCGAACATCCATCGCCTGCCCGGTTCTCGTCTTTACGGATAACTGACCGTCCTGCGGGCGGTGATGGTCGGCGATATTCATATTGGCCAGAACTTTAATGCGCGAAATGATGGGGCTTGCCGTCATCAAGGGCAGGGAAATCATATTATGAAGAGTGCCGTCGATGCGGAACCGCACCTGCAGTTTATCTTCCTGCGGTTGAAAATGAATATCAGAGGCCCGGGCTTTCACCGCCTCGTCAATAATCAGAGCCAGTGCTCTGGCCACCGGAGCATCGGTGACTGTATCCAGTCTGGCCTTGGCTTCGGTATCTTCCGTGTCTACGGATAGGCTTATAATTTGTTCCTCTATCTCTTCGTATGATTGATAATTGAAATCAATAGCTTCAATTATTTCCTTGGCATCAGCTTTTTCAGTGACAATATGCATCTGACTGCGTGCGACAAGAGCTTCCAAGGCCACAATATCGGAAGGGTTTGCCATGGCAACATGGAGCACGTTGCCTGATGCCTCCAGTGGGATTACGGTATGTTTCCGGCACACTGATTCCGGTATGAGTTTCAACAGCTCAGGTTGAATCAGATGTTTTCGTAATTTTTCCGCGGGCCTTTCCGCCCAGCCTTCTCTCATTCGTGAACCTGACCTTTTATCACCTTCCATTTGTTATCTCCCTGCTGTTTCTAGAAACGAATATTTTGGCAAACATGTGTCCATTACTTCCGGCAAAACATAGCCATACCTAAATCGCTAGTTTTCCAGATTACCATTATTGATAAAGCCATATAATTCATCTTTCCTGAATCTGATTACTTTTTTAGGTCCAAGGCGGTATGATTTCAGTTGCCCTCTTTTTTCCCAGCGCCTTACGGTGCCGGGATGGACATTCAGGAGGTGGGCAACTTGGTTTACGGTAAGCATCTGGTCAATATAATCTGGCGCCGCTGACATAGGTTTCATAGTTCCTTTCGCTAACATTATTGAACTTATTTAATCATGGTTAATCACGGGTGAACTTTAGTGTACAGGCGCTATCTTACAAAAGCAATAGGAAAAGCCTTTTAAAAATTACAGAATTGTTACAGCGTGTTACAGAATTATTACAGCGCAGGGTTAAGGAGCTATGGTGGTGTAAATTAATAAATTAAATATGGAAAAGTTTTAGCCGCACTGACCAGGAGGTCTTTTCTCGTGTGGCCCTCCTGGGAGGCATAAGCCGGTGTCCGGCTATTCTAGTCCAGGCGCGGCCAGCATCATCTTTGTGGCGGCTTATTACTTTCTCGCGCCCCTATTTACCAGCACTCTTTGGAAGACAAGAATCCACCAGAGAATTGAGGTACAGGCTGTGGAGAGGGCCGCCAAGTATAGTTTCAGAGTGGCCAGGCATGCTATGAATATGGTGAGTATAACCGAAGTGGGAATGCTCGTCAGGAAAGGCGGCTTCTCCCTGGCCCTGACCATAGGTATGATGGAAATCCAGAGTATCATGCCTCCAGCCATCAGCACATAGTCCTGCCAAATCAATTTTCTGTTTCTCCTTTAGAATCGTTCCAATAGAAGGTCGGCCTCTCGCTACCAGTTGTGGCCTGAATTTAGATTAGCGCCTGATATACCGCCTTCTCAAATTCCTGGTCCAGGCGGAACCCGGGTTTGAATCCAAAACCAAATACCTGAGACAGAGCAATCGCAATTAACTCTTCCCCGGGGTCAATGAAGAATTGCGTGCAGGCGGCCCCACCCCAGCCATAAGTACCGACGGAACCAATCGAGGCAGATTCAGTCAAATCGGTGCGCATCCCCAGGCTAAAACCGTAGCCCCAGCCGTATCCCCGGACGTAAATAAACAGGTCGCCGGTGTGATTTGAGGTCATCAGGTCTATTGTCTTCGGGCTTAGCAGGCGGACACCTTCAAGCTCGCCTTTATTGAGCAGCATTCGGGCGAATCGCAAATAGTCGGCAGCGGTAGAAAGAATCCCGCCATAATCGCCCAGTCCGGAGAACACATCTTTTGGTCCCACTACCTTTATGCTGTCCCGGGGATGGTCATAAACTCTGAGGTTCCAGGACTCGTCCCAGGTATATGCTGTCACCAGGCGATTTATCTTTGCCCTGGGCAGTAAAAAGGATGTTTCTTTCATAGCGAGTGGTGCAAATACTCTCTCCTGGAAGAACTCCTCAAGGGATTTTCCAGAAATAGTTTCAATAATAACACCCAGTACGTCATACTCTTGCCCGTACTGCCAGGACGTTCCCGGGTGGAAACTGAGCGGAATTCTGGCCAGTTTTTCTACGGTCTCTCTTATTGAAATCCGGGGACTCGCCGTGCCATCTTCGTGGGGGAAAAACAAAGACCCTTTAATGGCGTCGGAAAGGTCGCCGACAAAAGCAATCGGGGTGAGTCTGGGTGATGCCAGCCCGGCGGTATGGGTGAGCAAATCCCTGATGGTAATCTCTCTTCTTGCCGGCTCAGTATAGATGCGCCCTGGAGGCGAGTACCTGGCCTTGCCTTTTGGCGGCTGTGGTACTATCACCACAGGATTGGCGAAGGCGGGTATGAACTTAGACACCGGGTCATCAAGCATCAGGCTGCCGGCCTCGTATAGCATAAGCACGGCAACGGCGGTGACCGGCTTGGTCATGGAATACATCCGGAAGATACCGTCCTCCGACATGGGTTTCTTTGAGGCAATATCCATGAAACCAAGGGCACCATGGTGTATTATCTTGCCCTTGCGCATCACCAGGGCGACACTGCCGGGTATATCGCCCCTGTCAATATATTTCTGCATGACCTGATTTATACGGTTCAATCGCTCGCTTGAGGGACTCAATTCTGGCTCAGTTGACGCGGTAAATTTCTGCTTAGCGTTCATAATTGTTTCCTCTCAGAAAATCGGGCCACTGTGGCCACAACCTAGCTAATTGTTAACGGGTTGAGATATTGAGGGAGACTATCGTTTCTTACGGAATTTCTGAATGGTGCGTGCCCCCCGGTCTACCTTACCAAATGCCGTAGCCACCTCGCCAACGTAGAGGTCGCCGCGTGAATCTACTCCTATCACATGTGGCCCCACCAGTAAGGGATTGTCCAGGCTATGAGATTCATTTCCCCAGCGCGATAATAATTTCCCATCTATGTTGAAGATGCTTATTCTCCGGCAGAGCTCTGATATATATACGGTCTCATCCTTATCCATATAAACATGAGTAGGGCGCAGGAGGTCTTTCCATTGGAAAAGGAACTCACCGTTGACATCAAATACCTGCACGCGGTGGTTCTCGCGGTCAGCAATCCAGACGCGGTCCTGTTTATCAATCCAGATGTTATGGGGCAGGCGAAACTGGCCCGGTTCAGCCCCTGGGATGCCCCATGAGAGAAGCAGTTTCCCGTCTTTACTGAACTTGTGAACACGGGCGTTGCCGTATCCATCGGAAATAAAAATATCACCGGAAGAGGCTATGGCTACCCCGGTGGGCATATTGAAAGGTGGCCCAGCTTTACGAATTGAGGAAATACGCTCAAAGATATCAAGTCCTTGGCGATGCCCGGTATCCGATGGCTGGTCTTTCTTGCCCAGCGTCATGAGCAATTTACCATCCTTGGTGAATTTGTAAACGACATGGCTATGGTCATCCGTTAAGAAGATATGACCCTCGGGAGTCATTATGCTGCCATGAGGGCGTTTGAAGAGCCCTTCGCCCCAGGAGGATATCTCATTACCATCTCTATCAAAGATAATCATGGGGCGCCTGCTGCGATTGAAGACATATAAGTTATCGTCCGGGTCAATAGAGAGCCCGACAACATCTATGAAGGACTCACCCGCGGGCAGCTTGGCCCAGTTATCCACCAGGGTATAGGCATATTTACCGCTTCCGTATAGCATGTTTCTCCTTCTGCATGAATTCTGTTTAGATTATTTAAATAGTATAGTCAAAACCGAAGGTCGTTTCAAATAATTGCAGAGTTATAGAGTTCTGGATACGGTCGGAGCATAGGTCATCCGATAAAGTCTCGTATATAAACCTCCCCGTGCCAGAAGCTCTTCATGGCGGCCTTTCTCTACAATCTGTCCGTTATCCAGCACCACAATGAGGTCGGCATCTCGTACCGTGGACAGGCGGTGAGCGATGACCACCGTGGTTCTACCTTCCAGAAGACGTTTGATACCCTGCTGGAGAAAATATTCGCTGTGCGAGTCGACACTGGCGGTAGCCTCATCCAGCAGGATGATAGCCGGATTGGCCAGAATGGCCCGGGCGAAGCTGATAAGCTGGCGTTGCCCCATACTTAAGTTTTGTCCGCGCTCCTGAAGTTCGGTATCGTACCCATTCTCTAATCGCATGATGAAATCGTGGGCGCCCACGGCTCTGGCGGCGGCCTGTATTTCTGCCTCGGTGGCCTCCAGATGACCATACTGGATGTTATCCCTGACCGTGCCCGAAAAGAGGAAGGGGTCCTGGAGCACCAATCCCAGTTGTCTCCGGTAGCTGTACCTTTCAACATGGCGCAGGTCATAGCCATCGGCCAGGATGCGCCCTTTGGCAACATCATAAAAACGGGCGATGAGGTTGACCATGGTGCTCTTGCCGGCGCCGGTCGGGCCGACCAGTGCCACCGTTTTTCCCGCCGGGATATACATGTCTATATCATGAATCACTTCAATACCCGGCTCATAGCTGAAGGAAACGCCCTCAAACTCGATGTCTCCCCTTAAACGGGTTACTTTACTGCTGTCAGGGCTGTCTGCCATCTCAGGTTTGACATCAAGGAGTTCAAAGATGCGGGCTCCCGAGGCCATGGCCCTCTGGAGCTGAGTATACTCCATGGTCAAGGTTCGGATTGGGTCGAAAAACCGCTGTATATAGAGAAGGAAGGCCAGCAAAGTACCTATAAGAATAGTGCTGCCCAGCACACCTGCCCCGCCATAGAGAATGACGACGGCTATCGCCAGTGCCATCAGCAGCTCCACGACCGGCGTCATGCTGGCCGAAAGCCGTCCTGCCTTCAGGTTAGCCATAAAATGAGCGCGGTTGACCTGGTCAAAATACTGAGAATTCAGGTCCTCCCGGGACAGGCTCTGGATGACCCGCACTCCGGAGATGTTTTCCTGGAGGGCCGAATTCACCAGAGCTATCGCCTGCCTTATCTTTATAAAGTAGCGGCGCGCGTTGCCCTGCCAGAATGCTATAAATAGAAAGAGCAGAGGCACCACGGATAAGGTCAGCAGTGCCAGCCTGAAGTCCATAATGAATAGGGCAACCATAACCGCCAGCAGGCTGACTACCTCACCGGCCACCCAGAAGGCGCCGGAGTCCAGGAAATCTCCCAGCTCGCCCACGTCGTTCTGCACTCTGGACATGATACGCCCGACTTTGTTACTGTCGAAGAACTTAAGAGAAAGGCGCTGCAGGTGGTCAAAGAGCTGGCTGCGTAAATTAAGCAGAATGCTCTGCCCCAGGCTCGCCTCTGCTCTTATCTGGGTGTAATAAGATGCCCAGTTGACCAGGGCATTGCCCAGGAAGAACAGGACTATCATGTTCAGCCCGGTCAGGTTACCAGCAACGATATACCGGTCCTCAGCCAGACCAACGAGGTAAGGGCTAACCACCGTCGTGGCAGTAAAAAGCAGGGTAGCCACAATGGTCAGGGGCAACGCCACCTTATAGGGCGTAAAATATCTGGCCAGGCGTGAAACAACGCGGGAATCATAGGGCTTGCCGAAAACAATATCGTCCGATTCATCCAGGCTGCTGGTCAGGCGTTCGCTCCGGATATGAGTCGTCTGCTGACCATTGGCATCAAGTAGTAAGGGCGCCATCACCGGCTCTATTGTCAAAGCCGGAGTGACTGGCTCGGTGGGGGCTTCTTGTAATTGAAATTGCAGGCCGTAGAGCTGCCGGTATAAGCCATTTCTGGCGAGGAGTTCCGGATGCTTGCCCTGCTCAACAATCTGTCCGTCATTCAGGACCAGGATGAGGTCGGCCATCTGCACCGAGCGCAAACGATGGGCGATAATGAAAGTGGTGCGCCCGACTGGCAGTTCGGCCAGGGTCTGCTGGATGAGGTATTCGGTCTCGGTGTCCACGCTTGATGTGGAATCGTCCATAATCAGGATGCGCGGGTCGAGCAGGATAGTGCGGGCAATAGCCAGCCGCTGTTTCTGCCCACCGGAAAGGGTTATTCCCCTCTCGCCCACCCAGGTCTCATAGCCATCAGGCAAACTCATGATAAATTCGTGCAGCCGGGCTATCTTGGCGGCTTCGGTTATGGCCTCTAAACTGGCGTCGGGCCTGCCGTAGCTGATGTTCTCGCGTATGGTCGCCGAAAAAAGAAAGGTATCCTGATGAACAATGCCAACGTGCCGCCGCAGGGAGGCGAGGGACAGGTCCCGTATGTCTATCCCGTCAATGGTGATGCGGCCGGAGGTTATATCATAGAAACGGGGTATCAGATTGGCTATGGTTGACTTGCCGCTGCCGCTGGCCCCAACCAGAGCTATCACCTGCCCCGGTTGAGCCTCAAAGGTCACGTTCTTCAAGATGGTGCCGTGAGAGTCGTAGCTGAAGGAAACATCTTCAAACCTGACCAGCCCCTTCACCTCATTGATATTGATAGCATCAGGCTTCTCTTTTATCGGGGACACCTGGTCCAGGATTTCAAAGATACGCTGTCCGGAAGCCATCGCCCGGGAAAAGAGTATGGTCAGCCATCCCAGCATCCTTATCGGCATACTGAGCATGACCAGATAGAGCAGGAACTGGGCGAGTTCGCCCTGGGTGAGAGCGCCGGTTACCACCAGCCTCCCGCCGTACCACAATATGCCGCCCATGGCCAGAGAAAGGGCAAGGCTCATCAGCGGACTATTGGCGGCCAGAAGATTATTGGCTTCTATCTCCTGTTGATATATGATTTCAGCCTGTTTGCGGAATTTCTGGCTCTCAAAATCCTCGCGAACAAAAGCCCGGACCACCCTTACCCCGGTGAGGTTCTCCTGCACGATGTTCCCCAGCACGCCCAGGCCCTGTTGAATCTTCATCCATAGCACACGCAGTTTCCGGTTTATGGCCACAGTGCGGAACGATATGAAAGGGATAACGCTCAGGCTGATTAAGGCCAGCTTCCAGTTGAGCAAGAGGAGCACGACGGTTATGGCTATCATTAAGACGACGAAGTAGACGCCGCGCAAAAGGGCAAAGCCGACGAACATGCGTACCCCTTCTACGTCGGCGGTAGCCCGGGACATTAGCTGTCCGGTCTGGGAGCGGTCATGAAAAGAGTAGCTGAGCCTCTGGAGGCGGTTGTAAAACAGGCTGCGAATATCATACGCCACTTTCTGGGAAAGGTACTCAGATAGATAGCTCTGCCAGTAGGTGAGCATGCTGCGCAGGAGGCCCACCCCGGCTACCGTAAGCGCAATGAGCAACAGCGAATGGTAGTCGCCGGAACTCAGCGCCAGGTCAATGGCCTGGCCGGTAAGGCGGGGAATGAGCAGGGTAAGCCCGGCGCCGACAAAGAGGCAAACATATACTATCAGCGCCCGCGGCCAGTACTTCCAGAATAGCGCCACAACACGCCGGAAAATAAGCATTTTGTCTCTCTGTTTACTATATTATCACCATTGGCTGACTGGTGTCTTTCCGCAGGCTGCCCGGTGAGGGCAATCGCATGAGGCTGATGCCGGGTGATTGACAAAAATAGGGGATGGTCGTATCATTTTGGCGTCACTGATTTAACCTAAAGCGATTAGGCATTAAGACACTGATACAAATTTAGGAGGTGATAATAAAAGAGTGGTGAAAAGGCGAGACGAGCTCCTTCAGGGTCCCAGGGAGAAAGCAATTGCCGCGCTTAATCAGAATAAAAAGGGCCCAGCCTTAAAGTATATCCAGGAATTGTATGAGGAATTCCGTCCCATCCATGATAGATACGTGGAGAGCATAAATTCGTTATTAACGTTCGTTTCCCAAAAGCTCGGGGAGGAAGCCGTTGCCGAAGCCGCCCGGCACTACGTTGAACAAACGACCGCCGGCATGTTTGCTAGAATGAAAACGTTAAACCATGAACAACTGGTCAAGGCCTTCGCTGACCTGCACAGGAAGCATTACAGCCGCTTTTACGTAGAAGAAAACGACGATAAGACCGTAATCACAGTGGCCGAATGCAATGTCGGCGCCCGATTACTAAAGGACGGCATCGCTCAGCGAGAAGGTGGCCTGACCAAGAAAGCGTGGCCCTGGTCTTTCAACAGTACTGGGGTGCCTTATTATTGTCTCCACGCTCATGTCTTCAACAATCTCTTCCGGAAGCTCGGGATACCTGTGGTGGTCGAGTGGGGCAAACAATACGATGACGAGGGCAAGGCCACAGGTGAACCCTGCCGCTATATCATCCGTAAGAAAATTAGTTAGCTGTTGGGATGCCGGCCAACCACAGGTTATGCGTTCTTCGTCTAACCTTTTTACATTGAGTCCGTTTTCCAAGCGGTGAGAGGAGA
>Ga0194111_10008625_pt1 | contig 11199 bp, 9 predicted proteins | sample TA2KigC300mmetaG_FD_146194 | JGI IMG/M metagenome (GOLD analysis project Ga0194111, IMG submission 146194) | Freshwater microbial communities from Lake Tanganyika, Tanzania - TA2015033 Kigoma Deep Cast 300m | ecosystem: Environmental > Aquatic > Freshwater > Lake | place: Tanzania: Lake... | reverse complement strand
GACATTCAAGGAGATTATGGACCGCAAGGATGATATCTTAGAGGGACTGGAGCGCCTCCAGGGCAGGACGGGCAGCCTCTTCAGCGCGCTCATGGTTACAGACATCACGGAACTTGACAGCATTCTCTTCATTAAGGGGGACCGGTTTTTTATAAGTCACATCCGATACCCGAAGATGGACGAACACGTGTATCTTTTGAAGGGAATCCTTTCGCGGAAGAAACAGCTCATACCGATCCTCACGGAAATAATACGCAACAGTCAGTGAAATATTCTGCGTAAAGGGCAGAGCAGGTTACTGCATCTTTCCGGAGGGCGTCTTGCATTATCTGGAAACGGATATGGAAAAAAGAATCCACACGCTGGCACAGTGGATGTATGGTGCACCTCTGGAATCGGCTGAGCCGAATGAGGGGCACCGTGCCATCGTCGAGCTCCAGGAAATGGGGAAACTACAGTTCCTGATTTCCCAGAATGTGGATAACCTCCATCTGAAATCGGGTATCCGCAAGGAGTTGCTGGCGGAGCTGCATGGGAATATTGCCAAACTCCGGTGTAAAAGGTGCGGAATGACGGTCAACCGGTCTGCGGGAAGAGACGTGTGCCGATGCGGCAGAGCGCTGGTTCGCAGCGTCGTGGATTTCGGTCAATCCCTTCCGGAGAGGGATCTCGCACTCTCATTCACACATTCACGCAAGAGTGACCTCTTTGTGGTCGCAGGTTCCAGCCTTGTCGTAACACCTGCGGCCAACATGCCCGCAGAGGCACTTCGTGCCGGTGCAAAACTCGTGATTATCAACAGAGGTGAAACACCCTTCGACCCGCACACCCATCTGAGGTTTCATGAAAAGACCGGGGATGTCCTGCCCAGAGCAGTAAAACGGTTGAAAAGGTTGATGGGATTGTTCGAGTAAAAAAATGACGTTACACGAATGTGTACTACATCTCCACATTACCCGATGCGCTCACACTCCTGTATCTTCACGTGCAGCATCCTATCCCCCTGTTGAATTGCATCAACGACTTCCTGGCCGCCCACAACCCTGCCGAATACGGTGTGTCTGCCATTCAGGTGCGGCTGAGGGGAATGTGTGATGAAAAACTGACTTCCGTTCGTGTGTGGCCCGGCGTTCGCCATGGAGATTACCCCTGTGTCGTGCCTCAATGGATTCCCCTGCACCTCATCTTCAAACCTGTAGCCGGGTCCGTCCCTCCCCGTACCTGTTGGATCTCCCCCCTGGATGACAAAATTGCTGATCACCCGATGAAAAGATACGCCGTCGTAAAATCCCTCCCGCGCCAGAAAGACAAAGTTATTCACCGTTTTGGGTGCATGCTGCGGGTACAGTTCCAGTTCAATAACCCCCCTGTTGGTCTCAATAACCGCCCTGTATACCTTGACCGGATCAATCTGCATTTCAGGCGGACTATCCCATTCCCGTTTCTTCATATTGTATTCCTCCCTATACCTTTCTCGTCTGAAATATCCCGTTCACAATACAGCAGAAGTTCCCCTTTTCAACCACAGTGCCCTTAATCCGCTCAACATCCCCGGAAGTCATCGACGCGTCACCAGCAACAGCCGTTGCGGCAGTCCTCTTGAGAGCTTATTTCATTGGGGAATTACAGAGGCGCAGGAATAATCGATGATCCTTATCCTGATCTGACCGATTACCCTCCCCAACTGCAGAAGAGAAGTCCAGTCGTGACCTTCCACCAGCTTGATGTGGGTTGCGTCTACCCCGACCTGATTGAAGGTCGGATCAACCGGTACCCACCCGTTTATATAACTTTCCGCCCAGCTATGGTAAAGGAATCCCATCCCGTCCATGTATACGAGCCCTCCCACCAGTTTTGTCGGTATGCCCGCCGCCCGCGCCATCGCGGCATACAGCATCGTGTGGGCCTGGCATTCACCTTTCCGGCTGTGAAGCACTTCCAGGGCAGAAAAGCTGTCCACCGCCTCATCTTTGATTTCCCTGGAAACCCAACGGACAAGGCGTTCCACTTTCTCATGAGCACTGGTCGCTCCTCTGACTGTCTCTCCCGCCGCCATTTTGATCTCAGGGTGATCGGCTTCGATATGGTGAGAAGGGGCGAGATAACGATACCTGTCTCTGCTGTTGAGTGGCTCCCCGGCAGTTTCCCGTTTCCATGAAGACACGCCGCTCAGGAGAAAGACCGCGGCGGGTTTACCTTCCATTGATTCTTCCGCAAACTCCTGATTTGACCCGCGAAGGGGAGACAAGGCCCCTGATAACCCCCAGACCGCCACCTTCATGGAGGCGGCATTTCTCGGACAGCTTATCACTCTGTCCGTCTTGACAAGGCTAAAATCAAAGATGACGTCCTTCTTATTGAAGCTCGCCTCTGCAAGGAACCTCTTCGCCTGCTCCTCATCTTCCTTATACGTGATCAACACACCTCCCATACCCATTTCAAATATCGTTTCTCCCTTCCTGTTTATCCAGCTTGTCGCACTGTGTCCGTGCATATGAGTCTCCACTTTGAAAGAAGGTTCGAGAGAAAGTTTCTCGCTCTCCTCAAAGGAATGCACCGTCTGGTTTACCTCGGTGATAGACTGGGTCTGGGGATCATACACGTGATAACGGTAGCGGGAACCCACCGCCATGCCCTGAAGCAATGGGTAGAGGTTAATCACACTGGAAGGATAAAGCATCCCTGACAGCACGATGTGTGCCGTCTTTTCTTCATCGCCACTCCTCTGTCGCACCATCAGAGTGCCGTCAACGATCTTTCCCTCAAGCATCAAGGGCTTCTCATCCATCCTCTGCTCGTAATGAAAGGAAACCAGGGAGAGATCAGGCCTGACAATATCATCACTCTTCATGTCAATCTGTTTCATCATTCCCATAAAACGGATGCGCATGTGGGCTTCCGAGATCAGCCGGTACTCTTGAGACTCTTGTGTCGGCACAATTCTGAAGTGTACGAATCCCACCTTTTCACCATTAAACACGAAGCCGTGCCAGAGCTCCCTGTGGGGAAGCTCTCCTATATCCCGTATCTTCAATGTCTCCCCGGGTGCCGGAACGGACTTGAAGTAGAGGGAGGCGCACGAACTCAGAAGAAATGAAAAAAAGACAATGACGCACACAACCCTGGAAAAATGAAACAATTTCCTCCCGGCCAATGGACGCCACAGCCTGTTCGCTCCGCTGCTGATACGCATGTCTGGAAATCCTCACAACCTGCATTCACAAGACAAACGGAAATGCCCTCTTTAAAAAAGTATTATCATCAGAAGAGATCAACGTCAAGCGCCGGCGGATTACTCCCGTCAGGTTCCCCGTTCCTCCCCTGAATAAAAAATGGTGGCAAAAAACCCGTTTCACATTTATACTCAAATGAACATCACACGCACACCACGAGCACGAAGGCTTTTGCCGTTACAGAACCACGGGGAAGATCAGTGGGATCATCGGTGATTGCCGTCATCGCGTGTATTCTGATGGCAACGTGGTGCAATACATTCAAGAGATGCGATGAACAAATGAACGGCAAACAATGTGAAACCCGGGAGAGGAAGCGCGTCCATGGAAAAACATCATAAATTTTCGATCTGGTATGTCCTGCTGGGCATCTGGGTAGTGCTGATTATTCAGAGTTACATCGCCTCCATGTTTGCCGTACAAACGATACCGTACAGTCAGTTCTTGACCCTGCTCAAGACCGGAAAAATCGTGGAAGTTGCGATCACTGCCAATCAGATTCAGGGCAAAATGAAGGTGGATGGCGGCACTCCCGACGAAACCAAGGTGTTCAAAACCGTCCGGGTCGATCCTGAACTGTCGACTATTCTGGACCAGTACAAAGTCAGCTTCAAGGGAGAAATCGAATCCACATTCCTCCGTGATCTTTTTTCGTGGGTGTTTCCCATAATGCTCTTTGTCGGTGTCTGGTACTTTTTCATGAAACGGATGGGAGCACAGCAGGCGGGTTTCATGACCATCGGCAAAAACAAGGCGAAAATATACATGGAAAATGAATTGAACATTACCTTCAACGATGTCGCCGGCGTTGACGAAGCGAAGCAGGAATTGATCGAGGTAGTCGAATTTTTGAAAAACCCGGGAAGATTCACAGAGCTGGGAGGCAAGATCCCCAAGGGTATTCTCCTGGTGGGCCCCCCGGGAACGGGAAAAACCCTGCTGGCCAAGGCTGTGGCGGGCGAGAGCGGTGTCCCCTTTTTCAGTATGTCCGGCTCTGAATTCGTCGAGATGTTCGTGGGACTGGGAGCAGCCCGGGTGAGGGACCTCTTTGTCCAGGCCAAGGAGAAAGCTCCGTGCATCATCTTCATCGATGAGCTGGATGCCCTGGGGAAGGCCCGCGGATTCGGTGTCACCGGTGGTCACGACGAACGGGAGCAGACATTGAATCAACTCCTTGTGGAAATGGACGGCTTCGATCCCAAGGTGGGGGTTATCCTCATGGCAGCGACAAACAGACCTGAAATTCTGGACCCTGCTCTCCTCAGACCGGGTCGATTTGACCGCCACGTCTTAGTCGACCGTCCCGACAAGATAGGGCGGGAGGAAATTTTAAAGGTACACCTGAAAAAGATAAAAACGGTACCCGATCTCAATGTGGAAACGATAGCCGGCATGACCCCGGGGATGGTGGGGGCGGACCTGGCCAACCTGGTGAACGAAGCGGCGCTGCTGGCCGTCAGGAGGAATAAAAAAGAAGTGGGTATGCCGGAATTCGAAGAGGCGGTCGAGCGGATCATCGCCGGTCTTGAAAAGAAAAACCGTCTGATCAACCTCAAAGAGAGAGAAATTGTGGCCTATCACGAGATGGGCCATGCCCTTGTTGCCTTAGCTCTACCGGGAACCGACCCGGTACAGAAAATCTCCATCATTCCCCGCGGTATCGCCGCACTGGGATATACGATGCAGGTGCCTACAGAGGATCGCTTTCTTATGAAAAAGACCGAACTCCTGAACAAGATTGCTTCGCTCCTGGGCGGAAGGGCCGCAGAGGAAATCGTCTTCGGAGACATTTCCACAGGTGCCCATAACGACCTCGCCAGAGCCACAGACATCGCAAAGAGCATGATCAAGGAATACGGGATGAGCAACAAACTGGGGCAGGTATACCTTGCCCGGGAGAAGCGGCCCCAGTTCCTGGATGCGGGCATACGGGACACAGGTGACTACAGCGAGGCCACGGCGGAAACCATCGACGAGGAAATAAAATCCGTCATTACCACCGAGTACACCAGGGCGAAAGACATTCTCCATCACCAGAAAGATGTCCTGCACAGGGGAGCCCGGTTGCTCCTCGAAAAGGAAAAACTCGAGAGCGCCGATCTTACCTCTTTGCTGGAAAGCGACACTTCACGACCATAGGGGGAGCGCAAATACGTCATGGAAGATCCGTCGTCACGTAGGGACTTTATCAAGTCGTGCATATTCCTGGCAGTTTCTGGTTTCTGCCTCTCTCCTCTCTCCCTGTGCCCCGGATGTAGCAGGAGCGAAAATGCTTCCCTGGCAGAAACAGCGAAGACCAGGAAATCCATTGATAACGCCGGAGGAAGGGCGGATATTTCTCCGCATTTCGAACCGGCATACCTGAAACTCCACAAAAGCGGTGAACTCAAAAGAAGGGGAGAAGAACTGTGGAGCATGATGAACCGTTGCCGGCTCTGTCCGAGGCAGTGCGGTGCCGACAGGCTGGTGGGACAGAGGGGGTTCTGTCAGGCATCTTCACAGCTGGAGATTTCCTCCTTTCATCCTCATTTCGGTGAGGAAAGATCCCTCGTGGGATCAGGGGGATCGGGAACAATATTCTTCACAAACTGCAGTCTCAGATGCGTCTTCTGCATCAACTGGGAAATAAGCCAGGGAGGTGCAGGAGAAGCAACAAATATCGATCAGTTAGCGATGATGATGCTCCGTCTGCAGGAAATCGGATGCCACAACATCAACCTGGTCACGCCCACACATTACTCCCCGCACATTCTCTTAGCGGTGGATATTGCCGCCGGCAGGGGATTGAGACTCCCCCTGGTCTACAATACCTGCGGTTGGGAAAGTGCGGAGATTCTGAAAAAGTTAGACGGGATCATCGATATATATCTCCCGGACTTCAAATACGGGGACAGCAGAATGGCGGACAGGTATTCCTCCGGGGCGGGAACCTATACCGAAATCTCGAAGGCGGCCCTGCTGGAGATGCACCGCCAGGTGGGTGTGGCGAAACCCGCCCGGGATGGTCTCATGTACAGGGGAATGATGATCCGTCACCTCGTGATGCCTCACGGGGTCAGCGGTACCAGAATGGTCATCGAATGGATAAGCGAAAACCTTCCCAGGGACACGTACCTCAATCTCATGTCGCAGTACACACCTGTCTATAAAGCGCATTTGTACCCGGAAATAGCGAGGAAAATCACGCGACAGGAGTACCGCGAAGCCGTGGAGTGGGCAAGACAGGCAAACCTCACCAACCTTGATATCCAGGGAAGTCCGTTCCTGTAGTACGGTCTGTGCTACCGGAAACACGGAATCCTTCGTTACCATACCGGACATGAACGATGAAAAAACCAAAGCGCACCTATGCTGATTTTCCCAAGACAACTCCAGAAAAAGGCAAAACCGATACCATGCGCCGATACGAACCCGTGCGTCCCCGGGGCACTACTTTCCGGATGATCCCGTTCATCGCAATCCTTTCCATAATCCTCCTGATCATCGGTATAATCTATTTTATCAGGCATTCCACCCCCTTTCAAATATGCGAGGCGTTCATCAGGGAAAATCAGGAAATCAGGGCCATGGTCGGCGATGTGGTCGAGTGCGACTTCCAGCTTCCTCTCGAAATAGACGCTCCCATCGGCAAAGAAGTCCGTATCCGGTACTCCTTCGACGTGAAAGGCACAAGAGGTTCGACAACGGTGAATATCCTACTGCTCAGGACAGGAGAACAATGGCATATCCTTTCCGCTTCCTACCGAGACCGACAGGGATCTCTTACACATCTTGTCGTCAATACTCATCTCTCCGGAGAAAAGAAGGTGCTTACCCCGCGTACCGGGACATCCGAGAAGGTGGGGCAATACCTACAAGCGGGACACCGGTTCTTCAAACAAAACGAATTCGACAGGGCTATTGCCGAGTATACCCGGCTTGCTGAGGCCGAACCGGGGAACTACAGGGCATACTTCTGGCGCGGCCGGGCATACATGAAAAAAAATCTCGAAGACCAGGCGCTCAACGATTTTAGAAAGACAATTGAACTCAACCCTCATCATCCCGATGCATATAACTGGCTTGGATGGATCTACCGCAAAAAAAACAACTGCAACGAAGCGATCGGTTGCCTCACAAAATCCATAGAATTGCGTCCCGATAACGGATGGGCATACTATAACCGGGGAAGGTGTTATCATAGTCTGGGTAACACGCAACAGGCACTGAGCGATTTCCGTAAATCATGCGCTCTTGGCTATAAAAGTGGCTGCCACACATACGAGAGTATGAAGAAACCCTGAGATGATTTTCGTTTGACACCGCAGGGAACATTCTTTATACTCCCCCGGCACTGTCACCATTGCAGTAAATTACCTCAAGGAGATTCCGGCGTGGGTGAAAAAAAATCATCGCGTGAAATCGTTACGGGAGAGGGAATCCAAGCCTCCCGGGGTGTTGTACTCCTTTCGGGTACGCTTACATGTCTAACATGCAACAATGCCGAACTCTTCGAATGGCCCTCCCGGGATGTAAAGCCTGAAGACCTGGAAGGGTTCGATACTCTTGATTTGATACTCGCAGTCGCACACACCAGAAACTGGATTGCGCAACGCGTCATCAATACGAACAACGGGAAGTTTTTGCTTTTCGTGTTGTGTCCGGTCTGCATGGCATTCTTTCTGTCTGCCACGGCACAAAAATCCGATGAGGGAAGTGCTTCTCAGACATAACCCATGCTCAATGACATTCTTTCAGTAAAATCAAATCCAGGGCCATGTCGCAATCCCTGAGTGCCTGGTAGTAGTCGCCAATTTTTACGCGAGCCAGGCACCGGTTGAAAAACGCCTGTTCACTTTCGGGATTCAACGCAATCACCCTGCTGTAATGCTCTACCGCCTTGCGGTAGTTTCCCAGTTGCACATGAACGTATCCGCTGTGATAGTGAGCCCTCTCGTGATCCGGATCCAGGGCGGTAGCCTTTTCAAGATCCCTCACTGCCTGCGGGAAATCGCTGGTGCTCATGAACGCGAAGCCGCGGTGGAAATATGCCTCTGAAAAATCGGGATTCAGACGGAGCGCATGGGTGAAATATTCTATAGCCCCCGTATAGTTTCCGGACGATCCCCTTGCATACCCTTTTTCAAACCAATCAACGGCCTGCAATTTCCGTATCAGGTCGTAATACCCGTTCCCTTTCTTTTTTTCCCCTCGGTAACCCTTTTTCCCTAACCGTTCGGCCTTCATCAACAATGCTTCCGCCCTTTCCTGTATCCGCACCAGTTCCTCTACTTTTCGGTGATCCTGGCAGAGGATATCGACCGCATTGACGATGCCGTTGAGATCACCACTGATCCGGGCTTGTACATAACACGTTTGACCCCGAGAGCTCTCTTGCATGATCTCGATGCCCACAATCCCGGCAGTTAATGCAGAAACATGAGCCTGGGTGATCTTAAAATTTCGCACCATGGTTTCCTGCTTTATAAAGGTCCCCAGTTTTGCCAGAAGTTTTCGTTTCACCAGTTCACGCGCAATAATCCTGCACGTATCATCCTTCCCCTCCCCGTGTGACCGAGAGACGCTTTCCTCAATCAGGGTTATGGTGCGAGCCCATACATCGCCGGCATGGCACAGCAGGATCATCACCAGGACATGATATAGAATGGCTTTCACACACATCGGACACCTCTTCTCGCGAAACAATTCCTTCCCGATGACGCAAGGTTATTCACTGTATAACCCAACATCCACCGGGTGTCCATAATGTGATTGCCCCGGGGGCATATTGACTTTTTACCCCCAAATGATGATAATATACGAAAAAAGTGGGAATGGAAAATGACACACGATCAAATGATCATCCGATGCCTCAACTGCGGTACGAAAAATCGTATACCCAGGGACCGTCTTCACGATCGTCCCACCTGCGGCAGGTGTCATGCCCATCTTGACGATATGATTATCAGATGTCTGAGCTGCGGTACGAAAAACCGCATGCCCGAGGATCGACTCCACCAGCGGCCCCTGTGCGGCAAATGCGGCATACCCCTAGTCATCAGGAAGGGAGAGGGGATTCCGCTGGAGGTGACCGACGAAACGTTTGCACGAGAGGTTCTCGCCCAATCAGGTTCCGTCCTTGCAGACTTCTGGGCGCCCTGGTGCGGTCCATGCCGTACGATGGAGCCGATGCTTGAAGACCTTGCCGCGAAATACGCGGGCGGGGTTAAGTTCGTGAAATTGAACATCGATGAGAATCCTCTCACCGCTTCACAATACAACATTCGCAACATACCCACGATTCTCCTGTTCAGAGAGGGGAAGCTGGCAAACAGGCTGGTGGGCACACTTTCGAAAGAAGGCATCGAAAAACACCTCCTCGCCATCGTGAAGACGAACTGACCGTAGGAATGGCCGTGCAGATTTTCGAAAACGGTGTCTTCATATCCTGTGAAGACGCAAACAGAATTTATAGTGTGCTCGTTGAAGACGGCGGCCGCATCGTGTTCACCGGTGACGTTATCCCCGACGCATACCGGGGCATCCGGAACAGGACAAACATGAACGGCGATTGCATTGTACCCGCCTTCGCTGACACCCATATGCATTTCGATTCCCACTGTCTCTTCCAGTCAACGCTCGATGTCCGCCACGTCAGAAACTTCCGGGAACTGACCTCGGTAATCCAGAGCTATGAACACATTCACCGGGAAGAAAACATTCTCATTGGTTTTGGTTGTTCAGCCCACACGGTCGAGGAAAATCACCTCCCGGATATCGCCATCCTGGATTCAATTACCTCAAAGCCTCTGATGCTGGTCAAATATGATGGCCACGCCGCGGTCGCAAATTCATCCATGCTCAAGAAACTGCCGGCTCACATAACGGGTGATCCCGGTTGCAACAAAACCACCGGCTGGTTGTATCAAATGGCCTTCTACGAAGCGGTGAAATACATCACGGGATCGGTTTCTCTTTATAATGTGATGAAAACATTGATCAACGGAACCGATCATCTTGCCCGACAGGGCATCGGCCTCATCCACACGATGGCAGGAGTCGGTTTTCCTCTGGATGCCGACGTTGACCTGATGAGGTTCGCCGCGAAAGGTCTGCCTTTGCAGTTCCGGATCTACTTTCAGACAATGAATATCCCGAAAGTAATACGACGTAATCTCACCGCTATTGGCGGTTGTTTCGCAACTGCCCTTGACGGTTGCCTGGGCTCCGAAGATGCCGCTCTGCTGGAACCCTACACGCACAATCCTGCAAGCAGAGGAATGCTGGTCTACCCGCAACCTCATGTCGACGCATTTGCCAAGAGGGCAAACCGTTACGGACTCCAGATTGCGCTGCATGCGAATGGAGACGCAGCGGTCAATCAGGCCATCACAGCCTACGAAGAAGCACTCGAGGACTTTCCTCGATCCGACCACCGCCATGTCGTCATCCACGCGAACCTCGTAAACCCGTCGCTGCTGGAACGTGCAGCCAGGATCGGAGTTCACTTTGCGCTTCAGCCTCCCTTTCTGCACTGGGAGGAAGAGCCGATGCACTACCTCTTTCGGATTCTGGGTGAACGGGCCCGTAACCTTATTCCCCTGCAGACGATGCTCAACCACGGCTTGACCATCGCAGGCGGATCCGACGCACCATGCACCCCCCCTGATCCTCTCCACGGCATATATACCGCCTGCAATCATCCAAACCCGGACGAGCGCATATCCGTGCTCGACGCCCTGCGCATGTACACCAGCTGGGCCTCCCGTCTTTCCTTCGACGACGACAACCGGGGCACCCTCACCCCCGGTAAATATGCCGACTTCACGGTGTTAGACGGGAATCCCCTCTCGGTCGCACCGGAAGCACTGAAAGACGTGAAGGTGAAATGTCTCTATCTCGGGGGTATGCCGTACACAATGACAATCAAAAAACCCCTCGATCTCTGCACCGCGATACTGAAAAAGGCAATCTCCTCCAGAACCGG
>Ga0194111_10008624_pt1 | contig 11199 bp, 8 predicted proteins | sample TA2KigC300mmetaG_FD_146194 | JGI IMG/M metagenome (GOLD analysis project Ga0194111, IMG submission 146194) | Freshwater microbial communities from Lake Tanganyika, Tanzania - TA2015033 Kigoma Deep Cast 300m | ecosystem: Environmental > Aquatic > Freshwater > Lake | place: Tanzania: Lake... | reverse complement strand
GCAGGACCGGACCGGACTGTCGGCCAGCAGGATGGTGCAGGAACCGCACTTGCCCAGGCCACAGGCGTATTTCGTCCCGGTAAGCCGTAGTTCCTCCCTCAGGACCCAGAGCAGGGGGGTATCGGGATCGACTCCCAGGGTGTATTCCCGGCCATTGATGGTTAAGGTGATCATGACGATGCCTCCTGCTCCGAACTTAAGCCGTAGGCGTTCAGCCATCAGCAATCAGCTTTCAGCAAAGACAATGGCTCAGGCAGACCAAATGAGAAACCAGCGATCTGCCATCTTGGGATAACTATTTGAATTTAAAGCTTAGCTGACGGCTGTAAGCTGACCGCTGACCGCTTACCTTTAGACATCAGGGCCAGCGCCGGAATGTCTGATTAAGACCTCAATCCCCGCCGGTCAGGCCTGATTCTAAAGATTTTATCAGGTCCGTCAGCAGAGCATTGACCGGGGTTGTGAGGCCGAATTCCCGTCCCTGGAGGACGATTTGGCCGTTAATGGCGTCGATTTCCGTCCGGCGGCGGGCCAGAATATCCTGGAGCATGGAAGAACGGTTGGCTGCAGTGGCCTCGCAGACCCGGCGCACCCGGGCCAGAGGGTCGGCCGAGGGATTGAGTCCTGCAGCCATGGCTACTTCCCAGGCTTCCTGAACCGCCGCGGCCACCACCCGCCAGGCCTCGGGAACAATCATAAGCTGGCCGTTGCGCAACCGGGTGAGGGCCGTGACCGGGTTAATCCCCACATTAATGAGGAGCTTATCCCACAGGACGGTTATGATGTCCGGGGCAGCCTGGCAATCCAAACCGGCCTGCCGCAAAGCCGCAATTATGGCCGTCAGTTCCACTGCGGTTACCTGGGAGCCGGGGGGCTGGCCGATCAGCACCGGCCCCTGACCCGCATGGCGGATACGCCCCACGTCCATCTTGGTCACCCCCAGCATGGTGACCCCGGCCAAGAGCCGCTCCGGACCTAGAGCTGCGGCCATGCTTTCCAGATTGCCGATGCCGTTTTGCAGGGTCAGGGCCACGCCTTCAGGACGCAGGAGACAGGGCAGGCAGGGTGACACCGCTTCCGTCTGGTGGGCTTTCACCATTACCAGGACCAGATCGCAGGTTCCGATGTCCTGGGGGTCATCGGCAACATTCAGGGCAAAACGGCTTTCCAGGCCCTCCAGACTGACCAGGCTTATCCCGTGGCGCTGCAATCTGGCGCAGCGCTCCGGCCGATAATCCAACAGCCAGACCTCCTGGCCGCCCCCCTGCAGACGGACCGCAAAAAACAGTCCCATGGCCCCGGGACCGATAATGGCAATTTTCACGGCACAAACTCTCCCAGGAATTTTTTTCGGGAAGATGAAATTAAACGACCCTCACCGCAGAGAAAATACTCTGCGTCTCTGCGGTGAAAAAGGGATCAGGCGCTTTACCCTGCGGTTTAACATCCAGCCTCCCCCTTGCTGGCCAGGATCTCCACCGCCTGCAATCCCACCCGGCAGAGCAGGTCCTCGGCCGCGGCCAGGTCCTCGCCGCCCATAAAGGTATCCCGGTGGCGGTCCGCCACCACTATAGTGCAGCCCCCGGCTCGCATGGGATAGTGACACACCTTGGCCAGGGTCAAGTAGACAGCCATCTCCATTTCCAAATTGAGAACGCCCTGGGCCTGCAAACGGGACAGCAAAGAGAGGTCAACCCCGCTGAACCCAGATGCAGCCCGTCCCTGGCCGTGGAAAAAATCGGCGGTGGTGCAGGTGAGGCCGCAGTGATAAATCATCCCTACCTGTCGGGCCGCGGCTATCAGGGCCTGGGTAATATCTCGGTCCGCCACCGCTTCGATTTCCGGCGGGGCGTAAAAGTGGCTGACGAACTCATGGCGCAGGGCCTTTTCGGTGATGATAATATCCCCCACTTGAATCTGGGGTTGCAGGCTGCCGCAGGTGCCCAACCGGATGAAGGTGGCCCCGGGGCGGCCCTGGAGCGCCTCCACGATGGCGATGACCGTGGGAGCGGCCCCGATGCCGGTGGCCAGTCCCGTGACGGCAATATTTTTATAGGTCCCGGTGATAGTCAGAAATTCTCTGTTCTGTCGCTCTATCAGTATTTCGTCGAAGTGCCGGGCCAGTCGGCGGATGCGCTCCGGCGAGCCCGAGGTAAGAATGAAGGGGGCGAGATCCCCGGACCTGGTTTGCAGGTGGTAAGCCGTCTCCCCCGAGTCGGCAACTGTGGGCGGCATAGGCGCCTTCCTTTCATCATCAGGCATGGTCATCTGGAGAAAAAAACACAGGAGGCGTTCGGCTATCAGCAATCAGCTTTCAGCAGAAACAATAGGTTAGCCGAGCTCATCGAGAAACCGGAAATCTGCCCTCTTGGGATAACTATTTGAATTTAAACCCTTAGCTAACAGCTAAAAGCTGACCGCTACCGCTTGCCAAACAAACAATTCTGTATCGCCCAGGCTGTGATTGCCTCAATTTAGTATACCTTATTTGCCCTGCAACTGTGGCAAATAAGTCCTTGGGCCGAATGCCGGGAGCTAAGATTTAATTGTAGGCGTTCAGCTATCAGCAATCAGCTTTCAGCAAAAACAATGGGCTAGGGAAAACAAGCGAAAAACCAGTGATCCGCCACCTTGGAATAACTATTTGAATTTAAAGCATTAGCTGACTGCTGTAAGTTTACCGCTGAACGCTTACATTTAATTTTTGTTAAGATGCGAATCAATGCTGTCGAAAAGAATTTATTCGAGTAAAATAGTTAAATTGAAGGGCGCCCCGGAGCATTACCTGCTTCCCTATTAGATTAACATTGAAGGGAAAAAATGAATTCTGCCAACCGCGCAACTGCGTATAACGTGATTTATTGAATAAATTCCAATCCCTGAAGCGGTCCAGGAGAGGTGCATGGATAGACAGATCGATCGGGAATTATCTGAACTGAAGAAAAGCCTGGTGCAGATGGCCCAGCTGGCCGAAGAGGCGGTGCGCCAGAGCATTGCGGCGGTGATCAACCGGGATTCCCAGGCGGCGGAAAAGGTGATCATGGGGGATGGTGTTATCAACTCCATGGAAAATGACATTAACGAACAGTGTCTGCGGCTGTTGGCCTTAAGGCAGCCCCTGGCCCGTGACCTGCGGCTGATTACCGCGGCCATGCGGATTATTACTGATGTGGAGCGGATAGCCGATCAAGCGGTGAACATCGCCGAACGGGCCCTGGAGCTTAATCTGCGGGAGCCTTTGACCCTGCCCATTGATCTGAAATTCATGGCTGATCTGGCCCTGGAAATGGTGCGAAATGGGATCGACGCCTTTATCCAGCAGGATCCCCAGTTGGCCCTGCAGGTCTGGCAACGGGACGTGGAAGTAGACACCCTGGATGACGAATACATCCAAAAACTTTTAAAGTTCATGCTGGAAGAAACCCCGGCGGTGATGCGGGCGGTGCATTATATCATTATCATCCGCAACCTGGAGCGCATTGCCGATTTAGCCACCAATATCTGTGAGGATATTGTTTTTATCGTTGAGGGCAAGGTCATCCGGCACAGCTCCGAATGACCCTTTTATTCACCGGAAGCTGCGTGGGGCTCAGGCCGGCTGCAGCGCCGCCACTGCGGGGAGGTCTGGAGCTTTTTTTCCAGGTATTCCAGTTCTGCGGCAAAGGCTTGGGAAACTTTGAGGTCTCGTTCCACACACTCCAGGGAATGCAGGATGGTGGAGTGGGTCCGCCGAAAAGCCCGCCCCAGTTCCTTAAGATTCTTCTGCAGATACTGGCGGCAGAGATAGATGGCCAGATTGCGGGCTTTGACGACTTTTTTCTTGCGCGACTTGCCCAGAAGATCCTCCCGGCTCACCTGATATACCTTTCCCGTTAAGTGCTGAATATCTTCGGTACTGAGTTTTTTGGCCGCGACCTGAAAATCCTGGAGGACTTCCTCGGCCAACTCCCGGCTCACCGGCACCTTCAAGGTGGCGGCTTTGTGCAGCATGTTATCCAGGGCGCTGACCATCTGACGAACATCCTGGGTGATGTAGGCGGCTAAGTGTTCCACCACCTCCTGGGGCACCCGGGCATCCCGGTCCTGGGACTTCCGGTTTAAGATCATAACCCGGGTGGAGAAATCCGGGGGGGCGATGGGGGTGATCACCCCGCCACTCAGCCGGGAAACCAACTCCTGATTGAGCATAGGTATATCTCGGGGCAGATAGGGACTGGTAAATACCAGCCTTTTGCTCTGGTCCGCCAAAAAATCCAGGGTATAGCACAACTCGGTCTGAATTTTCTCCTTGCCGCTTAAAAAATGCACCCCTTCCAAGAGCAGGGCGTCGCATCGGCGGCGGAACTTCTCCTTAAACTGAGCCATGTCGCCCCGCCGCAGGGCGGCCACCATCTCATTGGCAAAATCCTCCGCAGTCAGATAGAGGACGCGGTGGGACTTCCGGTTGGATTGGATATAATTGCCCACGGCCTGGGACAGATGACTTTTGCCCAGACCGGGGGGGGACGACAGGAAGAGGGTTTTGCTGTAGAGCGTCTCATCATTGGCCAGGGCTCGGGAGGCTTGAAAGGCCAGGCGGTTGGAGGCCCCGACCACAAATCGGTCAAAGGTGAAATCCGCATTCAGGAGCCTATCCGAGGCCGGCGGTTTTCGAAAATCCGAAAGACTCGGGTGCCTCTTGTCAGTGCCTGGATCCGGGCGCCGGGGGGTTTTGCCAAGACGCATTTTGACCTGGATGGCACTGCCGCTGAGGGCCTCGTATTCCCGTTCAATGTCTGCTAAATAATTATTCTGCACCCAATGGAGGAAAAACGGGTTGGGGCATTCCAGAATCAACTCCCCGGAGTCGCCCCGGGACGCCGTCAGGGGGTCGATCCAGAGCTGGTAGGCGGAGGCCGCCAGTTTAGTCTTGAAAATATCTTTGACTTCTTCCCAGTAACTATCCATGGTCTCTCCTGACCTTGAAACATCTGTTTCACAAAGAGAAGCGCTCTTTTCCCTGAGCTGAGGGACCGCCTGCGACATCGGATCATTCTAACAATCACAAAATATTAATTTATTTAATTTATAATTTACACTATATAGGTTATGTTACCTGTTATTCCCGGCAAAAATTAATATACAGCCGCACGTCAACCCTTGAAAGTTTGGAAGTGGAGAGAGTGGAGTTAAGGAAACCCCCTTCAGAGTGGCTACTTTATAATCGGAATGCCGGCGTGAGTCAAAGACGATGAGACTGAATTAAGAGTTATCAGCGCGCTCAGAGCGGTAGTCCTGAGAAGTCTGGGGATAAACCGAAATATGAACGAAAAAAAACAGATAAGCAACTAGTTGAAAACACGCACGAGAGAAATTCAAAAGATTTCAAAGGGTAATATATCGATTAGTTTTTCTTGGCGACCGGGGCAATCTCGCAGAAACTCTTTTTTTTAACGATTTTTGTAAGCGGGGAAAAAATAGGAAACGAAAAAAAGGTAGGTGAAGAAAATTCTTCAATAAATGTCCAAAAAAATATTTTCCTAACTCCAGCGGTGGGTGATAGGGTGTTATCTAAGCCTGGGGCAGGGGAAAGGAGGCGGCCTTTTGGATTTATTTACCACAAAAGTGGGGTATTTTTTCCACATCAGGGGTGCTCGGAGGGTCACCCTTTGGGCCAATGGTCCTGAGCCCGGAGGGTTCTGGCCCTTAGAGGCTGGGAATGCTCAGGGGAGGCAGGCATTTCGGCCCCATAGAGTCTCCACAGACGCAGCACGACCTCTTTACGCTCCCATAGCGGCAGGCTGAAATAGAAATCGCTGAGCATCAGGGTGCTGATAATTTCTCTAAGATGCATGACCAGAACCTCGGCTGCTTTGCTGTTGCCTCAGCTCGCACCCAGGGCTTAGGTGCGAAGTTTCCTTATATCAATTGTTATGCAATATTTGGGCCAATATTGCCTAAGCCGACTTCCTTGATTTTTTCGAGTGTCTTCCCCTCATGGAACTCATCGTGCCAAAGAGCCTCGGTGGGATTGTTCTCACCATGAGAAATACCGACGGGCACAGGCCTGGTTTTTCCTGGTGCTGGCCTTTTTCCATCGGCTGGCGATATTGACAATCTTTCCTGATAAGCTATGATACAAAGCACTATTATGGTAATTGGGGCAAGATATGATTAACTATGTGACCTATCGCAAGTTCGTCGCCCTGCGCAATGGCCAGAGGGTAATGTTCAGGTTTTTGAACGCCCAGGACCGCCAGAACCTGCTAAAACTCTTTCAGGACGCGCCGGATGAAGACATCCGCTTTTTAAAACAGAATGTTAAGGATTCTAAACTTATCAATTTCTGGATTGACAATATAGATTATCAGAAGGTCTTGCCTCTGGTGGCGGTGAACATGGAGGACAACACCTTAATTGCCGACGCCACCCTGCATCGGGGAAAACATGCCAGTAAGCATATCGGCGAGATCCGCATTTTTGTCTCCCGTTCCTTTCGAAATCAGGGTTTGGGCTCCATCATGCTGGATGAACTCATTAATCTGGCCAGATTGGAGGGCCTCCAGATTCTCAAGGCCGAGGTCCTCATCGATCACAAGGGCGTCCTCAAGGCCTTCAAATCCAAGGGCTTTGAACTGAAATGCATCCTGGACGATTTTTTCCTGCGTAAGGACGGCATGACCCATGACGTGGCCCTGCTCATCCGGCCGGTGGTGCGCCGGGAGGAAGCGGAGTTTTAACGTGGCGGGAACACGGTAATGCCGGTGCAGACCGGTGGCGAGCGACTGCTGGCCCACCCGCCCCCAGACTGGCGGCAGGCCCGCTGGGGCCTGTTGGGCAATCAGGCCTCGGTGGGCCCCAACTGGCAGCCCCTCTGGCTCCTCCTGGCCCGGCGCTTTCCCCGAAATCTGCGGCTGCTGTTGAGTCCGCAGCATGGTTTATGGGGCGAGAAGCAGGACAACATGGTGGCCTCGGCGGACATGGTGGAGCCCTGTACCGGGCTGCCGGTCTTCAGTCTGTATGGGGATCGCCTGCGCCCCACCCCCGAGTGCCTGGAATTGCTCGATATCCTCCTGGTGGACCTGCCCGACGTGGGCACGAGAGTCTATACCTTCGCCGCCACCATGGCCTACGCTATGCAAGCCGCGGCTCAGATGGGAAAAAAGGTGGTCATCCTGGACCGGCCCAACCCCATCGGCGGGGTCCAGGTGGAGGGCAATCTCCTGAAACCGGAAATGGCTTCCATCGTCGGCCCCTATCCCCTGCCCATGCGCCACGGTATGACCCTGGGAGAGCTGGCACAGTATTATAACAAAGAATTTCACCTCGGCTGCGACCTGGCCGTGGTCCCGGTGCAGGGATGGGACAGGTCCCATTACTTCGACGCCACCGGGCTCCCCTGGGTGCTGCCGTCCCCCAACCTGCCCACCCTGGATACGGCCGTCGTATATCCCGGCCAGGTGCTGCTGGAAGGCACCAACCTGTCCGAGGGTCGGGGGACCACCCGGCCCTTCGAACTGTTCGGGGCGCCCTTCATCAACCCTTTCCAGCTCACCGCCACCCTTCGAGAAACCTGCGACCTGCCGGGGGTGGTGCTGCGGGAAACCTGGTTTGAACCCACCTTTCACAAATGGGCCGGCCAGGTCTGCGGCGGCTGCCAGGTTCATGTTACGGATCGCCGGGTTTTTAAACCTTACCTCACCACCTTGGCCATCCTGCAGGCCATCATCAAGCTGTATCCGGACGACTTCCAGTGGCGGCAGCCGCCCTATGAATACGAATACCACCGCTGGCCCATTGATCTGTTGACCGGGGATCCTGCTATCCGGGAGGGTCTGGCAGGACCCGTTGGGGTGGCTGATCTGGAAAATCACTGGCAGACAGAACTGGAGGTTTTTCTAAAAAAACGGCGGGAATATCTCCTTTATCACTGAATTGGCGCCGTCGAAGCTGTCATTGGCGTAATCAAGCAAATATCCCATTTAAAAACCGGCCTTGGCGATAAGCTCCCTGTAGTTTCCTTTGAGTCTTGACAAGAATAGGAATGATTATTAAATAATAGAAAAGCTTTCAGGGGTAATGGGAGAATTTTTCGGTCTGATGGCAGGTTCCGAATCCGTCAGGTTCCGGCCTGGGGGCATTGTTACTGTCACCCGGCATCCTGAATAATCTTTCGGAAATATTATTACATTTATTTTTCCTCCCGTCTCTGCCCCATTGTTTGTATCAGCTGCTCTCTCCTTCTCTATGCCTTATTGAGGAAAAAATATGAGAAAAGCTTTGTTGGATATACTCATCTGCCCTCGCTGTCTGCCCCAGGAATATCGCCTGCAGGAAACCATTTCCGAGGGGATCAAAGAGGATATCATCGAAGGCACCCTAACGTGCCACCAGTGCGGCGCCGTCTACCCCATCCGCCAGGGGGTGGCCTTCCTGGACCCCAACGAACCGGCGCAGCCCCGGACTCAGAACCGCTATGAAACGACGGCGGTGGTGGCCTCCTACCTGTGGAGCCATTACGGCGACCTGCTGGGGGACGAACTGGCCACCGACGCCTACACCCGTTGGGCCGGCCTGATGGCTCCCGGCCCCGGCGCCTGCCTGGATACCGGCTGTGCCGTGGGCCGGTTTTCCTTTGAAATGGCGCAAAAATTCGATTTTGTGGTGGGCCTGGACAATTCCCATGCCTTTATCCGGACCTCCCGGGAGTTACTCAGGCAACGTCGTCTTGAGCTGGCCCTGCCCGAAGAAGGGCTGCTTAAACGGCCTGAGACCCTTGTCCTCCCGGATAGTTGGCGTACGGATAATCTCGAATTCATTGTCGGCGACGCCCAGGCGCTGCCCTTTGCCGCCGGAACTTTCGCAGCCATTTCTTCCCTGAATATGGTGGACAAGCTGCCCCAGCCTCTGGTGCATTTGGCTGAAATCAATCGTTCGGCTAAAAAAATCCAGGCCCAGTTTCTCTTTTCAGACCCTTTTTCCTGGTCCCCGGACGTGGCCCCGGAAGTTCAATGGTTGGGTGGTAAAATGAACGGCCGGTTTTCCGGCCGGGCCAGGGACAATATCATCGCCCTGTTGGAGGGGAAAACCGCAGATCTGTCTCCAGCCTGGAAGGTGGAAAGAGACGGTCCCATCTGGTGGAAAATTCGCACTCACAGCAATCATTACGAAATGATCCGCAGTTGCTTCATCAAAGCGACCCGGTAACCGTCGCAGGAACCCGAATGCCTAAAAAACAAGGAAACATCCATGATACATCATACGGTCTGTCGTCTCTGCTCCGCCTGCTGCCCCATTACCGCAGAGGTGGAAAACGGCAAACTGGTGGCCGCCAAGCGGAAATCCTTTTTGCCTCCGGCCGCAAGGTTTCACTGTCCCAAACTCCAGGCCGCGCCGGAGATCGTCTATTCCCCGGAGCGGCTGTTAAAACCCTTAATCAGAAAAAAGGGGAGCGACGCTTTTAGGCAAGCCTCCTGGGAGGCCGCCCTGGACCTGGTGGCCGAAAAATTCCAGTATTTCAAGGAGCAGCACGGCCCCGAGTCGGTGGCCTGGCTGCGGGGTATGGCCGCGGATTGGGGCGCGCCCTGGGATTACGCCAACCGGCTGATGAACCTCTTCGGTTCCCCCAATACCATCGGCAACGGTTCGGTCTGCCATGTGGCCCGGGATATAGCCCACGTCTACACCTATGGCGCCATGACCCTGCCGCTTCCCAAGACCTCCCGCTGTATCGTCATCTGGGGCAAGAACGACCGGAATACGGCCCCGGGGGCTGCGGAAGCGATCTTTCATGCAAGGGAGCAGGGCGCCAGGCTCATCGTCATCGACCCGGTGCGGACCGCCTTTGCGGAAATGGCTGATATCTGGCTCCAGATCAAGCCGGGACACGATGGCCAACTGGCCATGGCCATGATCCACGAAATTATCTCCCACGGCCTCTATGACGCTGATTTTGTCCGGGAGTATTGCCTGGGCCTCGATCAGTTAAAAGATGCTGCTGCGGCCTACCCGGCTGAGGCGGTGGGGCCCCGGGTCTGGCTGGACCCGGAGGCCATCCGGGAGGCGGCCCGCCTCTATGCCACCACCAAGCCGGCCTGCATTATCGACGGCAACGGCATCGACATGCAGCTCCAGGTTTTTCAGATCACCCGAGCCGTCTGCCTGCTCAGGGCCCTCACCGGCAATCTGGACCGAGACGGGGGCGACTTTATTCCCCAACCCGTTCCTGTCCGGAATCTCCAAGCCAAAGAGAGGCTGTCGGCCGGGGTGGCGCCCATTACCCAGGCCTATCCCCTGTTCAACGAATTCCACCCGACTTGGGGGCTGCACGTGCAATCCTGCCTGGTGGACGCCATCCTGGACGAAAATCCTTACCCTATAAAGATGGTGGTAGTCCAGTCCGGCAATCCGGTGGTGACCATGGCGGACGCCCAGCGGGTCCGCCAGGCCTTTGCCAGACTCGATTTTCTGGTGGTTATCGACCTGTTCCGGAATCAGACGGCCCAGTATGCCGATGTCATCCTGCCGGCGGCCGGTTGTTTTGAGAAAACCCAGCTCAACCGCGCCTCCATGCGCAATAGCCCGGTCATCCTGCAAAACCAGGTCATTGACTGGCTGGGCGACAGCCGCCCGGACTGGAAGATCGTCTTCGACCTGGGCCGCAAACTGGGTTTTGCCGAAGAATTTCCCTGGGATACCGTCGAGGCCGCCATAGACTATCAACTGGAGCCTTCGGGCCTGACGGTGGCTAGCCTCCGGGAGAATCCAGACGGCCAGCGGGCCGAGCCCTTAAAATTCGACAAGTACCGCACCCAAGGCTTTGCCACCCCCTCCGGCAAGGTGGAATTGTTCTCCCCGCGCCTGGAAGAGGCCGGACACCTGCCCGTGCCCTTCATGGACGGCAGCCGGGAGAATCCCATCAGTTTTGCCGCAACCATGGGAGCCGACGCCCTCATCGGCATCAGCGGGGAGCGCACCAACCGTTTCACCCACACCCAGTTTCACCGGATCCCCTCACTGCTGCGGCTGGAGGGCGAAGGCTATGCCGACCTGCACCCGGAGGAGGCCAAAGCCAGAAATATTCAGGCCGGTCAATGGCTTACCATTTCCTCGCCCCGGGGCCGGGTTCGGATGCAGGCCAGGATATCGGGGGTGGTGCGCCCCGGCGTGGTCCGCCTGGCCTGGGGCTGGGGGGAAGTCAATCCGGAATGGAATGTCAAC
>Ga0194111_10008618_pt1 | contig 11200 bp, 9 predicted proteins | sample TA2KigC300mmetaG_FD_146194 | JGI IMG/M metagenome (GOLD analysis project Ga0194111, IMG submission 146194) | Freshwater microbial communities from Lake Tanganyika, Tanzania - TA2015033 Kigoma Deep Cast 300m | ecosystem: Environmental > Aquatic > Freshwater > Lake | place: Tanzania: Lake... | reverse complement strand
GGCCTGGGGAAGGCGAGCAACATCTACCTGGCCCGCGGCCCGCTGGGCCACGAGGCCCTGCCGGCCCGGCTCTCGCGCTGGACCGGGGTGGTCTTCAGCCGCGACGCCCTCGGCCCCGTGCTGGCCACGGCGGGGTGCCTGGGCCTGCTCGTCGCCGCCGTCCGGCGCCGGCGGCAGGACGTGGTGCTCGCGGCCTGTGCGGCCACGCTGTGGGGGCTGGCCGGGATGCTGTGGCACGTCTACGAGCCATGGCTGCTCAACGGCCTCTATCCCTTCCTGTGCCTCGGCGCGGCGCTCCTGGCCGTCGAAGCCGTCGAGTGGGCCTCCCGCCGTATCGCGTGGTTGCGCGGACGGCAGGGCCTGGCTGTCGCGCTCCTGGCCATCGCCCTCGCGGCCCCGTCGGCCATCAAGTCCGCGCGCCTGGGCACGCTGCTGAGCCAGCCCGACACCCGGACCCTGGCGCACCGCTGGGTTGAGGCGAACGTGCCGGCGGGCTCCCGCCTGTTGGTGGACGAGTACGGCCCAAGGCTCTCGGCCACGCCGGAGAGCCTGCAAGGGCTGCTCGACAAGGCCAAGGAGTTGGAGAAGACCAGCCCCTTCACCTACCACCTGTCGCGCTACTACAAGTGCCGCATACTGGCGGCCCGGCCGCCGAGCTACGACATCACTGAGCTGAGCCACCTGTGGTGGCGCGACGACCCAGGGGGGGACCGGCTGATCGAGATTGACAATCCGGAGGACGCCGACTTCGGGAACCCGGCCAAGCCCCGCGGCGCGCTCTCGCTCGACGAGTACGTGAGCCGCGGCGTCCAGTACGCCGTCGTTTGCTCCACCAACTACAACCGCTACCTGTGGCGAAGGGGCGACTCGCACTACGGGAAGGTCGCCCAGTTCTACAAGGACCTGATGGGGGATGGCGAGACTCCCCCGAGGGGCAAGCTCCTGCACGAGGAGACGCATCGGCCCGGCCACAGCCGCGGCCCAACGGTGCGCGTCTACCGCCTGCCCGCTCCGGCGGCGCGAGCGAACGGAGGTGGCCGATGACGGTCGCCCTGTCCGTGGTGATCCCGGTCCACAACGAGGCGGAGAATGTCGGGCCGCTCCACGGGGAGCTGCTGGCCGCGCTCGGGCCGCTCGACCTCGCCACCGAGGTGATCTCCGTGGACGACGGGAGCGGCGACGGAACGTTCGCGCGCCTGCGCGAGCTGCACGCAGAGAAGGGCGGCCCATTATCCGTGCGCGTCGTCCGCTTCCGCCGGCGTTTCGGCAAGGCCGCTGCCCTGGCCGCCGGCTTCGAGCGGGCGCGCGGAGGCACCGTGATCACGATGGACGGCGATCTCCAGGACGATCCGCGGGAAATCCCGCGCTTCCTCGAGAAGCTCGGCGAGGGCCTCGACCTCGTGTCGGGCTGGAAGCGCCGGCGCCGCGACCCGGCGTCGAAGACCCTGCCGTCGCGCCTCTTCAACGCCGTGCTGTCGCGCCTGACGGGCATTCGGCTGCACGACTTCAACTGCGGCTTCAAGGCCTACCGCGGCGAGCTGGCCCGACGGCTCCGCCCCTACGGCGGCCTCTACCGCTACATCCCCGTCTTCGCCCACGCGATGGGCTACCGTGTGGGCGAGCTCGAGGTGCAGCACCGGCCCCGCACCCGCGGGCGGTCGAAGTTCGGCGTCGCGCGGCTCGTCACGGGGTTCCTCGACCTGTGGACCGTGTTGATGCTCACACGCTGTGCGTGGCGGCCGATGCACCTGTTCGGGGCGATGGGGCTGTTGGCCTGGCTCGGCGCCGCGGCAGCGGTCATCGGCGGCCTGTTCGCGCGGGGCGCGGGCGCCGTCTGGGCGCTCGCCGCCGTCGTGCTGCTCGTGGCGGGGCTTCAGTGCTTTGGCATGGGCCTGCTGGCCGAGCTGCTCGTGTGGGCGCGCCACGACGCAGAAAAGGGGACATTCTCCTTTTCTGCGCAGCGGCCTTCGGCGCCCCAAGGGGGCGAAAAGGTGAATGTCCCCTTTTCTGCGTACGAGGTGGCGGAGGAGCTGGGCGCCCCGGCCGGAGCCGCATCGGATGGGGAGGGCGCCTGATGCGCAAGGCACTGCGGCTGGGGCTCCAGGCGGCGGTCTCCGCGCTCATCCTGTGGGCGCTCTTCCGGCAGGCACGGCCGGCGCGGCTGCTGGACGTGGTGTCGGGGGGCCAGTGGTGGCCGCTGCTCCTGGCGGCGGCTCTAGTGCCGGTGGTGATCTTCCTGCGCGCGCTGCGGTGGCACTGGCTGCTCCACGACGCGGGGGCGCGCCACGTGGGGCTTCGCCAGTCCTACGGCCTCGTGTTCATCGGCACGGCGCTCAATCTCGTGGTGCCCGGGGGCATGGGCGAGCTGGCCAGGGCCTACTACGGGCATCGGGCGACCGGCACGCGCGAGGAGATGTTGAGCACAGCGCTCGTGGACAAGCTGGTGGCGCTCCTGGCGGTGTGTGTCCTGGGTGCCGGGGCGGCGGGGGCGAGCGGCCAGTGGGCGCTGTGCGCCTGGGGCGGCGCGTTCGCCGTGGCCTTTGCGGCGCCGCTGCTCTTCCCGCGGCTGATCCCGTGGGGCGTGGCCAACTGGGCGCTCTTCGCCGTCGCGCGCAAGCGGCTCGACGCGGGCAAGCTCCTCCGCTCCTCGCGCTTTACCCCGGCGCAGCACGCGCGGGCACTGGGCCTCTCGGCCCTGGCCACGGTGGCCAGCGTGGTCGTGGCCTACCTGGTGCTCCGCGCCCTGATCCCAGGGGTTGGGTTCGCGCGCGTGTTCGCGGCCTGGCCGTTCTTCACCCTGGCCCGCCTCATCCCGGTCGCGCTGGGGGGATTCGGCACGTCGGACTCCGCGCTGGTGCTTCTCCTCGGGCCCCCGCTCTACCCGGCGGAGGCCGTGCTGATCGGCTCGCTGACGACCAACGCCCTGCTCGTGCTGCTGCCCGCCGCGGTGGGGCTGGTGTGCCTGTGGTGTCTCCCCCCGCGCGCGGCAGCGGAACGGCCGCAGGCGGGGGACGGACGGATTGGCGTGGAGGGCGCGCGATGAATGCGGCGGCGGACCTGGCGTTCTCGATCGTGGTCCCGGCCTACAACGAGAGCGCCGACATCGAGGCCGCGCTGGAGGCCGCCGAGGCCTTCCTGGGCGACAGCGGGCTGCCCGGCGAGGTGATCGTGGTGGACGACGGGAGCACGGACGACACGGCGCAGCTCGTGGCCCGGTACGCCGAGCGGCACCCCGTGGTGCGCCTGCTCCGCAACGAGCGCAACCGGGGCAAGGGCCACTCCGTGCGCCGGGGGGTGCTCGCGGCGCGCGGCCAGGTGGTCCTCTTCAGCGACGCCGACGAGTCCACGCCCTTCACCGAGGCCCCGAAGCTGCTCGACGCGCTCCGCCCGGGCGGGGCCGACGTGGCGATCGGCTCGCGGGCGCTCCCCGAGTCGCGCCTCGAGCGGCCGCAGCCCTGGCTCCGGCGGCTCATGGGCTGGGTCTTCCGCGGCCTGGTGCGCCTCATCGTCCTGCGGGGGCTGCGCGACACCCAGTGCGGGTTCAAGGCCTTCCGGGCCGAGGCCGCGCGCGAGGTCTTCCGCCGCCAGACGCTCGAAGGCTTCGCCTTTGACGTCGAGGTGCTTTTCATTGCACGCAAGTTGGGCTATCATATAGCGGAGGTGCCCGTGCTCTGGCGCGACTCGCACGACTCGCGGGTGCATCCGCTCCGCGACCCGGTGCGCATGTTCCTCGACCTCGTGCGCATCCGGCTGCGTGCCCTGCGCGGCGCGTACCGCTAGGCGCTTCCAGCGTCATCTGTGCTACAAACCCGCAGGATCTTGTTTTTCTGCAAGAAATCCGGGAGAAGAGTCGAGGACGAGGACGACGACGAGGACGAGCACGATTCTTGGCTGCCGTCTGTCATCTGTCGTCTGTCGTCTTTGGCTGCGGCTTGCCGCGATGGGCGCCCTGTGCGCGCAGGTTGCGGGTCGGGAAAACCCAGGCTGGGCACACCTTATTGAATCGAGCGATCTTCCGATCGATTCAATAAGACATGGTTTCTTGGCACGTTATGCCATCGGAGCGCCAATGAAGAGGAAAACAAGCCAAGGCGGCCTGGCTTTGTTTTCTAGTGTGCCCAACCTGGGTTTTCCCTTTGGTTGCGGCCACGCGCCATGCTAGGCTCTCGAGGGCCTCTCGCCAATGCGCGAGCTCGTGTTCATCCTCTGGCTGATCGCGGTCGTGGTGGTCTCGCTGCGCCAGCCGTTCTTCGGCGCGCTGGTGATCCTGGCCCACTTCGTGCTCCGCGACGTGCTGATCGTCGAGACCTACGGGTACTTCATCCGCAACAGCAACTTCGAGCTGATCTACGTCGCCACGATCGTGGGCGTGCTCCTCACGCGGGGCGGCCGGATCGGCGAGTTCATGCCGCGGAGCCAGGTGGACTGGGGGATGGTGGGGTTCCTGCTGGCGATGATCTGCTCGGCCCTGGTCAATGGCGTGCGAGTGCTCGACCACAAGTACATTGACCTGTTCTTCAAGGCGACGGTGCTGTACTTCCTGCTGTCGCGGCTGGCCGACACGCCGCGGCGGGTGACCATTGTGGCCCTGACGCTGGTCCTCGCCACGGGCTACCTGGCGTACCTGGCGTGGCGCAAGTACCGCGCCGGCGAGCTGCACATCGCCCGGCCCTACTGGTTCTCGAGCTTCCACGAGTTCGGGCTTCAGGTGATCATCACCCTTCCGCTGGCCGGCGCCATGGTGATGGGCCGGTTCCGGCTCTGGGTGCGGCTCCTGCTCTTCGCCTCGATCCCGCTCTTCGTCCTCGTCGCCCTGCGCTCCTACTCGCGGTCCTCCTACCTCGGCGCGGGCCTGGGCTGCGTCATGCTCCTCTGGTACTACCGCCGCCGCTGGTACGTCGCCTTCGCCGCAGTCCCCTTCATCGTCTACGCCATCCTCCACCAGCCGCCGAGGGTGCAGCAGCGGCTGGAGAGCATCTGGACCCACAAGACGCCCTGGGGCACGCAGGACACCTCGATCGCGATGCGCATCGAGCAGATGCACGTGGCCATGAGAATCATCTCGCAGAGGCCCCTCCTCGGCATCGGCCCCAGGCAGTTCCTCCTGCAATACGGCGAGTACGCCGCCTCAGAGGAGCTGTACCAGGAGACCCAGTGGCGCTACACGATGCACAGCGTGCCCCTCCTGATCCTGTGCGAGGAGGGGCTGATCGGCTTCGGGGTCTTCTACGGCCTGATCGTCTTCGGCGCGCTCCGCGGCGCCAGGTCCGCCGCCATCCGGTCCCGCGGCTCGCCCGAGTTGGAGACCGTAGGCGTAGTCGCCGCCGGCGCGTTCATGGGCTATCTCGCCTGGTGCGCCTACAGTCTCACCACGGCAGCGATGTGGACCATCAACATCCACGGCACCGTGGCGCTCGTCGAGGCCGCGCGCCGCGTCGTCGTCGCCCACTTCCGCCAGGCCGCCGAAGAGCCGGCGACGGTGCCCGCCCCCGCGCCCGGCTGGGCACCCTCGCGGCCCTCGACCCAGGTCATCTTCCCCTGACGCCTCCAGGAGCGCGCCCGTGCCGAGGCAGGTGGACGATGCCACAGCCAGGGAAATCGTCGAGCACAACCGCCGCCTGCACGAGGACGCGCGCTACGCCGCCGACTACGACCGCTCGTGCGGCATCCTCGCCCATCCGTGGGAGCGGCGGGTCTTCCGCCGCGACGTCGAGGCCATCTGCACCCTGCTCGGGCCCGGCGGCGAGCGCCGCCTGCTCGACGTCGGCTGCGGCACCGGCAGCCTCACCCTGCTCTTCCTCGAGCGCGGCTTCGCCGCCGTGGGCCTCGACCTGGCGCGGGCCATGCTCGCCCAACTCGAGGCCAAGGCCCGCGAGCGCGGCTTCGCCGACCGCCTGCGCACCGAGGCCGCCGAGGCCGCCGCCTTTCTCGCCGCCACGCCCGACACCTTCGATGTCATCACTTTCTCCGCCATCCTGCACCACCTGCCCGACTACGTGGCAACCGTCCGCCTCGCCGCCGCCAGGCTGCGGCCGGGCGGCGTCCTCTATATCATTCACGAGCCGAGCCTGGGCACCCGCGTGGGCCTCGTGGCCCGGGCGCTCGAGCGCCTGGACAAGGGCCTGGCCGAGCTTCCGGCCTTCCTCCGCCGCCAGTGGCGCGATTGCCGTCAGCTCGGCTTCCGGGCCGCCCTCGCCGCCAAGCTCCGGCGCCGCCCAGGCGGAAAAGACACCCGCTGTCTTTTGCCGGAACGGCCCTCCGGGTGCTGCGCACAAAAGACAGCGGGTGTCTTTTCCGCGGCCGATTGGGTGCTGGTGGACTACCACGCGAAGCACGGCGGCTGCGACGAGGAGGCCATCGCCGCCGCCCTCCGCGAAGCCGGCCTCTCCGTGGACCTGCGGCGCTACGACTCCAAGCGCCACCGCCTCCTCCACCACCTGGCACGGCTCCTGCACACCAAGCGGATGATCCGCATCGTGGCCCAGCGTCCCCCATGACCCCCGCGAGGAGAGAGCGCGTGCGATACCTGGTCACTGGCGGAGCCGGCTTCATCGGCTCCCACCTCGTCGAGGCCCTCCTCGCCCAGGGCGGCGAGGTGGCCATCGTGGACGACCTCTCGACCGGCTCCGCCGCCAACGTCGAGCCGCTCAAGGCCAACCCCCGCTTCCACTACCACATTGATTCCGTCATGAACGGCCCGCTCGTGGCCGAGCTGGTGGACGGGGCCGACGTGGTGTTCCATCTGGCGGCGGCGGTGGGCGTCTTCCTGGTCGTCGAAAGCCCCGTCCGCACCATCGAGACCAACGTGCGAGGCACCGAGACCGTGCTCCACCACGCCGCGAAGAAGAAGCGCAAGGTCCTCCTCGCCTCCACCTCGGAGGTCTACGGCAGCACGGTGAGCGCCCGCTTCCGCGAGGACGACGACCTGGTGCTCGGCCCGCCCACCCAGGGGCGCTGGAGCTATGCCTGCTCGAAGGCCCTCGACGAGTTCCTCGCCCTCGCCTACCACCGCGAGCGGGGGCTCCCCGTCGTCATCGCACGCCTCTTCAACACCGTTGGCCCACGCCAGACGGGGCGCTACGGCATGGTCATCCCCCGCTTCGTCGCCCAGGCCCTCGCCGGCGGCCCAATCACGATCTACGGCGACGGCACGCAGACGCGCGCCTTCTGCCACGTGAGCGACACCGTCCGCGCCCTCGTGTGCCTCGCCGCCGACGAGCGGGCCATCGGCCATGTCTTCAACGTCGGCAGCGACGCCGAGGTCACGATCAACGCCCTCGCCGAGCGCGTCCGCCGCCTCGTCAACCCCCAGGCCGAGGTCGTCCACATGCCCTACGACGAGGCCTACGCCCCGGGCTTCCGCGACATGCTCCGCCGCGTGCCCGACATCGCGAAGCTCCGCCAGTTCCTCAGCTTCGAGCCGACGGTGACCATTGACGCCATCATCGAAAGCGTCCGCGACCACATCGCCGCCCACGGCGACCGGTAGGGGATTTCCAATTGCCGATTGCCAATTGCCGATTTTCTGAAATGGGAAATGGGAAATCGGCAATGGGAAATGGCAGGTCTTCCATGAAGCCGGTTCTGCAATTCACCGACGCCCTGCTCCGTGGCGGGGCTGAGCGGTTGCTGGTAGAGCTTGCGACGCGGCTCGACCGCGCCCGCTTCGACCCCGCCGTGGCCTGTTTCCGGCAGGAGGCTTTCGCGGACGAACTGGCTGCCGCCGGGCGCACGGTCCACATCGTGCCCAAGCGCCGGGCCTTCGACATCGGGCTGCTCTTCCGGTTGAGGCGCCTGGTCCGCCGCGAGAGGATCGCCGTCGTCCACGCCCACGACCTCCAGTCGGCCACCTATGGCCTCCTGGCGGGCAGGCTGGCGGGTGTGCCCGCCATCCTCACGGTGCATGGCCTCGGCATCTTCCGCCAGAAGCGCTCGGCCTGGCTCCTCCCCAGGCTGGGCCACCGGCTCGCCCGCGTCGTCTTCGTCGGCCACTGGCTCCAGCGTGTGGCGGCCGACTTCCGCTCCCTCTCCCCTGGGGAGAGGGATGGGGTGAGGGTGCCTATGGCCTTCCACCCCCGCCGCCCGCTCGTGGTGCACAACGGGGTGGACACCGAGCGCTTCCACCCCGGCCCGCCCGACCCCGAGCTTAGGGCCGAGCTGGGCGTGGGGGAGGGCGCCCTCGTCGTCGGCTCCGTCGGCAACCTGCGAGCCGTGAAGGACCACCCCTGCCTCCTCCGCGCCTTCGCCTTCGCCACCCAAGTGGTGAAAGCGCCCGGTGGCACAGGCATCTTGCCTGTGCTTGTGCTCGTCGGCGATGGCCCGGAGCGGCCAGCTCTGGAGGCGTTGGCACGTGAACTGGGCATCGAGGGTGCTGTTCGCTTCGCCGGGGCGCGGGCCGACGTGCCGCGGCTGCTTCGCCTCTTCGACGTCTTCGCCCTCTCGTCGCAGACCGAGGGCATCTCCGTCGCCCTCCTCGAAGCGATGGCCACGGGCCTCCCAGCCGTGGTCACCGACACAGGCGGCAACCCCGAGGTCGTGCAGGGTGGCACGGGCATCTTGCCTGTGGCCAGCACAGGCGGGACGCCTGTGCCACCGGCGGCCCTCGTGCCCGTGGGCGACCACGAGAAGATGGCCGGGGCGCTGGCGGGCCTGCTCGCCGATCCCGCCCGCCGCCGCGCCTGGGGCGACGCCGCCCGCCGCCGCGTGGAGGCCGAGTTCTCGCTCGACCGTATGGTGAAAGCCTATGAAGCCATCTACGACGACATCGCGCGGCCCCGTTGACGCCGTGACCGTGCTGACCTGGCACGCCCTCGTCGAGCGGGCCGAGGGGCTGGACGCCTGGCCGCCCGAGGCGCGGCTCTACGTTTTCACCCTCGACGAGTTCCGCTGCCAGCTCGACCACCTTGCTGCCGAAGGCTTCACGGCAATCACGATGGCGGACCTGGTTCGCTGGCAGGCCGGCCAGGCCGAGCTGCCCACGAAGCCCATCCTGCTCTCCTTCGACGACGGCCACCGCAGCAACGCCGCCCTCGCCCTGCCCGAGTTGCGCGCTCGCGGCCAGAAGGCCATCTTCTTCGCCACCGCAGGCCGCGTCGGCGGGCATTGCCGATTGCCGATTGCCGATTGCCGATTTCAGCCAGGAGCCCGGAGCGCCCAAGCCTGGATGGGCTGGGGTGAACTCCGAGCGCTCCTCGACGCCGGGATGGAGGTCGGCTCTCACACCCTCACACATCGAAGTCCTTCAACCCTCTCGCGCGAGGCCCTGCGCCACGAGCTGGCCGAATCGAAGCGGGTGCTTGAAGAGGGCCTGGGCGTGGCCGTGGACTTCGCGGCCTCGCCCACGGGCTACGACAGCCGGCACTTTGGCCCCCTCGCCCGCGAGGTCGGCTACCGCGCCGCCCTCCAGGGCGTCATCGGTCGCAACCGCCGCTCCGCCGCTCCCTTTGCCCTTTGCCGTATCGTCCTCAAACGCTCCTACGGCTTCGATCTCTTCCGCCAGCTCGTTGACCCGACGAGCCGCGCCTACCGTCGCCTGCGCCTGAAGCAAGCGCTCCGCAACGGGTTCCGCCGAGTGCTCGGGGCGCGAGCCTATGAGGCCATTCGCCGGCTTGTTCTGAGAAGAGGGAGGGAGTAGGCGGTGGCCGTCGCGTTCTGGATTCTGATCGGCCTGGTCGCCTTCGCCTATGTGGGCTACCCCGCCTTGCTAGCTGTTCTCGTGCGCCTGGCCCCACGACGGACGAAGAGCGAGGACATCACGCCCAGCGTCACGCTTCTGGTGCCTGCGTACAATGAAGAACGCGCTCTGGCCGCGAAGCTGGATAGCTGCGTGGCACTCGACTACCCGAAGGACAAGCTCCAGGTGGTCGTCCTGAGCGACGGCTCGACCGATGGCACGGCCGCCATCGCCGCGCGCTATGCGCAGCACGGCGTCGGCCTGATGGCATTCGCCGAAAACCGCGGGAAGCTGGCCGTGCTGCGCGACGGGTTGGCCGCAGCGAAGGGCGAGATCGTGGCCTTCTCCGACGCCGCGAGCCGGCTGCGGCCCGACAGCCTGCGTCGCCTCGTCCGCCCCTTCGCCGACCCCGCGGTCGGCTGTGTGAGCGGCGTCTACCAGGTGCTCCGCCCCGAAGCGGCCCAGCTCGGGGGCGAGGAGGGCTTCTACTGGCGGTACGAGACCTTCATCAAGCTGTGCGAGAGCGAACTCGGCAGCACCCTGGGCGCACACGGCTCGCTCTACGCCATCCGCCGCGCGCTGTGCCCCGACCTCAGCCGCATCCGCGTGAACGACGACTACGAGATTCCCGTCCACATCGTCGCCGGCGGCCATCGGGCGGTCTACGCGCCCGACGCCGTGGCGTGCGAGGAGGCGGCCGAGATGGGCGGCTTCGCACGCCGCGTGCGCATCGCCGTGGGCAACTGGCGCCAGCTTCGCCTCCTCGGCCTCCTCCTGTGGCCCCCGAGGCCCTGGCTCCTCTTCACCTTCGCCGCCCACAAGCTCCTGCGGCTCCTCGGCCCGTTCTGCCTTGTGTCCGCGTGGGCCGTCAACCTCTTCCTCCCCGGGCCGCTCTACTGCGCCACCCTGGCCGCCCAAGGCACCTTCTACGCCCTTGCCGTTGTGGGCGCCCTGTCGGCTTCCACTCCGCACTCCCTCCGCCTCTTGAAGCTGCCGTTCTACTTCTGTATGATCAACGCAGCTTACGTGGTGGGCCTGGCTCGCCTCGTCACAGGACGAGCCCGAGTCCGCTGGAACGCCCCGCGAGGGGCGTGAAAGGATGCAGTATTGGGCTCCGTGGGTGAGAGGGTTCGGTCGCACTTCCACGCGACCGCGGCCGAGTTCGACGCGATCTACACGGGCGACAAGGCCCGCCTCGGTCGCTGGCTCGATCGGCGGCTGCGGTGGGACATGTACGAGCGCTTCCGCCGCACGGTGGCCGAATGCTCGGAACCGGGCCTGCGCATCCTCGATGTGGGCTGCGGCTCGGGCCGCTTCAGCGTGGCCGTGGCGAAGGCGGGAGCCGCCGAGGTGGTCGGCCTCGACTTCGCGGAGAGCATGCTCGACATCGCCCGCCGCCTGGCCGAACGGGAGGGCGTGGCGGACCGCTGCCGCTTCCTGAACGCCGATTTCATGGAACACAAGTTCGACCAGCCCTTCGACATCACCCTCGCCATCGGCCTCTTCGACTACGTGGCCGACTGCCTG
>Ga0194111_10008610_pt1 | contig 11204 bp, 10 predicted proteins | sample TA2KigC300mmetaG_FD_146194 | JGI IMG/M metagenome (GOLD analysis project Ga0194111, IMG submission 146194) | Freshwater microbial communities from Lake Tanganyika, Tanzania - TA2015033 Kigoma Deep Cast 300m | ecosystem: Environmental > Aquatic > Freshwater > Lake | place: Tanzania: Lake... | reverse complement strand
AGTTTTTTTCTCCCCCTGTAAAAAAGGGGGATTTAAAACACCCGGTATTCAAGATAAGGTCCGTTTTATACCAGTTTCGGTTTCAGGTGCAACAAATCTAATTAATAACTTATTGATATGCATTAATCTTTTAATTGAAAACCGAAAACCGAAAACCGAAAACGGTATTACATCATATAAATTATGAATCGCGACACTAGCCTTTTTTCTCCGCCCCTGCCCTGGCACAGCCATTGCTCCTCTTTAGGAGATGATCGGCAGGAGAGGTCCGCCACCGCTTCGGGAAAAGGAAGGCCCTTGAGAAGCGCGGCCCAATAATGGTCGGGTGAACCTGAATCTCAAACCCGGACAGCCCGGCGAGACGTCTTCCCCCCGATTGGCCTTGACAGAACCCCGGCCCTTAATTAGGATACCTGCTATTGACACAGGTCTGGCCTTGGGGGAAGATAACTGGAGAAAACAAAAGATTCTGACGAGTTAGGTTGTATGGAAAAAGCCCCTTACCAGAAATTGCGCTGGGAGATTGTCTTCGTCATCATCAGTTTTTCAGTTGTGCCCTTGATGATCCTTGGAGCCTTCATCTACCAGGAGTTCAGCTCCTCCGCCACGGCCAAGATTCAGGAGAGTCTCAAGACCCTGGCGGAAAATCGCCGCGCCTCCCTGGACCTGTTCTTAGAAGAGCGGGTTTCCCAGCTCGTCACCCTGGCCGGGACCCACTCCCTGGAGCGGCTAAGTGATGAAGATTACTTGCATAAAGTCTTTAATATCATCCAGACCCGCTCCCGGTCTTACATCGATCTGGGCGTCATCGATGAAGAAGGCAACCATTTGGCTTATGTGGGGCCGTATTACAGCATCCTCAAAGGAGTCAATTATAAAAACGAGGAGTGGTTCAGCGCCGTGACGGCCTCCGGGGTCTACATCAGCGATGTCTTCACCGGATTCCGGAGAATTCCCCACTTCATCATTGCGGTAATGGTTCGCGAACGGAATAAGATCTGGATTCTCCGGGCCACCATCGATTCGGAGATCGTCGAAAATATCGTGCGCGCCGCCCTGATCGGCAAACAGGGGGATGCCTTTCTGGTCAACCGGGACAATATTCTGCAGACCAGTCCCCGCTTTCATGGCAAGTTGCTGGAGCCGGTGAGCTGCGCCATGTACAGGGAAGCCTGCCCTAATTTTTCTCGCGCCACCGGCACGTTGGTGGAGGAAAAATCAATGGGCGGCATGGAACGTCTCTACGGGGTCAGTGTTTTGCAGAATAAAAGATGGGTGCTGGTAATCATCGAAGATCCCTTGGAACAGTTGTCCCCGTTGTTCAGGGCCAGATACCTGGGGGTATTAATCGGGTTGGCGGGGATTCTGGTGATCGTGGTGGGGGCCTTTTTCATCACCCGCGCCATGATGAAAGAGCTGGAACGGATGGAACGGAAAAGGGCGGCCGCGGACGAAATCTCCATCCAATCCGCCAAGATGGCCGCCTTGGGGAAAATGGCCGCCGGCATCGCCCACGAAATCAATAACCCCCTGGCGGTCATCGGCGAAAAGGCCGGGTGGATGAAAGACCTGTTGAAGATGAAAGACCTGGGCCAGAGCGAAAACTTCCAGGAGTTCGCCGACGCGGTGACCAAGATCGAGTATCACATCAACCGGGCCAAAACCGTAACCCACCGCCTCCTGGGCTTTGCCCGGCGCATGGAGCCGGTTTCCGAGAAAGTCAGCATCAACCGGGTCCTGGATGAAACCATCAATTTTCTGGAGAACGAAGCCCGCTACCGCAACATTGACATTCAGACGGACTACAACCCGGACCTGCCGGCCATCACCAGTGATTCCACCCAATTGCAGCAAGTTTTTCTCAACATCTTCAACAACGCCATCGACGCTATCGGCAAAGATGGAGAAATATTGATCCACACCAGCTTGATTACCAAAACCAACGCGGTGGCCATCGAAATTTCCGACAACGGCCCCGGCATCCCCAAAGAAGTCTTGAACAAGATTTTCGACCCGTTTTTTACCACCAAAGAGGTGGGGAAGGGGACCGGGCTGGGCCTCTCCATCTCTTACAGCATCGTAGAAAAACTGGGGGGCCGCATGATGGTGGCCAGCCAGGAAGGGGAGGGCACCACCTTCACCATCTATTTGCCCATGGATCACGAAGCAGCCCATATTTATCATTAACAAAACCAAGAGGAAATGATAAACGGAAGACCCAAGGGAGAGGCGGCCTTATGGAAAAATTCAAGATGTTAGTGGTGGACGATGAAACCGACTTCCTGGAAACCATCTTAAAACGCATCAAGGCACGCAATATCGAGGTCGCCGGCGTGGAAAGCGGTTACCAGGCCCTGGAGGCGCTGGACCGGCAGGACTTCGATGTGATCATCCTGGATGTAAAAATGCCGGGCCTGGACGGCATCGAAACCCTCCGGGAGATAAAGAAAAAGAAGCCCCTGGTGGAAGTCATCATGCTCACCGGCCATGCCTCGGTGGAGTCGGGGATCCAGGGCATGCAGTTGGGGGCCTTTGACTACGTCATGAAGCCCGTGGCCCTGGATGAATTGCTGGAAAAGGTGCGCCAGGCCTACGAACGGAAGCTGATTCAGGAGAGCAAGGCCTGAAAACGGGTTCCGGTTTTCGGTAAAAAAATTTAACCTCCACATCTTCCCATTTCAACTCTCCGGCTAAGAACGCCGCCAGGGGCCGGTCCCATTGGCTGATTCACCTAGGCTGGCGGCCGGAGGCTGTGGGCTATTTTTTATGAAGCAAGGCCAACCGGAAGACTGGCTCCTGGACGATCGTTTCCTCCAGGCCCAAAAGCTGGCGGCCATCGGAGAACTGGCGGCCGGTGTGGGTCACGAGATCAATAATCCCCTGGCCATCATCCGCCAGGAAGCCGAACTGATGCGGTATTTGCTGAGAGACCGGGAATACTTGGGCTGGGAAGAGATCCTCAGCCTGGGTGATTCCCTGGGGCATATCATCCAGGAAGTGGACCGCGCCGGCGAAATTATCCGGAGGCTGTTGGATTTTGCCCGAAAACGGGAACCGGTCATCCAGGGCCTGGAGGTCAATAAATTGGTGGAAGATATGGCCCGATTGGTGGAAAAGGAGGCCCAGCTCAAAAACATCTCTCTCGTCCGCCACTATGACCCGGACCTGCCCATGCTGTTCAGCGACGGTCCCCAGCTTCGCCAAGTTATTTTGAACCTGCTCATCAATGCCCGGGACGCGGTGGAGCAGGACGGCGTCATCACCATCACCACCCGCCACCAAGATGGCGATGCGGCCATCGTCATCGAAGACACCGGCTGTGGCATTCCTCCCGAAAACCTGGATAAAATCTTCCACCCCTTTTTCACCACCAAGCCGCCGGGCCAAGGCACCGGCCTGGGGCTCTCCATCTGCCATGGCATCGTCCAGCGCCTGGGTGGAAGTATTGCCTTGGCCAGCCAGGTGGAGAAAGGGAGCGTCTTTACGGTGCGCCTCCCCCTGGGACTCAGGGAAGGAGTGGGAAAATGACCGACAACCCCCGGGTGCTGGTGGTGGACGATGAAGAGCGCTTCCGGGCCAACCTGGCCCGGATGGTGGCCCTGGAAGGGCTGGAGGTGCGGGCCCTGGCCGGCGGCCGGGAGGCTTTGGCCATCCTGGCTGAAGAGCCATTTGACGTGGTGATCCTGGACCTCCGCATGCCGGACATGAACGGCCTCCAGGTTCTTACCGAAATCAAGAAACTTCGACCTGAAACCGAGGTCATCATCCTCACGGGCCACGCCTCCCTGGACGCGGCCATGGACATTATCCGCCTCGGCGGCTACGACTATCTTCTTAAACCCTGCCCCCTGGAAGACCTGATGCTCAAGATCGACGCGGCCTGGGAACGGAAACGGGAAAGGGACAAGGCAAAGAGATAGTTGCCAGTGACCAGTGACCAGTGACCAGTGACCAGTAATCAGTAATCAGTAATCAGTAATCAGTAATCCAAACCTGCGCCCTTCCACCAACCAAAGATGCAGGGTTACCCCACGTTTAAAAGCCATTTCCGCAGTTAAACAAATCCCCGGCAATTGGATTTTCCTTTATTCTCCTTGAAAACTCTCAATTTGGTAATAACTTGTGATTAATACCTGGTTGTCGTCAAACGAGTAAAATTGTCATTCTGAGCGCCTAGCGTCACTCCGCTTCGCTCCGTTCAGAATAATACCAAGGTGCATTCAAAAGGCTATTGTCGTAGGGGCGCAATTTATTGCGCCCGTAGAGGCGGGCGTGATAAATCACGCCCAATGTTGCCGTTTGATTGCGACTTGGTATAAGAGAAGAAAAGAGGGGATTGATGCCGGTGTATCTCTTTAAGAAAATTCTTTTAAACGACGGCCAGCCCACCGAGGCCCTTTCTCCCCAGGAAATGGTGGCAAGACTCAAGAGCGCCATGAATACCCTAAAGGGAGACTTTTTCGACCCCGGCGCCGGTCGCATCGCTTATGAACGGATGCCGCAGTCGGAGACTTATCAGGCTTATCTTAAGCTAAGCCATAATTTAAAAACCATGGAACTGGAAAAGCTGGCCCGCCGGGAAGAAAGAATCGCGTTCTGGATCAACCTCTATAACGTCATCGTCATCCACGGGGTCATTGCCCTGGGCATCAGGGATTCGGTTAAAGAGGTCCGGAACTTTTTCCGCCGGGTCTATTATCAGATCGGCAAATACTGGTTCAATCCCGACGACATCGAACACGGGGTTTTGCGAGGCAACCGCCGGCCGCCTTACTCTCTGTTCCGGCGGTTTGGAGCCGGCGACCCCCGGCTCCCCTTCATCGTCGCGCCCCTGGACCCCCGCATCCACTTCACCCTGGTGTGCGGGGCTTCCTCTTGCCCCTTCATCGATGTCTACACCCCGGAAAACCTGGAGTGGGAACTCACCATCGCCGCCCAGACCTTCATCAACTCCAGCAACGTGGTCCTTAATCGATCCCAGGGCAGCCTTTCCCTTTCCCGCATCTTCAAGTGGTACGCCCCGGACTTTGGCGCCACCCCGGCGGCGCGTCTGCGCTTCATCGCCCAATACCTGGATAATGAGCAGGAGCGCGGCTTTATTGAAGATCACGCCCACCGCCTGAAGGTGGCATATCAAACCTATGATTGGCGGCTGAACCGGGATTAATCAGGGGGTAAAGCCCCCCCTGCAATCCATTTGGTCCAAATCAGCCCTGCCTCTGGTGAGCCGATCGGATGCGAGCTCTGCAAAATGGCTTTTTGGGGGGAGGGCCAGGGACCTGAGGTCCCTGCCCTCCCCCCAAGCCCCCTCCCTCAATCGAGCAGGCTCCGTCCTCTATCCCGTGGGCGTCTCCAGGAACTCCAGGCTATAGTTGCCTTCCAGGAAGTTCCGTGCCAGGGCCTCCACGCTCACCTCCGCGGTCATGAGCATATCCATCTGGCGGGTGAAGTTGAGGAGGCGGCCGATCTGGTCCATCTTTTCTTCAATGACCGGACATTCATATTTCATCAGCCGGGCGTCCACCCGGTCGCCCTTGACGTCCACGGAAAAGTCCAGGCCCATGAGGGCGATGGCGATGGCCCGCACCCGCCGGTTGCGCCGCACGTCATCCGCGGCCCCGCCCTTGAAGGAGAAGGTGATGTAGTTCTTGTTCACCGTCTGGCCGCAGTAGGCGTCCAGGACGCTGTAGTGGTAGCCCACCCGGGAGCTGAAGTTGAGATACTTGTCGGAGATGATGGCGAAGCTGCGGTCCCCGAAGCGCTCCTCCGGGTTAGGCCCGGCTAAGAGCTGTTCCCGCATCACCGACATCAGCCCGGAAAATTGCACCGGCCGGGGCCCCCGGGCCTGCAGGTCCGGGTGCATCAACCCCTTTAGCAGGGCCTTCAGGGGAACGCAATTGATGTTCTCCGGCGTCACTTTCCAGGCGTCTTTTTTAACCCCCGTAAGCCCCCAGTCCAGATCAATCAGGTAAAGGTCCAGGGGAATGGGGGCGGCCAGCTTCAACGCGCCTTCGCCCCGGTCGGACACCAGGTCGCTGATCTTGAACATCTCGTTATAGGAGAACTCGTGCACCAGGCGGCCCAGGTCGTGAAGGGACCGGCAGTGCTCCGGATCAAACTCCGGCGACCGGGGGTCCACCAGCCTCAGGGGGACGATGTGCTCCGCCGCCTGCTTCAAGGTTTGATAGACCGGGGTGTCCTCCATATGGGACTCCCGGGTCTGGCGCCGGGCCAGCAGTTCCGGCACCCTCCCCTGGTAAACCCTGCCGGTGTAAGCATCCACCGTGATTTCCATCCCCGGGGTGATGACCGAGGTGGCCACCCGGGTATCCAGCAACGTAGGCACCCCGAATTCCCGGGACAGGGAAGCCATGTGGCCGGAAATGCTGCCGAAATCCGCGATGATGGCTTGGGCCTTGGTCATGGCCACCACAAACTTGGGGGAAGAATGTTTAGCCACCAGGACGGCGCCGTCGGGGACCTGCACCAGGTCTTTATCCTCCCGCACCAGGAAGGCCGGCCCGCACCCCACCCCGGGAGCGGCGACGGCCCCCCGGTCCACCAATAACGGGTAGCCTGGAATGGGAGGAATTGCTTCCAGATCGCCGGGCGCCGGGGCCTGCAGGCGGAGGGGCCTGGTTTGCAAAATCAGGAGGCGTCCTTGCCGGTCCAGGGACCATTCCACATCCTGGGGCGTCCGGTAATGTTCCTCCAATTTGAGGGCGTAACCGGCCAGGGCTTTAACCTGCTCCGGGGATAAACAAGGCTTATCCTGCATCTCCGGCGGCACCGGGATTTCCATGAGCCCCCCCTGGGGATTGCTTACCAGTTGCACGGTTTTGGGGGGAACCTCGGTCTTAACCATGGTCAGGGCTTCATCTTTGGCTATCTGGTAAGTATCCGGAGTGATGACGCCCTCCACGGCATAAGGCCCCAGTCCCCAAACCGCGGAGATGAGGATCCGGTCCTCCAGGATGTTGAAGGGATGGCGGGAATACATTACCCCGCTGGCCACCGCGTCCACCATCTCCAGGCAGGCTACGCTCATGGCGATATCTTCGCCCCGGATGCCTTTGTTGATGCGATAAGAAATGGCCCGGGGGGTATAGAGACTGGCCACCACTTCCTTGTAGGCCTGGAGGAGTTGATGGGCGCCCACATTCAGGACACTGAGATATTGGCCGGCATAGGAAAGCTCGCTGTCTTCGCCGATGGCGCTGGAGCGCAGGGACACGCGTAAATCGTCGGGCCCGCCCTGGCCCCGGGCGGCGGCCATTTGTTGATATGCCGCGCCCATCGCCTCTTCCAGGGCCGGGGGGACCTGGGCCGCCAGGATCAGTTGCCGGATTTCATCGCTGACCCGCAAATAAGATGATGGATCCTGGGGATCCAGTTCCATCTTGCGCTTGTTGATTTCGTCCACCAGATCATTGTGAGCCAGAAAGGCGTCAAAGGCCCGGGTGGTAATGGCGAAGCCCGCGGGGATGGGGAGTCTTACCCGGTTGGCCACTTCCCCCAGGTTGGCGCTCTTCCCCCCCACCCAGTCCACCATCCCTTTATTAACCCCGGAAAGGGGCAACACCAATTCCGCAACCTGCAGTTCCCTCCTTTGGCCCAACCGGTTTTTGATCCTGGAATTGATGACCTCCAGCACCCGATAAAGGATCGGATACTTGTGCCCTGACAACACGTCCAGGCTCTTGATCATCCGGAAGGCGTGGAACGCGGCCCGGGCCGATTGGGAACGGACATAGGTCATGCCGAAGACCTGGCGGCCCCGGAGCTTTTCTTCCATATCAGCGATGATATTCAACAGCTCCGTGTTGGAGTCCAGCAAGTCCTTGAAGCAGGTGTACTTAAAGCGGAAGGCCGAAGAGACCTCCTCCCGGGGAGGGGGGCCTTTCCACCAGCGGTAGATATTGCGAAATAAGTTGAGGGTCTCCATCACGGCTGCGGTTGACAGAATTATAATCCCAATTCTATCAAGAATTATACCATAAGACGGATTAATATCGGACGTGCATTGCCGGCCGAATTGGCCGGGCCAGTGACCGCCCTGTCTTTCTTGGTATGCCCCGGTTGAGGAACTCATGCCGACCATCAGGAGGGTGGGGGGGCATTCCCATAAGAGAGCGCCCCCTGGGCGCGCTTGTTAATAAAACAAAGCGCGAAATCTACAAATAAAAGGTCCTGCGCCGTTTTTGCCTTTTACAGTATGTAAAAAATACTGACAGGCTCCAGTACCCTCACCCAAGCCCAATGGGTCTTAGGATAGTGATTTATCCCTCATTGTCCATAGTTACCCCACAAATCCCGATTGTCCCATCTGGCACAAGCATTGCTTCCTACCCCTGAGAAGATTTTTTTTTCGGACTCATTTTCCATCGAAAGTACCGACATCGCTTAGGAGGTCTTTTATGAAAGTGCTGGTGCCAACGGACGGCTCGGACCAGTCCATGAAGGCGGTGGACCGGGCCTTGGAGCTGGCCGAAAGGATGGGCGCGGAAATCACTTTGATGTCCGTGGCGTACTACGCCAAGGACGACTTTGACGACATGCCGCCCTACGTCCAGGACAAACTGGAGGCGGAGGCCGCCGTAGCCCTGAAAAAGGCCGGGGCCTACTGCGAGGGCAAGGGAGTGAAGGCGGTCCTGGTGCTGGAAGCCGGACTGGTGCCGGCCAACAACATCATCCGCAAGGCGGAAGAGGGGAAATTTGACCGCATCGTCATGGGCTCCACCGGCATCACCGGCTTGAAAAGGGCGCTCATGGGCAGCACCGCGGCCAAGGTGGTGGCCCAGGCCCCCTGCGAAGTAACCGTAGTCAGATAATACTCTGGAGAAAAATTAGGGAGGTCAAGGACATGCGAAAGCTGTGGACCAAAATCGTGGGCCTGGGAGTCATGGCGGTCCTGCTGCTGCCGGAGATAGTCATGGCCGCGGCGGGCAAGGCCGAGCTCCTGGTCATCGTGGCCGACACCCGGAAGTTCACCGGCTGGGAAGCCTGGTGGACCAACCTTTATAACGAAAGTCATATTTGGTTTGCCGTCGTCACCGTAGTCACCATCCCCATTGTGGGGGTAATCCTGGGCGTTCTGGCGGACATAGTCATGAGCCGCATCGGCATTGACCTGAAATCCCGGGAACTGGCCGAGCATTAAAAGGCCGTCTCAGGGCCATAAAATTTTGGGAGGAAAATCATGGAATTCTTTTATATTCTCATGCCCATTGCGGGAGTCAAAATATTCTGGCCCGGCCTGGTCATCCTGGGCCTGGGGGTAGGCGTTATCGGCGGCTTTTTCGGCATGGGCGGGGCCTGGATGATCACCCCCGGCCTCAACATTCTCGGGTTCCCCATGGCTTTTGCCATCGGCACCGACATCGCCCACATGGCGGGCAAATCCCTGGTGTCCACCATGCGCCACGGCAAATTCGGCAACGTGGACTACAAGCTGGGAGTCATCATGATCGTCGGCACCGTGGGCGGCTTCGAAGTGGGGGCCCAGATGATCATGTGGTTTGAGCGCATCGGCAAGGTGGACCTGTACGTGCGCTACATGTACCTGGTCCTCCTGGCCCTTATCGCCTGGATGGTCTTCGCCGACGTGGCCAAGAAAAAGAGAAAGGATCGGGAGGCCCTGGCCGCGGGGATAGAGGTGGACAAGCTGTCCACCGGTCTCGATTGGGCCAAGACCCTGCACAAGATCAAGATCCCGCCCATGGTCCACTTCAAGGAAGCCCAGATCTACTGCTCCGCCTGGCTGCCCATCTTCATCAGCTTCGTCACCGGCTGGCTGGCGGGCATCCTGGGCATCGGCGGCGGCTTGATCCGCATGCCGGCCCTCATCTACTTCGTGGGCTGCCCCACCCATGTGGCCGTGGGCACCGACCTCTTTGAGGTGATGATCTCCGGCCTCTACGGCGCTGGCACCTACACCTATAAAGGACGGACGGAGCTGTTTGCGGCCATGATCATGCTGGTGGGGGCTTCCATCGGCGCCCAGATGGGCACCGTGGCCACCAAGTACATCAAGGGCTACGGCATCCGCATCGCCTTCGGCCTGTGCGTGGTGGGCTGCGGCCTGTCCATCCTCCTGAAGATGATGGCCAAGTGGGTTCCCGGCTGGGGAGGCTTCTTCGACGGCTCCGCCACCGTGCTCATCCTGGGAATGGTGAGCACCATGAGTCTGTACATCGCCATCAGGATGATAATCGGGGCCAAGCAAGAGGTGGCCGCCAAAAAAGCCGCCAAGGCCCAGGTCTCCATGGCCAACTAGCCCTGACGGAATTTTGAAACAAGGAGAGACACTATGAAGCGACTTGGCTGGTTGATACTATTGGCGTTCTTGCCCCTGGCTCTGGCCCCGGGCTGCGGGGAGCTTGGAAAGGTGGATCAGGGACGGGTTGTTGCTTTTGACGAGCAGAAGAGGACCGTCACCTTAATCCAGGACAAGAAGGCGGAGCCCGGAAACCCGGATTATGATACCCTGCCGCCCCATACCTATTCCCTGCCCACGGACCCCAGCGAAATGGGGCCGGTGCCCAAGGTCGGCAAGAGGATGAAGCTGGATGCCAAGGCCAAAGAAATCACCATCTTCGATCCCGCCGCCCAGAACTTCAAGAAGATCACTTACACCCTCATTGATCAAAAGGAAGGGGTGGATAGGGATAACCCCCTGGTGGCCGGCAAGAAGTTCCCCCTGGTGGACAAAACCAAAAAGGCCATCACCATCTACTCCGGCCGGCAGAAAATCCTGACCACTTTCACCGTGCCCGAGGAATACTTTGACATGTCCGATGACACCTGGGAGGCGGGGGACGAGGTCCGGCTCTATTATAAGGAAGCCGGTAAAGCCCTGCGGTTCATGAACATCAGCAAAACCGACATCTTCAAGAAATAACCGCAGGTTGGTGGACCTGCGGCTTAACGGAATCGCCCTGGAGGGGGCCTGGCGGGGCTCATTTCAGGGCGATTCGCCTTTACCGCTGGCATTGCCGGCGCAGTTGTGCTTATAATCAGGCGGGTTTCGAGTTTTGAGTATTCCTCAATAATCTCGAAACTTGAAACGCGAAACTTGAAACTTGAAACTCGAAACTCTATCCATGACTTTTAAACAAGCCACCCAGTGGCGCAATTTGTTGGGCAAAGGGGCCGCAATCCTCTGCCTGCTCATGTTCCTGACCGTGCTGGACGGGCTGGTGGCC
>Ga0194111_10008606_pt1 | contig 11207 bp, 8 predicted proteins | sample TA2KigC300mmetaG_FD_146194 | JGI IMG/M metagenome (GOLD analysis project Ga0194111, IMG submission 146194) | Freshwater microbial communities from Lake Tanganyika, Tanzania - TA2015033 Kigoma Deep Cast 300m | ecosystem: Environmental > Aquatic > Freshwater > Lake | place: Tanzania: Lake... | reverse complement strand
CAGCAACTTCAATTATGCTAGCCAAAATGCTAGCCATGAATAAAAAAGGGATCAGCAGAAAACGCCAACTCCTTGTTATAATTGGAGCCGGCACGGGGGGTCGAACCCCGGACCTGCTGATTACGAATCAGGGCAAAGCAGGTTTCAGACCGTTTTTTGCCTTCCCAGATAATTTCGTCTCCCCCGAAAAATCTCTTGACATTCCCGTTAATTGTTTATAATCTTAGGTTCAGATTGTCCCATAATGTGCTTTGCATTGTCAAGGATAAAACGCTACCCCAAACGCTACCCCGAAAAAAGGGAGGGCAACCCTGATGAGATTGACTGACTTTCAGATTAAAAATCTCAAGCCTCAAGCAGAGCGCTATGAGGTCTGGGAGGGGAAAACGGGGTTTGGCGTCCGGATCACCCCTAGGGGCGCCAAGACATTCGTTTATATGTATCGGTTTGGGGGAAAGGCCAGGCGGTTAACCCTGGGTGCCTATCCTGTGATGTCCTTGGCAGAGGCCCATAAAAAATATGCCGAGGCCAAGGAGAAGGTCAAAATGGGTATTGACCCGGGGGCCGAAGCGGTGACCGAACGGGAAGAAGAGCGCAAGGCCCCCACCGTGGCGATCCTGGCCGATGAATACCTTGAGAAGTGGGCCAAACCCCGAAAACGCTCCTGGCGGGAAGATGCTCGTATCCTGGCGAAAGACGTGCTCCCGGAGTGGGGGCGGCGCAAGGCCAGGGAGATCACCCGACGTGATGTTATCCGACTCCTGGATGACATAGTGGACCGGGGCGCCGGCATTATGGCGAACCGGACCCTGGCGGTCATCCGCAAGATGTTCAACTTTGCCGTGTCCCGAGACATCGTGACCGTCTCCCCCTGCCTGGCGGTTCGAGCCCCCGCGCCGGAGCAGCAACGGGACCGGGTGTTGACCACTGAGGAAATTCGGGCTTTGTGGCACGGCCTGGAAGGGGCGAAGATGATGTCCGGGGGAACCAAGTTGGCGCTCAAGCTGCAACTGGTGACTGCACAACGCAAGAGTGAGATCGTCTCCGCGGCCTGGGAGGAATTTGATTTTGCTGACGGCGGGTGGTGGACGATCCCGCCCGAGAAGGCGAAAAATAAGCTGGCTCACCGCGTTCCTCTCTCTCCCCTGGCCGTCGAGCTTCTCCAGGAGGCCAAGGCCTTGGCCATGGATTCCCCCTGGGTCTTCCCATCACCCCAGACTGAGAGGCACATCACCCCGGAAGCTGTTGACCATGCCCTGCGGCGGCATGGCTTGGTTGATTTGGGCTTTACCTTTCTCCCCCATGACCTGCGTCGCACCGCGGCCTCCCACATGACCGGCATGGGCATTTCCCGGCTGGTGGTGAGCAAGCTTTTAAATCATGTGGAGCGAGGGGTTACCGCCGTTTACGACCGGCATTCTTACGACCGGGAGAAGCGTCAAGCCTTGGAAACCTGGGGCCTCAAGCTCAAGTCCATAATCGAAGAAACTGAGACCAACGTGATCCCAATGGTTCGCGGCGGTTGAGAAGGACAGCAGACCAAATTTCCTCCTCATATCACTTGGAATCCGATCCCGCCATGAGTAGAGCGGCCATTTGTCCGTTCTTGCGGATGGGTCTAAATCATAGAAGATCGATGGTTAAATTTACCCCCCCATGGTGCTGTAATTTTCAATTGTTGCGATTGAATTTTGTGAAAATATTTCTTGACTTTTAACAAATCATGCCGAATATATAGATAGCTCATCTGCCATGTGTAGAAGGAGTAACGATGCCGTCCCCAGGGGCGGCATCAGCTATTTAGGCCCTCCTTTTTTCCAATCTTCAAATTCCTTCAAGAGCTTCCGCTTGCGATGCGGCTTATCCACCATGTAGGCGGTCCATGGGAGCAGGTATCCCTTCCTTTCGGCCAAGACCACTAAATATTCTTCCTCCTCAAGCCACAGAAGAATCCTGGTCTCGCCTTTACGGGTGTTCGGCCACACCTTGAGCGAAGCGTCCTCTGAGTTGTCAATTATTGGCCGTGGCCAACGGATTCGCTCGCACCGCTTAAGATCGGGTAAGCGATCCGGTTCAACCGGTCCCTCTTGGATAAAGTGCCAGAAAGTAGCCTCTTTTCCTTCCGACATGGGGTGCCGCTTCAAACGGAGAGTTCTTCCTCGAAATGTCGGCTTGGTATCTACGAAATCGGCTTTAAAAAGTTCATAAATAGCTTCTAAATATGCAGCAAAGTCGCCCTTAAATTTAAAAAGCGGCGGCAACCATTCGGGAGCACTCATTCCTGAACCTCCTGGGCACGCCAGCACAGGAGGTTCACTTTCTGTTCTTTATAAAGGGTCGTTTGGGTAAGCCGGTATTTAGACCGTTTTTTCATGCGCTCTACCAACCGCAATTTGCTCTGGCTCCCCTGCAAGCCACGATTTGCATATGAGACTGCGCCGATCAACAGGTCGGCCAGTTGCAGCAGTTCGACCTCGCTTGAATGAATAAGTTGCACCCGTTCAATGATGTCACGGGAAAAATCATATAAATTGTTGCATAGGACTTCGTGCAGTTTTATGACTTTGGCTCCCCCACGGGTGTCTTTTATGTCAAGGTAGATGCGATAGCGGGCTTGGGGGCTAAAGATGACCTTGAGCATGTCAAAATACATTTTGTAATACCAAACATCGTGGTTCTGGTAGGAAAACGCCTCATGGCGGATCAATGATTTATCAGGGACGATCAGCGCCCGGAAATGCAAGTCATCATCATCAAAAAAATAATCCATCCAATCCAGATAAAACCGAACCTTGGCAGGGGAGACTTTAGTCCATTTGACCTCAAAATTCGCCGGCAGTCCGTGTGCTACCTTCAGTTCTCTCAACCGGACGGAGATTTCCCGGCATTTTTCCAGGGGTGCCCAGATAGCCCCCAAGACCATCGCCTTTTGATGGTCGTTCACCAGATGGCAGGACTCATCGCAGTAAACGTTGAAAATCTCCATTGGCACTCCTGGTGAAGATGCTTATCCTGAGACGGGCACTTCAAAGACTTTCAGCACCTCGTCGCCGTAATGGTTGATGACCTTAATGGCGATCTTGCCGGTTGCAGGTGGGGGAAAGGGGCGGCTCACGGTGGAGTAGAGAGACGACCAGGCCCCTTCGTCGATTTCCGCCCGAAGTGCACGCCTGAGCTTGTCGTAGGGCTGGTCGGCTCCCGTGAAATAGGCGTGGCGCACAAAGAAGCTCTCGCCGTTGTAGTCGGTGTCGATGAACCAGCAGGCGATGTCGTCTGTGCTGCTGGAGCGAATCTGGCCGGTGGTGGGGTCGTAGATGTCCAGGCCCTTGATTTCCACCACCAGCTTGCCGTCCTTTTGCTGCCGCATGTCCACGTCCGGCTCGCCGAAGACCATGAAAAGGTTGCCCGCCCCGGTCTTTTTCAGCAGTTCGTCGCCCATGGACAAATCCGGGTTCATGCGGCAAGGGAGCACCGTTAGCTGGCCGAAGCGTTTGGCTTCCTCGGAGACGTGGGGGTCGAAGGCGAAGCCGCAGACGATGAGGAGGTCGAAGCCCACGCCCTTGACGGCCTCCTTGGCGGCCTCCTTCACCAGTTCCGGGCCCACGGTGCCGTGCTCCGGGCCCAGGCACACCGCCGCCCGGCGCACCGTGCCGTCGGTCTCGGTGTACTCCCCTGAGGCGTGGAGCCATTCCCCGGCGTAGGATTCCAGGCGGTCGAACCTGAGGCGCTCGTTTTTGATGGTGTTCTGCACCCCGGCCTTCTTGAGGTTATCCAGGATCATGGCCTCGAACTGCCCCAGGGAGGCTTCCCGTTGCGCCTGGGCCTGGGAGTCCGGGAGTTCCACTTCCGGGGCCAGCACCCGGTGGGGGGAGAGGCTCTCCACGGTGAAGCGGCCGGTAACCCGGAGCCGCTTGCCGTCCTCATAGGGCTGGTCATAGAGCAGTTCGGTGTCAGCCCGGCGGGCGATGGCGGCGTCAATCTCCTGCCGGCGCTCCCGGCGTAAGCTCCACCATTGGGCCAGGAGTTCCCTGGCCCCCTCGGGCCAGGAATCTTCGGGTTCACGTGGAATCTGCCATTCTTCCCAGGATTGGGAAAGAAGCCGGTTCAATTCCTCCCGGATGGGTTCCAGCTTTTCCTGCCAACGGGCATGGATGGCGTCGATTTCCTCGTTGTTGGCGATGGCTTTCAGGGTGATGTGGGGCACCCGCTTATAGACGAAGCCTTTCTTGAGGTCGCCTTCGGTCTTATAGTCCGGGGGTATCTTGCCGGTGAGTTCCCCTTCCTTCTTGATGCCTTCCGGGGAGTCGGCCAGAAGGTAGTAGGGATACTTGGCGGCCATGAGACGGGTGCGGGTGAGGGCCAGGGCCACTCTGCTCGTGTCGATGGTGATCCAGCGCCGCCCCCACTTTTCGGCCACATAGGCGGTGGTGCCGCTCCCGCAGGTGGGGTCCAATACAAGGTCTCCCGGGTCAGTTGACATAAGAAGGCATCGTTGAACTATACTTGTGCTTGTCTGGACAGCATAGGTTTTATCGCTTGGAGGGGAAGCTTTTTCAATAAGATTAGTCATTATCGTAACTGGATAGTCGTCAAAGAATAGTTTATATCTTAATAAATTGCCAGTAGGACAAATCCTATCTGCGTAAATTAAACGATTCATTCCCTGAATATTAGTACAGTAAGATGAACTAGGAGGGGGAGCATATTTTTTCCCATTATATTCAACATTAAATATCCCTGTAATGTTAAGACCAGCGGGGGCTAATGAAATAGATTGGAATATCAAAGCTCCTTCTGGTAATATTTTATGATTTCTGTTCTCATCACTTGTCATTCTTCTTATAGATCCATCAGGTAACTGTATCCAATTCCAAACAGGGTCACCCTGAATATCCTTTTTCTCATAAAGCTTTCGATACTTGAGACTATCAATTTGTTTTGCATACCAAAGAATATGGTCGCTAACATTTTCGAGGTACTTACTGCCAAGAGGCATCATTTTCTTTTTGAAAGTGATTAGGCTTACAAAATTGTTGCACCCAAACACTTCATCCATTAGGCATCTTACCAAATGCACATTCTCATCACCAATCTGGACAAAAATGCTCCCAGTCTCAGTAAGCAGTTCCCTGGCCACCACAAGGCGGTCCCGCAAGTAGGCAAGGTAAGAGTGGATTCCAAGCTTCCAGGTATCCCGGTAGGCCCGGATTTGCTCAGGTTGGCGGGTTAGATCCTCAAAGTTGTCTTTCACATCCCGCTTACGGGTAGAGACCTGCCAGTTGGAAGCGAATTTGATGCCATAAGGCGGGTCGATGTAGATCATCTGCACCTGGCCCTTCAAGCCCTCCTTCTCGGCCAGGGAGGTCATCACCAGCAGGGAATCCCCCAGGATGAGGCGGTTGCTCCAATTCTGGCCATGCTGATAAAATTCTACGGTCTTTTCAAAGGAGTCGATACCGTTGAAATCATCGTAGAGAGAAAGCTGACTTCCAGACCGGCGCTTTTGAGCTTCGGCCCGCACCTCTTCGATGATGGCCCGTGGACGAATCTTCTCCTGGATATAAATAGGCACCGCCGGCACTTCCAGGGGCTGGGCGTCCTGCTCGTCTTTCCCCTTCCAGACCAACTGCGGGTCAAGGGACGGGTCACGGGGATAGAGGATGTCCTTGGGGGTCTTCTCCATCTCCGCCACAAAATCCCTGAGCTCATGGGTGGGGATATTCTTGCGCTTGTCCTGATACTTGAAGTCGGAGATGGGGGTGGGGGTGTCGCCTTTCTTCCCGGCCATATGGTGTCCCTTCCTGCAAGGTGGGGCAGGTTAAATGGTGCGCAGGGCGCACCCTACAAGGTGCTTTGCGTCCTTGGCGTCTTTGCGAGAAACAACAAGAAGTTTCTCGCAAAGGCGCAGAGTGCGCCAAGTTTATCAATGAGAGACCTGATAAATCACGGGGCGATAGCGGGGCGGCGGGATGGGCTTTCCTGCCTGCTCCGCCGCGGCTAACCAAGCCTTTTTCGCCTGCTCCACTTCGGCCAGGGCCTCTTCTGGGGTGCCCCCGAAGGCGGAACAGGAATCCAGGTCGGGAATGTCGGCAATGTAGCCGCCGTCTTCGTCACTGTAAAAGATGTTGATATGATAGTCACTCATCACCTGTCCTCCAGCTTAATATTATACCTTTCCACCAAACGGAGAAACTGGCGGATTTGATAAGGCTTGGCCTTACCCCCCACGTTCTGAAGATTCACCAATTCCGGGATGCCGGGATGTCCGAAGATATGATGGCTCCCGGAAGTGCGCAGAAGTTTGAAGCCAAAGCCTTCCACCAGGTTGACGAGATCGGCGAAAGGAACATTCTGCAAGTTCCCCTGGGCCAGACGTTGGAGTAGCTTCTTGCGGTTCAAGGGCTGTTCTCCAATGAGGGCAGCGTCTTTAGGAAGGCCCGGATGAGGTTTTGGGCGTCCCAAGGGTCGTCAATCTCTAAAAAGGCCCACCGGCCATAAGCGCCATGGTTATTGACGGCAGGGACCCAAAGGTTGCGGGCTGTGGCCACTTTAGCGGCCTTCTCCTTCTTCTTCTCCCCGGTAACCTCGATGACAAGGTTAAAAAGGTCTTCATCCTCACCCTTCAGGCGCACAACGAAGTCGGGGATGTAGTTCTTCTCCTCCCCGTCAATGGTGTAAGGGATGGCAAAACCCAGGTTGTGGTTCTTGACATAACAAATGACTTCGTCCATCTCCTCCAACGCCTGGGCCATCTTTTGCTCCCAGGAGCCGGTGTCCGCCACCACATGGGAGATGTGGCATTTATTAGGGTCGGTGGGGTAAACAGGCCGGGTGGTGTCGAAATCTACATAGCGGGTGGAGCCCAAGGTGTCGTAAGGCCGCAGGATAGGCTTGAGGGTCTTCTGGCCGGTGGTGGAAGCCACGATAGCTTGATAGATGCGGTCGGCGGCATTGTGGGCGAACTCGATGAGCAAAAGCATTTGGGGGAAGGTGTTGTCCTTGAGGATGACGCACTGCTTCAGCCAGCGCCGGGTAAGACTTAAAATCTGAGGGAAAAGCCATGCTTGCACTTCTGAGTCAAACTGGTGGTCTGGAGGCCGGTCGGTTCTTTGGGTGCCATCTTGCCGAAAGTATTTCTCCAGCACCAGCTTGGCCAGGAGGAAAACCACCTCCTGCTCCCGACGGCGCTTGAGGTCGTCCAGGGTCTGGATACTGGACTCCCCCACAATGGGCGCATTTTCTACCCAGGTGGGGATGTCGGCGGTTGACAAGATGTATTTCGAGTCTTCGGTGAACCGGGCGGTGATGGTCCCCCCGGTGAGGTCATAACGATAGCCCATGAGACGGGGAAAGGTGATCTCGCAAGCAATGCGGTCATCGAGCGCCCGGACCCGGGTAGGGATGGGGCCGGGCTTGGGGTCTTTGGGAGTTCCGGCGCAGGGTATAAAGGAAAAGGGTACCCCATAGACCTCAGCATATTCCACCGGGAAGCTTTCAAGGGCGACTTGCTGGCCCTGGACTTCCAGGGTCCGGCTCTCGATGCCGAAGCCCATACGGCGCAGGCCCCGCCCTACAACCTGTTCGCACAAGAGTTGGGTGCCAAAAGCCCGGACCCCCAGGATGTGAGTAACGGTATTGGCGTCCCAGCCTTCCGTCAGCATGGAGACGGAGACCACGCATTTAACCTGCTCCCCCAGCTTGCCGGGCTTGCCGATGGTATTCATTACTTCCCGGAGCAGGTCTTCGTCAGTGATGCTGTCCACATTGCGGCCAGGAAAGCGAAGCCGGTATTCGGTCTTAAACTCCTCTATTTCCCTGGCAGCCAATTTCTTAAAGTCGGCGCTCATGGCCTCGCCGGACTCCAGTTGGGCGCTGTCAATGAGGATGGCATTGGGGCGGATGACCCATTGGCCGTTCTGGACATTGCTAAAGATGTCGAGGGCGCCGGGTGCCGGCACGGTGGAGCCGTCGGATAGGGGCTTGTCCCACCCGGCGATATATTCAAAAACCAGCTTGGAGACGCTGGTGTTGTTGCAGACCACGATAAAGACCGGGGGGGTCTGGCCTTTGGCCTGAGCTTCGCTGTTTTGCTCCCATTGGCGGTAATATTTCTCGTAATTGCTGTAAAGGCTGTGAAGCGCCCCCTGGAGTTCGGCTGGAGGCTTGGGTTCGATGCTATACTCATCCTTTCCTTTCTTAACGCCTTTCTTAGGCAAATCGTTTCGGATGCGCAGCCAGAGGTCCCGGTAAGTCGGTTGGTCGCCCACCATGGAGTCGTCGGCCACAGGCACCCTGGGCACCTTGACGATGCCGGACTCGATGGCGTCGATGAGGGAGAAATCGGAAACTACCCAGGGAAAGAGGGTGCCTTCGGAGTAACCCGAACCTCTTAGGAAGAAGGGGGTGGCCGACAGGTCGTAAACCACTTTGATGCCTAACTTGGCTTGGACCGCCTCCAGGCCGGAAATCCAGACTCGGGCGGCTTCTTCCCGCTTCTCGGCTTCCCGGCGTTCGTCCCCGGTGAGCTTTTCTTCCATACCGTCCGGTTTGCGGCGGTAACAATGGTGAGCCTCATCGTTGAGGACGATGATGTTCTTCTTTGTTCCCAATACCCGGCAGACCCGGCGCACCATTTCCTCGGGGGTCTCGGTGAAGGGGCTGACTTCGCCCTGGGCCAGGATGGCCTTGGTGAGCTTCCCGGCGGCCACCTTCTCCCGGAGCAAGAAGGCATGAAAGTTGGTGATGAGGATTTTGGCCTTAAGCAATTCTCCTTGCTGGTCCGGGGGGATGAGGTCCCATTTGTGGTAGTAGTTTTCCGGCAGATTGGGCAGGAGCACCCGGAGCCGGTCCCGGATGGTGATGCCGGGGGTCACCACTAGGAAGGTGTCGGTGAATCTGGGGTCCTGGGGGTTAGCCAGCTTGTTCAGGGTGTGCCAGGCGATGAGCATGGTCATGACCACGGTCTTGCCGGCACCGGTGGCCATCTTGAAGGCGATGCGGTGGAGGAGGGGGTTGGCACCGGCGTTGGCCTGGCGCAGGTCATTGTCAATCCAGGCATCGCCATATTTCTTGGCCACCTCGGTGAGGTAAATGGCCGTCTCCAGCGCCTCAATCTGGCAGAAAAAGAGCTTCTTCTCCCGGTCGGGACGTTGCCAGTATTCCAGAAGACGGGCCGTGGTCTTAGTGGTCCCCAGGTAACCGCCCTGCCGCCACATGGCCACCCGGGAGCGCACCCGGTTGATGAACTTGTTCTCCTCGATGCGCTCCTGGAGCCACTCCGTGTCGAAGTAAAGCTGTTTGCCTTTCTTCTTTGGCTTGGCGATGGGGATAAAATAGGAGCTTACTCGGCGCTCCGGGACGACCTCGTTGGTGATACCCTCGTTGGAGAAGCGGAAGTGACGTTGAGGTTCATCAAAAGGGGAATTGATGACCGGATTTTCGATGACGACCTGCTTCATGGACATCCCATTGATCTGCTAAAAATTCAAGATCACAAAGGGATTATAGGCTGAAACAGGACTGCTCGTCAAATTTTACTGTAGTGAGACCAACATCACCCGGCTCAGGCAGGAAGTTTTCTGGCGCCACGGGCTATGCCCTTAGTTCCCCAAGAGCAAGAATAAGATAGAACTCATATCTCCTTTTTCAGCCTTTACCGCGGTGATCTGCTTTCCGGTCAATCCGGGACCGCTAAGGTCAAACACCGCGGTGGCGTTCATATCAGTCTTATCCGGGGTGGCTGCAATCTGGACCGTTTGGTAGGAGTTCCAGTTGGTTGGCGTGAAGGTTAGCGTACCGAGGCCCTGAATGCTTAGGGCCAGGCTGCCGCTCTGCCAGGCAATGGTCACTTCCGCATCCGCTGTCGGTGGAGCGCTCAGTTTCACTTGCAAGGGGGCCGTTTTCCCGGGGGGCACCCTGACTAAATCCTTGTCCGTAAGGATTGACACGGTCTTAGCCACGAAGCTGGCGGCAATGGTATGGGCCTCGGTGACGTTGTTGAAGGTGTAAGAGGACACCGGCCCCACGGACACGCCGTCCACCAGCACCTTCTTGATATTGTAATTGTCGTCGGGCTTGATAGTAAAGGTCTGGCTGTCACCATGGTTCACTTGCACCTCGCCGGTGGGCGAGATGGAGCCGCCGGACCCGGCGCTGGCGATGATGGTGTAAGTATTGATGGTGAAGCTGGCGACAATGGTGTGGTCAACAATTACGTTTTGGAAAGTGTAGTTGCTCACGGCCCCCACCGAGTCGCCGTCCACCCTGACGTCTGCTATGCGGTAACCCTCGTCGGGAGTAATCGTGAAGGTCTTGTCTGTACCTATTGGTACAGTGACGTCCCCGGAGGGCGAGATTTTGCCGTGGCTCCCGGCGCTGGCGGTGATGGTGTTGGATTGGTGGGGGGTCACCACCACTTCGGTGGTCCGGGCGCTCTCGACCCCCACGGTGTTCATGGAACTGAGGGCCAGATAATAAGTCTGGCCGTTATTAAGCCCGGTGAGTTTGTACGAGGTCACTTTGCCCAATAGCACCGGAGTGGTGTAACTACCTGGAGAGGTCCCGTAATAGAGTTTATAGCCTCCCAGAGAGGTTTCTCCGTTGGGGTTCCAACTCAGATTAATGGCGGCATTGTCCGGTGCGCCCCTGAAACCGGTAGGGGTGGCCGTGGTCCCGATGGTGCAGCCGGTCCACGGATAGTAGTTGACCTTGTCGCTCACCCGTGAGCCAAGGCCGGTGGGGTTGAATAGTCCTCCTGACACCCGGTCGTCAGAATTGTCTAGTGGCCCTGAGGCATGACCCCAGTTGTTGCCAGCTGCATTAAGAATAGCGGTCCCTGAATAATACAAGCCGAATGAAGTATTGTTTTTTAGCGTATTACCCACGATTGTTGGGATGGAATGTGCTGTGGAATAAATGCCATATTCGCAGCCGGTGATCGTGTTGTTGGTGATCAAAGGTCTGCTCGGATAATTATATGCATCACTGCCACTGTATATCCCGATCCCATTCCCCTTACCATTACTGATGGTGCAGCCGGTAATGGTAGGAGCACAATCATAACCGACTCCAATAATCCCTGCCTAAATTGAGCGATCCTGTTTGGACAGTTAAGACATCAATACTTTTCATGTATCCACAAGACCATAGTTTAGGGGAAAGCCCTCAAAAATGCCCTTTTGAGGTTAAGACGCGTTCAAAAAAAGTAT
>Ga0194111_10008605_pt1 | contig 11208 bp, 14 predicted proteins | sample TA2KigC300mmetaG_FD_146194 | JGI IMG/M metagenome (GOLD analysis project Ga0194111, IMG submission 146194) | Freshwater microbial communities from Lake Tanganyika, Tanzania - TA2015033 Kigoma Deep Cast 300m | ecosystem: Environmental > Aquatic > Freshwater > Lake | place: Tanzania: Lake... | reverse complement strand
GGTTCGAGTCCTCGTCGGGGAGCCACTTTTCCGGCCCACGAAATGTTCCCCCGCTCTGGTTAACAGCATAGCGGGGCAGGGATCTGTGCCGTAGGCACCATGCACCCGATTGTGTGCCAAGCACTTACTGCGGCACTCCTCCGGAGCAGGTTTCCCCTCGTGATGCTTGGGCGCGGCAGTCGCGGGTGCGCCTCCCCGAGTCGCGGTAGGGACCGCCCTTGCGGGCGGCCCCCCGCACAGATCCCGGCGTGCGGGATTAGACGTTCGCCAGCAGCGGGCTGATACTCCCGCCCCGGGGCGTGCCCGTCTCCACCTGTCTCCACTGCCCGTCTTCCAGCACGCCGGCCTTGAGCCACTTACGCACGTGGCGGACGACGCGCCGGTCCGCGATGCGATGCTCGACGGACTTGACCAGCCATTCGTGGGAGATGGCGTCGAAAAACCCACGAACGTCTGCGTCAAGCATCCAGTTCACCCGCCGCGCGTGGATGCCCACGGCCAGTGCATCGAGGGCGTCGTGCGCCCCACGCCCCGGCCGAAAGCCATACGAGAAGCCCCTGAAGGCCGCCTCGTACACCACCTGCAACACCGCCGTCGCCGCCCGCTGGACGAGCTTGTCCTCCAGCGCCGGCACGCCGATGGGGCGTTGCCGCCCGTCGGCTTTCGGGATGTACACGCGGCGCACCGGCTGGGCGCGATACGCGCCTCGCGATAGCGGCACGCTCGATATGGCCTTCCAGCATCCTCGAATGTGTCGGCACCCCGGTCTGAGTTCGGTTTCGCGGCTCAATACCCGGCCTGCACGTCCCCATTGGCCCAACGCTTCGCCCCTGCCCTTGCGGGCACGGGCGCACGGCTGGGGCCGGTGTGGCTCGCTAAGCCTTCACCGTGCGACTCTCTCATTCGCTACTCCATGCCGGTTGTCTGGCGCTCTCCGAGGACTCGAACTTGCCGGGGCCTACGCACCGCGACACGCGGCCCCCGAAAAATCCGGTGGGATCGAACCCAAACCGGCACATCCCTTGCTAGGCGGAGAACCTATCGTCTCCCTCGGTTGTGATGTGCCGCTGTGCGAACGGTCCAAACCTTGGCCAGCCAATGATTTGCAGTTGGGGCGTCCTCACGCGACCGGGAAGGCTCGATGGGGTTCTGAGGGTTTATGGAGCGGGTTCCATAGATGGCATTCCCCAATCTACCCGCCGGGCAGGCCAGCGGCACGGTCTCGGCCGGTCCGGCGAGGCGGCTGATCTGGGTCCCAATCGTCCACTCCCACGCTGACTTGGGCAGCCTGGGGGAGGCCGTGCGCGATGCGCACGCGCAGAGGTTCGGCGCGGCCACCTGGGAGGAACGGGTCCAGATGGTGGATGCCTTCTGGCAGAGGGTCCGCGGCGAGGTTGACCGGCTGGCCCTGGACTATGGCCGCGTGCGCCTTTACCAGGATGGCCTGCCCAACTGCGGCCACGAGGCGGCCATTATCAGGGACCTGGCTCAGAGCGGCAGCGAGAATCACCGGCTCCTGGCCGACCTGATGGCCAAGGGAGCGCGGGTCGTTGGCACGGAGTCCCCCGAGTTCCTCATCGAGGAGTATGAGCTGATGCGGGGGATCCTGGGTGCCCTGAAGTCCCGCGAGGACCATCATCTCACCGCAGCCGAGCGGAAGCGGAGCAAAGCCATCCTGGACAAGCGCGACGCCTACATTGCCGAGCGGGTCGCGCAGACGCTCGGCGAGGGGGAGACAGGGCTGCTGTTCCTCGGGATGCTGCATTCCATCGCAGGGCGGCTTCCCGATTCCGTTCACGTCATCAGGTTCTTCGGTGGAGACACGACATGAGCAAGAGAGGCAAGGGCAAGGAAGGCGTTGCATCCGGCGTCTTCGGGCTGGGCGGGCTGCTGGGGGGCCTGGGCACCATGCTCGAGAAGCTCGGAGAGCTGGCGGAGAAGGGCAAGGACCTCCGCGAGTCGGGCGAGATCACGAGCGCCGACGGCAAGGTGCGTGGGGTCTATGGCTTCAACATCCGCATGGGCCTCGGCGACGAGAAGGACGCGGTATCTGTCGAGCCATTCGGCAACGTCCGCAAGGACGAGCGAACCGGCAAGGCGGTGGTCCAGGAGGTCCGCGAGCCGCTGGTGGACACCTTCGAGGAGGAGGGCCACGTGCTCGTGGTGGCCGAGATGCCCGGCATCGCCGAGGAGGACGTGCGGGTCGAGTTGCGTGACGACATCCTGACCATCACGGCGGAGAAGGGGGACAAGAAGTACCGCAAGGAGGTGCTCCTGCCAGCGGCCTTCGGCCCCGACAAGATGAGCCACTCGTGCCGGAATGGGGTCCTCGAGGTCAAGTTCCAGCGATAGCGCAAGGGAGTGGATTCGATGGCGACAACAGAGGCAACGGCGCTCAAGCTCAAGGTGTGCGAGGCCCTCAGCAAGGACATGGGCCGGGGATTGGCCCGTCTGGACCCGGCGGACATCTCGACGCTTGGGCTGGAGATCGGCGACGTCGTCGAGATCGCCGGGAAGCGCAAGACCGTGGGCAAGGTGATGCCCGCCTACAAGGAGCACCGGGGGCAGTCGCGCATCCAGATTGACGGCGTGTTGCGCGAGAACGCCGGCGTGGGCTTGGACCAGGCGGTGGAAGTGCAAGGCATCGCGGCCCGGCCGGCCGAGCGCGTCGTGCTGTCGCCTCAGGCCATCACAGTGCGCGACCGCGACCTGAAGTACATCGGGAGCCTTCTCGACGGGCTTCCCGTGGTGGAGGGCGACCGGGTCCGGGCCACGCTCTTTGGCTCCCGCGCCGCCGATTTCCAGGTGGTGAGCACCGCGCCGAGGGGGCCGGTGGTGATCAACCCGACCACGGCGCTCGAGGTGGGCCGGCCGCAGGAGAAAGAGGCGACAAGGTCGGTCTCCTACGAGGACATCGGGGGGCTGAAGCGCGAACTCGGCCGCATCCGGGAGATCGTGGAATTGCCTCTGCGGTATCCCGAGGTCTTCGAGCGGCTGGGCATAGACGCGCCGAAGGGCGTGCTGCTCCACGGCCCGCCCGGCTGCGGCAAGACCCTCATCGCACGCGCGGTGGCGCACGAGACCGAGGCGAAGTTCTTCTCCATCAGCGGCCCCGAGATCATCCACAAGTTCTACGGGGAGAGCGAGGCGCAGCTCCGCAAGGTGTTCGAGGAGGCCACGCGGCAGGCGCCCAGCATCATCTTCCTGGACGAGATAGACGCCATCGCGCCCCGCCGCGAGAAGGTGGTGGGGGACGTCGAGAAGCGGGTGGTGGCCCAGCTCCTGGCCCTCATGGACGGGCTGGCCAGGCGGCAGCACGTGATCGTGATTGCGGCGACCAACATCCCCAACGCCCTGGACCCCGCGCTGCGGCGCCCGGGGCGCTTCGACCGCGAGATCTCCTTCCCCATCCCCGACCGCAACGGGCGGAAGGAAATCCTCGATATTCACACCCGCGGGATGCCCCTGGCGGGCGACGTGGATGTGAACCACCTGGCCGCGATCACCCACGGGTTCGTAGGGGCTGACCTGGAGGCCCTCTGCCGCGAGGCGGCCATGACCTGCCTGCGGCGCATCCTGCCCGAGATCGACTTCGCCTCGGCCCATATCCCGTACGAGACGCTCATGGCCCTCGAGGTGCGCATGGCCGACTTCACCGAGGCGCTCCGCGAGGTCGAGCCCTCGGCCATCCGCGAGGTCTTCGCCGAGGTCACAGAGGTCCACTGGGACGACGTGGGCGGCCTCGACGACACGAAGCAGCAGCTCATCCAGGCCGTGGAGTGGCCGCTGAAGCACCCTGAGCTCTTCGCCCAGGCCGCGGTGCGGCCGCCGCGCGGCATCCTGCTCACCGGGCCGCCCGGCTGCGGCAAGACGCTCCTCGCCAAGGCCGTGGCCCATGAGACCGAGGTGAACTTCATCTCCGTGAAAGGCCCGGCGCTCCTCTCCATGTACGTCGGCGAATCGGAGCGGGCCGTGCGCGAGGTCTTCCGGAAGGCCCGCCAGGCCGCTCCATGTATCCTCTTCTTCGACGAAATCGACTCCCTCGTCCCGGCCCGCGGCTCGGCCTCCGCCGACTCCCACGTGGCCGAACGCGTCATCAGCCAGTTCCTCACGGAGCTGGACGGCGTGGAGGACCTGAACGGCGTCCTGGTGCTGGGTGCTACGAACCGGCCCGACATCCTGGACCCCGCGGTGCTGCGCCCCGGCCGCTTCGACATGGTGCTGGAGATAGCGCCGCCCGACACGGAGGGCCGCAAGGCGATCTTCCGCATCGGCCTGCGCGGCAAGCCCGTGGCCAACGACGTGCAGGTGGACAAGCTGGCGGCTGCCACTCAGGGCTTCACCGGCGCTGACATCCAGGCCGTCTGCACCCGCGCCGCACTCGCCGCCATCCGCGAAGCCGTCGAGCAGGAGAAGCCCACAAAGGTCCAGATCACGCGGGCACACCTCCAGCAGGCGCTCGCCAGTTTGCGCACCGCCCGCTGAAACCTGGTAGGGCGTGCATACTTGCACGCGAAAGGAAAGGGGGAGACGTAGGTGGAAGCCAACGGCGTGTACCTCTATTGCTTCGCACGCCCCGGGGCAGCCCGCGGCATCGCGGCACCAGGGGTGGGCACCTCGGGCGCTGTCTCCGAAGTGCAGCTCGGCCCCCTGGCCGCCGTGGTCAGTCCTGTCTCCCTCGAAGAGTTCAGCGAAGCGCCAGGTCACAAGAACACCCAGAACCCCGATTGGCTCATCCCGCGCGCCTGCCGCCACCAGCGGGTGGTGCGGGAGGCGATGGCACGCTCCGGCGTCCTGCCAGTGAGGTTCGGGGCCGTCTTCTCCTCCGAGCAGCGCCTCGCCGAGCTCGTGCAGGCGAAGCACGCGGAGATAGCCGACTTCCTCGACTCAGTAGAAGGCAAAGAAGAGTGGGCCGTCAAGGGCACGCTCGATCCCGCCCGAGCCACGGCACGGCTGCGAGAAACGGACCGCGGAGCCAGATCAGAAATCAGAAATCAGAAATCAGAAATGGCCAGCCCCGGCGCGCGCTACCTTGCGGACAGGAAGGCCCAGCTCGCAGCGCGCGAACGCCTTAGGCCCTGGTGCCTGGCCGTGGCAGACCGGGTGGCCGCCGAACTGGATGCCGCGGCCGAGGCCGCACGTCCTCTGAAGCTGTATCCCTGTGGCAACTCCACGCAGGCGGGACAGATGTTCTTCCACAGGGCGTTTCTCCTCCCGCGGGAGAGCGTGGGGGCGTTCCTCGAACACGTCGAGCGCATCGGCCGGGAGATCGCCCAAGAGGGCCTTGCGCTGGCACCCTCCGGGCCGTGGCCCCCCTACTCCTTTGCCCCATCGCTCTGGGAGGCAGCGGAGGGTTGTGGCGCAGCTTCCATAGAGGCCCAACAAGAGAGCGGGGGGCCTCAGGCGGCGGGGGTGGGGGGCCAAGCGCCGCAAGTGGCTGTGCCACAAGGGGCAACGGCGAAAGCGGGGTCGCACGCGCCCTCTGGCACGGCCATTGCTCAGGCAGTGAGCAACCTCTTGTGACGGGGCGTGCTCCCACTGGCTGCTCCCTCGGGAGGGCTGACGTTGCGAAGCGAGCGATGCACGGGATGTCCAGAATCCATGAAACCACCGGTGGTCGTGGGCGGGGCGGGCGGACGGGACCGCGGACTCGTCGAGTTGCCCTCCCCAGTGTATCGAAGGTGCCATTCCAACCCCTTGAAAGGAGGTAGAACCAATGGCACAAGTGCAGAAGTCGACGGACAGCTCGAGCCTGGCTGAGGTCGTGGACCGCATCCTCGACAAGGGCATCGTGATCGATGCGTGGGTCAAGGTGGCCCTCGTCGGCATCGAGCTGCTCTCCATCGAGGCCCGCGTCGTGATCGCGTCGGTCGAGACGTACCTCAAGTACGCCGAGGCCATCGGCCTCACGGCCACCGCGGCTGCCCCGGCGGCCTGAGGCCCCAGGAGCGTGACGGGATTCGTTCCCCGGCGCCGGTGAGGACCCGCAAGGCCCTCACCGGCCGGGGAACACCCCGAGAACCGCAAACAGGGAAACGTCGAACATCGAACTCCAGACGAAGGCAGTTCTCTCTTCCGAAGTTCGAGGTTCGACGTTCGGCGTTGAGAAGTGTCCGCACCCAACAGGTCCTGCCCAGTACCAGAACAGGAGATTGTCCGATGGGAGCAATGACCGAGCAGATGGAAGCCCTGACGAACGGGATTTTCAGGGCCGCGCGTGACCGCCGGGCCTTCGTCAAGGAACTCAAGGAGACTGTCCCACCGATGCGGGCCCGCTTCCGGGAGGCCCACGCTGAGATGGCTCGGAAGTCCAGAGCCGAGCGCTCGGCGTTCCTGGCCGACCTGAAAGCCAAGGTGGCCGAGTTGCAGGAAGGCTTCCGCGCCGCTCACGCCGAAATGGCCAGCGAGGTGCGCGGAACTCTAGAGGCGGGCGAGGCCGCCAGGCAGCAGGAGGCACAGGCCGGCCGTGCTCAGCGACTCGACTTCGTGCGCAACCTCAGGGAAGATGTGGCGCACCTGCTGGGCGAGTTCGCGGCTGACATCGAAGGCGCCCGCCGAGCTTGGTTCGGCTCCACACCTGTGGCTGGGCCGGCCGACCAAGGAGAAGAAGCGCCGGCGCCCGCACCCAAGGCCAAGAAGGCCAAGAGGACCAAGATGTCCCGTTAGAGGCGCAGCCCGTCTGTCCGGCTGCGTAGGATGGAGGAGCAGACATGTATCGCAGGGGGCCTGCCCCGAGCGGAGCCGAGGGGATAGCAGCGAAGCAACGAGCCACGGTGAAGGTTCCCTGCACCTTCTGCCGAGGCTCGGGCAAGGACCCCTTCGGTGTCATGTCTGCTCTTTCTGCCTGTCCCGTTTGCGCGGGGAGAGGCGTCACAGAGGTCCGGGCCCCCAATGTGCGCTGCGCCCATTGCAGGGGGACTGGTGCGATCAAGCGCTTCCGCTGCACCGTGTGCGGCGGCACAGGGTGTCTCCCCGCGCCGGAGAACCCGACCCTGGTATGCCCGCACTGCTGGGGCTCGGGTGACGACCGTTCGGAGCCGGCCATGGCCTGCTTGGCATGTCACGGCCGCGGACACATCCAGGCACAGGCCGCAAACGCAGAAAAGGAGGAATACAGTGGGTGACAATGCCGCCAGCCCGGCTCGGGGCAGCATGGTGAGGGTTCAGATCGATGGCGACAACATCGAGCCCGAGGCCAGCGAGGAGTTCGTCCTTACGCCTTATGTCGAGGCGCTCACACAGCGCGCTATGGCCTATCTCGAAGCGGGCTACCCGGTCCATTTCGCCGGCCAAGCTGGAACTGGCAAGACCACTCTTGCATTCCACGTTGCCGCCAAGCTCGGTCGGCCAGTCTCCCTCATTCACGGGGACGACGAGTTTGGGAGTTCCGACCTAGTGGGCCGAGACGCCGGCTACCGCAAGTACCGGCTCATTGACAACTTCATCCACTCGGTGCTGAAGACCGAGGAAGAGGTCAAGACCCTGTGGGTGGACAACCGTCTGACCACGGCCTGCGAGAACGGCTACACCCTGATCTATGACGAGTTCACCCGCTCCAGGCCGGAGGCCAACAACGCGCTCCTGAGCATCCTCTCCGAGAAGATCCTCAACCTCCCGAAGCTCCGCAGAACAGGTGAGGGCTACCTGGAGGTCCACCCCCACTTCCGGGCCATCTTCACCTCGAACCCCGAGGAGTATGCTGGCGTCCACAAGACCCAGGATGCGTTGATGGACCGGCTCATCACCATCCGCCTGGGCCACTTCGACCGGGACACCGAGGTCCGCATCACGATGGCGAAATCGGGCGTCACTGAAGCCGCCGCCCAGACGATTGTAGACATCGTGCGCGCGCTGCGCGATGTTGGCGTCAAGAACCAGCGGCCCACCATCCGCGCCTCCATCGCCATCGCCCGCATCCTCGCCAGCAATGGCGCGCGCCCCCGGTCGAACGACCCTGTGTTCCAGTGGGTATGCCAGGACGTGCTGGCTAGCATCGAGACCGCGAAGGTGACCCGAGCGGGCGCGTCCCTCATGCCTCAGAGGGTGCAGGAGGTCATCGAGAAAATCTGTGGCTCGCCCAGAACCAGGCGCAACGCAACAGGGCGTAGCGCACGCCAAGCGAACGGAGAAAACACGTGCGGGCATGTCTTCGGAGCAAGCCCCGAAAGGGGCTGAGCGATATTCGAACCATGATGGACGTGGTCACAGGAACTCACGAGCCGCAGCGCAGGTTCCTCAGGCTGGCCATGTTGGCCAGGGAGAAAGTCCGTCGCGGCACGGAGCGGGACACCGCGCGCCAGCGCATTGAGGACATCGATGCCCGTTCCGCGAACATCGATGCCGAGTCGGAAATCCTCCTGCGAGAGGCCATCGAAAGCACGCTTGCGGCAGCCCCCGCGGAGGACAGGGGGCATGCTGGTAGCCCGACCTCGCCCAAAGTAGCTTCGAGCAATCCCCCTAGGCCCGCGCCTGCCCGCGCCAGTGGCCGGCTCAAGTTGAGGTACTAGAAGGAGGACGGCGGATGCTCACACTGAGGAGTATGAGACACACCCGCACGAGCCGAAACATCAAGAGCTTCCGCTCGTGCCGGCAGAACACCGGCGAGCCCTGTGTGCGTGAGGACCAGACGCGCATAGCGCGTGAAGGAAAGCGGCTGGGCGCGCGCGAGGCACAACGCCGCTGGCTCGCCGATCAGTGGGCCGGGCACTTCGAGGCAGTGGCCGGGCCGTTGCGCGCGCTTCCACCCTCGGCGCGTTCCCGGCAAACGAAAGGCCGATAGCAAATGGAGTACGCTCAGAAGATCCTTGCCAAGTCCGGGCAGCTTGAAGGAAAACGGCGCCGCAACAAGCGTTACGTCCACTCGGTTGCCTGTGCCTACTGTGGGGGCAACGGCGTGGACCCAATGTTCGGGAGCGGCAGCCACTGCCCCGTCTGCGGCGGAGCCCGTCGGATCAAAGTCGCACCCCCGGTCGTCACCTGCTTGAGGTGTTCCGGCACAGGGCGCGAAGGCGGGAGGCTGAGCTGCCTGGCCTGTCGAGGCACAGGGGTAGCGTCGGTCCGCAAGGACGCCACCACGTGCCCCAAGTGCAAGGGCACAGGGAAAGATGGGGTCTTTTACTGTTCCCCGTGCAAGGGCCAGGGCATCGCTTCACCCGGCCTCCAACCGGAAAGGCGCTCACATGGCGAGCATTCTGGATAGCGTGACGATGGCCCAGCGGGCCTCATCTGCGAGCGGTCCTCAGGGAGGCGGAACGGGCCCACCGATTGAGGAGGTCCGCGAAGCCGCTATCGCCTTCTTGAGCAAGATGCTGCCGGACATCAGGCGCACGAACATCACCAAACTGGCGCCGATCAACCCCGAACAGGGAGAATGGGAGGCTGAGGCAGATGTCCATGTGCCGAATGCGACCATAAAGGTCTTGGGCCTGCCGACACGGAAGGAAGTGCTCGATTGCCAGCCCTTCCTCCTGAGGCTGGACCGCCAACTGAAGGTCACGGCTTACGGACGTAGGGACTCCGTACAGGAAAGGGGAAAGTGACATGAAGATCAACTGTCTTGCTTGCGGACACTCGGTCAACCTCGACGCCGCCTACGATGACTACGAAGGGCAAGTCAAGTGCCTCGCCTGCGGCGCGATCCTCCAGATCAAGGCGGAACAAGGCAGCGTCCGCTCGGTCCACTTCGTCGCACTGCCGCGACGCCCGACCCGCGAAGAGGTCCTCCTCGAGGGTGCGCGCTAGGAAAGGAGCAGGAAATGTCCAACCATGCGGCCTCACGCGCACAGGCAACCGACGAACCCATGGGCGCGCAGCAGACCGCGGCCAAGAGCGGAAGGTGTCTCTATGCCATGGTCTACGCCGCACAGGCAGGCCTGTGCGACGGCCTCGTCGGTGTGGCGGAAGGGCCCGTCTATGCCATCTCCGAGGGGCAGGTGGCGGCCGTGGTCAGCGACGTGCCCAACAAGCGGATCCGCCCCGAGCGCCGCCACCTCGCCGCCCACCAGGGCATCCTCCGCGCGCTCTCCGAGGAGGCTGCGGTGCTCCCAATGGCCTTCGGCACCATCGCCGACGGCGAGGAGAGCATCCGCACCATCCTTCGCTCGAACCAGGACGACTTCCTCGCCCAACTCCGCCGCGTCGAGGGCAAGGTCGAGATGGGCCTCAAGGTCGTCTGGGCAGTCCCCAACATCTTCGAATACTTCGTCGGCTTCCACGCCCCGCTGCGCGAGCTCCGCGACGAGGTCTTCCGCGGGGGGCGCGAGCCTTCGCAGGCCGACAAGATCGAGCTCGGGCGCGCCTTCGACACGGCGCTCAAGGAGGAGCGCGCACGCCACCTGGCGACCGTGGCCGACGCGCTCCGCCCGGTCTGCTCGGAAATCAGGGCCAACGAGCCGCACGAGGAGCGCGAGGTGATGAACCTCGCCTGCCTCATCCCCCGAGACACCCAGGCCGACTTCGAGGCTGCTGTCTTCGAGGCCGCCCGCCAGTTCGACAACAACTACTCCTTCGACTACAGCGGCCCATGGCCCCCCTTCAACTTCGTCAACGGCGAGTTCCAGGTTCAGGACTAGCTCCCCATGCTCCTGGTTGATGACATCCTCACATTACCCGGCCGCGGCCTGCTCGCCATCTTCCGCGAGGTCCACAACGCGGTCCAACAGGAGTCCGCAAACCAGGCGCAGGCGATTCGCGACCAGTTGCGCGACCTCTACCTGGCGCTGGAAGCCGGGAAGATCACCGAGGCGGACTTCGCCGCGCGCGAGCGCGCGCTCCTCGACCACCTCGACGCACTTGAGGCGGCCGGCACAGCGCCCGAAGAGGATGCTGGGCCGCCCGCGTGACCTGCCTCGGCCTCGTCGGCCGAGCCGCTCTCGAAGAAGCGACACCAGAGATGCCGAGAGAGAAGGCCAGTTGCCAGTTCTGCCACGGCACGGGGAAGGACCCCTTCGGCGTCATGTCCCGCCTCTCCGCCTGCTGCGTGTGCGGGGGGCGGCGTGAAGTGAGGGTGGACTCGCCTCACGTGGCTTGCGCCCACTGCCGGGGCCATGGCGCGGTCAAGCGTCTCACTTGCACTGCGTGCGCGGGAAGGGGAGTCGTGCCCGCGCCGGTGGGCGCAGCCCTCGTGTGCCCCGAGTGCATGGGGTCAGGCGACGCTGCTTCGGCCCCCGCGCTGGCTTGCCTGAGATGCCGCGGCCGCGGGTGGATCCC
>Ga0194111_10008604_pt1 | contig 11209 bp, 9 predicted proteins | sample TA2KigC300mmetaG_FD_146194 | JGI IMG/M metagenome (GOLD analysis project Ga0194111, IMG submission 146194) | Freshwater microbial communities from Lake Tanganyika, Tanzania - TA2015033 Kigoma Deep Cast 300m | ecosystem: Environmental > Aquatic > Freshwater > Lake | place: Tanzania: Lake... | reverse complement strand
GCCGAAGGGGTCGCTGCATGTGGTAGGGGATGCGGATGGTACGTCCGCAATTGGCCAGTACACTTCCGATAGCTTGCCGAATCCACCAGGTTGCGTACGTCGAGAACTTGTGGCCGCGTTCGCAGTCGAACTTGTCGATGGCTCGCAACAGACCGAGGTTTCCCTCCTGAACGAGATCGTGATAACCGACTCCTAGAGACTGATACCGCTTGGCGAGTGACACGACGAGCCGCAGGTTACTGAGGGCAAAAGCCTGCCGGGCGGCCAGGTAATGGCGACGGTGCGCAAGCGAGCGTTGGAGCCAGCGGGCCAGTGACTGAGGTGTCTCGCGCGTGAGCGCCATCAGGCGGCGCAGTTCCGCGCGCCGCGCGGACGCGCGGGGCACCACCTCGCCGCCCCGCCCCGCGGACTCCGCTTGAAGTACGTTCATCCGCCGTTCGATCTTCGTCAACTCCGCCAGCATTGGACCGAGGTACTGCAGCCGGACTTCGAGTTGTTCGACGAGGCGAGTGCCCTCGGCACGTCGGGCCACCAGGTTTTCGCGTAGCGCCTCGCGTCGAGCGGGCGTCACGGCCGGGCTGAAAGCCTCACGGAAGTCACAACCGTTGTCGTGCAGGAGGCTTCGAAGCGCGGTAAGGTTGGGGAGCAGTCGTTTGCGCAGCTCTCCGCGTTTGTGCCGATCCATCAGCCACACGTCCAACGTGCGGTCCAGACGCCGCTCGCCGGAAACGATCAGGCCAAGGAGTTCGGTGACATTCTGAAGCACGAAATCCGAAAGGAGCAGTGACTGCCGATAGGTCCGGCACGCCTGGGCTACCTGGCGAGCGGCGACAAGTTCGTCGCCTTTGCTCAACAGGGGCAAACGCCCCACGTCATTCAAGTAGAGTTGCGTGATGTCAGAGTTGAATCGCGCCTTGCACGCTGCTGCGGCAACGGACGGTGAACCGGCGACGTGCGGCTGCGCCGGAGGATGGCGTACATGCATGATGATCGTCGACATTGACTTCAGTCCCTCACTCGCCCATTCGACGTGTCCTATCCAAACCGGCGTCTCACTGGCCCAACGGTGCGTCGAGGACGTTGACAACGACGCTCGTCGCGTCGTCGCGCGTGCCGGACGCCACTGCGGCGCGCACGAGCGATTCGGCGGCCGCGGCCGGCGTGGCGTGTGAATCCAAGACGTTGATGAGTGCTTGCGAGTTCAGGACTTCGGTCACTCCGTCGCTCACCAGCACCACGCGGTCCCCATGCTCGACCCGGAAGGCAACCACGTCCGGCCCGTCCTTCAGGTTGGAAGCGCCCAGGTGTTTCCACAGCCTGTGACGCCAGCGGTGGTTGCCGGCTTCGTCCCGCGTGATCGCCCCCATCGTGACGAGCGTCTGGGCCAGGTTATGATCGATCGTGTACTGATGGAGGTCGCCACCGCGGAGCAGGTAGGCGCGGCTGTCGCCCAAGCTGGCAATGTGAAAACAGTCGTTCGCCAGCAACCCCAGGACGGCCGTAGTTCCCATCCCATACAGGGTCGGATCGCGTTCCGCTGCCAAGACGATTTCCTGGTTGACGTCAAGGAAAGCCTGGCTCAATTGCCCGCGCACCGATTGGTTGTCCAGCGACTCGCAATTCAACAGGGTGGGATGGAGGGGAAGCAGGTCCACGGCCATCTGCGCGGCACGTTCTCCGCCGCGCATGCCGTTCATGCCGTCGGCCACCAGAAACAGGCCGCGTTGCGTATCGACCAGGAAGCGGTCCTGATTGCGTCCGTGGTGTGTGCCGGTGGCTGAGTGTCCTGCGGCGTCCAGTCTCAATCTGCGAGGCAGTGGAGCCGTTCGGTTCCGTCGGAATCGGTATTGGTCGGTCAGCATGATTCAGCTCCTGAGGCCGTCTGCCGGCCCGGATCGGCCACCGGCGAGCGGTGCGGCATTGCGACGGTGCGGTCCTAGGGCAAACGCGGTGCCGAATGGGACGAAATTGGCGGAAGAACCGCGATGGAGCAGGGCAGATGTCGCGCGGGGCTCGTTTTCCGGGGGATTTTCGATGCCCAGGTAGTCTGAGCGAACCGGAGTCGCTCGAGAGGAGAGTTCTGAAAGGGCGTGCGGCTGGCCCACGGCGTCGGCCCAGTGGGGCGGAGTGCGGTGGGGCGGAGTGCCACGCCGTGGGGCGAAATGCCTCGCCCGGTCAGGCCGCGGAGAGCCTTGGGGCGCGGATGGCGTCGGCGGTCGCCACGCGACGAAATGCGTTTTCGTGGCGTGAAAGTCGCCGTCAGTCGCCGCCGTCAAACTGGCGCAGCTTGCGGTACAGCGTCTTGCGATCGAGTCCCAAGACGCGAGCCGCGTTCGACTTGTTGTCACCCATGGCGCTGAGCACGTGCACGATGTAGCGACGTTCCACTTCCTCCAGCGGCATCAGGTCGGCGGGATCGTTGCCGCCGATCACCATGCGCGAACTCTGATAGTCGCGGATTTTTTCGGGCAGATCGTCCACGGCCAACTTCTCATAGCGCGTCAAGGCCACGGCACGTTCCATGACGTTCCGCAGTTCGCGCACGTTGCCCGGCCAGGAGTAACTCATCAACTTCTCCGCGACGGCGTCCGAGATCCCCGTGACCTGTTTGCCGGCGCGTGTGGCGAAGATGCTGGCGAAGTGCTGGGCCAGCAGCAGGATGTCTCCGCCGCGGGCCCGCAAGGGTGGAATCTCGACCTGAATCACATTGATGCGGAAGAAAAGATCCTCTCGGAAGCGGCCTTCTTCCACGGCCGCCTCCAGGTCTCGATTCGTGGCACTGAGGATTCGCACGTCGAAGGGCACCTCGCGGTCCCCGCCTACCGGGCGGAGCCGTTGTTCCTCCAGCGCCCGCAGCAGCTTGGCCTGGGTGGCGAGCGGGAAGTCGCCGATTTCGTCGAGGAACAGGGTCCCTGATTCGGCCTCCAGAAACAGCCCTTTGCGGGCCGCTCGGGCGTCGGTGAAAGCCCCTTTGGCGTGTCCGAACAGTTCGCTCTCGAGCAGCGCGTCGGGCAATGCCGCGCAGTTGACCGCGACGAACGGGTGTCCGCTCCGCCGGCTCCGCCGATGAATGGCGCGGGCCACCAACTCCTTGCCTGTGCCGCTCTCGCCCGCAATCAGCACCGAGGCCTCCGAATCGGCAATGCGCGACAACTGGTCGAACAGCTCCTGCATCGGCGGGCTCGCGCCAAGGATCTCATCGAAGCGTTTGAGGCTGGCGACTTCATCGCTGAGCAGCTTGACCTTTTCCTGCAGCAGATGGTGACGCACGGCGCGCTGCAGGACGAGGGCCAGGATGTCCAGCTCGATGGGCTTGGTGACGAAGTCGTACGCCCCTGCCCGCATCGCCGCCACGGCCGACTCGAGGCTCCCGAAGGCGGTCATGACGACGACCGGCACGTCGGGCCGATTCGCCACGATCCGCTCGCATAATTCCGTCCCGCTCATGCCCGGCATCCGCAGGTCGGTCAGCACGACGTGAAACGGCGTTTCGAGCAGCTTCTGCAGCGCAGCCTGGGGAGACGTCGTCCAGTCGCACGCGAATTCGCGCAACCGGAGATCGGCTTCCAGCATCTCGCACATGCCGCGATCGTCGTCAATGATCAGGACTCGTCCTTGCATGCTGCCACCTCGATGGGCAAATACACGGCAAAACAGCTTCCCTTGCCCAACTCGCTCCACACGTCAATCCACCCGCCGTGTTCCCGTACGATCCCGTACGCGATGGACAGACCCAGCCCGGTTCCTTCGCCCACCTGCTTCGTCGTGAAGAAAGGTTCGAAGATCTGGTCGATGATCTCTGGCGAGATGCCCTCACCGTGGTCGGTCACATCCACTCGGGCGTACTCCCCAGCGGGGAGGTCCAATCCCTGAGGGGGCGTCGCCGGTTGCTGCGTCCACCGGATGTCGACGGCTCCGCCGAGCGGCATGGCCTCGCCCGCGTTGACGACGAGGTTCGTCAACACCTGCTGAATCTGCCCGCCGTCGATGTGGAGCATCAGCGGTTGCGGGGGAGCTGCCACGTTGAGCGTGCAGTGTCGCTTGTCGGCGATCGGGCCGAGCAGTTCAACCGTCTGTCGGACCACATCATTCAGGTCCATGATCTTGCGTTGCGGCGTGTTGCGGCGGGCGAAATCGAGCAGCTGGCGGATGATCGCGGTGATCCGATCCGCTTCGCTCTTGATCGTTACGGCGCTCGCGTGCACATCCTCGGCGGACAAGCGGCCCGAGGCAATCAGGCCCGCACGGCCGCTCACCACATTCAGGGGCGTCCCCAACTCGTGGGCAATCCCGGCGGCCAGACGGCCAACCGTGCGGAGCCGGTCGGCGTGTCGCAACTGTTCCAACGCCGCCAGTCGTGCACTCGCTTCCCGCGCGATTCTGGCCTGCGCCGTCCGCAGCTGCTCGCACATCGAGTTGATCGCCTTGGCGAGTTCGCCGAACTCGTCACTGCGATTCAACTGCAGGGGCACGGCGAGATCTCCCTCGCCGATCCGGCGCGTCTTCTCGATCAGGCGACGCAGCGGGCGGCCGATCCAGACGGATCCCAACACCACCGCCATGACCGCTCCCAACAGCGACATGGCACCCATCATGATGACCGCGTGCAAGGCAAAGAAGAGCGAGTTCCGGTCGGGGTGGCGAATCGGCTCGGCCAGCTCCACGGCCGCGGCCGGGGTGATCTGCGGGGACAACCGCGAATAGGTGCAGAGATGTTCCTGGCCTTGCGGGTCGAAGTAGTTTTCCGAATAGGTCTCCTGAATCTCGCGGCCCAACGCACCCGGGCTCAGCGGCGCATTCGCGTGTGTCGGCTCCACGTTCAATTGCACGATGCGGAGCCGCCACGATTCGTTCAAACGCCCAATGTCGCGGACCGTGTCCGTGGCACTGGCTTCCCCGCCGTGCACCCACAACTTCTCCACAATGCGAGAGATCGTGCCCGCCAGCCGAGTCGCATCGGCGCGCATTTCGTCGGTCATGCGGGCGTTCTCGAGACGCAGCGAAATGAACTCGGCGGTCACAATCAGGATCAGGACGCCGAGCAACAAGATGGCGGTGAGTTTCGCGGCCAGTTTCATGGATGGACCTCGGACCGTAGGCTGGCTGGTTGAACGACACGGAAGCCGCGGATGCCGTGCGCGGCGGGGACCTCACGCCGGACCATGGAGGGGGGCCTCCGCGACGACTGCACGCCTTGAGTGTACCGTGGAACCACGCAATTGTCGTGCCGGGAGTCCGCATCCGCGTGCCGCGTTGAGCGTCCGTCACTCGACGCGCACTCCATCCGTCGCTGGTTCCCCGCGGTTTTGCGTCGAGTTTCTCAGTCACGTTCGAAAACCGAAATCCGAATCACGAAATCCGAGACAAATCCAAGAAGGCGAGCCGGCCGCGTCACCAGGCAAGCTGGTGTGCGGCGGTGCCCCAACTCAATTGAGACGCAGAAGTGACGCGATCCCTAAGTTCGTGACTTTTTGAAGGAGGCAAGTGGACAAGAGGCGGCGGGTAGCTGGCGAGACCGGCGACCCGGCGAGTCGAGCTCGTGGGGGCGGATCACCAGATCCTGCCGTCGGCGTCGAAGCGTATGGCGCCGGGCCGGAAGGTCAATGGAGCGTCGTGGCCGTCGGCGTGGGCCAGCATGGCTTCGGCAAGGTTCATGTGCGCCAGCCCACGGAGGCCCACGTAGGAAGTCGTCAGACGCGGATTGACCTCCAACACGCGATCGTCGGCTCCCGTCTCGTCCGCGCCCAGGATCATATCGATGCCCACATAGCCCACGGTCGGAGGCAGCGCTGCGAGTGTGCGGCCGGCGAGTTGTTGCGCGCGACGGGATAATGCTCCGTTCAGAGGGATCTCTCCGCCCAGGTATCGGCAGAACCCGTCGTCCGAGATGATCTGGCGCCCGGCCGGAAGAAGGACCGGACCGTGCGGGCCGCACAGGGCCGCGACGCTGGCCGCGATCCCCGAGCAATACCGTTCGAGACGCATGGGGCGCTCACAGGGCAGTCGCCCGCGCACGTCCTCGGCAGCCCGCACCAGCCGCGTGTCCACGGAGCCGGCACCGTCGATCGGCTTCAACACGGCCGGCAAGGGAAACGTGGCGGGAAAGGACTGGCCGGGTTCAATCAGCACGGCGGCAGGAGTCGGTACTCCCGCTTCGGTCAACCGCGCGCCGAGGCGGTGTTTGTCCGACGCGATCGCCACGAATTCCGCATCGGGAGACAAGAGCCGTCCGCCGCTTCGCTGAACCAGGCGACACCGGTCGAGCAGCCGGCCGGCCGTTTCCGGTGCGATCAGGATCGTGCCGTCCGCGCGGCGCGCCCAGCCGGCCAATTGCTCGAATTCTTCCGTCGCACTGCGAATCGGCACCACGTGCCCTGCCGCTCCAATGCTGCTTGCGAGACGGACATCCTCCAGTCGCACGAGTTCCATGCCGGGGATCCGGCTCAGATCGCCGCTCGCGGCGCGGACCATCGCCCGTGCCTCGTCCAGCAGCTTCTCAGCCAACAGGTCGTCCGACCAGGAACCGCCGCCCGTCGCGTACTCATGAAGCAGGATTCGCATCGGAGGGACCCATTACGGCCGTTGGCTGCGGACCTCAGAACAAGTCCAGCTCGTCTCGCGCGTCGTCCGTCATGCGGTCGGGCGTCCAGGGTGGCGTCATGACGACCTTGACGTCCACGTGCGCGACGCCATCCATGCGGCTCACGACATCCCGCGTCTCTTGGACCAGTTGGGGCGCGGCCGGGCACGCCGGGCTCGTCATCGTCATCTCAATCCTGACGGTGGACCCGCCATCCTCACCGTCGATCACGTCCACCAGGTAGATCAATCCGAGGTCGACGATATTGACGTGCAGTTCCGGGTCAAGGACGCGTTTCAGCGTCTTGAGCACCGCACCTTCAGAAACGGCCATGAGGACCTCCCTTGCAGCTGCGTCTGGCGGGCGGGCACCGCGCCGGGCAGGCGACGGTTGAGCCGGCGGCCCGACGCGACTAATTGTCGGATAGCCGCACCAGGACCGCGTCGCCGTCGATCTTGACGTCGTGAGCCGTGACGTCCTCGGTGGCGGGCATGGTCAGTACCTTGCCGGTACGGATGTCGAATCGCGCGCCGTGACGCGGGCAGCTGACGTGGTGCCCGTCCAGACGCCCGTCGCCGAGCGGTCCACCGTCGTGAGTGCACACGTCGTCCAGGCAGTAGAAACGACCGTCGACGTGAAAGAGCACGACGATTCGTTCACCCACTTCAAGGGTAAGTTTTCCCGGGTCGGGCACATCCGCCGTGGTGGCGACTTTCATGTAGTGTTGCATGGTTCTTGTTCGCGAAGTTCGTCCGGTATTGGTGATGATCTGCCGCACCGCACGCCGCGCCGCGCCGCGCGCCGCGCGAGGTCGCCGCCCGTTCATTCGTAGGCGCGCACACGCTTGGCGATCGCCAGGCCCAGTGCATCGCGGACGCTGCCAATCGTGATTCGATCGAAGATCTGCTGGAAGAACCCGGCGACGATGGCTCGTGTTGCCTCCTTTCGCGTGAAGCCGCGGCACTGGGCGTAGAAGACCTGTTCGTCATCCACGCGCCCGGTGGTGGAGCCGTGCGTGCAGCGGACGTTGTCCGCCTGGATCTCGAGGCCGGGGATGGAATCGGCGCGTGCGGAGTCGCTCAACATGAGCGTGTCGTTCCGCTGGTACCCGTCGGTCTGCTGCGCGTCGGGATCCACCTTGATCATGCCTCGCCACACGGTGCGTGACTTCTCCTGCAAAGCGCTCTTGTAGAGGAAGTCGCTCCGGCCGCGGGGTGCCATGTGATGCTGCAGCGTATGGTAGGCGATGTGCTGTTTTCCCTCCGTGAAGATGACGCCGTTGACCTGGCAATCCGCCCCGGATTCGAGCAACGCGACGTGCTGGTTCACCTTCGCCAGGCGACTGCCCATCGCGGCGACCGTCCACTGCAGCGAGGCGTCTCGAGCCAGCACGGCCTTGTGGTGCGCGAAATGCCAGGTGGACCGGCCCCAGTTCTGCAGATGGACGATGCGCAGCCGTGCGGCCGGCTGCAGGATCAGCTCCAGCGTGCCGCAGTGCAGGCCGCCTCCCGACTCATCGAAACTTGCCGTTTCGCACAACAGCGTGGCCTCGGCGCCTTCCTCCAGGATCACCACCGAGCGACTCAGGTCCGTCTGGCCGTCGGCAAGCCCGGAGAACGCGTGCAGGGGTTCGGTTACGGCCACGCCGCGCGGGACCAACAGCAGATGGCCGGTCGACCAGCATGCGGTCGCCAGCGCCGCGAACTTGTCGTAGCCCGGGTCGACGACGCGACGTTCCAGATAGGGACGCAGCCGATCCCCGCCGTTCCGCGTTGCCTCGGACAACTCGCCGAACACCACGCCGCACGCGTGCCACTTGTCGGCGAGCCCGGTTGCCACCGGGCGACCGTTGGCGACAATCACCTGGCCGCCCAAGTCCACGCCGTCAGCCAACGTCGCGGACGGCATGTCGGTGAATCCCGGGGGGCCGTCGACGGCGGCCGGCGGGATGGAGAACTGCCGCGGCCTGAACTGCCGGATGTCGGTTCGTGACCATTCCTCGTCACCGCGGTCAGGCCACGGCAAGGCCCGATACGATTCCCAGGCCCGGCGGCGGTTTTCCAGCAGCCAGGCCGGCTCGCCGCGCGTCCGCAGGAAGGCGTTGAACGCCTCGGTGTCGGGGCAGGTTGCGATGGTCGGTTCCATGGATGACGCATTTCCCAAGTCGGTTGCGGCGGCGGGAACGTGAGCGGGACGGGCGTGTGGTCAGGCCGATCAACTAGCCGATCGAGCCCTCCATTTGAAGTTGGATCAGGCGGTTCATTTCAATGGCGTACTCCATCGGGAGTTCCTTGACAAGCGGTTCGATGAAGCCGTTGACGATCATCGCGCTGGCCTCCGGCTCCGTCATGCCTCGGCTGGTCAGGTAGAACAACTGCTCCTCGCCGATCCGCGACACGCTGGCCTCGTGGCCGACCGATACGTCCTGTTCGGCGACTTCGATATACGGGTACGTGTCGCTGCGGCTGCGCGGATCCAAGAGCAGCGCGTCACAAACGACGTTGCACTTGGCGTGCTTGGCGCCTTTTTCGACGCGCACCAGTCCGCGGTAACTGCTTCTTCCGCCGTCCTTGGAAATCGATTTCGAGATGATCTGCCCCGACGTGTGGGGAGCGCAGTGGACAAGCTTGGCTCCGGCATCCTGGTGTTGGCCGCTGCCGGCGAAGGCGACGGACAGGATTTCGCCCCGCGCGCCGGGTTCGAGCATGTAGACGGCGGGATACTTCATGGTCAGCCGGCTGCCCAAGTTCCCGTCCACCCACTCCATCGTCGCGTCCCGATAGGCCACTGCCCTCTTTGTCACGAGGTTGTAGATGTTGTTGGCCCAGTTCTGGATGGTCGTGTAGCGGCAGCGGGAGCCGCGGAGGCAGACGACTTCCACGACGGCCGAATGGAGACTCTCCGTGCTGTACATCGGTGCCGTGCAGCCTTCCACATAATGGACCGACGAGCCTTCGTCGCAGATGATGAGCGTCCGCTCGAACTGGCCCATGTTCTCCGCGTTGATGCGGAAATACGCCTGCAAGGGAAACTCGACCGACACGCCAGGCGGAACGTAGATGAACGAACCGCCCGACCAGACCGCGGAGTTCAGCGCGGCGAACTTGTTGTCGTGCGGCGGGATCACCGTCGAAAAGTACCGCCGCAACAGGTCGGCGTGTTCGCGCACGGCCGTGTCCGTGTCGGTGAAGATCACGCCCTGGTTGCCCAGCTCCTCCTTCAGTGATCCGTAGACCACCTCGCTCTCGAACTGCGCCTTGACGCCGGCCAGGAACTTCTTCTCCGCCTCCGGAATGCCCAGTTTGTCAAAGGTGTCCTTGATCTCCTGGGGCACTTCCTCCCACGTCTTGCCCTGCCGGTCCGTCGGCTTCAAGTAGTAGAAGATGTTCTGAAAATCGATGTCGATGCGGCCGCCCCACCGCGGAGTCGGCTTCGACTCGAAAATCTCAAAGGCCTTGAGCCGGAAATCGCGCATCCACGCCGGCTCGTCCTTCACATCCGAGATCTGGTTCACGACGGCGGCATCCAGGCCCCTCTGGGCCTTAAACACGGCACGAGACTTCGTGCGGAAGTCGTACTTGTTGATCTCGCCGATCTTGTCTTTGGGCTCGTTCGGTCGAGTGTCCGTGGCCATCGTTTTCTCTTCTCGCAGCGGAACCAAAAGGAAACAACCGCGGTGCGGCGCCGGACACGCGACAAATCCGGGACGAACCGGCCGGCGGTCCCGGCACGTTGCTCCGCTCGCGCTGCCGTTGAACGAAGCGGCACGTGCCCGTCAACCTTCCGTCTGGGCCAGCTCGCGGTTAATGGCGTCCGCTTCCGGGTACGCCTTCCGAATTCGCTCGTAACCGTGTCGGTGCAGTTCTTCTGCCAGAGCGGCATCGCCCGTCTCGACGATCCGCCCGCCGAGCATCACGTGCGTGAAGTCGGGATGATTGTGCTCCAGCAGTTTGTCGTGGTGCGTGATGATCAACAACCCCATCTTGTCGCGACCGATCTCCGCAATGCTCTGGCTCGCCAGCCGCACCGCGTCGGCGTCCAGCCCGCTGTCGGTCTCGTCGAGAATCGCAAACCGGGGCTGAAGCATGGCCAGTTGCAGGATCTCGGAACGCTTCATCTCTCCGCCAGAGAATCCGTCATTCACGTAGCGGCGAGCGAACTGAGGGTCCATCCGCAGCTGTTCCATCTTTGATTTCAACTCCTGGCGGAAAGCGCGCATGGGAATCAATTCCTCGCCTTCCTTCCGGTCGGGCCTCCGCACGTTTGTCGTCGCGTGTCGCAGGAAGTCGGCCATTTTCACGCCCGGGATGGTCACCGGACGCTGGAAGGCGTAGAAGAGCCCCGCCCGCGCACGCTCGTCCGGAGACATCGCCAGCACGTCTCGGCCGCTGAGTTCAATCGATCCGGCGGTCACCTCGTACTTCGGATGGCCCATGATGGCCAGGCCCAGTGTGCTCTTGCCAGACCCGTTGGGCCCCATCAAGGCATGCGTGTGCCCGAACTGGACCTCCAGGTCCACGCCCCGCAAGATCGGTTTGGATTCCACGGAGACGTGCAATCCGGTAATTTTCAGGCTCTCCGTCATCTCATCACTCGCTGGTCATGCACGGTGCTCGCGACCTGGGCCGC
>Ga0194111_10008602_pt1 | contig 11209 bp, 18 predicted proteins | sample TA2KigC300mmetaG_FD_146194 | JGI IMG/M metagenome (GOLD analysis project Ga0194111, IMG submission 146194) | Freshwater microbial communities from Lake Tanganyika, Tanzania - TA2015033 Kigoma Deep Cast 300m | ecosystem: Environmental > Aquatic > Freshwater > Lake | place: Tanzania: Lake... | reverse complement strand
ATGAAAAAAATCTCCGGGATAAAATGAAACATCGGGGCTTCATAAGCGATATTGAGCCATTACTGCCGGCAGATGTCAATTACGACATTCAGGAGGCATTTGATCTCGTAAACCGGGAAATTGTGTCCAAGATGGAAATGGCATCCTCTGCTGGGTTGCGCCAAAAGGCTCAGTAAAAGGATTTGCTGAATGGAGAAGGGGAAATGGCAAAAATAAAAGAAGCTGTGAAGCTCAAAACAGGGTACGCCAATGCCCTTTTCACCCTGCCAAAGGATTTTAACCTGGACGATTTCATGCGCTACAGCTTCAAGGTCATGCATGATGAGTTTTACACGGTGAAGGTTAGAATTTCGCCCGGCTGGGCCCGGTGGTTTGGCGAGAAGATCTGGCATGAGAGCCAGAAGATCACCAAACTCGGATGGCAGCATGGAAATTACCTTCCGGGTAGCCGGCCTGGACGAAATCAGGCGCTTAATCCTCAGCTTTAGCCCGGAAGCCGCTGTGTTGGAGCCGGAAAAGCTCTTTGAGATAGCATTATTCTACTCTGAGTCGGATAATGCAGGAAATAGATAAGTCAAAAAACAAGACCTGACCTTGCATACACGTTGCTCAGGAGAACGGTTATACAGTTATCAGCTTACCCCATGAGATATTGACTTATTTAAGGGCGTCCCCCTTTACATTTACATCGTGGCCGTCGATAGCCGTGCCCCCAGCATTGAGCGGCTAAGGGCGACGCTCGCCGCGCGCGGTCTTTCCCAACGAGTCCAGGCGCAGGTTGGTCACATGGCTCATCTGGACTTGCCGCCGGAAAGCTACGACCTGGTCTGGTCCGAAGGGGCGCTCTATAACATCGGCATTGGGAACGCCATGTGTGTCTGCCGTGGATTGCTGCGTCCCGGCGGCTTTCTTGCTTTCACCGACGCGGTCTGGCGCAAGGAAGACCCACCGCCGGAGGTCAAGGCAAGCTTCGATCTGGATTACCCAACCATGGGCACGGCGGCTGACGTGGTGACGGCCATCCAGCTCGGTGGCCTTGAGCTTCTCGGTCGCTTCACGTTGCCTGATGAGGCCTGGTGGGACGACTTCTACTCGCCGATGGAACAGCGCATCATAGAGTTGCGCTGGAAGTATGGCAACGATGCCGAGGCGCTTGCCGTGCTCGGCCAACTCGCGCGGGAGCCCGAACTGCACCGTAGCCACTCAGACTACTACGCCTATGAGTTCTTTGTCGCACGCCGCCCTGCCACAACGTGAGGAGATCGAACAGGAAATGAATGATACCGGCCACCTTTACACAGATCTGGCATGGCTATGGCCGATGTGGGGCGATGTCGCCACAGAATACGCGCACTACTGCGAACACGTCACGGGCCTGGTTCGACAGTACGCCAAGCTCCCGGCTGCGACATTGCTGGACATCGGGTGCGGGGGCGGGAAGAACGTCCTGAACCTGAAGCGGGAGTTCAACGTCACCGGCCTGGATCTGAGTCCCGCCATGCTCGCGCAGGCGAAGGAGCTGAACCCAGAATGCACGTTTGTCCAGGGCGATATGCGGACGTTCAGACTCGGCCGGGCTTTCGACGCTGTGCTCATGGACGACGCGATCTCACACATGAACTGCCGGGCCGACTTCGTGGCGGCGTTTCGCACCGCGTATGCCCACCTGAACCCGGGCGGCGTCCTGCTCGCAACTCCGGACGTGACGATCGAGACTTTCCAGCAGAATAAGACCACTATCACCCAGGCCACGCGGGACGGATTGGACGTTGTTTTCGTCGAGAACGTGTATGACCCCGACCCCACAGACGAGCAATATGAAACGACGATCCTGTACCTGATTCGCGACCATGGACGCCTGCGGATTGAGACCGAACACTGGACGATGGGTATCTTCTCCCTGGACACATGGAGGTATGTTCTGCGCGAAACGGGTTTCGAGGTGCATGAGGGGCTATACAATCCAGGCAGGGATGAGTACACGGTGTTCGCCTGCGTGAAGACGAGATGAATGCCGAACAAGAGGGTGCAGGCGACGGGCTGCCCGCCCGCGCCTGACCCTCGACGTTAGGACAAAAACTTACTCAAAAGGGATAATATGCCAAAACAAACCGTTTATATCGAGACAACCGTCTTGAGTTATTTGACCTCAAGACCGAGTCGAGACCTGCTTGTGGCCGCACACCAACAGGTGACCCTAGAATGGTGGGAGAATTGGTTGCCGTCCTTTGAACCATTTGTTTCAGCCCTTGTGATCGATGAAGTCTCACGGGGGGATGAGGTAGCAGCAAAATTGCGTCTTGAGAAGATAGCCGGCTTTTCGGTGTTGGAAATTACCGATGGGGTACGACGATTGGCCGACCTTTATTTCGAAGCAATACAGATCCCCAAAAAAGCCAGAGGCGATGCCTATCACCTCGCCCTGGCATCCTTTCATGGCATGGATTTCTTGGTGACCTGGAACTTTGGTCATATCCTCAATCCTCGGGTTAAAACTATCGTTCAGACCATCAATACGGCCCAGAGAATCAGCACGCCTATAATCTGCTCACCCGAAGAACTTATGGAGGTTGAACATGAAGACTGATCCAATCGTAGAGCAAGTTCGCCAAGTAAGGAGAAAGATCGAGGACGAAAACCAACAGGATCCTGAATTATTTTACCAACACCTAAAGAAAATTCAGGAAGGGCTTTCAGATCGCCTCGTTTGCCGCAAACCGAAGCCTCTCGTGACCATTACGAAGACAAGGGTGGCCTAACAAGACGCTCAAGAGGGACGCGTCAAAAAAATGCCGCGCCCCTTAGCTTTATTGTTAGCATGAATGTAAGATCATGATGAAGGAAAGGTTTCTTTTTCTCTATTTGGGAAAGGGGTCAAGTCTGCTCTTGACTCATAGCAGCTTTTCCAATAGAAAGGGAGTATGTCTCGGCATCTTCGGATCGAGTATCCCGATACCTGGTATCGTGGCCTGAACCGGGGAAGTCGGAAAGAACCCATCTTTCGAGAGGAAAGGGATTGTGAAAATTTCCTCCGGACGGTTCAAGAGGCGAGAGAATACTGGCACCTCCGGGTTGCGGCCTACTGCCTGATGCCCAATCATATTTTATGTTGAGCTCAACATAAAACATGTTAAGGCTGGGTTGGCGGAATCATTGGAGGATTATCCATGGAGCAGTCACAAGGGGTATTTATCCAGACACGCCAAGTGGAAATGGCTGCATAAAGGGGTTGTGCTGGAGATGCTTTCCGGAAACCCGAAAGAGAGGTTAAAGGCTTACAAGGAATATATGAATAGGGAGAGTGAGGAGAGGATCATCCGATTATTCTCCCGGAAGAGGTGGCCTGCTTTTCTTGGGTCGGAAAGATTTCTGGTTGGATTGAAGGAGAGATTTTTCCCCAAGAAAGTTCATGGGGAAGTTCCCCAGTCGAAGGAGCTTTCTCCGGATAGGGATGCGATCTTAGCGGCGGTTTCGGAATATTACCGGGTCCAGCGGGAGGATCTGTTGCATACTAAGCGTGGCTTTTTTAATGAAGGCAGGAATGTGGCCATTTATCTTACAAGGAAGCTTCGAGGAGATACGCTCCAGGAGATTGGGGCTGGATTTAGGATTGATCGGTATAGTACGGTAAGCAGCGTGGTGGAGAGGATGAAGGCATGGGTCAAGAACGATGAAAAGATTCGGACAAGGGTCGATCATCTGACCGCAATCATTACTAAGAGTCAAGAGCAGACTTGACCCCTTTATAAGCTCTGATTTCAGTGTTGTGACTCTCCGCGATTTGCTTTAGCATGACATCCAGACCGGCTATTCTCTTGTCTTTTTTCTTCAGCTGGGATCTCAGGGATTCGATTTCATTTCTCAGGGAGTCTATAGCTTTCTCACTTGCGTTATCCGAATGGGATTGATTCTTCGGTTCGGGCATAAAGAAAAACCTCCTTCTGGCCAATTTTTAATTTGTTCACTGGAGGGGAATTCGTCCGACAAGTATCCTTCTTAGAGAAAAAAGGCCTCAGATGACCTTGGCGGAGTATTCTGGCATCTTTAGCCAAAAATGATGGAGACCGCATACATCACCCACCCGCTTGAAGAAAAATCCCTGAGGCAGGACGGCTTTCAAAAAAGGATCGCACAGGCCATATATGCGGCCATAAAGAGGTTCATTCCCTTGTTAACAGCAAACGATCCGGAAGGATCCAGGAAATCGACAAGGGATTGAAAAGCAAAAAAATGAATCTCCATATTCTTCCATAATAATCAAAAGTTAGTCTATTCTCAAAGGCAAATGGGCCAATTGCATGACAGCTGGGGGCAATTTTTTTCTTGACAGTAATTCTTTCATCTATTATTGTTAGCTTAATCTAACAAATGGAGGGCTGCCATGGATGCTTTAACCCCGAGCCTTGAAGATTACCTGGAAGCCATCTGGACAATCAGCCTGCGGGAGAAGGTTGCCAGGGTTAAGGACATCTCAAAGGTCCTGGGGGTTAAAACCCCCTCGGTGGTTAGCGCTTTGAAATCCCTGGCGTCAAGAAACCTGGTCAGGCATGAAAGATACGGATATATCGAGCTGACGGAAGAAGGAACGAAGAAGGCCCAAGCAGTGGACGACCATCACAAACTCATGTTCACCCTGCTCAACGAGATAATCGGCGCCGATGCCGAAAACGCCCACAAGGATGCCTGCAAAATCGAACACCACCTATCAAAAGAAACGGTCAAAAGAATCAAACAATTCGTGCAATTCTTCGAAGAACACCCGGAAGAAAAGACCCTGTTCATTTCCAAGTATAAACAATTCATTGCAAGAGAGGAAACGAATGTGAAAAGAGAGAAGACCGAAGTCCTCACCTTGAAGGACCTCAGACCAGGCGAGAAGGCCAGAGTGATCGAGGTGAGAGGAAAAGGAAACCTGCGAAAAAGACTCCTGGACATGGGAATGGTCCCGGGAACGGAGGTCGAGATCATATCCGCGTCAAGGGGCGGCCCCCTGATCATCCGCCTGGATGGGATGCGATTGGGAATCGGGATGGGCATGGCCCGAAAAATATTCGTGTCCCCCGCAAAGTAAATTTTTTTCACCAATAAGTTAGCCCAGCCTAATAATGTAATACAAGGCGACATTATACGGAAATGAATACTGCTGGAGGCAGAAAAATGAGCGCAAAACCTGGAGGGAATGAAAAACAATGGGCTCCTTTCAACAAGGAAGGAGAGCAAGGATCCAAGAATGGAACGATCACCGTAGCAGTTTCCGGGAATCCGAATTCCGGCAAATCAACCCTCATCAACGCGATCGCCGGAACAAGACTCCACGTGGGAAACTGGCCGGGCGTGACGGTGGAAAGGAGGGAAGCCGAATTTGAATACGGCGGGAGGCGAATAAAGCTCGTGGACTTGCCAGGGACCTACAGCCTCAGCCCTTACACCCAGGAGGAAACCCTGGCAAGGGAATACCTCATCCACGAAAAGCCGGGCGTGATCATCGACGTGGTGGATGCAACCAACCTGGAAAGGAACCTCTACCTCACCATCCAGCTAATGGAGCTGGAAATCCCCATGGTCATGGCCCTGAACATCTATGACGAGGCGGAAAGCAAAGGATACGCGATCAATACGGACATGATGGAAGAAATGCTCGGGATAAAAATCATCCCGACCATCGCAACGAAGAAAAAAGGGCTAGACGCATTGCTGGAGAGTGGGGTGTACTGGGGTCAAATCTTTAATCTTGTACTGGGGTCAAATCTTTAATCTTGACAGTAAATGGGAAAAAAGTCTAAAGTATCGTCATGGCAAGACCGCTTCGCATCCAATTTGAGAACGCCAACTATCATATTACCTGGTTTGTACTGGGGTCCTGGGGTCAAATCTTTAATCTTGACAATAAATGGGAAAAGAGTCTAAAGTATCGTCATGGCAAGACCGCTTCGCATCCAATTTGAGAACGCCAACTATCATATTACCTGCCGGGGAAATTCCCGGCAGAAAATCTTTGGCGATGATTTCGACCGCAAAGTCTTTCTGGATCTTTTGGGGCGATCGCGAGAGATTTACCAAGTTGAGGTTCTAGGTTATGTCCTGATGGCCAATCATTTCCACCTGCTGATCAAGACCCCCATGGCCAACCTTCAGGAATTTATGCGGCATTTCAATATTTCTTACACTTCCTATTTTAATCGAAAACATAAGCGACCTGGCCATCTGTATCAGGGGCGCTATAAATCCTTTTTGGTCGATGCCGATCAATACCTTCAAGAGGTTTCGCGCTATATCCATCTGAATCCGGTTCGGATGGAAAGGAAAAAAAGTCGCTCTCGGCAAGAAAAGGTGAAATATTTAAAGAGTTACGAATGGAGCAGTTACCCTGGGTATTTGTTTCCGAATAAGAGAAGAGGTTGGCTTCGGGTGGATGAGGTGTTGGGGGATTTTGGAGGCGATCGGGGGAGGGGGAGGAGAGCCTATGGGAAATTCGTATTGGAGGGAATAGGGGGAGGGTTGAAGAATCCTTTAGAGGAGGGAAGGGGGCATGGAATCATAGGGGAAGAGGATTTCATAGAAAGGGTGAGGAGCCGTTTTCTGGAGAGGCGGCCTCGGGATCGTGAGGTTCCCGCGGTGAGGAGGATTGTCGGCCGGGTGGAGCGGGAGCGGATAAGGGAGGTTGTGTGTAAGGGAATGGAGGTGGGAGGGGAAGAAGGATTGGGGAAAGGCCGGAAAGGGCATGTTCGAGGAGTTCTAATGAAAATGTTGTATCAGTATGGGGGGTTGAATCAGCGGGAGATAGGGGAGTTGATGGGGGTGGATTATAGCTCTGTGAGCGTAGGGAGGAAGAGGTTGGAGGAGGCGGCCAAGAAGGATCGAGCGTTGGGCAAGAAAATCGCCGCGATTCAAAGGCTCATTTGTCAAGAATAAAGATTTGACCCCAAATCCTCTACTATGATCGCGAATTCGCTGGGATTCCCCTGTCGGTTTTAGGTTGCTGCGGACGAAGCTGAGGTGGCTCCCCCAAAAAGCCTGTTTTTATGGTTCGCGAGAGGTTGTGAGCTTCGAAAAGGTCCGCAGACATAAATCCAGCCATTTATGAGGGATCAAAAGAGGGTAATGGAAATGGTCTCACGGATTCTCTCGACGGTTTCCAGATCGCCTCTAAAAGGGATTTCCGGGTTCACCGAAAGAGGCAACTGGCGACTCTGGGCGAAGGGCGTCTCCTTCAGCTTCAGGTTATAAGAAAGAATTATCAGAAATTCGAGATTGACCACGTCCTGGATATTGTAGGCGAGCAGGGTCTCCAAGGCCTTCTGGTTATTGTTTCTCTGGTAATCATTCCATAGCAGGACCGCGAAATATCCGTTGACCCCTTCCAGTTCCCTCCGGTCGATTTCGGCCTTCTTCTCACACCCCTTGAGACCGCCGGAATAGCCAAGGGATTTCAGCAAATACCGAAGGTCGATATGGACCTGAGGCATTTTTGACCTGAAATAGCTTTCGATGAAGAGGACATCAAAGCATTTTTCGTTGTAGGGAAAATCAGACTTTTTGAGGAGATAGTTCGAAAGGAGAAAGGAAAGGGAGCGGCCAGATCCGATCCCGAGGCCCATTTTGATAAATCAGGGATAATACCAAGAACGTAGGAAAAACGGGAAAAATACCGGAATGATTTGAAGGGGTAAGAGGCTACAAAAACGAGGATCAGAGAAAATCCCGCGTAAGAAAATATGACGGTTTCAAGTCGCTTCAGGCGGGTTGAAAAAGGAAATTCCGGGAGAAGCTTTCCAATAAGGGAAGAATTCAGCAGGAACGGGGATTCAATGCCTTAAGGATATGGGTTTCCCGTGAGGGTACTTTCCGGGCGTCGACTTCACCTACTACACTTCAGCGAAAGGTTGTTTTATGGATTGCTCATTCCGGGTAGAAATGACGTAGCCCGATTCAATAAATGATATCGATATCCAAACTATTTTGATGATCGGGAAACAGATAGAGATATAGCAGTTTCTTTTTATTTGATTCTTTGCAAAACAAAGCGAGAAAAGAGGATGGCTGCATTCAGTCCTTGTTCGCTTTTGTCCTGAATGATAACCCGGACAAAATAGCGATCCTTGATAAACTCAATCCCGTAATGGAACATCCCTCTTTCATCCACTCTCGCCTCATCTCCCAAGTCCTCTAAAGTCCTTCCAGGTTTCGGCACAACAAGCGGGTCTTGGTATAGCTGACGGGCCTTTTGGGAACTCCCTTGATTAAAAATCGACAATTCTATTTCAATGCCCTTGATATTTTTATAGGTTTGCCCGCAATAGGATTGAAATCCATATTTGAGATAGAGACTTGCTCCTCCATTTATTATTTTGAAAAGACCTGCGGGATCGGGTACTGTCAGAATTTCGCTATCCCTTTTCCAGCCCTTAATTTCATCATCCCGGGGGAGAAAAAGAATTCCTTCCGGCGGCTTCTCAGAACTTTCCGAGGGCTTTTCTCCCAAAAGCTGGAAGAAGGGGAGAACCATGAGGAGGATAATAACTGAAGTCCCAATCCTACTTTTTTCTCGTTTCATTAGCCAATCCCTATCCCTTTTTCTTTCGATTCAGGGGGATGATTTTTACATCCGTTGGGGAAGCACCAATTCCCAGGCGAGCCGCCTCCTCGAGGTGGGGCACGATCAGAGGTTCAACACCATGTTTGCCCCTTTCTTCATCTAAAAGGATCCGAGCCTGGTGATCCACGGCCACAGGATCGGTCCCCACGATCAATCCGTTGTATGCAAATTGCGGCTTTGAAAAAGGACTCCCCTGATAGACTCCAAACAGACTATCCCCCACAATTAAGCGAGTTTTTTCTTTAATCGCCTGAAAAGTGTTTATGGCAGCAATACTTCCGGGTTTTATACTTGTGAAGGAAGTTAATCCGCTATGGACCACTCTCGGATTATCTATCGACCCCACATGATTTTTTAAGGAGAAAGTAATTCCACTACCGGGGTGGGTTTTTAAAACAGGAACGTTTATCAAGTGGGTGGAATCCGTAATGATTCGGGAAAGACGAACTTCCGTTCCATCAGGGAGAGCAGTTTTTGATCTCGGATCAAATCCCTCCCCACCCTCAACTCCCGTCTCTAATATGCAAACCCCCTTGTTTCTTATCGAAGGCATTTTAAGGCGATATATTTTTGACACCGCAGCATCGCCGTCAAAAACCATAATGTTGCTAGGCTTGAACCCGAGATCCATTAATTTGATTACGATGGCATCGAGCACTTCTTCATGGGTTATGAATGTTGCGGCGGTCATCGCATTGATTTTGATAGCCACCTTATCTCCAGATTTCATAACTGGAAATATTGCCCCCCATCCTCGACCATCTGTCAGTGCATTTATCGCTTCGTCAAGCAGAGAAGCGACAACCTTGGTGTTAATTCTAAGCCCATCGGTTGCCGAATCGTCCCGGGCCACGACCACTTTTCCCCAGTAGGGATATTTTTGATCCGCCTGGGCTTCTCTCTTGGACCAATCCATTAATGCCATTGCGGCTGTCCCAACTGCGGTGGTTTTTACAAATTCCCGCCGAGTCATTCCCCTATTTGCATAGAAGAGCGATTTCTTCATAAAGAATCTCCTATCGGGAGAGATATTTGAGCGGCCAATTTCAAAACCAATAGATGAGCCCACAATTCGGGGATGAAAAAAGCTCCAAAGGGAATTTCTGAATCCCCTTGGAGCCTTCATATTGGGTACTTCTGGAAAACCCATTTCATAAATCCTCCGGAAGTTCAAGGATAGGTTGTTGGATCACACATTTATCGGTGGAACGATGACGATCCCAAGGTACCAAAATCCCCCATTCGGGTCAACAAGAATATTGAATGAATCGTGCCACTATCCGCACCTGGCCAAAATTCAAGAAATGTAAAGTATATCTAAACCTCGACTACCGATCGAAATCTACACCTGCCAGGAAATTTTGTCAACTGACGACTTCAGGAAGTACTCTACACGCCTTCGGGAATAACGTGCCAATCGCTGATTCCAGGAACAAGCCAGTCTATTTCTGGTTTGGAAGAATTTGGAAAAAAAGAATAGGCAAGAATCGTTGACTCTTTCCCCAAAATATTTGAAATATTAGTTTAAGATGAGATTAACTTCCGAAAGGATGAATTAATCCCCAAAATAGAATAAGAACATAGAGTTATCGAAAAACACCTGAGATTAACGAAAATACCCACAACTTTTCTTTTATATATTTTATAGGATAATATTTTACTTCTACAAATAAATTTTTGGAATTCACGTTAATCTGTTAATCTTTTCAAGTAAACCCATAATATATTTCTCTTTTGGGGAATAATTCGTCCTCAAATATTTTAATCCAATTGTTATTCTATTATTCTCTTGGTCAATAAAATTTCAATTATTTTGGGAAAAGGGTCGGTACACCTATATCTTTTTCTTCTTAAACATTTGGCTCAGAGAATGTTACTCCAAAGACACAAACTTGATTCCCATCTTTTTTGGAGTTGGCGATCCTGAATCCCAACCCAGCTAGCTTCTTCTTGAAATCGTTTTTCTTCTCGATATCTCCCTTTCCTTCATTTTGGCAAAAGGAATGGTACATCTCATAGACCTCACCAAATTTCAGCCGAGCATCATGGTCATTGGTCTTTTGTAGAACCCCTTTCACAAATGCCCTTACGGTGTCGGTTTCATCCCTATAACTCTGCTTGGAGATGGACAGGGACTTCGGCTCGGGGAACCTGAAGCTTCTCTCTTTCAACCGCCTATAACCCTCGATCGCCCAATTGAAGATTCCGGAAAGTTCCTTAGCCAGCTTCATTTCCAACTCTCGGTCCATTTCCTCTTCTGTGATTTTTTTGGGGAAGTCAATCACGATGATCCTTCTCCACATCCCATGAGAGGAATCCGTGATATTGGGTGCTTTGTTCATAGCCAGATAATGCTTGGCGTAGGGTCTGAACTTCAGAACGGTCAGAACGGGGTCAGGCTTAGGTATTTAGGTATTGACTCGCCGCCCCTTTCTGGGTAATCTGCCGTTATGGCGATGAATGAACGGGGATACCCTTAAATAATTCATTATGTGACGTCCGCAGTTATGTGACCTAAAGGGAGGAAAAGCCTTTGTTTTGAGGATATTTTTCTTTTATACGCCACATAAGTAAAGTCGATTATCCTGCCTAATTGCTTACCTACCACATATA